>Ga0208457_1000876_pt1 | contig 24904 bp, 20 predicted proteins | sample June2015DPH_10_1_FD_185513 | JGI IMG/M metagenome (GOLD analysis project Ga0208457, IMG submission 185513) | Peatland microbial communities from SPRUCE experiment site at the Marcell Experimental Forest, Minnesota, USA - June2015DPH_10_150... | ecosystem: Environmental > Terrestrial > Soil >... | reverse complement strand
GATTCCGTCCGGCTACCGCGCTTAAGAGCTTCGAAGTAGCCAGGATTCCACAGGGCAGTCCAGAAGCAGGGGTTGTAATGATTACGCTTGGTGAACGCGTCCATGAACCTTGCCGTGATTCGTCGTACGCCTAACTCTTGTTTAGGCTGACCTGCATAAAACCCTTCCCGGTCGGCGTAACGAGAAAGCGCCGATGCCGAGTGCGCAGGGCTTCTGCCACGCGGTGGTAGAGCCCCGGAGTCGGCTCGCCGGGGAACAGCCCCAACGGTAAGCGAGGATTCGCGGGTTTACCACCCCCTGGCCCCCTCCTAAAACAGGAGGGGAGATTGTTCATGACGGCCAGCCTCCCAGGAATCCTCGGGCTGGCGAAAGGATGCCGTGATTACACAACTACTCTACCTGCGATGCAAGTCCAAAGTCGCGCGCACCGGGGGCGCTTACTTCCGAAGCCCTAGACATTGCGAGGCCCCACCTTGTTACCAGCAATTCCCCAAGCCCGTAGCGCGGACCTGTTTGGCAGGTCCGCGGCTTTTTGGTATGAATGGGGGACGAACCGCGGACCTTCAGAACAGGTCCGCGCTACGCGCTGGAGTGTGTACCACCACTTTATACTTGACACCGGTAATGACGGTGTGTACACTAGCCTTTGGGGCCAGCACCCGCTGGCTGAGTTGAAAGGCCGCGACCTATACAACGGGTCGGCGTAACCCATAGAACAGTAGGCAGAAAGCAGTAGGCAGTAGGCAGTAGGCTGAAAGCTGACGGCTGAACGCATCTTTTCGTGGAGGTTTCCATGTCTCTAGTCCAAAAACAGGATGGAGGATTCCAGCCTGCGCCAATTGTGGCGGCTCACGAATGTGCTTTTCAAGGTCCGGAACGGGGCGCTGACCCATAAAGATGTTAAGAATGAAGGTCGACCCGACTATGTGTATGAAAACAAAGGCAAGGGTGACACAATGTCATGCAATCGTGCCGACTTTTTGGCCGACATTGCACACGCTGCGCCATAATTCAGGGCGAAAACAGCGTGTTCTCGACAGGAAAAGAGCTTATCGAGCTGTTCTTGCTCCAAAACCCTGGAATTCGTCATCGTGCAAAAAGGCAAAGCAGGTAGAGGCCGCACAACGCACGCTTTCGGAAGCGTCCCCAAAGCCTACGGAAGCACCGCATCGACAACCGTGAAGAGTTCCCTGACATTGATGGGTTTTGAGATATAGCCGTCTACTCCGGCCTCCAGACAGCGCTCCGCGTAACCCTGCACGGCGGGTGCGGTCATGGCCACGATGGGAATGTGGGTTCCGGTGGTTTTCTCCTTCTTTCTTATCGCGACTGTAGCCTCCAAGCCGTCCACCTCAGGCATTTGCACGTCCATGAGGACCAGGTCGAAGGGCTCTTTCTCCAATCGCCCCAGCGCCTCACGCCCATTACCCGCCAGAACCACGCTATGCCCGTGCTGTTCCAGCAGGCGGGTGGCCAGTTTCTGGTTCACCTGGTTCGCTTCTGCCAGCAAGATGCGCAGGGACTTCGCCTCTTCGCGCAAGGAATGCCGAGTGACCAGCGCCGGCTTCGCCTCGGGTGGCTTGGGGCGCACCGCCCGCGCAATAGCTTCCTGGAGTTCCTTTTGGGCCAAGGGTTTAGTCAGATAGGCGGCGAGTCCCAATTCGCGGCAGCGTGCCGCGTCGCCGCGCTGTCCCGCCGCAGAGAGCATCATGATCGGGGCGGCGGCGAGCCCGGGAGTCTTACGAATCTGTTCGGCCAAAGCAAAGCCGTCCATGCCCGGCAGGTTGGCATCGCAGAGCACCAAGGGGAGCGGTCCTGGGACGGTGAGCGCCCGCTCCAGCGCCCGCAGCGCCGCGAAGCCACTGCCCGCCAGCATGGGCTGCATGCCCCAACTCGTAAGCAAGCCCTCCAGAACGCTGCGGTTGGTCAGGTTGTCGTCCACCACCAGCACTCGCATGCCTTCGAGCTGGGCTTTCTCCACCGGCGCAGGAGAGCTCCTCATCTGGGAAACCCCAAAGCGGGCCGTAAAGTGGAAAGTACTTCCCTGGCCGGGGACGCTTTCCACCCAGATGCGGCCTCCCATCATTCGAACGAGGTGACGGGAGATGGTCAGTCCCAATCCCGCGCCCCCCAAGCGGGGGGGCGTAGAACCGTCATCCTGGGTGGGGGCCTCGAAGATGCGCTGCTGTTTCTCAAGGGGAACTCCGCTGCCGGTATCCTGCACGCTGAAGTGCAGACAAGTGCAGGTTTCGTCCGCCGTGTCCTGCTGGACCCGCAAACGAACACCGCCCTTTTCGGTGAACTTGAGAGAGTTTCCGAGCAGGTTGAGCAGGACCTGGCGAAGCCGGCCGGGGTCGCCAATCAGAGCTTCGGGAACGTCGAGCTCGACACTGCAGGTCAGATCCAGGCCCTTCTGCTGGGCACGCAGCGCCATCGTCTCCAGGGCAGGCTCAAGGCTGCCCCGCAACTTGAAGTCTATCGCTTCCAGGTCAAGCTTCCCCACCTCGAGCTTCGAGAAATCCAGGATTTCATGGAACCTCGTGAGAAGGGAATCCGTGGAGGTCTTGACCGTGCCGACGTACTCAGTCTGTTCGAGAGTAAGGTGGGTGCCGAGCAGAAGTTCCGACATCACCAGGACGCCGTTCAAGTAAGCGTGGACCTCCCGGCTCAGGTGGGTGGCGAAATCGCTGCTGGCGCGGTTCGCGGCGTGGGCCACCTCCTGCGCCTTCCGCACTTCAGCCTCCGCTGCCTGTAGCTCGCTCGCGCCCCTGCCCACCCGGAGGGCAAGTGCACCCTCCCGCTTACGCGCCTGCTGTATCTGCCACCGATGTCCTCTGGTCAGTAACGCCAGGGCAAGCGCTATGGCCGCAGGATAGAACCACCAGGCCGCGTGAAAGGTGGGTGCAAGCGAGAACGGCGCCGCACCACCCGCCTTGGCCGCCGGCGAGGGCAAGATGAGGAGCAACAAAGTCACGAAGCCGCGCCATGATCCCGAGCCACCTCGCATGCTTGCCGGTCTCCCGAAAGGTCCGTTCCGGCTACCTAGACCGAACGCCTGTCCTATTTATATCGGCTGGAACGGGCTCCCGGGTTAGTCGGTATTGCTGGTGCACGTCACGAAAAACTCGCGGTCAGGAGGGCACTGACCCTGACTGCCCTTGCCGCACTCCAAGCCGCATTACCAAAGTCCGCCGTTGATGTCTAAGTAGTTTGGTTTTTCGGTAGAGGCGGAGGCCGTAATCTGGGATAATGCATCGCTTCTGGTGACCAGGGTCGTGGCTTTTCTTGCACCTCAACACACATCACTTTGTCTTCGGAGCGCTTATGCGTCGACTACTGCTGGCAAGCCTCTTCTTGCTTTTTGCGTCCAGCCTCAGCTACTCAGCGGACTCCGGGCCGCTCTTGCTGCAAAGTCCCACGCTCAGCAAGACCCAGATTGCTTTCGCTTATGGCGGCGAGATCTGGATTGTCAGCCGCGAAGGAGGCGACGCCCAGCGCCTGGTAACCGGCGCCGGAACCTTGAGCGGCCCGATTTTCTCTCCCGATGGAACGATGGTCGTCTACACGGGGGATTATGAGGGTAACGATGACGTCTATGTGGTCCCCGCCGCGGGCGGCGAACCTCGTCGCCTGACGTTCCATCCCGGCCCGGATGTCGCCGTCGGTTGGACGCCAGACGGCAAGAGCGTACTGTTTCGCACCACGCGGGCCAGCTACTCGCGCTTCGAAAAGCTCTACACAGTCCCCGTCGCGGGGGGGTTCCCTGCGGCTCTCCCCTTGCCCATGGGTGTGGAAGGGTCTTTCTCTGCGGACGGAACGCACCTTGCCTGCGTCCCCAGTTGGAATCGCCGCCTGGGCGCGGTCGACGCCTATATTGCCATCAAGCATTATCGCGGCGGGCATGCCGCGCGCATCTGGATTACCGACTTGTCGGATTCCAGCATCGTGCGCATTCCCCGCGAAGGCTCCAACGATTTCGATCCCATGTGGGTGGGCGAGCGAGTCTACTTTCTCTCCGATCGCGACGGCCCGGTCACGCTCTTTTCCTACGACCTCAAGACCCGGCAAGTGAAGGCGCTCTTCAGGAATGAGGGCTTCGATTTGGAGTCCGCCTCCGCGGGCCCAAACGGCATCGTCTATGAGCAGTTCGGCTCGATTCATATCTATGATCCGCGCTCCGGCAAATCGCGCGAGATCCGCATTCGGGTGGCGGGCGACATGCCGCAGGTGCGGCCGCGCTTCGAGAAGGTCACCAACCCGCAGATTCTCAGCGCGCGCCTCTCGCCGACCGGCGCCCGAGCCCTCTTCGAGGCGCACGGCGAAGTTCTCACTGTCCCCGCGGAGAAGGGCGATGCGCGCAATCTCACGAGCACGCCGGGCGTGGCGGAGCGAGACCCCGCCTGGTCCCCCGATGGGAAGTCCATCGCTTACTTCTCGGATGAGTCAGGGGAATACGCGCTCCACATCCGCGACCAGAACGGCCTGGGAACAGTGAAGAAGATTGACCTGGGCAAGCCGCCCTCCTTTTTTTATGCGCCGGCTTGGTCGCCGGATAACAAGAAGATTGCTTACAGTGACAAGCGGCTGAACCTCTGGTATGTGGACCTCGACCACCCTTCCCCCGTCCCGGTGGCGACGGACCGCTTTGATTCGCCGCTGCAGGAATTCGACGTGAACTGGTCCCCCGACAGCAAGTGGCTGGCCTACACCCTGCAGCTTGAGAATCACATGCGGGCCGTCTACGTGTACTCACTTGACAGCCATAAAGCCACACAAGTCACCGACGGCATGAGCGACGCGCTTTATCCCCATTTCGACAAGAACGGCAAGTATCTCTACTTCACCGCCAGCACCAACCTGGGACTGAGCACGGGCTGGCTCGACATGACCAGCGCGGAGCATCCCGTCACCCGCAGCGTCTATGTGGCCGTGCTGAAGAAGGATCTGCCTTCGCCGATCGCTCCGGAAAGCGACGAAGAAAAACCGCCGGAAGCCAAGAAGGATGAGGCCGCCTCGAAACCTGCTGCCGACAGCGATAAGGAGAAAGCCCAGGAGGGCGAAAAGAAGCCCGAACCCGTCACCGTTGGGATCGATTTTGACGGCCTCGGCCAGCGTATTCTTGCCATGCCGATTCCCGCCCGCAATTACCTCGGCCTCCTGGCTGGGAAGGAGGGCGTCCTCTACCTTGTGGAAGGCCCCCTGGTGGATATCGAGCCTGGCCCGGCGCACCTCACGGTCGAGAGGTTTGACCCCAAAACTCGCAAGACCGAAAAGATCGTGGACAACGTGCAGGCCTTCGATCTTTCCGCTAACGGCGAGAAGATGCTCTACCGCCAGGACGAACACTGGTTCATCAATCCGGCGGAAAAACCGCCGGAGGCCGGCAAAGGCATGTTGAAGACCGAGGCCATGGAAGTCTTCGTAGTCCCCCGCGCCGAATGGAAACAGATGTACCACGAGGTGTGGCGCATCGAGCGCGACTTCTTCTACGACCCGCACTTCCACGGGCTCAACATCCAGAAGGCGGAGCAGGTGTACGCGCCGTACCTCGAAGGCCTCGCCAGCCGCGCCGACCTGAATTATCTTTTCGGCGAGATGCTGGCGAATATCAATGTTCTCCACATGTATGTGGCGGGCGGCAAGCATCCGGACCTCCCCAGCGTAAAAGTGGGCCTGCTGGGCGCCGACTACAAGATCGAAAACGGCCGCTACCGCTTCTCCCGGATTTTCAATGGAGAAAACTGGAACCCGCAACTGCACGCCCCCCTCACGCAGCCGGGCGTTAACGTGAAAGAGGGTGAATACCTGCTGGGAGTGAACGGACGCGACCTCACCGCGAGCGACAACGTCTATGGCTTATTTCTGGAAACCGCCGGGAAGCAGACAGTGCTCAAGGTTGGCCCCCACCCGGATGGCTCGGGCTCACGCGAAGTCACCGCGGTTCCGATCGACAGCGAAACCGGGCTGCGAAATCTGGCCTGGATTGAAGGAAACCGCCGCCAGGTGGACGAACTGAGCGGCGGCAAGCTGGCCTACGTCTACCTGCCCGACACCGCCGGCGCGGGCTACACGAACTTCAATCGCTACTACTTTGCGCAGGTCGGAAAACAGGGCGCGGTGCTGGATGAGCGATTCAATGGCGGCGGTCAATTGGCGGATTACATCATCGATTACCTTCACCGCTCTGTCCAGAGCCAGGTGATGACCCGCGAGGGTGAGGCCTATGCCGAGCCGCAGGAAGCGATTTATGGCCCCAAGGTGATGATCATTAATGAATTCGCGGGGTCCGGCGGAGACGCCATGCCCTGGTACTTCCGCCAAGCCGGCGTCGGCCCCCTGGTCGGCACCCGCACCTGGGGAGGCTTGGTAGGAATTGGAAACTACCCCCAGCTCATCGACGGGGGTTTCGTTACCGCTCCGCGCTGGGCTATCTACGGCCTTAAGGGACAGTGGGAAGTGGAGAACCACGGAATTGCCCCCGACGTGGAAGTTGAACTGGACCCCCAGGTGGTGCGGCAAGGCCACGATCCGCAACTGGAACGGGCGGTCGAGGTGGTTCTGGATCTGCTGAAGAAGAATCCACCTCCATCTTATCCGAAGCCGCCCTACCCGAATTATCACAGCACTCTTCCGGAGCCCGTGCGGTAAAGCGGCTATGGACCAAGACGAGGAACCCGTCCGCATCCCGGTCACCGATGTTTTTGACCTGCATACCGTGCAGCCCAGGGAGGTCGGGGCGGTGGTGGAAGCTTATCTCGAGGAAGCGAACCGCCTGGGTCTGAAAGCCCTGCGGATCATCCACGGGCGGGGCATCGGCGTGCAGCGGGAAATTGTGCGCGCCGTGCTGGCCCGCACGCCGTTCGTCCTCTCTTACCGCGACGCGCCCCCGGAAGCCGGAGGCTGGGGAGCTACGCTGGTCATGCTGAGCTAAGGGGGATTTCTCACCACGGGATTGGAAGGGCGGGGCTTTACAGGCTGCGGAAAAACTCGTAGGCGGTGTCATTCTGAGGAGCCGCAGGCGGTCCTGAGCGTAGCGAAGGAAGAATCTCGTATACTCATGAAAATGCGCAGGGCGAGATCCTTCGCGCAGTTTACCCTGAGCGGGCAGAGCGAGATCCTTCGCGGAGTCTACCCTGAGCGGCAGGGCGAGATCCTTCGCGGAGTCTACCCTGAGCGGCAGGGCGAGATCCTTCGCTGCGCTCAGGATGACAGCGAAGGATTCAAGATGACAGCCTGGGAGGGTTTTTCAGCAACCTGCTAGGACGCGGGGTCGTAGGCGCGCACTCGGGTTATTTCCAGTTGGTCTCCCACGCGAGTCTCCGTGCTAAAGAGGGTGTGCGCGGGAAGTTCCAGCACGCTGTGGGCTTTAAGGCTGAGCTTGGAAATGCGAAAGGGGCGCATATTCTCCTCGACCTCCACGACCACGTGGTTACGGTCCAGGAAAATCAGATCCAAAGCGTACATCATCCCAAGGGTGTGAACTCCGTGTGAGGGCACGATCCATAGCCCTCTCCCGGGACGGGGCCAACTCCGGCCCGTGCCCAGCAGGCCCACGAGCCGGGTGAAGTAGCTGTCGGCCACCTTGGCCTGGGTCGCTACAAACCTCTCGCGGGTCTGATTGTAGACACAAACATGCCTCGCGCCGTTTAGGTCGGGCTCGCGCACGGCTGATGCCTCGCTGTCCGGCGTCCGGAGACGACGGCTTGACAACCTACTTGGATACCTTCTGTTTGCGGCGCCAAATGATGATGACGACTATGATGACCGCCGCCACGCCTGCTATGATGCGAATAGTGGATACATCCATGAGGACCCTCCTCTCTTCCTGGGGTTCGTTCCTGCTCCCGCGCAGGACCCGCGGTTCTGCTGGGTCCGTTAAATCATTATTGCAACTGGCCAAAGTCCCGAATCAAGCTGATCACTGCCGGACCTAGAATGACCACGAACAGCGCAGGAAAGATGCAGAACACCAGAGGCAGTACCATCTTGACGGTGGTCTTGGCCGCCATTTCCTCCGCCCGCTGCCGGCGTTTGGTGCGCAGGTCGTCGGAGTGGATGCGTAGCGCCTGCGCCACGCTCGTGCCGAAACGTTCGGTTTGAATCAGCGTGGCGACCAACACTTTGATATCTTCCACGCCGGTGCGCGAGGAGAGAGAACGTAGAGCTTCGCTGCGGGTCTTGCCCACGTGCACCTCGGCATTGACGAGATCAAATTCTTCACATAAACCGGGATGCGCAATCCTCAACTCCTGGCTGACGTACAGGAGCGCCTGGTCCAGGCCCAGACCCGCCTCCACACAAATCACCAGAAGGTCGAGGGCATCCGGCAACGCCAAGCGCAGTTCTCCCTGCCGACTTCTGGCGCGCTCCGTCAACCAGAGGTCGGGGAGGACAAATCCCAGCACCGCGGCCGCCAAGAGGATGAAGACGGGATTTAGCCGGTAGAAACCCGTAAGCAGGGTCCCACCCACCAAAATGATCGGCAGGATAGCCCTTGCCATCCGCATGGCCGTCGCGGCTTCGGGCCTGCGGTAGCCGGCTCGTGCTAACAAGTGCACCGCTTCCGAAGATGGGGCCGCAGAGGTGGGTAGAATCTTGGCAACGCCGGAGAGGATCCAACTGATCAGTTGTTGCCGCCTCTCCTTAAGAGCCGGCTGGTACTTGCCAGAATGCCGCCAGAGGTGACCGAGACGCTCGGTAACCAGCAGAGTTCTACTGGAGAACGCGTAAAACATTGCCAGGGCGATCAAGACGACCGCCAGGAAGATGACAGCTACGGGCCCAGGCATATCGGCTGGGTCTCCTTACCAGTCTTAGACTTTGATCTTGACGATTTTCCACAGCACCGCGGCCCCGATCACCTGCAAGACGGCGGCGGCAGCGAGCATATACTTCCCCATACGGTCAACAAACAGCAAGTCCACATAATCAGGATTGATTGCGTGCAAGATGCCCAACATCGCCACGGGGATAATAATCAAGATGACGGCCGTGAGGCGGCCCTGGGCGGTCCGCACCCGCACTTCCCCGGCGATTCGAAACCTCTCCCGGATCACGTGGGAGAGGTTGTCCAGAATCTCGGCCAGATTGCCTCCCGTCTCTTTCTGCACCATGAGCGCCGTCACAAAAAGGCGAACGTCCAGAAGGGGTATGCGCAGACAAAGGTTCAAGAGGGCGTCCCGGATGGGCAATCCGAAACGCTGTTCGTCAAAAGTGACTCGAAACTCCCCGGCGGCAGGTTCCGGCAAGTCCGCGGCCACCATTTCGAGTCCGGTCGTGAACGAGTGCCCAGCGCGCACCGAACGGGACAGAAGTTCAATCACCTCTGGAAATTCCCTTTCGAAGGCCTGCAAGCGTCGCGTCCGCAGAAATAAGACCAAGCCCAAGGGGCTTAAGAGGGCAAGGGCGGCCACCGCCCCGGACAGCAGGAGGATTCCGTACAAGGCCTGAACAATCTCCGCGGTCAGGACTCCCAACACCGTGCTCAGAAGCACCAGTTTGCCCGGCCTCAACTTTAATCCCGCTTGGGCGATAAGGACGCGCAAGCGCCCCGACCAAGTCCAGCGCTGGAGCACACGGTTCAGGGCGGGGATGCTGCTGAGCAATTCGTCACGGATTAAACCCAGATCCAGCTTGATCTTCCCGTAGGGGGTGCTCCTATTGATGGCCTCGAGGCGCCCCCCAATGATGCTGCCCGGTCTCGTGCCGCCCGCCAGCACAAACACAAACAGCAGGGCCAGGGCGACCATGAAGAACGTGAGCGCTACAAACAAAAACTGCATCGTGCGATCCCTTCCTAGTGGTGCCGGGTGACCTCGAACATGGCCGCGGGCAGGTTGACTCCGGAGGCCGCAAGCCGCTCCGCGAGTCGGGGACGAATACCCGTAGCCATAAAATCCCCCAGGACGGCGCCATTTTCGGCGAGGCCCGTCTTGCGGTACCCATAGATTTCCTGCATGCTGATGATGTCGCCTTCCATTCCGGTGATTTCCGAGATGCTCGTTACCTTACGGGTGCCGTCGCTCAAGCGGCTGACCTGCACGACCAGATCAACGGCCGAGGCGATCTGGCGACGGGTAGCAGTCTCCGGCAGGTGCAGATTGGCCATAGCCACCATGGTTTCCAAACGTCCCAGCGCATCGCGGGCCGAGTTTGCGTGGACGGTCGTCAGGGAGCCGTCATGGCCCGTATTCATCGCCTGGAGCATGTCGAGCGCTTCCTCGCTCCGGACTTCGCCCACGATGATCCGGTCCGGGCGCATACGCAGACTGTTGATCACGAGTTGCCGCTGGAACACGGCGCCCTTCCCCTCAATGTTGGGAGGACGGGTCTCCAAGCGCACCACGTGGTCCTGGTGGAGCTGCAATTCTGCGGCGTCCTCGATGGTGATGATGCGTTCGCGGTTCGAGATGAAAGACGACAGAACATTGAGCAGCGTGGTCTTGCCCGCCCCCGTCCCTCCCGAGATCAGGACATTCAAGCGCGCAAAAACACACCCGCGCAGCAGGGCCAACATTCCGGAGGTGAGAGACTGATTGCGGAGCAGATCATCCACGGTCAGCGGATCCCGCCCGAAACGGCGAATGGACAGGCAGGCCCCGTCAATGGCCAGAGGCGGAATGATGGCGTTCACACGCGAGCCGTCGGCGAGGCGCGCGTCCACCATGGGCGAGGACTCATCCACCCGGCGCCCCACGGCAGAAACGATGCGGTCAATGATGGCCAGCAAGTGCCCTTCGTCCCGGAATTGCACCGTGGTCCGTTCCAAAAGCCCCCGGCGCTCGACGTACACGTCCTTGTACGAATTCACCAGGATGTCCGAAATCGCGGGATCCTTCAGCAGCGGCTCGAGCGGGCCCAGCCCGAACACCTCATCCAGGACTTCCTGCGCGACCCGCTCTCTTTCCTGCAGGGTCATCGGCGTGCTCTCCGCAGTCGCCAGACTCTCAACGATCTGGCCAACTTCGGCGCGCACGGATTCGCGGCCCAGCTGGTTGACGCGGTCCAGATTCAACGTCTGCAGCAGCCGGCGGTGGATGGCCGCCTTCACTTTGCCGAAATCGGTTTGACCTGTTTGGATATCTGCCATCCGGCCCTCTTACTTCTTGGAAGAAAACAAGCCGAGGATTGATCCACGCTTCCCCGGGGCTTCCCGCGGGATGCCCGCAATCTCCTCCGCCATGCTGCGAAACTTCTGAACCAACTGATCGTTCTGCCCCCGTGAAAGCGCCGTCCCCATGTTCACGGCTTTACTCACCTGTCGGTAGTCATTCGGCAGGCGCACGGCGAAGGGCATCTTCACCCGTTTCTCAAAAGCCCCCAGGGGCTCCTCATCGGCGCGATGCCAGCGGTTGGCGACGAGCCGAAAGCGCTCCGAATCGATGCCGACGGAGCGCAGCAACGAAAGCTGGCGTTCCAGACTCCATAAGCTGGGAACGTTGGTCTCCGTTACCATGACCACCAGGCGAGCCAGACGCAGAACGGGTATCCACTCGGACGAGCACATGGAGCCGAGGTCGGCCACCACAAAATCAAAAGTGCTCTGGCCCACGTTGATCACGCGGGCCAGGGCCGTAGGAGTAACGCGGTCCCATTCATCGGCATGGGAAGCCCCGGCCAGCACCTGGACCCCGCTCTTGTGAATCGCCAGCAACCCGCTGAGAAGAGAGCTGTCCAGCCGGTCGAGACTCTCCACTGCAGCGCGGAAGGAAAAACGGGTCTCCAAATCCAGCAGCAGGGCCGCATGCCCCAGCGGGCGCCCGAAATCGAACAGCACCGTCCGCTTGTTAGCCGCCCGGGCCAACTGCACGGACAGGTTGACCGCCACGGTGGTGGTGCCCACGCCGCCTTTGGCCCCCATGATGACCAGGAGTCTTTCCACGTCCGCCTGCGGCACGCCGCGCTGCTTGACCAGCCGCTCCAGCACCTCCCGAAGCACCATGGGATCGAGCGGTTGGGAAACGAACTCCCGCACCCCACTGCGCATGGCCTCCATGAGCAGGTCCGGACTCGGCTCTTGAAACGCCGAGCAAGCCACGATACAGGCCGACGGGTTGAGCCGGTTTAGCCGCGCCGCAAAATCCAAGGGAGTCTTGACGTCACGCCCGATCTCCACCAACACGACGTCTGGGACAGCCGCTCGCGAGGTTGGACCACCACCCGCCATCAGATCCCACTGCGCGATGGGCTGCACCAACCCGGTCTGCTGCATTCTGGCCAGCAAAGCTGCGCTGCTCTTCGTGTCCAAACTGACCACACCTACCGTCAACATGGTTCGGATCCTTTCGTACTTTCTTGACCCTTCCGCGCCGGCAGAATCGTGCCTATTCTATTCTATTTCTCACCTTGGGGCGTATCCTTCGTCGGTGGAAGGGGCGGCAGGAATGTATCCGGAAAATTGGGCAGGGACGGTTGCTTCGGAGGTGCAGCCATGTGCACGATGCGCGGCGTCACCATCACCAGCAACTCATCCTGGCTCTTACTGATCGAACGACTCTTGAAAAACTTTCCGAGAATGGGTAGATCCCCAAGGCCGGGAATTTTCGAAAACTGCTCGGTCACCTGGTTATTCACCAGACCGGCAATCACAAAACTCTGTCCGTCCTTCAAAATCATCTCGGACTCTACGCGTCGCGAGGCGATGGAGGGAATGGTAAAGCCCTGGATGGTCAGGGCGTTCGTGTAGTCCAGGGAGCTCACTTCCGGAGCCACCTTCAGGTGAATCAGTCCGTCCGGCGTGATCACCGGCGTGAACAGGAGTTTCACCCCGTATTCCCGGAACTGGATCGTAACCACGGGCACCCCGCCCGTCGAGCCCTGCACGACCGGAAACGGAAACTGGCCGCCCGCCAGGAAGCTCGCTTCTTTACCCGTCTCCGCCAGCACGTTGGGCTCCGCCAGGATTTGCAGCAGATTCTTTCCTTCCAGCGCTTGGATGACAGCACCCAAATTGATGTCGGGGCGGAAGATGAAGATATTCAGCAACTGGCCTAGCGTTATGGGCACACCGCTGGAACTGACCGCGGCGCTAGTGGTCTGGCTCGATCCTCCGCTGACCGTGCTGTTGGCCTGCAGTGTAGGCGGCGAAAACTGCCCCGTGGTCGTAGTAAAAACCGTCTTGGCCGGCGAGGTGCTGAGCAGATTGGTGCCCAACTGGCTGAGCGTGGACCGGTCGACGTCGGCGAATATCACCTCTAACAATACTTCCCCAGTGGTGGGCGCTACAGGCACCTCCAGCAAACTCACCACGGCTTCCTTCTTGGGCACCATGGCCTGCGCAATGGCGACCGCCCGATCCGCCACCACTTGCGATGACACACGGCCGGAAAGCGTCAACACGCCTCCCCGCGCCTCCACCCGGATGGGTTCGTTGGGCAATACTTGACGGATTTTCTCCGCCAACTCTGCCACGTCCAGGTCAACGAAGACGTCGAACGTCTGGCTCTGCCCCGTCTCATCCCAGATCACGAGCGAGGCCGCGCCGGGCGCCTTGCCGTTGATCAGGATCTGGGTTGGACTTACCACCAGGGCGTCCAGCACCGCAGGGTCCGCCACCGACACCCGCTGAATGCGCGCGGGAGAGGTAATCACCAGCGAACGACCGCCTAACAAATGCAGCGCCTCCGCAGACGGACTGGACGAGGCCGCCTGCGGCACTGCGGCCGCACCAGCTTGCCCTGCAAACGCCTCGGTCCGACGGGGACCGAAGCTCACCCACGCCAGCAGCAGACCTGCCAGCAGCCCTACCGTCAGCTTCAGCCAAGTGCGATTCGTTTTCGAAACCTTCATGGGGCCGCCTAATTCGCTCATTTATCGGGGAAAGGCCAGCGTTTCCACCTTGTCGCCGCGGATGACCTGCACCGTGTACGGTGGCGGGGGGGGAGGGGCAGGCTTCTTGGCCGCTGCCTTGGGGGTCTGGGGTAGCGGCGCCGCGCCCAGGAACATCGTCACCCCATAAGCCGGAGGCGGATTCACATTCGCCGTATCAGTGCTGTTCCGCAACGCTAAGTGAATCTTGCCCCCCGAGGCAGCCAGAGCCAACTTCTCCGCGTCCTCGGGGCTCACCAGGAGGGTCACCACGGGTGCGGTCTGGGGCTTCCCAGTGCTATCGGCTTGCACCTGCTGTCCCACGGCCAGTACCCGAACATGCTCCAGGAAGATGCGCGTTACGGGGCCGGAGGGGCCATTACCCGTCACCAACACGTCCACGCTGGTTCCCGGCACCACAAAACCCGCCACCGCCACGACGTCGTCCACGCCAACGGCCACCGCCCGCATGCCGGCCGGGATCGCCACGACCAAGCCCGCCCCTGCTTCGCGCGACGCCACGTTGTGCTCGAGAATAGGTTCGTTCTCCACCACCGGCGTGATTAAAGCCCGGCCTACACAGTCTTCCTTACGCGCGAAACTCCCCGTCGGCTGCTTGCCCTCCGGCCAGTCCACCAACCTCAAGTCGTTGAGGTCCAGACGCTGCCCTAGCTTGAGAGGGGCCGCCGCTGCCACCACAGATATCAACTTCACGGGCTTCGCCCCCCCCGCCTGGGCCTGCCGGAGCTGTATGTAAACGTAGCGGCTAGCCAGGACCGCCACCACCAATGCCAGAGCCAACCCGAGCAACATGCGATCGCGATTCATGCGTTCATCTCGCCATCAGGAAAAACCGTGCTGCGAATAGTCCTACGAAGAACAAGCCCGTCGCGAGCGCCGCCGCTACACCGAACGGGATCTTCAATAGCCCTGGATTGTCCCAGGTGATCGGGCGAGCAATGCCCGCGTGAAAGGTGGAGTAGGCAACGAATAGCATGCAAAGGTTGGAGAGGGTTTCTCGCACTTTCTTCTGGCGAATGACTTCTACCAAGGCCATCACACCCGCGATCAGGACTGTCCCCAATAGTACCACAACGGTTCGCTCGGGACCCAGAAACGCGCCAAGAGCCCCCATTAACTTCCAGTCCCCCGCCCCCAAACCACGCAATAACACGAAAGGCAACAAAAGCCCCAAGCTGATCCCCGCCCCTTCCAAGGCAGCTTTAGTCCCAGGCCAACCCCAGAATAAAGCGCTCACGGCCAAGCCCCCCAGCAGGGCGGGAATCGTAAGCCAGTTGGGGATCTTTCGTACCCGCCAGTCGAGCCACCCTGCCCAGCCAGCCACTCCTGCTGCGCCCACGGAAACCGCGACCTCTTTCCACAACCCGCTATCCATTCCCCGTTCGTCACTATCTCCACGCTTGCTGGAAGGCTCGCACCGCGGGCCGCGTGAGCCGCATATCTTGCCCCGATAATCTTATCGGTCCAGAACGAACACCCCAGGCAGAGCGGAGAAGCCCCCGCCCTCGTCAGACTCGAGTCCTGGCCTGCCCACTCAGCAACTTTGCCGGTTCTCACCGCAGCCGGCTTTGGACTGATCCTGTCGTTGGGGCAAACCCATTATCAGCCTGTCAGCAGCCCACGATTCTTGTTCCGCCCAGAACCGCGGCAGGAACTCTGCCCCTCTCCAGGCCTGCTTGCGGGAAACCCAACCCTCAGCTCACTGGACCCAAGGGGCGGAGAGACTGCCATGACTACACTCAGGACGCAGTGGATATGTTAATTGCGGCCGCGCTGAACACGTTCTTGATGGCACTCCCGATGGTCTTCATCGAAGCCACCGCCACCAGCGCGATCAGTGTCAGCAACAACCCGTATTCCACCAGATCCTGGCCGACTTCTTCCTGCCAGAGCCGTTTCAACAGATTCCCCCCTAGCTGACCTCGCACTCGTGACCCAGACGGGGAGAGATTGGCCGCCGCATTAGTGAATTAGCTCTTGATGGCACTCCCCACTGTTCACATCGAAGCACCGGCTATGAGCCCAATCAAGACCATCAACAAAACGCACTCCACCACATCCTGCCCTTCTTCCTCGCACAAGAGCCGTCTGGCGATAACCTTCATCCGTTATGTGCCGGCCACCTAGGAAGCGGTGGATAGGTTGGTGGCAGCAGTGCTGAATACGTTGGCAATGGCGCTCGAGAGCGTCTTCATGGTAGTAACCGCCACCAGCGCGACCAGTGTCAGCAACAAACCATATTCCACCAGATCCTGGCCTTCTTCCTCTTTCCAAAGCCGCTTCACGATGTTTTTCATCTGTTTCTTCTCCTCGAAAAGTTTAGTCGCACACTGACACACTCCCAAAGCTCGAAATACCCTAGGCAGCCATGATGCCAAACTCTTTGGACCCTACCGTTAATCCCTTCATACTGAAAATAAACGGTTTGTTTGCTACACTGTCAGCTACAATAAGATTCCTTAACTGCGCGTTTTTACGGTGTCACCTCTTGGTGACAGGTCAAATGGGGCCTTTCTAACTTCCGGCTACTTCAACACTCCGGACCAAGGTAATCTACACTTAAATGCCGGGAATATACCCTATGTGGTACATCCGTGCCAACCCTAAAATCTGCTTCCCCCTCGCGATCAGCCAAAATGCCTCCCGGCAGTGGGTAGGGACATTCGTACCGCAGGGCCGCGCGAATCCAGGAAATTGCGGCAGGCTTTGGCTGTGCGTGGTTACTGCCTCCCCAGAGGTTGCAGGGTGGAGCGAACGCGAAGACCCGGAAAGCGGGGATTGCCAAACCCCGTCAACGTCCCTTAGTATGGGCTCCGCAGTTTGACGCGGGGCGCTTGGGGCGAGCCCCGGCCACCCGCAGAGGAGAACGCCTCGTGCTGAACGGAAAGAAAATCTTCATCGTGATGCCAGCCTACAACGCGGCCCAGACGCTGCGGCAGACTTGCGCCGAACTGCCCCGGGATATCATCGAGGAAGTGCTGGTCGTAGACGACCACAGTTCCGACGCCACTGTCGCACTGGCGCGCGAGTTGGGGCTGACCACTTTCGCACATCGTCAGAATCTGGGTTACGGCCGCAATCAGAAAACCTGTTACCGCGAAGCTTTGCGCCGGGGCGCGGACATTGTCGTGATGCTGCACCCGGATTATCAATATTCCCCCCGGCTCGTCACCGCCATGGCCAGTCTAATCGCCTACGGAGAGTACGACGTGGTTCTGGCTTCCCGGATTCTCGGCCGGGGGGCGCTCGGCGGCGGCATGCCCGTGTATAAGTACATCTCCAACCGGCTCTTGACCCTTTTCCAAAACCTCCTGCTTGGTCACAAGTTGTCGGAATACCACTCCGGTTACCGGGCATTCTCGCGCCAGGTGCTGATGAGCCTGCCCCTGGAGGAGAATTCGGATGACTTTGTCTTCGACAATGAGATGCTGACTCAGGCTATCTACATGCGCTATCGCGTGGGGGAGGTGTCTTGCCCCACCAAATACTTCCCCGAAGCGTCGTCCATCAACTTCTCGCGCAGCGTAAAGTACGGGCTGGGTGTGCTGGCCACCTCGATAAAGTTCCGGCTGCAGAAAATGGGCCTGGGACGGTTCAGAATCCTGAATCCCCAGGGGCGCAAGTTGGTGGAAGACTACTACCAGGAGGTCAGGGGGACCCGCCCAGAGGGACACGGTAGCCAGCCTCCCACGACGCCATGATGTATGGGATCGAATTCGGCTTGGTTCTGGTGGCGGTGGCGCTGGCCTTCGCCTTCCCCCACCTGGGATCGCGCTGGTTTGAAGCGGGCGAGCGCGCCTTGGGCAGGCTGGCAGAAAGGCCTCGCCTGGCCGTCGTGGTGGCCGGCCTTACGGCGCTGGCCGCGCGCGCGGCCCTGCTGCCCATCCTCCCCGTCCCCGAGCCGGCGGTTCACGATGAGTTTAGCTACCTGCTGGCCGCAGACACCTTCGCTCACGGAAGGCTGAGCAATCCCACCCACCCCCTGTGGATCCACTTCGAGACCTTTCATGTACTCTGGCACCCGACTTACGCCTCCATGTTCCCCCCGGCTCAGGGCCTGATCCTGGCCTTCGGACAGGCCGTGCTGGGCCATCCCTTCTGGGGCGTTTGGCTCAGCCTCGGTCTGATGTGCGCCGCTCTCTGCTGGATGCTGCAAGGTTGGCTGCCCCCCAGGTGGGCGCTGCTGGGCGGACTGCTGGCCGTCATCCGCCTCGCCACCTTCAGCTACTGGGCCAACAGCTACTGGGGAGGTGCGGTCGCGGCCACCGGGGGAGCCTTGGTGTTTGGGGCGCTGCCGCGCCTGAAGCAATCGCTACGCGTGCCGGACGCCCTGCTGCTGGGTCTGGGCCTGGCCATCCTCGCCAACAGTCGCCCCTACGAGGGTTTGGTGTTCAGCCTGCCGGCCGGGGCCGCACTGCTGGCCTGGATGTTTGGGAAAAACCGGCCGCCCTTACGCGAGTCGATCCGCCGGGTGGTTCTGCCCACCGGCCTGTTGCTGGGGCTCGTGGCGGTGCTCATGGGCTACTACTTCTGTAAGGTCACCGGTAATCCCTGGCGCATGCCCCACCAAGCCTACCACGAGACCAACCTCGTGACTCCTTACTTCCTTGGGCAGGCTCCCCGGCCCGTCCCGACCTATCATCATGCAGTGATGAAGGATTATTATCTGACTTTCGAACTTCCCTTTTGGGTGCAAACCCGCTCGCTGGGTGGCGTGGTGAGGCAGGAAAGCGTGAAGGCAGCTCAAATATGGCTTTTTTACGTGCAGCCCTTGTTCACGCTTCCTCTGGTCATGGCCATATTCGTTCTGCCGTACGGGTTCTCCTGGCGCCAGATCAGCCCAGGCACGCGTTTCTTGCTGATGGCTACGGGGTTTGGCCTCGCCGGCTACGCCCTGGAAGTTTATTACAATCCCCATTACCCAGCCCCCGGAACTTGCCTGGTCTTCGCCCTCGTGTTGGGAGCGATGCGCTACGTGCGCAGTTGGAGGTGGCGTCAAAAACCCGTGGGGCTGGCCATCACCCGGGCCATCCCCCTCATCGGTGGCGCGCTCCTGGTGTTTTCTGCCGCGGCAGTTCCGCGCCTCCTGCCTCGCGAGGCGTGGCCCGGGATCTGGAAGTATCCAGGATATCGGGTGCCGGACCGGGCCCCCATGCTTGCCCAGCTCGAGCGAGAGCCCGGACGCCACCTGGTCATTGTGAGATACTCGGCCGCGCACCCGCCCGAGCTGGAGTGGGTTTACAACCGCGCCGATATCGACGGTTCCAAGGTGGTCTGGGCGCGCGACATGGGCCGGGAACAGAACGCAGAGCTGCTGAGGTATTTCGAGACCCGCCGGATTTGGCTGGTGGAGGCGGACCTCACGCCACCCCGCCTTTCCGCCTACCCCTCTGAGTGAGGGCCCGGAAAGGCACTTTGGACGGCGAGCGGTTTCTGGCCGGGTGGCGCATACGTTCCGCACTATGGAATGTATGCGGCCCTTAGAGGATCGCTGTGCCCGCATACATGTCAGAAAGCGGCACGTATGCGCCACCCGCGATGGTGAGGTGGTGTAGATGATTGAGCTCGTAGAAATGCCGCTGCGGTGCGCCGCAGACATCAAACTACGATGTCTGCGCCGCCCGGGGTTTCTGGATTAGGGGATACTCATTCTCCCGCCTGCGGCTTCCGCGCGATGGCCAGAAGACTCTGGCCAAGCGGCGGCTCCCATCTGAGCTCCAATTTCGCGAGCCAAGGCACGACCCATCGGTCGTAGACGCGAACCCTGGAGGCGCGCAGGGTCTTGCGCCGGAAAACTCTGCCCGTCAAGAACCACGCCAGGACGCCTGGGAAGTTGAAATAACGAAGGACTTCGAGGCGGAAGCCCTCAGTGACTAGCTTGCTAGCCAACTCCGTCTTACTGTACCGGCGGTAATGCCCGAAATTCCTGTCCAAGGAGCCGTACAAAGCGGCGAGCGCCGGGGCGAATATGATGATCCGGCCGCCCGGAACCAGCTTCGTGAACCCCGCCCGCAGGAAGTCCCGGTCGCGAGCGACATGCTCGATGACATTGACAGAGATCAGGGTATCCATTCCCGCAAAGAGTCCATCGTCCTGCAAAAACCCTTTGGCCACATGGACACGCGGATCAGCGGAGAATCGGCGAGCCAGATCCGGAAAGAGGTTTTCGGCGGGCTCGACCAGGGTAAGTTCGGAAACCTGGGTCGCCTGCAACATCGCAGCCGCAAAGTTGCCCACCCCGGCGCCGATTTCGACCACCCTCTTGCCAACATAAGGGCCGACATGGCTCAGGATCCAGCGATAATAGTTCCTGGCCTCAGCCATGGCCTCGAGTTCGTTGCCGCCGTATGAAAAGGAGGTGAGCCCGGGCTTCCGGTCCGAGGGCCCGGGCACGGCAAGCCCATCCCGCTCGAGTTGCCCACGCGGGGCCGCGCCGTCCGCTTGCTTCCGCCCGGAGATGGTCATCGACCCAACCCCCTCCCCGCGTCAGGCTCAGTTCCCGCAGTCTCGGCGGGTAGAGCGGGCAGGCGCGCTGCGCAAGGTGCGCGCTGTGGCTGAAGCAAGCAGGAGATATCGTATAATCTGACCCACCCATCCGGGCTGCGATAGATCTCGGGCAGGCCCGACATTAATTGCGCCACCCGCGCCCGCATCGACGGCACAGCCTCCTCCTCATCAATAATGAAATCGTCGAGCGAGGTCAGCCAGTAATGCGCCTGAACCACTGCGGCCGTGTCAGCCATGCGCGCCATGTCGCGTTCCAGGGCGCGCCAGTCATGCGTGTAGCTGAATTCAGTTGAGAAAGCGATGGGGATTACGGTTTGACGGCCCGTGTAGAGGTAAACCCGACCGTCCTCACAGGCCACGATACGATCTTCAGGGTGTGTGTTTCTCCGGATCCAGTCATAGGCTTGAGCCTTGTCCTGCCTTAAGCGCGCGGCCTGCTGCTCGGTGGAAGGATGCGGCAGATAAAACTCGAAGGTGTTCCAAACCGCGGTCCCGGCCAAAGCGGCCAAGCCGGCCGACATGACTCCGGCTAAAACTCTCTCGCCCGAGCGCCCGGCCCGCAGTGCGCCCCACAGCAAGCCCGCCAGGTGCTTTCCTTCCACCCACAGGCCCAAGCAAAAGAGCGGCGCAAACAGCAGCAGGAAGCGGTCCATCACGGGATAGTTCCACAGCAGGAGGACGCCCGAGTAGAGAGCGAAAACGAAGTGCAGGGGTTTCCATTCGTCGCTGCGCGCCTGGCGCAAGATGCCCGCCAGGGCAATGAGCATCAGCGGAGCGCCCAAGGCCGTCGCCGCGAAGCTGTTCCCTATCTTGAGCGCCGGATGCAGCCAGTACCAGGCTGGGGTTTCAAGGAACGCGCCCAGATTGCCCCGCAACATGCTTAGGAAGACGTGGACGTTGGGGACGCAGAACTTCCACACCTGCGGATAGCTGGTGTAGTAAGCGAGGGTCTGTTGCCACCCTAGCGGCAGGCCTGCGGCGTGATTGGGCAATCCCTCACCGCTGCCGGCGATGGATCTCCCGCCGGCCCATACGGCAGCAACCACGAAGGGAGCAGCCCCCAGGCAAACGGCGGCGGCTTGGCGAAAGGCTCGGCGGAAGAGGCCCGCCACGACGATGCCTCCCACGACCGCCACGCCCAAGCTGCGCGTGACCACGGCGAGTCCAGCCAGGACCCCCACCAGAGCCGCCAGCGGAAGCCGGCCACTCGCTCGCATGGCCTTGTCTGCGAGCAGTGCCGCGGCCAGCGCCAAGAGCATAAACAACGAATCACTCATCACGGAGCCGCTGACCATCAGAAAAACCGGGAGGCTAGCACAGGCCGCGACCATCACTACAGCGGGCCAGTCGCCCACGCCCTGGAGCTTGCGCAGCATCTGAAAGGCGACGAGCAGAAACCCACAACTGAACAGCGCCGTCAGGCAGACGCTCGGCCCGAGGTTGGCGGGAAATGACGGGTCCCACTTCCAGACCCAGGAGAGCAGCCAGGGATAGAGCACCGGGTACTTGGTTTGAGGCAGGTTTCCCGGAAAGCTCGGAAGGATATAGCCCCGACCCTCCGCCAGAGCCTTAGCCGAACTGAAATAAATGGCATCGTCGCGATAAATCCCGAACCAGTTCGTCGGGTGCATCCGCGCCAGGCAGAGCAGGAACAGGACGAGCGTGGCGGCCAAACCGAACCAGGGCAACACCGATTTTGTTACTCGAGTCATAATTTGTCCAGATCCCCTCGTCTACGCGCTCTGGCGAGCGGAAGTCATCGGGCGGCTGCACTCGCCTCGAGATGGATTCGCCGGATCTCCCGCTCCGCCTGAGACGGGCTCCCGGCCCACACTGGCGATCGCCAACGCCGCGATGGCCACACCCCCCGGCAGATCAACCAGGTAGTGCCACTCGAGCAGCAGAATCGATACGGTCAGTAGAACGTCTAGGAGCAGAAGAGCCAAGACCACCCGTCTCCATCCGCGCAGAAACCACATCACGATGAGCGGTTGGGCGATGTGCATGCACGGGAAAGCGATGAAGTAATCCGTGCCAATGCTGTCCACTCCCCTGCCTTGCCAAAGGGCTTGCGCCCGCAGGAGCAGCGTCTGCTGCGCGGCGTAGACGCTCAGTTTGTCGGGCAGGGATGAAAAATGGCCCGGACAGAGGTAATACGGACCGTGGCTGGGCCAAAGATAGAAACAAACCAGGGCCAGGAAATAGCCGGTTAGGATAGTCCCCACCAACTGATACGCGCGTCCCTTTCCGAACTGCAATCCCGTAAATATTATGCCTGCGCCAATCTGGCTGAACATCCCCCAGTAGATGATCTCCAGCAGCGTAAAGGTTTGCCGGGGCAGCATCCGCGCCGCCTGGTGGGCAAGTTCCGATACCGTGGCGCCACCCAGGATCCAGGTATCCGCACGATTGAATAGGGCGTCATAAGCGCCATAGAACCTGCGGGTCACTATGAGGTCGTTCAAGGCGAAGGTCACGACCAGCCCGACGAACAGGTAGGCGGCGGGAAGCATGACCGCTTCGACCGCCGTGAGGAAAGCGCCGGGCTGGCGGCGGGTTCGCTCGAGGAGTTCCACAACGGCCAGGACCGTTACCACCAGCACCGCTCCCGGGAATGCGCCCTCCAACCAGAAGAGCTCAACCACCAAAGGGAGGAGCAAAAGCAGTCTCCGCTTGTCATTCCAGTAGCGTCGGAGGAACGGCTTGAGAGTGCTCTCGAAAGGCCCTGCGATCCCATACAGGATGCAGGCAAGGAAGAGCGATTGAAAGATCAACCCCACCCAGGCGCCGAGCAACACCGGCCAGTTAAACCGCAAGGGCAATCGGGCGGCGCGCAGCGCCGGAACCAGAGCGACCACCAGAAGTGCCGTCGTCACGGCAGCCGCGTTCCGAGCGACCCTGCTCAGCAGGCGGGGGAAGCGAGACCCGGGGCGCGTGGGGCATTCGGGCGGCTGCGCAAGGCCGGATTCCGTCGCGCTAGGCATGGCCGCTGCTCCTGGCGTCAGCGATCTTTCGTGTGGAAATCATCGGGCGGACGCTCCCTGCTTGAGTTCGATGCGCCGGATTTCCAACTCCGCCTGTGCCCGGCGAGGGCCGTCCACCCGCTGGAAGCACTCCAGCGCCGCGTCGAGGTCCCCCCTCTGCTCTAAACAGTAACCCCGCACCAGGTTTCGAGCCCCGGGCGAAGGCGCGTTCTGAACCAGGAGATCAACGGGAGGCTGCGGGGGACGCAGGCCGCGCAGGAACTCGAGATTCAGCGGGGCCGTGTCGTACGGGAGGACGTTCGCCTTGGGGGTGCGGTATTCGAGGTAGGGGTAGTAGTCCGTCGAGGCAAAGTCCGCCGGCAGCCCGCTGAGGTCGGACAACCGGGACAAACCTCTCCGCAGCGACTCGCCGTAAAGCATCAACTCACCCAACAAGGACCAGAGGCTAGGTGCGCCGATGGCTCTCAGCTCTTGACGCACTCTGCGGTCGCGATCAAACCCCTCGATCAGCGGGTAGTCACACTGGAGCGGCGAGGCGGAGGCAATCAGCAGGCCTTGCTCGGGCCCCTGGAAGAAGGCCACATAAGAGAAGACCTGCGCGGCCGTGTTGAGAATCACCAGCAGGTCCGGCGTGCGCATGTGGTGAATCTGGACCCACTGCTGCAGAATGCCGCGTTCGCCCAGGTGGGCCCGGCAGAGCTCGTAGAACTCCCGGTTGTACAAGTCAGCCTCCCCGCTGATCCAGATCGAGGTGATTTCGATGGTAATCAAGTCATAGCGGTCGCGGGACAGCAGCAGGAAGTTCCGCCCGTCAGCGACGGAAAGATGGACTCGGGGGTCATCGTCAAGAACCCGTCCGTTTACATCCTGAAACCAGCGGCGAGCCGCATCCACAATAGTGGGGGCCAATTCCGCCGCGTCGATACGCTCAAACGGGAATTGTGAGAGGCTACGCAAGGTGTTGCCTGTGCCCAAGCCGATGACCAGCGCATTCCGGAATTGCGGCGTGAACAATACGGGAATGAGCGCGAACTGAATCTGCGCCGGCACCTCCCCGGCATTGTTGCCCTGAAACTTTCCGTTCGAGAGGAGAATGCGTTCGGGGCCCACTTGAACTACGGTCGTGAGGCCGCCCTGGGTGTCTTCGCGGGCGTAGAGCACTCGATCGGGCCGGTCCGCAGCGCCGAAGTAGACGTAGGAGCCAACCGTCAGGCGATGGAGGTTCCAGCCGCGCGGGAAAACCCAGAGCCCGATGATCATGGGCACAGTCACTAACGCCCATGCCAGCGACCGTCGGCGGCGGGAGGGGAGCAGGAAGAAAGCGAAAAGGCCTCCCAAAAGCACATTCAGTGTAGCCGCGGCGCGCAGCGAGGTGAGCGAACCGAAGCGCGGCAATACCCCAAAGCCGACCAGGAGCGAACCCAAGATGGCGCCTGCCGTGTTACTCGCGTAGATCCCGCCCACACTCCTCCCGGGCGCCACCCTGCCTTGAGTGTAAAGATTGAGAAGCAGCGGGAAGCTGAGCCCTAATAGCACGGCGGGACCCGCCAGCAGAAGAAAGGCGCAAGAGAAGCGCGCCAATTCCG
>Ga0208457_1000872_pt1 | contig 25008 bp, 18 predicted proteins | sample June2015DPH_10_1_FD_185513 | JGI IMG/M metagenome (GOLD analysis project Ga0208457, IMG submission 185513) | Peatland microbial communities from SPRUCE experiment site at the Marcell Experimental Forest, Minnesota, USA - June2015DPH_10_150... | ecosystem: Environmental > Terrestrial > Soil >... | reverse complement strand
CCGCGAGCTGCGCGGGAACGCAAACGAACAGGGCTACAAGTAGTGAAAATGAAAGGAACTTCATTCGTCTCCCTTGGATCGCCTGGAATGGTGCAAGCAAAGAGTTGATTGTAACCCGCTTCTCCCGCATTCCGTGCGAGCCGCGGCTTGACCCTGCCCGCACCCGCCGATAGTCTAGTAAATTACATTTCCGGCAGATTCTCTGCAGGTTAGGAAGACTCATCATGGAACAGATCCACGTAACGCTTCCCGATGGCAGCGTCAAAGACGTTCCCAAGGGCACCACGCCCTTCGACATCGCCAAGTCCATCTCGCCGCGCCTTGCGGACGCCGCGCTCGTGGCCAAGGTGTACGCAACCGGCGGCAACGGCGCAACGGAGAAGACCGGCATCTTCTCCAACTCCGTGGATCCAGCGGAAGACGGCAGCCTGCTGTTCGATCTGCGCCGTCCCCTCGAACAGGACGTCAAGCTGCAGATTCTCACTGAAAAAGATCCCGATGCACTGTACGTCTTCCGCCATTCCGCGGCGCACCTTATGGCCGCCGCGGTGATGGATCTCTACCCCAACGTGAAGCTGGGAATTGGTCCACCAGTGGATAACGGTTTTTTCTACGAATTCCTGCGCGAGCAGCCCTTCACGCCCGAAGACCTGGAAAAGATTGAAAAGAAGATGCACGAGTTGGCCGCCCAGGACCTGAAAAACGAGCGCAAGCTGCTCCCCAAGGCGGAAGCCCTGAAGCTCTATCAGGATTCCAAACAGCTCTTCAAGTGCGAGCTAATCGAAGAAAAGGCCGATGAGCCAATGGTTTCCTTTTACACCACCGGCAAATTCATCGACTTTTGCCGCGGCCCGCACATCCCCTCCACCAAGCGGATTCAGGCTTTCAAGTTGATGAGCGTTGCGGGGGCGTATTGGAAGGGCCAGGAAGGGAATCCGCAACTGCAGCGCATCTACGCGGCGGCGTTCTACTCGCAGAAGGAGTTGGACGAATACCTGCACCGGCTCGAGGAAGCCAAGCGCCGCGATCACCGCAAACTCGGCACGGAGCTCGAGCTTTTCAGTATCCAGGAAGAAGCGGGGCCCGGCCTGATTTTCTGGCACCCCAAGGGCGGATTGATCCGCACGCTGGTGGAAGACTGGCTGCGCGAGGAGTTGCTCAAGCGCGGCTACGATCTCGTCTTCACACCGCACATCATGCGCCTCGATCTTTGGAAGACCTCCGGCCACACCAATTTCTACAAGGAAAACATGTTCGGCCCCGTGGAGGTCGAAAAGGCCGATTACCAACTGAAGCCGATGAATTGTCCCGGCCACATCCTGATCTACAAATCGAAGCTGCGCAGCTACCGCGATTTGCCGGTGCGCTTGGCGGAACTCGGCACCGTTTATCGCTACGAGCGCAGCGGTGTTTTGCACGGCTTGATGCGCGTGCGCGGATTCACCCAGGATGATGCGCACATCTTCTGCACGCCGCAGCAGATCGAAGCCGAAGTGGAAGCGTGCGTCGATTTCGCCTTCGCGGTGATGAAGAATTTCGGCTTCCACAAGTTCGAGGTGGAACTTTCCGAGTGGGATGCCAAGCACCCCGAAAGCTACGCCGGCAAGCCTGAAGACTGGCAGCGCGCCACCAGCGCCCTGGCCAGCACGATGGCTCGGATGAAGATTCCCTACAAGCACATGGAAGGGGAAGCGGCGTTCTACGGCCCTAAAATCGATGTGAAATTGATTGACGCCATCGGGCGCTCCTGGCAGCTCACCACCGTGCAATTCGATTTCAACTTGCCCGCGCGATTCGGCCTCGAATATGTCGGCGAAGATGGCGCGCGCCATCAGCCCCTCATGGTGCACCGCGCCCTGCTCGGCTCGGTCGAGCGCTTCTTCGGCATCCTCATCGAACATTACGCCGGGGCCTTCCCGCTGTGGCTCGCTCCCGTGCAAGTTCAGATCTGCCCGGTCAGCGAAAAGGTACAGGACTATGCGAAGCACATCCACGAAACGCTGAAAAATCACGGCATCCGCGTGCATCTCGACGATCGCAACGAAAAGCTGCCCGCGAAGATTCGCGACGCGCAGCTCCAGAAAATTCCCTACATGCTCATCGTCGGTCCCAAGGAAGCCGAAGCCGGCACCGTCAGCGTCCGCCACCGCAGCAAAGGCGACCTCGGCCCGCGCCCCATCGCCGACCTCGTCGCCGCGCTGCAGCAGGAAATTGAGAAGAGGACCATCCAGTAGCCGGCACCGGCGAGCTTGACGGCATTCCAATCTTGAACGCTTCCCTTGGCGTGATATACTGTACAACCTGCCCCGAACTGGCTGAGGCCTCAGGGGATAGGGTGTCAAAACGGGGTGTAACCCGGTTCACCGGGCGCCTTTTGTCTGCCAAGGGGGATTTATCGCTGAACGGAATTTCCGGCAAGCCGACCGCATCCGCATAAACGAACGGATCCGGGCGCGCGAAGTACGAGTCATCGACGAAGAAGGAGCTCAGCTCGGGGTAATGCAACCGTTCGAGGCCGTGCGTATGGCCCGCGAACGAGGATTGGACCTGGTGGAAATCTCGCCCACCGCGGATCCGCCGGTCTGCAAGATCACGGATTACGGCAAATTCCTCTACCAGCAGAGCAAGAAGGCTCACGAGCAGCGCAAGAGCAGCCGCGGTTCGCAGTTGAAGGAAGTGAAGTTCCGTCCGGCAACCGCGGAGCACGATTACCAGGTGCGCAAGAATCAGATTATCCGCTTCCTGGGGGATGGCCACAAAGTTCGCGCCATGATTTTTCATCGTGGCCGTGAAATGGCTCACCAGGAAGTGGGACGCGCCAAGATGAACCGGCTCCTCGGCGAAATCGGTGAGCATTGCCAAATCGAAACAATGCCCCGCATGGAAGGTAACGTCCTGGTGGCGTTGCTGGCGCCGAAAAAGGGTGCGGGCGTGCCAGCACGCAGCACCACGCAAGCGCAACAAAACGCCTAACGGTATCAAAGGGGATCGTTTGTTTTCGCCGAATCAACTTCGGCCAGAAATTTCAGATGCAGGAGTCGGGTATGTGCGGCCCGCATCGACGCAGGGAGAGGATTCAAAGCAATGCCACGCAATTCGCTGAAGCCCAAGAAGAAATTGAAGACGCATCGCGGCGCGCACAAGCGCTTCAAAATCACCGCAAACGGCAAGATCCTGCGCATGCATTCGGGCAAGCGCCACCTGCTGGGCACCAAGGCGGCCAAGCGCATGCGCAAGCTGAAGAAGCTCACGAAGGTGGATAAGACCGACGTGGCCGCCGTGCGGCAGATGCTGCCCTACGGGGCGTAACTCGCGCATCGGCGCAAAGGTTTTTGTAGTGGCCAGTCTGTAGACTGGCGCCTTTCAAGAAACAGGCTGCTGACGAGCTAATCAGCCACTACACACGGAATTGCGGAGCGAATGTTTCGCAACAACGCGCCAGGCAGCGCTACACGGGTGCCTGCCGGCCGTTAGGTCCCGCACTGCGGGATCGTAGCGCTGGTCTTCAAGACCGCCGCTGATCGTTGCCGGGTTCGCCCGGCCAACGAATCCCACTGGAAACAAACCCGTTGCGTGAAGCGCCTCATGGCGTTTTCCCGCAACCCGTTTTGTTTCCCTGAAAGATGAAGGAGCAAACCCATGCCACGCGTAAAACGCGGCACAAAGCGCCGGGCCCGGCGCAAGAAGTATCTCCGGAGGACCAAGGGCTTCTTCCTGACCAAGAGCAAGCTCTACCAGTCCGCACAGGAAGCGGCCAATCGTGCCGATCGTTATGCCAAGCGCGACCGTCGCGTCAAAAAGCGGCAGTACCGCCGGCTGTGGATTCAGCGCGTCGGCGCAGCCGCCCGCTTGAATGGCATCACCTACGGCCAGCTCATCCACGGATTGAAAGCCGCGGGCGTGACTCTGGACCGCAAGGTTCTGGCAGACATCGCCGTGAAGGACGCCGCCGGATTTGCGCAGCTCGTGGAGAAGGCCAGGGCCTTCGCGCCCAAGCCCGCCGCGAAAAAGGCGTAGCAAGGCGCTCCGTCATTTACGGGGGCGGGGCTTGCCCCGCACCTGCACGCGCGAGGTCGTAGCTCCGGCAACTGTAGCGGCCGCCTTCTGAGGCGGGCGCTGTTTCTTTCGGGGTGCGCGGCATGCCTGTGCCCCTATAATGAGAACCAGAAGAACTTACCATGACCGCCATTCTCGAAAAAACGAAGCTGCCTTTCGCAGATCTAGGGGTGTCGACTGGTGGAGAAATTGAGAACCTCTTTCGCCAACTTACTGAACTTGCTGACGCCGAGCAACGGAAGGTTATCACCGACGAGGAGCGCGAAGAATTCCGAGTGAGATGGCTCGGACGTAACGATAGTGTCCGTGTCCGCGTCAAGAGGAATTGGCTTGACACTGCTCCGAAAGAAATGCGTCGATGGGTAGGCACTTACTTTCAATATTTTTCGGAACACGTTGAGTCCGCGTATTCCTATGTGAAACTTGCCGGTGAGATCCTAGAGGTCGATAAGCCCGAGGATCTTTCACTCCCCGGCGTAATCCGTCCTATCGGCACGCATCACCTGATTCGCCAGGTCTTTCAAGAAATTGAGGACATTTTCTTTTCCATCGGCTTTTCTGTCGTCGAAGGCCCGGAGATCGAAACTCCCTATTACAACTTCGAGGCGCTCAACATTCCGGAGTTTCACCCGGTGCGCGATGACATGGACACCTTCTACCTGGAACTGCCCAAGGGCGCGCCGGGCCCGCTGCTCCTGCGCACGCACACTTCGCCCGTGCAGATTCGCACTATGGAGAAGCGCCAGCCGCCCGTGCGCGTGATCGTGCCGGGCAAGGTCTATCGCCGCGATAATCCCGATGCGACCCACTCTTTCATGTTCCATCAGATCGAAGGACTCGCCGTGGATTCGGACATCACGTTCTGCGATTTCACCGGTACCATCGACTATTTCGTGAAGCAGTTCTTCGGCGAAAGCGTGAAGACGCGTTTCCGCCCCAGCTATTTCCCGTTCACCGAGCCTTCCGTGGAATTCGACGCCTCTTGCATCTTTTGCGAAGGCACCGGCACAGCGAAATCCGGCGGCACCTGTGGTAAATGCAAGGGCGTGGGCTGGATTGAACTTTTTGGCGCGGGCATGGTTGATCCCGCCGTGTATGGCTTCGTCAACTACGATCCCAAGAAAGTAAGCGGCTTCGCGTTTGGCATCGGTATCGACCGGCTGGCCATGCTCAAGTACGGCATAGACGACATTCAAGCATTCTTTCAGAACGACGTGCGCTTCCTGCGCCAGTTTCCGTAATCGAGGAAGAATGATCGGATGTCGCACTACTGTCATCCCGAGCGGAGCGCCGACGCCTTATGTCCGCGCGGAGTCGAGGGATCTCTCTTCGATTTCAACTGCTCTAAGAACGCGTTTGTGAGACCTATGATCTTTGCTGACGCCAAACAGCGCTTCTCGAATCGCGTCGCGGATTACGCCCGCTACCGCCCCAGCTACCCGTCCGGCTTGGTGCAGTTGCTCCGTGAAGAGTGCGGCTTGCGGCCCGAGCACGTCATCGCCGACATCGGCTCCGGCACTGGGCTGCTCTCCAAACTCTTTCTCGATCATAGCAACCGTGTGTTCGGCGTTGAACCCAACCCCGAAATGCGCGCCGCCGGCGAAGCGTTCCTTCAACAATATGCGAATTTCCAAAGTGTGAATGGTTCCGCGGAAGCCACAACCCTCGCGGCACACAGCGTTGACTTCATCACCGCCGGCCAGGCGTTCCACTGGTTCAAGCCTGCCGCCGCCCGCGCGGAATTCCAGCGCATCCTGAAGCCCACGGGCTGGATCGTCATCGCCTGGAATGACCGCCGTATGGACGAAACGCCATTCGCGCGCGAGTACGAAGCCTTGCTGCAACGCTTCGGTACCGACTACAAAAGCATTCGCGATGCCTACCCGGAGGCGCAAACCATTCGCGAATTCCTCAACGACGGCGGCCTGGGCGCGCGAGATTTGCCCAATCACAAGATCTTCGATTGGGAAGGGTTATGCGGACGCTTGTGGAGCAGTTCCTACGCCCCCAAGGAAGGCCATCCCAATTTCGCGCCCATGATGGTTGAGTTGCAGCGTCTTTTCTCTGCCAACGAGCGCGATGGCCGCGTTCGCATGGACTATTTCACACGAGTTTATTTCGGGCAGTTCGACAGGAAATAGCGCATGAAAGTCGCTTACAACTGGTTGAAGGAAATTGTGGACGTGGCCGCCCCGGCGGAGGAGCTTGCCTCGCGCCTGGCGCTCTCCGGCACCAATATTGCCGCCATCGAAAACGGTGCGCACGGCGCCGTCATTGACGCGGAAGTCAGTTCCAACCGGCCCGATTGCCTGGGCATGTTCGGCATCGCGCGAGAAATCTCCGCGATTTATGGGTTGCCGCTGAAACACATTGCGCCCAGGCCTGCGGAAAGCAGGTCGGCGAAGGCCAGCGATGCCGTCAGCGTGAAGATCGATGCGCCAGAACTGTGCGGGCGCTTCACCGCGCGCGTGGTACGCGGCGTGAAGATCCAGCCTTCGCCTGCCTGGCTGAAGAATCGCTTGGAAGCCACGGGCGTGGCCAGCATCAACAACGTCGTGGACATTTCCAACTACGTGCTGCTGGAGCTGGGCCATCCGCTGCACACCTTCGATTATGACTTGCTGCGGAATCACAGCATCGTCGTGCGGCGCGCCAAAACGGGCGAAAAGCTGAAGACCCTCGACGGCATCGGGCGCACCCTCGATCCAGTGATTCCTGTGGTGTGCGATGCGGATGGCGCCCGCGCCGTGGGCATCGGCGGCATCATGGGCGGCGGCGAAACGGAAATTTCCTTTTCCACGAAAAATGTTCTTATCGAGTGCGCCTGGTTCGATCCCATCGCCATTCGCCGGGCTACGCGCTTTCTGAAACTCCACACCGAGGCCAGCACGCGCTTTGGCCGGGGCGCCGATCCGGAAATGGCGGAAACGGCTTCGCGGCGCTGCGCGGAATTGATCTTGCAGCTTGCCGGCGGCGAACTGCTCGCCGGTGTCGTGGACGTGTATCCAGGAAAGTGCGCCGCAAAAAAGATCACGCTGACGCGCGCGGAATTCCTGCGCGTAATGGGCGCGGACGTTCCCGACAAGGACCTTGAGGCCATCCTCAGCGCGCTGGGCTTTGCCCCGCTTCGCGTCGACGACAACCGCGGCGCGGCGAATTCGCTCTTGGCCGCTTGGGAGTGCACGCAGCCTTCCTGGCGCGCGGATGTCGAACGCGAAATTGATCTGGTCGAGGAAGTCGCGCGTGTCTATGGGCTGCACAACTTCCCGCCGCGTTTGCCTGCGGCCCGAATCGCCGCAGCGCGTTTGCCGCATCACGAGGCGGAGACCCGCCTGCGCGAGCGCCTGATCGGGCTCGGTTATCACGAAATCATTACCGTCCCGCACGTGGCGGAAGAGCGCAACGATCTATTCCGTCCGCCGGATGCGCCGGTGGCAAAACTTGCGAATCCTCTTTCCGAAGAAGCGGGCGTGTTAAAGTCCACCGGCCTCGTGACCCTGGCCGGCGCCATCGAGTGGAACTTGAATCACGGGCAGCGCAACGTCCGGCTGTTTGAAATTGGGCGGCAGTATCGCCTCGGGGACGGCAAGCCGGTGGAGACGCGCGTCCTCACCGTTGGCACCACCGGTGCGGCCCGCGAACAGGGTTTGGACGATCCTGAGCGTGAATACAATTTCGCCGATTTGAAAGGGGATCTCGACGCCATTGGCGCGCTTTCCGGCGGCTTCCGCTGGGAAGATGGCGGTCCGGAGTGGCTGAACGCCGCGAAACGCGGCACGTTGCGCCTGGGCCAGGAAGGCACTCAGCCGATTGGCGCAGCGGGGTTGCTGGCGAAGCGCGTCGCCGACAAATTCAAATTCCGGCAGGATGTGTTTCTCGCGGAGCTCGATCTGGGCCCGGTCTATTGCATGTTCTACGGCGTGAAAAACAACCGGCGGTATGAGCCGTTGCCGCGCTTTCCCGGCGTCGAGCGCGATTTCTCGATCTTCCTCGACGATGGCAAATCCTTCGTGGAAGTGACGAAAGCCATTGAAGCGCTAAGCATCCCTGAAGTGACCTCCATTGCCGCGGCCGATCTTTTCCGCGGTAAGAATGTGCCGGCGGGAAAATACTCGTTGCTGGTGCGCGTCACGTTCCAGAGCCGCGAAGCCACGTTGACCGAAGCGCAGATCAATGATTTCTCCGGCCGTATCGTGAGCGCACTGAAAAAAACCCTCGGCGCCTCCCTGCGAGCCAGTTAGGAAAGTGCGGCCCGCCTCCCCGACCGGGTCGGGGTAAACGCCAAGCGGGGCCTGCACAAACCGGCAGTCATTCCGTTTGTTTTAGTGCGCGCTCGACCAGCGTAAGGCAGCGCTCGGCTTGTTCCTTCAGCAGCTCTTCGCGTACGCCCTTTTCCTTGCGGCTGCTGTGCAACTCGTCGGCGATGGACAGCGCCGCAAGCACCGCCGCTTTCTGCGTGTCCACCGTCGAAGTCATCCCAGTGATGGCCTGCATCTTCGCGTCAACGTAGGCGGCGAGTTGCTGAACATAGGCTTCTTCCAGGTCGCCGACAATGGTGTAACTCTGCCCGTAAATCTGAACTTTGACGCCTCGGCTCATGGCTCTTTCTCTTTCACTGCGACCACGAAGTGGGATTGCGGTCCCAGCGGTGTCCGCGAAGTTTCTTGTGCAAATGGGGGGGCAACGAGCCCGCGGCGCTCGCCGCGCAGTTGGCCTCGACGTTTTTACGCTTGCGCATCCCCGGAATGATCGTGCTCACATCCGGATTCGTCAGGATGAAGCGCAGCGCCAGCTCCGCCATCGTGGACCCCGCGGGAACCAACGGGCGAAGCGCCTCCGCGTGAGCCACGCTCGATTTCAGGTTTTCTGGAACGAAGTAGGAGTTACGCCAATCGCCCGCGGGCCACTTGGAATCCAGCGTAAGCGTCCCGGTCAGCGTGCCTTCATCGAAAGGCACCCGCGCAATCACGGCAGCATCTTTCATGCGGCAAATGGGGAAGAGGGCGTCCTCGGGATTCTGGTCGAAAATGTTGTAGATGGTCTGGATCGCATCGGCGTGGCCTTCCAACACCGCGCGAATCCCGTTGCAGGGCTCCCAGCGATTGATGCTGATTCCGCACGCGCGTACCTTACCGCTTTTCTTCATGTTTTCGATGGAACGCGGCAGGCGCTCGTCATTCAGCCAGCGGTCTTCCCAGGTGTGGAACTGCATGAGGTCGATGGTCTCGACACCAAGATTCGTGAGGCTTTTCCCGATGTACTTTTCGACGTGGTCCGGCGGGTAGCAATCGTCCAGGGTGAATTCACGGCGGCTGGGCCATTTCTGGTTTTTGGGCGGGATCTTCGTGGCCACATAGAGATGCTTGTCCGGCCCGCCAACGCTGGAATTGTTCTTGTAGTGCGCGATCACCTTGGCAAGGATCTGCTCGCTCTTGCCTGCACTGTAGGCCCACGCGGTATCGAAGAAATTGCAGCCGAGCTCGATGGCGCGGTGCAGTGAAGCGAGCGTCTCCGCGTCGTCGGAGCCTGTCCATCCTGCCAGCCCCCACATGCCATAGCCAATTTCACTGACTTGCCATTCGGTGCGGCCAAAACGGCGGTAGTTCATCATGTTCCCCTGACTCCGAAGGACATTGTAGCGGAGATGAGATGCAAATGGCGCGCGTGGTGATTCATTGGAGTCAGCGGTGAGCTTTCGTGACCGGGGAGGCAGACAGCGCGCCGTAAAATGTACACAGATGCGGGATCTGAGTGGAGAAGCGCTGAGTGAAGCGTCTTCGGAAGCGACAAGGGAGTAACACCCCCGGGGCCATGTTCTTGCGAATTTCCTGGATGGGAGGAGAAGAGGCATGCGACTCGGGAGGCTGTGCATGGGAGTCCTCTTGGTTTTGATGGCGCCCTGGGCGGTGAAAAGCAGCACCGGCAGCGGCGCGGTCACCGGCAAGGTCACCTACGTGGGCACACCGGCGAAGGCTGAACTCATCGACATGTCCAAGGATCCGGCGTGCGTGAAGTTGCACGCCAAACCTATGCTGACCGAAAAAGTGGTCACTGGCCCCGACGACACTCTCGGAAATGTCGTCGTGTACATATCCTCCGGCGCGGATGACGCAGCCGCACAAGAAATGAGCGAAGCTCACTTTGACCAGCAGGGCTGCCGCTACACCCCGCATGTGTTGGCGGTGCGCGTGGGCCAGCCCATTCGCTTTTCCAATAGTGACCCGCTTTCGCACAATATTCATACGCTGGCAAAGGTCAATCGCGAGTGGAACCGCATCCAGCCGGCACAGACTCCCGCGTTCTCGTACGCTTATGACAAGGAAGAATTCATCCCCGTTAAGTGCAACGTCCATACGTGGATGCTGGGCTACATTGCGGTGTTGAAGACCAGCCACTTCGCCGTGACCCGCGAGGATGGCACGTACACCTTGCCAGAGCTTCCTCCGGGGAAGTACACCGTAACCGCCTGGCACGAACTCTATGGCACGCAGAGCCGCGAGATTACCATCACCGGCAGCGAAACGCAGACCGTCAATTTCCTCTTCTACGCAAAGCCCTGAGTAGTGGCTCGGACAGCCTCGGATTGCCGCTTGCTCTGTGGTTTGCCGCTGGGAACACCATTCTCCTGAATGGCGTTCTTGGAGTTCTTCAAAGCGCCAATCGGGAGATTGGCGCTCCCGGGCAAAATACGAGGGTGGGAGGAGGTAGGCCTACCCGCAGGAGTAGGGGTAAGTTGGACGTGTGCGCGCAGTGGGAGGATAATACCGGGTGGAGCGGTACTTCGAGGCAGGTGAGGACGCGAACGCCGTATGAACCGTATCGAATCTCTGGGGTGCTGCGGATAGCCAGCTTGTGTGCACGGCCTGTCCCGCTGGCGGGTTCCCGTGGGAGCCCGCCAGCGGGACAGGAAAGCCTAATGGTTGGCTCGTGGCGCCCACTTATTTCAGAGGTTCACGGCCTAGCTACCCACGGCTGAGCGGTTCGCTCCGTTTCAGTTATCAGTCATCAGTTTTCAGTTTTAAGTAAGGAATTCGGGCTTCGCCGAGAAGCTTGCGGAAACGTGCGTTTCAGTTTCAGGTAAGGAACTTGGGCTTTGGGGCGAACTTGCTGAGGGGTCAGTTTCCAGTAAGGAACAGCGAATTGAACGATGGGAGTTGGTTTCTGGGGGGCAGCGCGCGATTGCGCTTCCGAGACGGAAGACTTAGAACTGATAACCTACCTCATGCGCATTCTCTTCATAGGGGACATTGTCGGCTCGCCCGGGCGGCAGATCGTCCATGACCGCCTGGCGGACCTGGTCGAGCAACGCCAGATTGACCTGGTGCTTGCGAACGGGGAGAACTCCGCCTCGGGATTTGGGATTACACCGCGCCTCGCTGAGGGCCTGCTCCAGAATGGCATCGAGGTGCTGACCGGCGGAAACCACAGTTGGGACCGCAAGGAGATCCTGGAGTACATGCCGCACCAGCCGCGGCTCTTGCGCCCGGCGAATTTCCCGGAAGGGAATCCGGGTACGGGTCTGTATGTGGGCACGGCGAAGAACGGCGTGAAATTCGCGGTGCTGAACCTCCAGGGGCGGATTTTTCTTCCGGCGATCGATGACCCCTTCCGTAAAGCCGACAGCGAACTAGGGAAACTCCCCGCGGATGTAGCTTTCGTCCTGGTGGATATGCACGCGGAAACTACCAGCGAGAAAGTAGCGATGGGTTGGTATCTCGACGGCCGGGTCACCGCGGTCATTGGCACCCACACGCACGTAGCCACCGCGGACGAGCGCGTCCTGCCGAACGGCACCGCCTACATTACGGACGTTGGCATGACTGGGCCGCACGACGGAGTGATCGGCATGGACCGCGGCGGCATTCTCAAAAAGTTTCTGGATGCAATGCCGTCGCGCTTTGAAGTGGCGGCGGGCGACATCCAGTTGCACGCAGTGATGATCGAAACGGATGATGCCGAGCCGCGCAATGAAGCCGGGCGCTTGCGCGCGAAGTCGATCGAACGCGTGAGCCTGCGCATCGACTAGTGCCGTTCCAACTGTTTGAGCCAAATGACGGTCCAAGCATCTGACGCGAACACGGAGAGAGTATTCTCGAAGGGATTTGCTGGAACAAGTTGGAACGGCACTAGGCCAAGTTATCGTCACCCTAGCGGTCTGCGTGCCGCAGCAGACAGTCTGAGCGGCCCCTCTGGTGCTGAGGAGAGGCAACCACAGCGGTCCGGCTGCAATCTGAAAGATCATGCATAGAAATGCGGGGAAATTCGCGGTGTGCGTGGCGGGATTGTGCCTCGCCGGCGTCTTGGGGGCTGTCGCTTCCCAGGTGGACGACCAACTGACCGCCCGTCGGCGCGTTTTCAAGCCCATCGGGCCGGGCCTGCGCAGTGTGAAGCGCGGCCAGGACGGCAAATACTACGTGCTGGCGTCTCCCGGCGTGGGCGTGGCCGTTTTTGACGACAAGGAGAAGCAATTGACCGTGATCGGTGCACCGACCGTGGGGAGCACCGATAAGGCCGGGCGCGCGAGCATCGCCTTCGGTGAAGACTGCGACGTGGATGCCCAGGGAAATGTCTATGTCGTGGATCGCGGCGATAACCGGATCACCGAGTTGGCGCCTGACGGCAAGCTGCTACGCTCGATTCCTGTAAACGGGCCTATTTCCGTGGCGGCACTGCCTGAGGGGGAAGTAGCGGTCAGCACGCTGCACGGAGCGCACCTGGTGACCGTGTACGGGCCGAATGGCAAGGTCGTCCGCGAGTTTGGGCAGCCTGAGGAATTCTCCTCACGGAAGGAAATCAACTGGCTTCTCAGCGAGGGTCGCCTGGGCACGGATGCGCAAGGACGGCTGTACTACGGCTATACGTTTCGCCCGGAACCTCTGGTGCGGCAATACGATCGGGCTGGTTATGCCGGGCTGGACTTCGAGTTTACCGGACTGGATGCCTATCCGGAGGCGCAAGCGGCGCGCAAAGAGATCGACAAACAGGAAAAGAAACAGACTCCCCCGTATTTCCTGGCGATCCTGACAGCGTTTGGCGTGGACCCGGTGAGTGGAGAGGTTTGGATGGGATTGCACAACACCCTGCTCCATTTTGACAAGGAGGGGAATCGCCGCTCCGAGTACCAAATCTATACGCCCGAGGGAGCGCGGCTGGAAGCGAACACAATTTTGGTGGAAGAAAACCGCCTGCTGATCGGCGCGGACCCGCAGGGCGTCTTCGATTTCGAGCGGCCGGACCGAAAACACTGAAAGATTGCTGGAGATTTCCTCAGGGCCGCTTGCACAATTTCAGTGCATCGCAATCTCACGCGAAAAAATTTTCCCAGAAATGCACGGGAAAAGCGGGGAATTTTTGGCGCTTGCACAAAACTGGTGCTTGTGGAAAAGTTGTGAATGCTATGTGAACGGCGGTGCAGCCCTTCGCACATTTTTCGCTTGCTCCATCACGGACAGTGCGCGAGAATCCATCCCAGTTTCATAGCAAGTGGCACGAGGTCGGGGCTACTCTGAAAGGGCCGCGCGGGAATCCACGGGGCAGGTATCAATCGTTCCAGCGTGAGCACGAACTCCAAAGCGTGAGGCTTTAGGGCACAAGTAGGCTTTCCACAGCTTATTCACACCTGTGGAAATAGCTTGAGGATTGGCTTTTTCCATCACGATGACCACCGCAACGCAACTCGGACGTGAGCGCGAAACACAACAAAATGTCTGGGACAAGTTTCTGGAGCTCAGCAAGTCCCGGATCAGCATCAATACCTACACCACCTGGTTCCAACCCACCCGGCTGAACCGCATGGAAGGGGAAACTCTTTTCATACAAATCCCCAGCACGGTCTTCCGCCAGGTACTGACGCGCACCTACGGCGAGATTGTCAAGGCGGTGTTCCACCAGATGGGCACGCCCAACATGAAGGTGCAATACGTTTGCACCGAGGAAGAGCCCGTGCAGGCGGCGCCCGCGGCGATTGCCGCGAAGCAGTCCAAGCTCGATTTCGAGAGCAGCGACCACCAGCTGAATCTGCGATACACCTTCGACACCTTTGTGGTCGGGAAGTCCAACGAGTTTGCGCATGCCGCTTCCCGCGCGGTCGCGGAGCAGCCTTCCAAGGCCTACAACCCGCTCTTCCTGTATGGCGGCGTGGGCATGGGCAAGACCCACTTGATGCATGCCATCGGGCACCTGATCAAGAAGCGCAATCCGGCCATGCGCCTGAGTTATGTCAGCGCGGAGAAGTTCACCATTGAGGTCATCAATTCGCTGCGCTTTGACCGCATGATCAGCTTCCGCGACAGGTTTCACACCGTCGATGTGCTGCTGGTAGACGATATCCAATTCATTGCCGGCAAGGAACGCACCCAGGAAGAGTTCTTCCACACTTTCAACGCGCTGTATGAGCAACAGAAGCAGATCGTGATTTCTTCCGATTGCCTGCCGAAGGACATCAATTCGATCGAAGAGCGCCTGCGCTCGCGATTCGAGTGGGGCTTGATCGCTGACATCCAGCCACCGGACCTGGAAACGAAAATCGCCATCCTCCAGAAAAAAGCGGAGAACGAGCGCTTTAACCTGCCCGATGAAGTGGCGGAGTACATCGCCCGGGCGATTAAGTCCAACGTCCGCGAGCTCGAGGGGGCATTGACACGCCTGATGGCGTACGCTTCGCTGACCGGCACGGTGGTGTCGCTGGCGACGGCCCAGCAGGTGCTGCGCAACATCATCGCTTCCCAGGAGAAGCGCGTCACCATCGACCTGATCCAGAAACGCGTCAGCGAACACTTCAACCTGCGCGAGCAGGACCTGAAGGTCAGGAGCAATACTCGCGCCATCGCTTTCCCTCGCCAGGTGGCCATGTACATCGTGAAGCAGTTGACCACAGCATCGCTTCCGGAGATTGGCCGCCAGTTTGGCGGCAAGCACCACACCACGGTGCTGCATTCGATCAACAAGATCGAGGAGTTGCGCCGTTCGGACAAGGAATTGAACCGCACCATTACGCGGTTGATGGACGCGCTGCAGTAGAAGCGTTTCTTCCCTCTCCCCAAAAAGAAAAAGACCCACGGGCGCCGTGGGTCTTTTCTTTTAGAGATGGGTTTGCAACCGGGACGGGGGCAAGTTGGGGAGCTCGACTAAACCAATCGCTTCACCATGGCCGTGGCATGCCGTCGTGCCCCAGAAATTTTCCGGAAATCTCCATCGGATTGCCGGCGAGGACTTTGCGCATCCCCGCAATGCTCTCCTTCGGTGAAAGCGGCGCGTGAGGGCCGCCCATGTCGGTCTTCACCCAGCCCGGGTCAAGAAGCACAACGCTGATGCCCCGCGGCTCCAACTCTTTCGCGAGAATGGATAGGGCCATGTTCAGAGCCGTCTTGCTGCTGCGGTATTGGTAGGAAGTGCCGGCCTGAGCGACTGAACCGTCCTGCACGCCGCGCAGGGAGCTCATACTTGTGGAGATGGCGGCAATCTGCTTGCGCGGGCTGGCCGCGACGTCTTCCAGCAGCGCCTCCGTAATGCGCAGCACCCCGAAAAGATTGGTTTCCAGGGCCTCGCGCCAGCGATCATAATCGATTTCGCCAATATGCTGGCCTTCGCGCGGATAAATGCCTGCACTGTGCAAGAGCACATCTATGGGCTTGCCGTCCAGTTTGTCCGCAAGATCCCTCACGGACTCATCATCTGTGACATCCAAGCGATGCAGCACAACTTTGGGATGTTGCGAGGCAAGTTGCTTTAGTTCGGCGCTCTGCTCTGGTTGCCGGGAAGTTGCCAGCACCTCCCAACCGTCAGCGGTGTGTTGACGGACAAACTCAAGACCCAAGCCGCGGTTGGCGCCAGTGATCAGGATGGTAGACATGTTTACGAACTCCTTGGCTCTTCGCAGGGGCGAGCCAGCACACTAGAACTGCCGTGGACAACACTGGGAAAAGTGAAACTTGGCGCTTCCTATTAGATACTCCACGCGGAAAATTGTCACGAGAACGCCACAAGGAGAAGCTGTGAACTACGCGTGGGAAAGATGCGGATAAACTGTTGGGGGTTATACAGCGAGGTACGGTTACTCACCGGCACAGCGGAGTTTTCCAAAGATCCGCAGAGAATTCCACTCCACTCCTCCTGAGAAAATTGTAGGCGGGGCTGCACGGACGACGGTTTTCCTCCAATCCATAGCAGTCATCATCACAACAAGCTATAGAACTAATCTTCTTGGAATAAGCGATTGTGAAAGAAGTGATAACTGTGAATAAAGCGGTCATCAGGTGGGTTTAGGCACCGGTTGGACTATTCTTGGAGCCTCCGTTAAATCCATTATTTCCACAGAGAATCCGCTACAAGTGGTCTTTATACTTTGCGAAAAAACGAGTACAGTACGCTAGCGGGTGAACTGGACGGGGGAAACGAATGACCGCAACGGGAACCGCGCGTGAGGAAAGCCAAGCAATGGAATTCAGCGTAACGAAATCGGCGTTGCTCAATGAACTCACAACGACACAGGGTGTGGTGGAACGCAAGACCACCATCCCTATTCTCTCCAACCTGCTGGTAGAGGCGAAAGGCAGCTGCCTGACGATTACGGCGACGGATCTTGAGCTGAGCATACGCACCTCTTGCGAAGCCAAAATCAAAAAAGAAGGCGCCGGGACGATCCCGGCCAAAAAACTTCTGGAGTTGGTGCGCCTCCTCCCTGAGGGCGAGATCAAGTTCAAGCTGCTCGACAATCATTGGGTCGAAATTGTCTGCGATAAGAAAAAATATAAGCTGGTCGGCATGGCCAAGGAAAATTTTCCTGCCCTGCCAGTGATGCCGCACACCCTAGTGAACATCCCCGCCGTCGTCCTGGAAAACCTGATCGGCAAGACCAAATTCGCGATTTCCATGGAAGAATCCCGCTACACCTTGAACGGCGGCCTGCTGATTCTGAAGCCGGACACATTGGCGATGGTGGCCACCGATGGCCACCGCCTGGCGCTTGCGGAAACGGATCAGAAGCTCGCCGGACTCAACGGCGAAGTGCGCGTCCTGATTCCGAAGAAAGCCATGGATGAAGTGGAAAAGCTCTCCAGCGCCGCAGGTTCCGATGCGCAAATGGAGTTCGCCAAGGATGAGAGCCACCTATTCTTCCAGGTCGGCCATCGTTTGCTGATTTCGCGGATCCTCACCGGGCAGTTCCCGAATTACGAAGCAGTGCTGCCGCGCGAGAACAACAAGACTGTCGCGCTGGAACGCACGGAATTGAGCGATGCGGTGCGGCGCGTGTCGCAACTCGCCGACCAGCGATCGCACGCCGTGAAGCTTTCCATTTCGACGGAAGGTGTGGAAATTTCCGCCTCCAGCCCCGAATACGGCGAAGCGAAAGAGACCATCGAGAAAGAGTACAAGGGCGATCCCATCGCCATCGGATTCAATTCCAGCTATATGCTGGATTTTCTGGCCGCCGCCGCGGAGGGACCGATCAGCATCGAGCTGAAGGATGAACAATCCGCCGGACAGATGCGCCCCTTGGCGGACGACAACTACCGCTACCGCTACGTCATCATGCCCATGCGCATCTGATTTCGCGCACGATTGCCACCGATTGTTTTCTGAAATTCCAGGCTGGAAAAAAGGAAATAGAGCGCTGAATTGTGTGCCGAAGTTTACAATTACTCTGTATCAGCTCAAATCAGCATTGACGTTTGATAGACCCACATAAAGGATTGAAAACAATAAGGTTATTTATCCACAACCACCATTCTCCCGCTTGAGAAAATGCTCCATTTCCAGTAAAATTTAGAGGTTGTCGATTGGTGATTTTTCCTCCTAATCGACACGTCCGCCAGGAAGGTTTGGCCACCAATGCCCTGCGCCAGGGGCAGGCCAGCGGTCCTGGAGAACATAAGTCTTCGCCACGTCCCGGAGCGCGGGATGGGATGAAGCAGGAACCCTACGAGTCCCGTGCTGTACAGGGATCAAAGGGTGAGGCGACGAACGGGGATTGCAGACTTCACGCCTTTCCTAGCTTCACCAAAATTGCTTTTGCAGTATCGCCGTCGGGAACCCGGTTGTGCGCCGGGCAGCTTTCCGCACGAGTGGATAGCCGTAGGCACGCACGTCAGGAGATGAGATGGGCGACAAGGAAACGGTGACGGGAAAAGGCGGCCACCAATACGACGCGAAGTCGATCAAGGTGCTCGGCGGGCTGGAGGCCGTGCGGCTGCGTCCGGCGATGTACGTCGGCTCAACCGGCGAGACAGGTTTGCACCACCTGGTGTGGGAAGTGGTGGACAACTCCGTGGACGAAGCGATGGCGGGGTTCGCGGACGAAGTGAACGTCACAGTGCACGCGGACAATTCCGTGACCGTCGTGGACAACGGCCGGGGGATTCCCGTGGACATGCACGCCACAGAAAAGCGTCCTGCGGCAGAAGTCGTACTCACCGTGCTGCACGCTGGCGGAAAATTCGATAGCGAGAGCTACAAGGTTTCCGGCGGATTACACGGCGTCGGCGTTTCCGTCGTCAACGCCCTTTCGGACTTCCTCGAACTCGAAATCCAGCGCGATGGCGCGGTGTGGGAGCAAAGCTACGAAAAGGGCAAGCCCACTTCCAAGCTCAAGCAAACGGGAAAAACGCGCAAAACCGGCACGAAAGTGAAATTCCATCCGGATCCTTCGATTTTCGAGAAGATCGCATTCAGCTACGACACCCTGGCCACGCGCCTCCGCGAATATGCCTTCCTGAACAAAGGTCTGAAAATCACGCTGAACGACGAGCGCACCGAAAAGAGCACGGAATTCCGGTTCACCGGCGGCATCACGGAATTCGTGAAGCACCTGAACCGCGGCAAGACCACGCTGCACGATTCGCCCATCTACATGGAAGGGAAAAGGGGCAATGTGGAGATGGAAATTGCCCTGCAATACAACGACACTTACGGCGAAAACGTCTTCGCGTTCGCCAACACCATCAACACCGTGGACGGCGGCACGCACCTCTCAGGCTTTCGCTCGGCGCTGACGCGCTCCATCAACAACTTTGCTTCCTCAGCCGGAATGTTGAAGGAACAGAAGGACGAGGTGAGCATCTCCGGCGACGACGTTCGTGAAGGGCTCGTCGCGGTGGTCAGCGTGCGCCTGCCGCAGCCGCAATTTGAAGGGCAGACCAAGGGGAAGCTGAACAGCGACATCAAGGGCGACGTTGAACAACTCGTTAACGAAAAACTGGGTGAGTGGTTTGACAAGCATTCCACCGTGGCGCGGCGGATCATCGGCAAGTGCATTGACGCAGCCCGCGCGCGCGAAGCCGCCCGCAAGGCCCGCGAACTGACGCGCAGAAAATCGGCGATGGATTCCAGTGGCTTGCCGGGAAAGCTGGCCGATTGCCAGGAGCGCGATCCGGCGCGCTGCGAATTGTTCGTGGTCGAGGGTGAATCCGCGGGCGGCTCCGCAAAAATGGGCCGCGACCGCAAGTATCAGGCGATTCTGCCCCTCAAAGGCAAGATCCTCAACGTCGAGAAGGCGCGCTACGACAAGATGCTCGGCCACGAGGAAATTCGCGCCATCATCACCGCGCTTGGGACCGGCATTGGCAAGGACGATTTCGACGTCAGCAAACTGCGCTATCACAAAATCATTCTCATGACCGACGCGGACGTGGACGGCTCGCACATCCGCACGCTCCTGCTCACATTTTTCTTCCGCCACATGAAGGAATTGATTGAGCGCGGCCACGTGTACATCGCGCAGCCTCCGCTCTATCGCGTCAAGCGCGGCAAAAGCGAGCGCTACATCCGCGACGAACGCGATTTCGCTCGCGAACTCATGAAGCGCGCCACGGAAGATCATATTGTCAAGGCGAAAGAGGGTGTGAATCTGGAGGGCGCCCGCCTGACTTCGTTTCTCCTGAACGTGCAGGAATACGAAGCTGCCGCGGCGAAACTGGGCCGGCGTCTGCGCGAGCCCGGGCTGGTGGAATTGCTGGCGGAGAGCGGCCTGGAGAAGAAAACTGATTTTGGAGAGAAAAAGACACTCGAGAAACTCCTGAAGGAAGTTGAAAAGAGCAAGCTGAAACTGGAAGGCAAAATCGTCTTTGATGAAGAACACAGCCTGTACGAAATCCAGTTCGGCGCGCCGCACAACCAGAAGATCAATTGGGCGGTGGCCTCGACTGCGGAATACAAGCGCCTGCGCGCGCTGGCCAAACAGATCGAGGAGTTCAATCATCCGCCGTTTACGGTCGCCCGCAACGGCGCCAAGGTCACCCAGGAAAAGGCCACTGACGTTCTCAACTACGTCATGGAAGACGCCAAGAAGGATTTCACGATTACGCGGTTCAAAGGCTTGGGCGAAATGAACGCGGAGCAGTTGTGGGAAACCACGATGAACGCGGATACCCGCACGCTGCTGCAGGTGAAGCTCGAGGATGCCGTCGCCGCCGAGGACATTTTCACCACGCTGATGGGCGAAAACGTCGAAGCGCGCCGCAAATTCATCGAAGACAACGCGTTGGAAGTGGTCAACCTGGATATTTAGCGAGCAGACTATGGATGTGCACACGACAATCCAATGGATCGTTCGTTCAGATCAGAAACGCAAAGCGCAGTTCATGAAGCGGTCCGACGGCACATTTGGTTTTCAAGAATGGGAGTTCTTGGAGAACGAGAATCAAAAGTATTGGTGTCCGACGAAAGTCGGTTCGGGATCACGCTGTGCAAGCCTAGAAGAGGCGATGCGTGAGGCTCGAGGTCGGATCGATTGGTTGAACTCCACGCTCTCCGCAAAGCATTCGTACCAGTTGGGCTGGATGACGTTGCCGGGTTTGCGCGGGCTGAGCGTAAGCGAATTTCGAGCCACGCCGACGGCCGCTCCGGACAACGAAAAAGGCGTGGCAATCGGTTTTGCCGATGAAGCGGAGCGTGATTCGTTTTTGCGGCTGATCGAAGCGGAGTTTGCGACGCGGCGATTTACCAACGCCGCCGACGCGTTCGATAGCGTGAAGGCCTATGCCGTCGATCACGGGAGCAAACGAATTTAGGTTGTCATCCTGAGAGGAGCGAAGGATCTCAACCATTGAAAGAAAGAGGTTGAAGCTGGCGTTGAGGTTCTTAGGGCTGCAAAGAACGCAGCCCTCAGAATGACAGTTTGGAAGCGGGAACACCCCGGGTCTTCACGAGTCACGAATAACGAGTCACGAAACACGAGGACACATGGCAGACGAACACAACACATCGATACTCCTACCCATCGATATCGAAGCGGAGATGCGCAAGTCGTATCTCGACTACGCGATGAGCGTCATCATCGCGCGCGCGCTTCCCGATGTGCGCGACGGTCTGAAGCCTGTGCAGCGGCGCATCCTCGTGGCCATGAACGACCTCGGCCTGGCCTCCAATCGTGGCTACCGCAAATGCGCGAAGATCTGTGGCGACACTTCCGGCAACTACCACCCGCACGGCGAAGCAGTCATCTATCCCGCCCTCGTTCGCCAGGCGCAGGACTTCAACATGCGCTACCCCCTGATCGACGGCCAAGGAAACTTCGGCTCGGTTGACGGCGATCCACCGGCGGCCATGCGGTACACGGAAGCGCGGCTGGCCAAAATTTCGGAAGACATTCTCGCCGACCTTGAGAAGGAAACCGTCGATTTCATCCCGAACTTCGATCAAACCCGGGAAGAGCCGGTTGTTCTCCCCTCGCGCATTCCGAATCTGCTGGTCAACGGTGCCAGCGGTATCGCCGTCGGCATGGCCACCAACATTCCCCCGCACAATCTTAGCGAAATCGTGGATGCCGCCATTTTGTTGATCGAAAAGCCCGATACCTTGCTCAAAGAAGTGATGAAGATCGTTCCAGGCCCGGATTTTCCGACAGGCGCCTACATCGCGGGCAGGGAAGGCATTGAAGCTGCCTATCGCACGGGCCGCGGCAGCTTCATCATGCGCGCCAAAGCCGCCATCGAGGAAGTCGGCAAGGAACGCGAAAACATCGTCATCACCGAGATTCCCTACCAGGTGAACAAGGCCAAGCTCATCGAGCGCATCGCCGAGCTGGTGCAAACCAAGAAAATCGAGGGCATCGCCGACGTGCGCGACGAATCTTCCCGCGAAGGCATGCGCATCGTCGTGGAACTCAAGCGCGGCGAGGAATCCCAGCTCATCCTGAACAATCTCTTCAAGCACACCCAAATGCAGGAATCCTTCGGCATGATCCTGCTTTCCATCGTCGGCGGGCAGCCGCGCGAACTCGGCCTGATTCAACTGATCAAGCTCTTCATCGAACACCGCATGGAAGTGGTTCGCCGGCGCACGATTTTCGAGTTGCGCAAAGCCGAGGAGCGCGAACACATTTTGGTCGGTTACCAGATTGCTCTGGATCATCTGGACAGCGTCATCCGCGTCATTCGCGGCAGCAGCAGCCGCGCCGACGCTAAGGAAAACCTGTTCAAGTATTTCACCGAGCAGGACGTCACCATCACGGAGAACGGCAAGTCCAAGAAACTCGAGGGCGTGAAACTCGATGGCCGCAAGTACCGCTTTGCGGGCGCGCCGGAAATCGAAGCCGCCGGCCGGGGTGCCGCGGGGCTCGGGCTGAGCTACGCGCAAATTGATGCCATTCTCGAACTGCAACTCCATCGCCTGACCCAGCTCTCGATCGACGAAATCCTGAAGGAATTGAAGTCCATCCGGGATCTCATCACGGAGCTGCGCGAAATCCTGGCCAGCGACAGGAAGCTGAAGCAAGTGATCATCGGCGAGCTCCGGGAAGTCCACAAAGCCTATGGCGACGACCGGCGCACGCAGATCGTGGACAAGGTCGATGAGATCAAGCTGGAAGACCTGATCGCGGACACCGACATGCTCATCACCGTGAGCCACGCGGGTTACATCAAGCGCACGCCCGTGGAGGTTTACCGGCATCAATCGCGCGGCGGCAAGGGGCGCATCGGCGCGCGCACCAAGGAAGAAGACTTCGTCGAGCACCTTTTCATCGCCTCGGCGCACAGCTACATCCTGCTGTTCACCTCCAAGGGCCGCGTCTACTGGCTCAAGGTGTACGAACTGCCGGAAGCGGCGGCGGCCACGCGCGGCAAGGCCATCGCCAGCCTGGTGAAATTCCAGGAAGACGAGAAACTGACGGCGCTGGTGGCGGCCACGAACCTGGAAGAAGAAGGCCGCTTCGTCTTCATGGCCACGAAAAATGGCACAGTGAAGAAATCAGCGCTGACCGAGTTTTCCAACCCGCGCTCCACCGGCATCATCGCCATCAACCTCGAGGACAAGGACGAACTGATTGGCGCGAAGCTCACCGACAGCAAGCAGATGATTTTCCTCGCCAGCCACGAAGGCCAAGCCATCCTGTTCCGCGAGACGGACGTGCGCCCCATGGGCCGCAACGCCGGCGGCGTGAACGGCATGGACCTGGACAAGGAGGATTACGTTGTCAGCATGGACGCGGTGCAGCCGGACTTCGAGATCATCGCCAAGGAGTACCAGCAGACCACGCAAAACCTGGAAGAGCTCGAAAACGAACACATCAAGGACTCGCTGACCACGCTGATGCTGACCGTCGCCGAAAAGGGCTACGGCAAGCGCACCGCCCTGGCCGAATACCGCATCACCTCGCGCGGCGGCAAGGGTGTGGTGAACATGAAGACCACCGACCGCAACGGCTCCGTCGTCGCCACGCTGCAGGTCACGGAAGAGTCCGACGTCATGATCATCACCGAAAACGGCAAGGTCATCCGCGTGCACGCGAACGAAATTCGCGAAGCCGGCCGCTCTACGCAAGGCGTGCGGTTGTTGCGGCTAGATGACGATGATTCTGTTGCCGCCGCCGCCGTCCTCCAGGAAGAAGACGCCGAAGAAAAGAGGTAACTCTTGGAGTGCGGCAGCTTGCTGCCGCTTTTGCGGTCCCGGCCACTCTGGCCAAATGAGAAAAGAGGCACGAAAGAAGGCGCCCCCTTTTTTATTTCTGGTTGCGTTACACTCAATCGCCATGAAAATCAAACGCCGCTTGTTTGCATTCCTTGCGTTCACTACGTCGCTGGCTGTCCTCGCGCTTGCCGGTGCTGCCGGCCGACCTGCCGCGAGCCACAGCTACCTCACGCTGGTCGGCACTTATACCAACAAAACCGAGAGCAAAGGCATCTATGCTTACGAATTCGACGCGGAGGCGGGCAAGCTGACCGCGAAGGGTCTGGCCGTGGAAACGCCCGACCCCTCCTGGCTCGTCATTCATCCCAACGGCAAATTCGTCTACGCTGCCAACGAGTCCGGCAAGCAGTCCACCATTACCGCCTTTTCCATTGACGCCAAGTCCGCGAAGCTCACGCAACTGAATCAACTCCCCGCGCTCGGCGAAGATCCCTGTTATCTGGCCTTTGACAAAACCGGCAAATTCCTGTTCGTCGCAAACTACACTTCCGGCACCGTCGCCGTCTTCCCCATCCTCCCCGATGGCAAGCTGGGCGAGCATACCGCGCTAGTAAAAGACTCCGGCCCGCTCGGCCCCAACAAAGTGCGCCAGGAAGGGCCGCACGCGCACTGGGTCGAAACCGAGCCGACGGGTCCCGTGAGTGCGTTTGTCTACGTGGCCGATCTTGGCTTGGATCGCGTTCTGATCTACCAATTCCACGCAGCGAAGGGTGAGCTTTCAGGGCCTACTGTTTTCAGCACGTACAAGAATCACAAGTTTGATCCATCGGCGAGACTGTCTCCAGGCACCGGACCACGTCACGTCGCCTTTTCCAGCGATCGTGCTCATATGTACGTGCTGGGCGAGCTGAGTTCCAGCATCACTGCCTTCCACATGATGGGCACGGACGATTTCGTCCCTGCCGCGTTTCAGCAAATTTCCGCGCTGCCTGAGGGCTTCTCCGGCCGGAACGACGCTGCCGAAATCGCGGTTCATCCCTCCGGCAAATGGCTCTTCGCCTCGAATCGCGGCCACGACTCCATCGCCGTCTTCTCCATCGATGCGGT
>Ga0208457_1000864_pt1 | contig 25145 bp, 23 predicted proteins | sample June2015DPH_10_1_FD_185513 | JGI IMG/M metagenome (GOLD analysis project Ga0208457, IMG submission 185513) | Peatland microbial communities from SPRUCE experiment site at the Marcell Experimental Forest, Minnesota, USA - June2015DPH_10_150... | ecosystem: Environmental > Terrestrial > Soil >... | reverse complement strand
CTTCCCCGATTACTTTCCGCTTCATTTCTGGGTCAACGACGCCTTTCAGTTTCTGCATGAACCGCTCTTGCGCGTTAGCTATTATGAAGTTGATTGGGAACTTTTGGAACGCTTCTCTGATAGCTTCAGGTTCGCCTTCCCGCATGAACCCATGGTCCACAAAAACCGCTGTTAACTTATCGCCAAGTGCTTTCGCTGCGAGTGTGGTGGCGACGCTTGAGTCTATGCCTCCGCTTAAGCCAATTATGGCTCTGCTTCCGCCTACTTCTAATTTTAATTCTCCAACCATCTTTCCTATTAGGTCTTCCATTTGCCAGTTAGCTTGGCACTTACAAACTTGAAAGATGAAATTGCGGAGCATGAGCATGCCGTTTTCCGTGTGAATAACTTCAGGATGCCATTGCAGACCGTAAATTGGTTTTTGTTTATGTCTGAAGGCTGCAACTGGGCAGTTTTCCGTGTGAGCTAACACCTCAAAATCTGGTGGCAGAGCAAAAACTGTGTCACCGTGGCTCATCCAAACTTTCTCTTTCTCACTTAACCCTTCCAGCAAGCCTACGGGCTTGTCGATGGCTACTTGCGCGATTCCGTATTCTTTGCAGGCTGCCGGCTCAACCTTGCCATTGGTTAATTGTGCTAAAAGCTGGTGTCCATAGCATAAACCTAGAATCGGCAAGTTCATATCTAAAATACGTGGGTCAAGTTTAGGCGCGTTCGGTTCGTAGACGCTTGCGGGTCCACCTGAAAGAATTAAGCCTTTAACGTTGAATTTTTCATTCAGAGCCTTAACTTCTTCAGGCGATATGTCGTGGGCAACAATTTCTGAGTAGACACCTTGCTCTCTTACTCTTCTCCCTATGAGATGGCAGTATTGCCCCCCAAAGTCCAGTACCAGTATCGTGTCGTATTTTGCTTGCATTTTAGTAGACTCAAATTATTGGGGTTTAAGCTAGTAATTTAAGATTACTATCCGTTTCTCGTCAAAGTCAAAGCAGTTTTAAAGCTTAAATGGTTTTTCCTTGCTTGTAGCATTCATTGGTCGGCAGAAAAAAACTAAACTTTTATTAATACAATCATCTGATAATTAGAATTATGTTTCAAAAAGGCTGGTTTAGTTGAAAGAACGTGCAGGAAGTATGTTTATGGAGTTAAATGAAACGGACATAAAAATTCTCAAAGGTCTTTTAGAGGATGCAAGGTTTTCAAGCAGGCAAATAGCCAAAAATGTAGGCGTTTCAGTTGGAACTGTTTTGTCTCGAATCAAAAAGATGGAGGATGAGGGTCTCATCAAGGGCTATTCGGTTTTGCTAGATCATGAAAAACTTGGTTACCAATTGACGGTAGTAACTGAGATTACAGTTTCAAAGGGCAAGCTTGTGGAAACTGAAAATGAAATTGCTAAAATTCCCAACGTGTGCAGCGTCTACGACGTAACAGGCTTGACAGACGCCATTATTGTTGCTAAGTTTAAGAGTCGAGAGGAACTGGGGCAGTTTACTAAGCGATTGCTATCTTTGCAATTTATTGAGCGAACAAACACTCACGTAGTTTTGACCACTGTGAAAGAAAACTTCCGCCTGCTATAGTTTTAGCTGTTTTTGGCGAGTCTATAACAACATGCATGGCAGAAGGCTCTTTTTTTCTATAGGCTAGATTAGTCACAACTTTTGCCGCGTGCTTAGTCATGTACAAATGTTAAATGGCACCGAAACAACATTCACCTTTAGTCAAAAAGCACGCTTAAAACATGCTTGCGCTTAAAAAATCAAACATCTATGTCGATTAAGGGCACTTGTTTTTTCACAAGTCAATAGCATCATAACATAACTGAGCCTATGAAGCCATCAGAAAGCAGCTTAGCCTGAATTTTTTTTGCGACTATTAAGCAAGCTTGGAATTAATTTCTTTCCAGACAACGCTTCAGCAATTGTCCAGAAACGGTTTAATTTACACTTTGCCAAAAACGCATCTTAGCCTAAGGGAGTCCTAAAAAATTTTTTAAGGAGTCATATTCTTTACTCTTTTTAGACAGACAGACATTATTCACGGGGGCGCGTGCGTGGGAGAGCGTGCGTACTTAGGAGTAGGAGAGCACGACCAACATTGTGTTGCAACGTCTGTGATAGGATGCTCACTATGTCATAACTGAGGAGCAAAGAAGGCTAAATAATTCCATTATGCTCCTATAATCTGTGGTCAAAATGAGAAAGGCCAAGCTTAATTGGTCTAATGCTAAGCCAGCTAGGGTTTACTCCAAAGGTCTTAGGTCGGACAAGCATTTCAGAAATTCGGATTTTCATATTATGGCTCTGATGACACCTTCAAGCCTGTTCAATTCGTCTATCACATCTTGTCCGACTCTCTGATGCACAAGGTAAACGGCGATGGCACAGCCTTCTCCAATTTGCCTAGATGGATTTTCCCTTATGTTGACGCCGTAATCGGCAAGCACCTTGTCTATCTTGGCAAACATGCCTGGCTTGTCAGCGTGATAAACGAACAAAGGATAGAACGGCCTTTCCTCTAATTCGATGCTTTCTCCCACATTCACCGCGTTCGAAAAATCTCCATGTAGCAAATAATCAATGATGACCCGCGCCATTTCCACTGATGTTTTCTTCTGAGCTTCCACCGTGGATGCTCCTAAATGAGGGGTAAAAACAATATTGTCCAATCGCCGTAACATGTTCCTAAACTCGGAATCCTCCTCAACAGGTTCCTCTTCAAAGACGTCAAGAGCTGCTCCTGCTATCCCACCAGCTTTCAACGCCCTGCATAACGCTTTCTCATCGACGTTGCGTCCCCGGGCAGTGTTAATTAAAAAAGCGGTCGGCTTCATCAACCACAACTCCTTCTCCCCTATCACAGTTTCATTTCCACCTACATGAATGCTCACGTAATCAGACTGGGCAAGGACTTCTTCTTTCGACGTAAACTTTATCTTAGAACTGGACCTTACAACTGGGTCGTAACCTATCGTTTCCATGTTAAACCCAACAACAAGTTCACTCAGTCGCTGCCCAATTCTCCCGCAACCTATAATACCCAAGGTTTTCCCAGAAAGCTCTGACCCTTCAAAACGCTTCTTCCTCCACACGCCCTTCTTCAAAGAATAATGTCCCCGCGACACTTTCCTTGAAACATCTAACATCAACGCAAGTGCTAATTCCGCTGTGGCGTTCGTGTTCCCAAACGGCGCAGACTTAACAATGACACCGTTTTTAGTCGCAGATTTTACATCTATGTTATCAGTCCCGACGCCCGCTCTGCCGACAACCTTCAGCTTGCCTTTGACACCAGACTCGATCACCTCCCTCGCCACGGCAGTTGCGCTCCTTACAACTAAAGCATCAAATTCCCCAACCTGCGCCACAAGAGACTCAGGATCTCGCTTACGTTTATCCGTCTCAATTCCCGCGTCTTCGAATAATCTTACTCCTTCCTCATCCATACCATCATTCAGCAACACTCTCATGCAATTCACCCCGACCTCTCTAACATAGTTGTATCATAAGAATTTAGTTCTTGCTACGCTTTCAGCGCGGCAAGGTAGTATCGGAATCGAGTATACGGCTCATTATTCCTTTGGTGGAATATTTGCGTTTGAGTCATTTGTAAATATGTTCAAAAATAGCAGAATACCCGATATTTTGTCCAAAAAGTTTGCACAACAAAAGTTTCTTAAGGTGTTACGTCACAATAATACCAGGTGATATTTTGTCAGAACCAGTTTTTGAATGGTATAAAGATAAAGCGGGAAAATTTAGGTTTAGGTTGAAAGCTGCTAACGGCGAGATTATCGCTGTAGGCCAAGCTTATGCTTCGAAGGATGACTGTGTCATCGGTATTGAATCTGTGAAGAAGAATTCGCCCATAGCAAAAATAGTAGAAGCAAAAAAGAAATAGGCTAACTTATCCCAAATTTGAGGGCTATCTTCTCTTTTTTTCCTTTCAATCAAATAGCTTATGCTCCAAAAGAATTGCTTTTGCAATGTTCCGCTAACTCTTATGATAGCGGGCTGTGTGTGGGATTAAAATTTAATTCAACCAACCAATTTTTAGTTTAGCGGACACCTGAAAAGTAGATTGGTGCTGTATTTTCCTTTGATTCTTTTGCGTTTCGGATTTCTGGTAATATCTAATTGTCTTGTGTATAGCCTTAGAAAATCTCTAAGCTTTTCGCTACAGGTGTTACCGAAGCGCCATAGTGACTGATTATTTTTTTCTGCTGTTTCTTTATCATTATCGCTTAGTTTAATGGTTACTGCTTTCAACGTTGAATGCTTCGCTTGTTATTGGTGAATATAAGTATCTGAAACTTTTCAGGGGTAAATTAGGCTGTCAACAGAGTGGATTTTCCAATAAAACACCGTTATTTACCGCATTCACCGAAATAAGGCTAAAGCACTTGTTGACAAAAGATGTGAATTAAGGCGTTTGTTGACCGTAGAATTAGGGTAATAACCTCAATTCACATTTCTACTAATGCTTAATTTACATTTTAATTTACATTTCTCCATGCTTTCAGCAATTCTCAATTTTCCAGATAATTTGAGCGTTTGTGCATGCTTGAGGTGGTTCGTTTTGTGAGAATTTTTTTCCAAAAACCCTACGGCTTTTAATATTTCATTAACATACAAGTTCTTGTTGGTTACTGTGTTGATTTTTTTCTGGTTTGTTTTTCTTTTTTATATTTTAGTTCTGGTGCGGCAATGGTTATTTTTGTTCCTGAGGCAACCGGTGAGGTTATCCAGACGTTTCCGCCTATGACCACGTTGTCGCCAATTATCGCGTCTGGTCCGAGGAGGGTTGCGCCTGAATAGATGACTACGTTGCTTCCTACTGTGGGATGTCTTTTTCTTCCTTTGATAATGTTTCCTTTTTCATCTTTTGGAAAACTCAGTGCGCCTAAGGTTACGCCTTGGTAAAGTTTGACGTTGTCGCCTATTTCTGCTGTTTCTCCGATGACTACGCCCGTGCCATGGTCGATGAAGAAGTTTTTGCCGATTTTTGCGCCGGGGTGAATATCTATGCCTGTTAGTGAGTGCATGTGTTCGCTCATTATTCTGGGAATCAACGGTATACCACGCAGGTAAAGTTCGTGGGCTATCCTGTAAGTCGTTATCGCCAGCACGCATGGGTAGCTTAGGATGACTTCTTCTGTGCTTACGGCTGCTGGGTCACCGCTGTAAGCGGCTTGGATGTCTTCGCTTAACATTGATCTTATTTCAGGCAGCTTTTCCAGAAGTTCTTTAACTACAACGTGGGCTCTTTTTTGGCATACGTCCTGTGGGCACTCGCTTATTTTTCGGCAAATGTACTTGAGACTCTTCTCCACTTCTTCGGTAAGTCTTGTGTAAACTGAGGTTAAGGTGGTGCCGAGGTGGTATTTTATGTTGGCTTTGGTGATTTCTGCCTTGCCCAAGTAGCCTGGGAAAAGAATTGTGAATAAATCTTCTAACACTTCGGTAACTACTTTTTTTGATGGAAGATCTCGTCCTTCAAGGTGATCCATGCCGCCGAAGGTTTGATAATTAGCCATCATGCTGTCTACTAGTTTTGGTAAGCCTTTTTCAACCCAGTTCTGCTCCACTTTATCATGGTTGCGCATAAGCGCTTCCAGCATTTTCTCTGGGTTCCAGCATTCAACTTCCAAGTTCTTGTCATCGCATTTTTCGCATTCTTTTGGACGGGGCTGATTAGATTTTGTGGTCATTTTTGCTTTCCCTTTCTTGATTATGTGGAAAGGGTGAATATAAGAGAAGCGTCTTTTTGACGCGGTTTAGATGGTTGTTGTTGAATTTGTTGATGATTCTTGGAACAGTACCGTGCTGAGGTAGCGTTCGCCCGTGTCTGGGAAAATGACGACTATAAGTTTGCCTTTGTTTTCTGGTCGTTTAGCGATTTCTAACGCTGCGTATGTTGCTGCGCCTGATGATATGCCTACGAGTAAGCCTTCTTTTAACGCTAGTTGCCGTGCGGTTTGGATGGCGTCATCGTCTTTTACCTTGAATATTTCATCTACCAATTCGAGTTTTAGTACGTCAGGTTTGAAGCCTGCGCCTATTCCTTGGATTTTGTGTGGTCCTTTCTGGCCGCCGCTTAAGACTGGTGACGCGGCTGGTTCCACGGCTACGGCTTTGAACTCAGGTTTGAGCGGTTTGATGTATTGTGCCACGCCTGTTATTGTTCCGCCTGTGCCTACTCCGGCGACTACAATGTCTACTTTTCCGTCTGTATCATTCCAGATTTCTGGCCCGGTTGTTTCTCTGTGAACTTTGGGGTTGGCTAGGTTCTTGAATTGTTGAGGAACGAAACTGTTTGGCGTTTGTGCGGCTATTTCTTCGGCTTTTTTGATGGCGCCGCTCATGCCGTCTGGTCCTAGCGTGAGGACGAGTTGTGCGCCGTAGGCTTTGAGTAAGTTACGTCTTTCGATGCTCATGGTTTCAGGCATGGTGAGTATTAGTTTGTAGCCTTTCACGGCTGCTACCATGGCTAAGCCAATGCCTGTGTTGCCGCTTGTCGGTTCGATAATGGTGGTGTCTGGTTTGATTAAGCCTTGTTTTTCCGCTTCGACTATCATGCTTAGGCAGATGCGGTCTTTGACGCTTCCGCCCGGATTTCTGGACTCAAGTTTAGCTAGCACGGTGGCGTTTGTGCCTTGGGTTAACCGGTTTAGTTTTATTAATGGTGTTTTTCCTATGGTCTCGAGGACATTGTTATTGATTTTTGTCATGTTTACTCACTTATTATAACAGTGTTATATTTATTCGGGGAAATAAATCTTGCTGCTCACTCCAAAGGTATTCAGAAACTTCATAGTTATAAACAAATCTAAACACTGAATGCGCCAACCCGTAAAGTAAAGCCTTTAAATGTCATGACTAATTCTATATTTCGCACCAGCCTCTAAAAAACAAAAAACATGCTCGCGGAGGTCGCCCAGCATGGCCAAAGGCGTAGGACTGAGGCTCCTATCCCGCAGGGGTTCGTGGGTTCAAATCCCACCCTCCGCACCAAACAGTATCTAATAAGGCGATATCATGATTGTGTGGTAAGCGCGTCAGGGTGCTTAACCTGCCCAAGGGGTATGAATATTTATATTAACTGGAGAGACCTGCTTTTTACAGTGAGGAGAAGGGGCATCATGGTTAAACCTAGAGTTATTGAAACTAATGAAGGAATACAAGGAGACTTCGACGTTGAAATATACGACAGGTCTATGCGAAATCTAAGAGACAGAGGCTGGATTGAAACAAACCAGATTCTTAAGTCAGGAATAAACCATGGTCTCGCGCTTGAGATAGGGCCTGGTCCGGGATATGTTGGGCTTGAATGGCTGATGAAGACAGAAGCGACCAAACTCTATGGTTTAGAAATTAGCCCAAAAATGATAAACTTAGCAGAGAAAAACGCTAGAGAATATGGTCTTCAAGAAAGGGTCAAGTATTTTTGGGGTGATGCCCAGAAAATGCCTTTTGAGAATAATACCTTCGATGGGGTATTTACCAATGGGTCCCTCCATGAGTGGTCACAGCCTGAAAAAATAGCAGACGAGATTTTCCGCGTTCTCAAACTTGGCGGTAAATATTTCATAAGTGATATGAGGCGTGACATGAACCCATTTATGAAATTGTTTATGAAGTTAGTGGCTAAACCAAAAGAGATACGGTCAGGTTTGACATCAACGATAAACGCTTCCTATACTATCGAGGAAATCAAGCCTATCCTTGCGAAAACTAGTTTGAAAGATTACGAAGTGAAGAAAAGTCACGATGGATTTGTTGTGACTGGCATTAGAAGTCGAATGCTTAAAGATTGAGCAGTGAACCATTTTTTCCTAATTGTTCAACGAGGCAAATCACATGAGCAAGGGGGCGCACACAGAAAAATCGAGTCTGGGGTTTGCCTGTTTTCGTGGGGTTGTGACAATTTTTAAAAGATTCTTCGCCGTAGATGTATATGGCGAGGGTAATGTCTAAGAAAACAACGATAATTTTGCGTGACGATGTATACCAAACATTAAAAGAGAAAGCTGGTGCCCGAAATATCTCCAACGAAATCAACAAAATTCTAATTGAGTACTTTGGCAAAACAGAAAGCATGTTTGGCACCATGAAAAAAACTGACCTTACCGACCTTAGAGACCACAAGGACCGCTGCCTATGAAATATGTCATCGATCCTACGCTTGGATAGAATATTTTATGTGGTCAAAACTGGGTGAAAAAGTTAAACAACTTATTGAAGGCTCTGAAGAAAAAATAACCCCAACAATTTGTCTGGCTGAAGTTTACGCTAAAACGCTTAAAGTTGAAAATCGGGAACTTGCTGAGAAACAAAAGGCTTTCATCAAGGAAAAAAGTGCCCTTGCATTTCTCGATGAGTCGATTACCGTTGAATCAGCTATTGTGCAAGTTCGAATGAAAAAAGAAATTGACGGGTGGGGACTAGCTGGTTGTTTACGCTACTGCAATCGTTAAGAAGGCTGAAGTAGTGACCGGAGATGAACACTTCAAAAAACTCAAAAATGTAGTTTTCATAAAATAACGTATCTTGTTTTCGCTAAGTAGTCATAAAACAAAATTAAGTTAGAGCATGATTGCAGTTTGAAGGCAAAGCATAATTTAAAAGTTTTTTTTTAACTCAACTCGTTTTTAAGTTGTTGGTTAGGTTGAGGACGAGTTTTATCACGTTTGCATCATTCAAGCTGTATTTGACGTTTATACCTGCCTTTTCAGTGTTGATTAATCCTGTCTTTTTGAGTTGATTCATTTGCCAAGTTAAAGCCTGCGAAGAAACACCACCACTGCGCGCTATGTCCTTATGGAGGGCTGAGCCGTTTTGAGATAAAGTTGTCAGAATTTTGGCGGTGGTTTCGTGCCTCACAAGTGAAATTAACTTCATATCCGTCTGTGTGAAAGCGCTGTGTTCAAAGTATCTTTTGTTTTGGCCATCAGTATAGCTCGTGATAAAACCTGCTCGCTCAAGCACGCTTAAGTGGTATTGCACGACGCCCACGGATAAGCCTAAGCTATCGCATATGCCTCTGAAATGTACCCCTGGATTGCTTTTGATGAAGTTGTTGATTTCTATTCTTGTCTGTTGGTTAAGGGGCGGTGTGGAGTTGCTGTGTAAGCTTGCTCCAAGAACGATGGGAACAGAGACAGTGAGTTGATGTAGGTTATCAACGTGTTGAACCCTGCTCAAATCAGGAAGTCCGTTAGGTATGTTAGCTGCTGCTGCGAAGGAAATAGAAATTGTTAGCATTATAAGTAGTATTGTTAAAGCAACTTTTCGGTTCAAACAGCATCCTGCAAAGGTTTGCTATTCAGCTATTTATCATATTCTGTAAACTACTGTACTAATTGTAAAACCTTGTACCAGAAAGCCTTTTTTTAAGTAACACCTTTATTCAGACTTGTATCAGGTGACAGAGAAAATGGCAGAAACCCAAACACAGAAGAAAAAACGGAAGAAGCAACAGCTCCCCGTCTTAGAACAGGTGCAGGAAGAAATAGCAATCCAAAACGCGACTGAAGTTGCGCAGGCTCTGGAAGAGCTGGAAGCGCAGGGAATACGTCTTGATATTCAGGTTTGCCCCAAATGTAAGAGCCCTAAAGTTCGGAGAGCAAAAAGCACAGAAGGGGACATGTGGGCTCACACAGGGATGTTGCCGCCGAGTTATGAGTGCCCCGACTGCGGCTGGCGAGAACGTGTGGTCTTGAAGGCTACGAACAAGCCGTTGAGCGTGCGGGATGTCGAGTTAATACGCGAAGCGATGGATGTTAAAGGTGACGAGTCGAAGTAGTTATATGACAAAGCATCCGTAGGATGACAGTTAAAACGACAGTGTAAACCTTACTCTCCGCACCAAATTGCAAAGAAACTTTTCCATCAAAAAACCCTTTTTCATAAGTAACGGTTAAAAGCCAATGATGCACACAAATATTTAGCATCCAAAAGGTTTGGTTACAAAAATGCAATCCGCTAAAACCGAACAAAGAAAATTCGTATTTGTTGACCCAGGCAAGTGTACTGGTTGCGGAATCTGCGAGTACGCTTGCACATTGGAAAAAGGCGAAGCCATCTGGAACCCAATCAGGTCAAGAATCCGCGTTATCCGCATGACACCACTCTTCAACTTCGCCCTTGCCTGTCGAGCATGCAAAGACGCCAAATGCGTAAAAGCGTGCCCAGAAAAAGCTCTTTCACAAGCAGAAAACACAGGCTTACTAATAATCGATGAGAAGAAATGTAAAGGCTGCGATTGGTGCGTTCAAGCATGCGAATACGGCGGAATCACCATTCACTCCGACACAGGAAGAGCCATCGCCTGTGACCTTTGCCAAGGTGAACCCAAATGCATCGAAGCATGCCCCGAAGAAGCCTTAGAACTTGTTGATTCTGACGAAGCAGCAGAAAAACGTTTCAACGATGCATTAGAAAAGTTGCCTGCAGAAACCGAGCAGTTAACCACCGCAGTCAAGAACAAGGATTGGAAACCATTGCTAGCTATTGCAGAGAAGCGATCCGAAAAAGTCACAGAGAAGCTTGAAGCGTTAAACAAGAAGGCAGTTGCACAAAAACAAAAGTAACTCTTTTTCTGAATTATGGGTTTTCTTCGTAACCCCTCAATAAATTGTCAATATCCAAACCAACCTGTTCACCCACATAACCACCTTCCAAAACAAAAAACACAGGCTTTTTCAATAAAGCAACTCTTTTGCCAATCTCCCAATAATCCTTTTCAATCAAGCCTAAAGACACTAAATCACCAAGATGAGTGTCAAAACCGCAAGAAACCGCAACCGCATCAACCCAGCTTAAATCAACCATGCGTAACGCTTTATCAAGTGTCTCCAAATACCGTTGTCCACCGCAATCCGCTGGCAAAGCAAAATTAATACAGTTCCCTTCGGTGAAATCACCGGTTCCCGGATAATTTGGCGATTGATGTAGCGAAACATAAATCACCTTATCATCGCCTTGAAAAATCTCCTGAGTACCATTCCCATGGTGCCCATCAATATCCAAAATCAACGTTCTTTTACCTAACTTTTTAACTGCTATTGCAATGTTGTTGAGGTAGCAAAATCCACGCGTAGAAACGCCTAAAGCAGCGCCGTTTCTGCCAACATGGTGTCCTGGTGGACGCATAAGCGAAAACCCGTTAATTTTACTAGCTAAAAGTGCACCACCAACTGAAAGCGTTGCGTACTCGTAGATGTTATCATATGCAGGTGTATCTGGGTCTTCCACTAAGCCTTTCCTGAGCTTCCAAATGTAATCGGCATCATGAACGGTTAACAGTTCTTCTTCGGTTGCCGGTGTTGGCTCCAAAAACTCGTAGCCCTTTGCTTTTAACATTTCAGATGCAATTTTTACTCGTTGTGGCCCCTCAATGTGCCAAGTGCCATAGCCTAAACATTTTTCTGAATAAACTACCTTTGTTTTCATCATTATCTGCATCCATTAGACAGATAAGAGGCGCTTTCACTTTAAAATATAACCTACCAAAGTTAGCGTCCAAAGCAATCGGAGAAAAAGGTTTAATGATTTCAGAAAATCCATTCGATCAATTCCGCCAAGAATGCCAAACCGCACTAGCAAACGCGTTGAAAAAGATTTTGCCGGAAATAAAAAAACCAACCATAACGCTAAGTAAAACACCAAACATTGAGTATGGACAATTAGCTTCATCACTATGCTTTGAACTGGCAAAGAAACTAAACCAGAAACCACTAAGCCTTGCAGAGCACCTTGTCAACGCAATCGATAAATCCCGATTCCAGTTGATTGAGAAGGTTTCATTTGCAGGTGCAGGATACATAAATTTTCATGTTAACTTCGCTAAGTTTTCAGCTTTAACCCTCGAATCGGTTAAGCAGTTAAAGTTTGATTATGGCTTCGTTAAAATTGCCAAGCCAACCAAAATTATCGTTGAGCACACAAGCGTTAATCCGCTTCATCCAATCCATATTGGGCAAGCGAGAAATCCCCTGCTGGGTGATGCTTTAGCACGGATTCTAGAATGCAGGGGATATAAGGTTTCACGCCACTACTACATTGATGATGTTGGTAGACAATCATCCGTTGTCGCTTACGGGTACGATAAGCTTGGCAGACCTAAACCCACTGAAAAAGCAGACCATTTTGTTGGTAAAATTTACACCGTTACCAGTTGTCTTGTGGAAATTAATCGTTTGAAAAAAGCGCGTGAACTCGCTATTGCTGTCCATTCAGCTGACGATTTGGTTAAGGCGAATAAGGAAATTGACGAGTGGATGTCAATTGCCGCTGAACTCAAAGAAAAATACCCAGTGCTTTTTGAAGCGTTGATGGCTAAAATCAGCGAAGACGAAAATCCAGAGGAAGAAATAAACCGACTGAACCGTGCTTATGAGGATGGAGAACCTAAAGCTAAACAGCTTATCCGTGAAGTCAGCGACTTGTGCCTTGAAGGTTTCAGAGAAACCATGAAGCGTGTTGAAGTCGCTTATGACTCGTGGGATTGGGAAAGCGATTTCGTGTGGAGCCCGCAAGTTAGTGAGGTTTTGCAGAAGCTGAAGACTTCACAGTTTGTTTACAGTGAAAAAGGCGTGTTGGAGTTTGATGCTGAAAAAGTTGTCCAAGTGCTGAACTTGAAGGGCAAGTTGGGTTTGGGCGAGAATTATGAGGTTTCACCGTTGACGCTTGTGCGTGCTGACGGCACCACATTGTACACTACTCGTGACATAGCTTACACACTATGGAAGTTCAAGCATGCCCAAAAAGTCATAAACGTTATTGGTATGGAGCAGTCGCTGGCTCAGTTGCAGTTGAAACTTGCACTTTACGCACTGGGTTACGGCGAATACGCGAAGAATTTTGTGCATTTCGCTTACAATCTGGTAACTTTGCTAGGTTACAAGATGAGCAGTCGCAGAGGACACTACATCACTTTTGACGAAGTACTCGGCGAAGCGGTTGAACGAGCATACGAAGAAGTTTCGAAGCGTTCACCACAACTTTCCGAGGAAGAAAAACGCAAAATCGCCAACTTTGTCGGTTTAGGTGCAGTGCGTTACGCTCTTGTCGATGTTGATTCCTCAAAGCCAGTCATCTTCACTTGGGAGCGCGTGCTGAACTTCGAAACCAACAGTGCACCATACGTGCAGTATACTCATGCAAGAGCATGCAGTATCTTGCGCAAGGCTGCAAGAGAACCAGAAAAACCAGCATTTGAGTTGCTCTCCGAAAAACTTGAGCGTGAGCTTATCTTGAACCTTGCAAGTTTCCCTGACACTTTCGTCGAAGCCGCAGAATACCTAAAACCCAACCTAATCGCTGATTACGCAAACGCGTTAGCGGACAGATTCAACACCTTCTACAATGCACTGCCAGTCATCAAGGCAGAATCACAGGCACTCAGCGATGCACGCATAACCCTAACACAAGCCATACAAATCGTAATGCATAACGCTTTAACTCTAATTGGCGTTGTGGCACCAGAAAAAATGTAGGTTCAAAAATGTGCAATAGTTGATTCTGAGTATCTATGGGCTTTTTCAGCGTTCAAGTATTCGTCTTTTTGCCTTTAAAGTCACTCAACAAAAAGATGGGGAGGAGGGTAGGTCGATTTTAGCTATGAAAATAGATTTAAAATTGGAGTACGGGTATGGTCATTTTTGTTGGTGAATTTCTATATCAAAAATGAGGGATCGATAGGGGTAGGTATCTTTTTTGACCTAGTTTTCATAGCTAAAAAGAGGGTATCCCTCCCGTGGGGTAGGCGCATTTTGCTTGGTCGTTTGAGTAGCAAAAAGAGGGTATCCCTCTGGCTCCGCAGGTTTCAAACAAGCCTTTGTATGCCTTTACTTACGCATGGGCTGATTTTTGCAATGGCAAATTTCATATACAAGCCAATTAATTCTAAAACGAGGTGCACACTAATGAGCGAATCATACTTCAAAAAGAAACTCGAACCAATCAAAGTTAAACAAAAAAGCATTTCACAACTTTTAGCTGAAATGAGCAGAACCGCTTACCAAGGACGGAAACTCGGTGAAGCCGTTGATGTTTGGGAAAACATGCTAAAAGAAAAAGACCTCACGATTGCCATGGGCTTTGCTGGTTCAATGAGCACAGCAGGGCAATGGACCATAATTAATTGGCTTATAGAAAACCGCTTCATCGATGTACTGGTCTCAACTGGCGCTAACGTTTCAGAGGACATAGTGGATGCTATGGGCTTGGGCTACTGGCAAGGAAGCCACATGGTTGACGACGAAGCGCTGCTGAAAGCGGACGTTAACAGGTACTATGATGTTTTCGGTAAGGAAACTGATTACCGCAAAATGGAAGAACTAGTAACAGACTTCGTCATGACCCTAAAAACCGACTATAACTATTCATCCGCAGAATTCCTATATTTGCTCGGCAAGTACCTATACAAGAAAAAGATTCCCGCGATCTCCGCTGTTGCGGCGGCGAATGGCGTTCCAATCTTTAGCCCAGCCATGGTTGACAGTGCTTATGGCGAAACTTTCCTTATGGCTAAAAACCAAGGTCACAACGTCACCATTGATTCCGTTAAGGAATTTGACCAGTTCGTTAGCATAGGTACAAAAACCAAGGATGTCGGCGTGGTCTACATCGGCGGCGGAGTCCCCAAAGACCTAACACAACTCATCGCCATATCAGTCTCACCACTAACTTGCGATCAAGGCGTAAAGGGAAGAAAAGGCGGCTTACGCAAAAGCTTACAAGAATACTATTACCCCCACAAGTACGCCATACAAATAACCACTGATTCGCCGCAATGGGGCGGCTTATCCGGATGCACGCTGGAAGAGGCGATTAGCTGGGGCAAAATCAACAGCCAAGAAGGAACACGTGCAGTATGCTACTGCGACGCCACAATCGCACTGCCACTAATAGCTCACGCACTATGCGAGCGAGTTCCAGAAAAACGTAAAGGGCCAGACATGAGCTGGCTCTTCAAAGGCGTCCAATAAACGCCCTCATTTTTTCCAATCAAGTTGGTAAAAAATAATAGTATTTAACAACTGATGCTTGCCAAGTAAAGTTAGTTATTAATTTTAAAAACAAAAAAGGGGGAAAGATATTTTTAAGGTATTTTTTATGCCTGTTTTTTAAGGGTTCTAATGATGAGTACTCCGACTATAGCTATTGCAATGATTATTGCTATTACTGCAATGGCGATATACGTCATTAAGTCTGATGTTGTGGCAAGGTATGATTCAGCTGTAGTGGTTGGAGTTGGTGTTGTAGACGGAGCGAATTCCATGGTAGTTTGCGCTGTTGAGCTGTAGTACGAGTTGGATCCGCCGAATGTTGCGATAATGGTGTATTCGCCGGGTACGTTTGGAGTAAAGGTGTATGAGTATTGTCCAGTTATGTCGCTTGTGGTTTGACCTATTGTGTAGGTGTTGTTGTTGGGGTCAATGTATGCCAATGTTACTGGTACGCCTGTTGCGTTCATAGGCTCTGGCTGCTGCTGAAACAGATATGCCATCCAGTTGCTCATGTAGGTGTCAGAAATTGCCGGGGTTCCTGCCTCAGGGATACCTAGGGCAGTTTCGCCTGGTGATTGATCAGTGACAGTGCCTTTTATCAATACCTGAGTGCTGCTACCTATGACAGGTTCAGTTGTCACAGTGGTGGCTGATAGGCCTTTTCCGAATGCGTAGATTTGGTTGTCGTAGCCATTGTATCCTACGAGTTCACCGTTTGCTACTGCCATAGAGACGAAAACCGCTGGGATGCTCCATATCAGTTTGCCTGTTGTAGCATTTATTGCATATAGGTTATATCCGCGATACATAGGTGTGGGCGGCGTATGCTCCGAAGGACCGTAGTAAATTATACCGTTTGCGATTGTTACTCCACCAAAGGTAGGCCAGCTTCCAAACGGAGTTTGGACACCACTATTGCCCTCGCTGAAAGTCCACATGCTTGCTCCCGTTGTAACGTTGAAAGCGCAGACATCCCCGGAATAGCCGGTAGTATATAGGAGTCCGTAAGCTATCTGGCCAGCCCAGTCATAATAGGACCAGTCATTTCCAGTTATGGTGTTCAGCGCTGGTGTTACAGCTGTTTCAAGCCCAGTTTTGATATCAATGATGTGCCACTGTAGGGTTTCTCTTTGGAAAAATGAGTAGTACCCGTCGCCGAATGCGTTACCGAAAGTGAGCAGTCCCGGTACGGCAGGTCCACCTTGTCCCCAGCCAACGTTTGTCCGGTTTTGAACCCAAAGTTGTGCACCTGTAGTAAGGCTGTAGCCTACATCTTCAAAGATTGGATTTGCTGTGCCAGTGTTAAACGATGTCTCAGCAACAAGTACGCCATCTGGATAGTCATAGATTGAAGCAGAGGGGGAACCAGGCACTTGTGGAATAGTAGCGTTCCATTGCACTCCATTTGCCCAAGGTCGAGAAGGAGCTGCGGAAGGCTGATAATTCTGTGAGCTTGCGGCCGATATGGGGTATTGAACAGCTAGAGTTGAGTTCCACATCGCTAACCAATGGCCCGCCTCGTTTAGGTCGTAAACTAGTATTTCACCGTTTGGACCGTAAACTGGACTCAGACTGAGCGCGCTGGGACCGAAAAATCCCATTGAGGTGGCTACATTTGTGTACTGCGTGAGCAATGTTCCCGTGAAAGCGTCGTATTGATACCAAGTTGTCCCTGAGGTTGTCCATAGAAACGCTTGTGACCCTGACATTAGACCCGCGTCGATCGTGTATACTTGAGCGCAAGTTATCTGTGGCATAGTAAGGTTCTGCCAGACTAGTGCTCCGGTGCGTAAGTTAATGCAGTTTACTCCCGGCGCGCCGGTTACAAACATGCTGCCAGGTGGATTTATGTCGTAGATCATGTAGCCGTTGATTATCCATTCTGCAAGTTTGTTCTCGTAGAGTAAACCTGTGTAGTAGTTTAATCCATATGTGTTTCCAGCTCGTAATTGAGACCCTTCATATGTTCCTCCGCTGAGACCGCCGAATGATAGTGATTTAGTCCACAGTATGTGACTAGAGGTGGGACCTTGGTTCGTGGTAGGGCTGCCGCCGTTATAGATTCCTGAGCTTACCCAGTTTCCAACCAAGCTATACCAGTCGTGGTTTTCAGCAGTTACTGGAGTTTGCCAATAGCCCGTTGGAAGGGGTGTTTCAGGCCATGGGAGCACTTGAGTCATCGTTACGTTTAGTTTCTGAACGGTGCTTTGGCTTGCTTGATAGGTGTAAATGCCCGGTGGCGCACCGAAGCTGGAGTAAGTCGGCATGTTCACTGTTACATCTGCGAAGTTGGCTTGAAACTTGTATGTACCGGTGGTGGTAGGCGTGTAGGATATGTATGTATATCCAGTTGGAAGGGATTCAGGAAGTGTGATGTTAGTTGTTTCGCCGTTAGGGGTGGTAACGGTAACGGTAAAGTTCCATCCGTAGAAAGTATTGCCGAAGGCAAACGGTGCAAGGCTAAGCCAGACAAAGACTGTAACAGACTGATTAACGCCTGCTGGGTTTGGTGAAAGATTCATGAAAGTTTCAGTTGAAAAAGTTCGCTGAACTTGCTGCGCATTAGCATTTGGCAGAAGCATTGTTGAAGCGCCTATTGAGAATGTTAAAATTGCTGCAATCAGAATAGCCATAGTTTTGTTTTTTAGCATTTGCATGTCATTTTCTTCTCCTAAAGTTTTATTGAGCAAGAAGCGTAATGATTCTCGCCCAATAGAGCGGTTGTTTGTCAGAAACTTGTTTAAAAGATTTGCTAGACAATGGGTGCGAGTTGCATTTGAAAAAAGCGAAAAATAGCGATTCCCTTCGGCTATGCTGTCAGCTTAGGTTAATTTCTCGGCTGCTGGGCGGTTTTCTTTTTGCTTAACCTATCAATTAGCGCACTGGCCATTATTGGCATTATTACTGTGGCGTCGCCCTCAATCATTATGCGTTTTGCTTTTTCGTTTATTTTTCCCCATGAAACCGCTTCGCGTGGTCTTGCGCCGCTGAGGCTGCCATCCCACTCATCTGCCGTGCTTATGTAAACGACGTAGTCTAAGCCATCTTTGAACTGGTTCCACCAGATTGTGTGGTGTTTTGAGATTCCTCCGCCCACAATTAAGGCGCCACTTTTCTTAGCGTCAAAAATGATATTGTTAAGTTCGCCTGAGTCTTTAAGCAAGTTAAGCTTGAAATCATGGTCCTGACTGAAGAACCACGTTTGATATCCTACTGCGCCATCGGTTATGCCTGGCACAAAGACTGGAATGTTGTTTTTGGCTGCCCAATAAAGAATTGAACTATCATTGCAGCAGCGTAAGCCGATTTCTCGGACTAGTTGGCTGGCTGAAACCTCGCGTTTGCCTTCTTTGTATAAATCCTGTAGCAATGCTTGGATTTTCTGCTCTATAATTATGCCATAACTGTCATTGGGGACAAGCACGTTTCCCAGGCGGTTTACGCCTTCTTGGTGTAGTTTAGAATCGTTCATTATGAAGCTGCCACGATAGTAGTCTCTCCAACAGCGTGCCATGTCATGGTCCAATGTCCCGCAAGTGGTGATGACGACATCAATGAGTTTGCGTTTCACAAGCTCCCTCATCACGCCGCGTGTGCCTGTGGCGACGAGGTTGCCGGTAAAAGAGAGAAACTTTACGCAGCCTTTTGTGTTAATCATGCTTTCAAGGATGTTTACGCCTGTGGCAAGTTTGCCAGCGGTAAAACCCCAAGCTTTCTCCATCTGGTTAACAAGCTCATTTACGCTCATCTTATCATTGAATTCGTAGTCTTTGACTGCTTCTTTCAAGGTCTTTCCCTTCCGTTTCAATATTCCAACAACCTAAGCGAAATAAATATGTTCGTCTCTCTTTTTTCTTTTGACTAGTAAGAATCAGCAAACCATAACCTACTATAGTAAAAAGTTCTTGTTTCTCAAGTGCGAATCTACCGTTTAGTGTCGAAAGATTTTTCCTAAACAAACTCTAAGGTATACTGAAGTTGACCGCGGTGGAAAGAAAGAAAACTTCTATAATTCGTCGGGCAAACGCTCACGACATCGGAGTTATCTCTGAAATTGAGAAGGCATGCTTCTCAGGATTAACTGCTTATTCTAAGCGACAGCTGGCATATTTAATCCTAAAAGCTAACAGTACAACCCTGGTTGAAACTGAAAACTGTACGGTGCGAGGGTTCATAATCGTGACTTATCGGAAGGGAAGCCGAATCGGCAACGTCGAAACGATCAATGCCGACCCCCGTTTTCGAAACCTAAGTGTGGGCATCAGCCTTCTGGCGGCAGCAGAAGAGGACATGAAGCAGCGAGGGATGAAATTCGCGCAACTCGAAGTCTCTGAACGAAATGAACCTGCAATCAACCTCTATCAAAAAGCAGGTTACACACTCAAGCATAAACTTGTAGGCTTTTACCGATTTGAACACAACGGAACACGCGATGCCATCCGCATGGTCAAACCTCTCTTTAAGGCTCCGTAGTTGGAACCCAAACATCGTTATACAATTTTGTAAAGCCGTTCGTATAATCTGTTATTATCTTAAGCAGACGAACACGATAACGCTTTGGCACAAGCTGCATATCAGCTGTGTCTTTGTGAAGATGAATAGTTTCAACATGAGCATGTTCTGTTCCCCTTATTGAAGAGTCATATTTGTTGGCGAGAAAAGCGGCGTGCTCCCGTTCATCTTCATCCAGTCTGAGACCCCCCTTGGCTAGTCGAGCAGGAAATGCGGCGATTTCCTTTTTGCCATAGCCCATAATGGCGGGATTAACGTTGTTGGCGCGAAGGAACAACTGAATTCCGAGACACTTGCTGCAGTCGCCGCACGGCACCATGTCTCTGCCTTGGACGTGGCAACTGTGGCAAGAGCGTTGAAACTTAGCAATTTCTGGATATCGTTTAGTTAATATCCTCTCCACAATGAGTCCTGACACTGGTCTAACGGCGCTCCATTGGCGCATTCCAGGCATCCTCTTTTCGTACCATTTCTCCATTCTTAAGTCAAAGTCTTGCGTCTGGTCGTAGACGCCATAATAATGCTTTATTCCTTTGTAGAACGGAGAAATGCGGGGATCGTCAAATTCACTTCCGATTAATAAGTTGCCGATTTTTTTGGAAAAGAATATCGGCAGTAAATAGAAAACGTAGACTGGGAATATGCATAGCCTTATTGGGTAAGTGTCTGACCATACTTGCCTGTGATCAGGCCTAATGATTCTCATATGATCCAGCATGAAAGTGTAAAACCTATCCACATTAATCCAAACTCTCCCCGTATTGGGCTCGCTGGTTACGTGGTGACGGTAAGCTGGAAGTGCGGTTCTCCAGTGTCCACCGCTCTCGTTGACGTACAAGGGATAAACCTTTGCCCCCACCTCCTTCAACATTGCATAAGTCAAAAGGCTCTCTTTTCCACCACTTGAAAGTACACCACACGAGTTTTCATCAAGTCCAGAGCAAAGCTGGGAATCTTCTACGACAGAGGCAGGGACTAAGCTTGCTAAGGGCTTAGCGTTCTCTTCAGTTACGTCTTCATCTGATAATCTAAATTCAGGTAAAACATAAGGGTTTTTTCTACGTATCAACTTGTTAATGAAAATGTCTCTGCTAAAAATATCCAAAAAATCCTTCAGCAGCGAAAAATCAGATGCGCTTATTGAATATTTCAGTGTGATTTCCTTAGTGAAGAGGCCGTAGTTAAGAATAGGCATAGCTGACGCCAGCCTCAAAAAAGCCAAGTGCTCTTCTGATAGAGATTTCTCGTATTTGGAGAGAAGAACGAAGCTGTGCCGTTCTCCATCAATACTCTCACAAACTATGCGAGTTCTTACAGTTTTTTCCTTAATTTCTGGGTCGTAGACTTCGATAGAATTGAAACACTGAATATTCGTTACATTAACCATCCCTAAGTTTCTCGATGGCGTTAGCTATCTGTGTAACGCCGTCAATGACGGGATCTTCTACAGGCACCTTGAATCTTTTATGCAGCTTAGATTTGGCTTTTCTAGCCTCTTCAGGAGACAGGTGCTCATGATTGATGCTTATTCCGATGAGGGGACGTTCGGAAAGGAGCTTGGCTATCTTAACAACGCGGAGAGGATTAGGCATAGGGTAACCAGGGAATCCATCAAGATATGGACGGCCAGGGGCATCTTGCAATGTGAAGCCGTGAATTTGTCCTGCAGCCAATATCTCAAATCCGCCTGGGAAAAATGGGTGCACCAAACTTCCTTGTCCTTCGATTATGATGAATTCGGGTTTTTCATCTCTCCAAGAGTCAAGTATTGCTCCTTCAATTCCGCCTGAGACGAAGTCGTTTATCAATGCGTCAATGACTGCTCCATGTGGCCAACCTTGCATCCATCCAGTTTGTCCAGTGTAAATCATGTCAGCTTTGCGTTTGCGTTTCCTCAGTTCGTTTACTATCATAACTGCCGTAGTTCTCTTGCCAATAGCTGAATCTGTGCCTAAGGTGGCGATTCTGGTTGAGCCTACTTTGCCAATTTCACCTGTGTAAAACCGTTTGTGGTCTCTGAACATCTTGCGGACGTCTGTGATTTTGCAGCCGTTTTTGTTAGCTATTGAAGTAAACCGCTCCTCGTCTGAGATGAATTGATGAAGCCCTGAAACAACATTTAGGCCTTGCTGCAAAGCATAAATGACCGCTTTGTCGTAACCTTGCGGCAAAATGCCTCCTTCGGAAACTGCTCCGATTATAAATGTGTCTGGTTTAGTTTTTTCGCGGGCTTCTTCTAAGTCGTGGAATAGTAGAATTCCTCTATTTTTTCCATCTAATATTTCCCCTGCATCCCCCAGAGGAGCAGTTGAATCTACGACACCCACAATTTTGTATCTGGTTGTGTAACGTACAAGTCCGTGAGCCGTTTTGCCGTTTGCATTCAGGTATTCTCTTTCGCAGTAGACTAATGCTTTTTCTTCTGGCATATGTTGCTCACGCTTTGCGCCCAGTAAGAATTACCACATATCGGTCGCCAGGGTAAGGTTCCTTTTTATGCCTGTCCAGAAGCGCTATTAGCCCGGCTGTGGACGCTGGAAGGACACTTAAACCTTCCTTTTCTCTTATTAAGCGCGCGTAATCCATCATACTCTTGTCCGTTGCATATGCAGCCCATCCATGGGTTTGTCTGATGGCAGACAGTGCATAGTCGCCGTCGATTGAACGCCAGTTGATTAAAGGCTCGTTGATCGTGGTGTTTCTGATTTTTTCTGGTTTTAAGTCGCAACAGTGAGGCATGTTTTTGATGAATGCGTTTATTATGGGATTCATGCCGTAGGATGAGCCTGCGATGAAGCGTGGTATGCGGGATGTTTTTCCTCGGTTGTATAGACTTAGGAAGCCTCTGTATATTCCTGCTATTGTGGAGCCATTTGAGGCTGGTACGGCCACGGCGGCAGGTGCGTCTCTGAGTTCGTCGTAGATTTCGTAGGCTATTTCGCCGTATGCTTTGAATTGGAGGTTGGTGTTGCTTCCGCCTGGATTTGCATCGTAGTATCCGTTTTCTTCAGCTTGTTCTCGGGAAATTGTCACTGACTCTTCATAATCTCCGGGAGTTTTGATTATTTCCGCGCCCCATTGTTTGATTTCTTTGATTCTGTTAGCGTGGTACTCTTCAGGGATGTAGATTAGGCAACGTAATCCAGCCAGGGATGCGGCTAGCGCGATTGCTGCGCCGTAGTTGCCGCATGAGGCGACTGTTATCTCGTTGTATCCTCTGCGGAGTGCGTCGAGGGCTTGTGCGAAGGCGATGCGGTCTTTTTGTGTTCCGGTTGGGTTTCCGCCTTCGAATTTTAAGTATATTTGTCGGAGACCCACTTCTCTTTCGATGTTTCTTGCTCGGGTTAGGTTTGTGTCGCCCACTTCTGAGTCAAGTATTATTTCGAAGCATTCGAGCCGTTCTTCTAGCGATTTGCTTCGATCTCGGGCTGTTTTGCTTTCAAAATACAGTTCGGGTGTTATTGACGGAACTTGGGCGGTTGCGCCGTCCAAAAGTGAGAAGGGGCTGCGACTTTTTAGATCCTCGTCGTTTTCATGGTTATGTTGAGGTGGTTCTTCTTTGGTCTCTTCCATAATTATTTCTCTTCCATGATTATTCCTTGTTTAGGATTGCTTTGTGTTTTGAGATAGTACTTATTTCTAACTATACAATTCTTGGATAACGCCAAGTGAAAGGAAGCTTCGATTGATGAATCTAGAAACGTTAAAGGCTTTAGCACATGCGAATCAGTTGCTAGGTCGATGTTTGAGACGACCAACACTCATTAGACACCAGTAATTAAAAGGCGATATTAGTGCAGTTATATTTAAAATTAACTATAATTAATTCGTTGATTATGTTCGCATCCAAAATTAACGCTAAATAAAAAGAAGCATAATCACCTTACAATTTGAAGAGACAAAGACAATGCAAAACGCCGTCTAAACGCTAAACCAATCGTAAGGAAACATGGTGCCCTGCTTCTTGGAACAGGAAATGCATCTCTGCTGCTACAGACATTCAAAATTGGCGAGTACGACTTGCCTTTAGAAGTTGTTCGAAAGCATGGCTTAAAATAATCTTATAGAAAGCCTGCGTCCTTTAATTTTAACGCCAAGCTAATGTTGCCTTTGAAATGGATTTTTCCTGTGAAAAAAGCTTTCTCAGCGCTTAGCTTTCCGTTTACTATGTTCATAAAATCGCTTACAGCGATCTTCAGCGTCAATGCTGGTGAGGACTGGGTTCCCTCTGTTACCTGCAATTTTTGATCTTTTATAATGACCACCCAGTCACCTCCCTCTAAACCGGTTAAGTTTAATTGAGCTATAACGTCAATGCCTGCCGCTTTATCAGGTTTGAATCTGACAGGTAACGCTTTTTCGAAAAACTCCTTTGGCGTTTTAGCTTCCATCATTTTCAACTCATAGTTTCCTCCTATTGTACACAATTAGGTTATTGAACTTTATTGAATGGTTTATCTGAAAAGGTCTTTTTCTTTTGGTCTAGTGAGTTCTGTTGCTGAGGCATTTTCGGCAGTTTGGTAATTGTACCCTCGGATGATAGCGGCTGGTATTCCCTCATTCGCTTGACCAATGACAAGTTCCGCTGCCGAAGATAATTCGTCCGCGATGGCGGTTTGTTTTATTCTCAGAACATATCCGAAGAGATCTTTTTCGCCTCGTCTGTCTCTTATAGGCTTGATTCCTGCTACGCCTACTGCAACGTTTATTTCGCCCATGCGGAAGGGTCTTCCATGCGTGTCAGAAACGATTACTGCAACGTTAGCCCCTGTTAACCGTTTTATTTCTTGCCTTATGTTTTGTGCAGAAGCATTAGGGTTTTTTGGCAGTGGCACAACATTTCTGTCGCCTGAAACGTTGGATCGGTCTACTCCAGCGTTGGCACAAATCACGCCACTCTTGGTTTCTGTAATGATGCTGTTTTGACCAATTCGAATAATGTCTTTGGTTTCTTGAAGAATAACTTCAACCATAGCAGGGTCTTTGTTTGTTTTTTGCGCTATTTCCTTTGCCCTTTCCGAAGGCGGTACTTCGTCAAGGTTAATGACGTTTCCTTCAGCTTTCGAAACAGCAACATGCGTAACCACAATGACGTCTTTTTCTTGGATTGGCGTGTTCTGTTTTTTTGTCCCTTCAACGATAAGCTGACCCAAGTTGTCTCCTTTCTTTATTAACGGTAAATTTTCAACAGCGATTACTTGAACAGTGTTCACACAACATACCTCTACTGAATCATTAATTGCTAATTATTCAATAGAAACTTAAGGTTATCTCGATAAGAAAATTGAAAAAAAGTTGATTCGAAACCTGGAATAAGAGGGGCAGATAAAGTGTCTCTTTTTTTGCGAGGCAAACTTGACTCGCTGAGCTTAAGCAAGGTGGCAGGCAAATAATCGGCGCTAGCAGGGTGATCGCTGAACCTTATGGAAAAAGTAGCGGGTTCGCTGTCTTGGTTGCCGATCAATGGCAACTTAAAGGTCTTGGATTAATGCTAATGGATTACATAATAGCGGTTGCAAGAAACATGAGACTGGAGAGAATCTTTGCTACTGTTCTTCCAGATAACATTAAAATGATAAGGTTATGCGAGAAAAAGGGATTTAAGATAGAAACG
>Ga0208457_1000863_pt1 | contig 25168 bp, 24 predicted proteins | sample June2015DPH_10_1_FD_185513 | JGI IMG/M metagenome (GOLD analysis project Ga0208457, IMG submission 185513) | Peatland microbial communities from SPRUCE experiment site at the Marcell Experimental Forest, Minnesota, USA - June2015DPH_10_150... | ecosystem: Environmental > Terrestrial > Soil >... | reverse complement strand
ATGCGCTGGACACGACGCGGCGCTCACCGCCTCCTCAAGCTCCGCCTCTGGATCGCTCGCTGCGGAACAACTTGGTTCGAAGTCTTGTATTCTCGCGGAGCTCAACTGACAAATGCTTGACACAACCTAGAATCGATTTGCGCTCGACCTGACGCTGTGCTAGACTGCTGTCAGTCATCTTCCTAGTTTGGCAAGTTTGACGAATTGGACTTGTCAAGGCAGACCGACTCGTGCCGTTGCAACGGATACCGGACAGGCCGGGATCTGCTGGAGCCAAGTTTCGAGCCCTTGCCGGAAGCGGTACGGAGCTCGAGTTGAGTACAGAAGGCGCTCGTCCGAAAGGAGTGCCGGCTCGCAGGTAACCGAGCCGCCCTCGCCAACATCGAATTCATCTGGGTGCCCCGGATTTGCCAGGCGAGGAAAACCGGAAACTCGGCCCCTAGCGGGGGCGTAAGGAGTGTGTCGTGGTGAACCGAAAACTGATTCGACCTTCGCTTTCTGATATCCAGGACCAGATGGGCACGCGGATGCAGCGGAAGAAGCCCGCTCCGCCCGACCAGACCAACGCGGAGAATTTTTATTACATCAAGCAGATGCAGGCTCGCACCCCGGTGGTGGTGGTGCTGGACAACGACGAGGAGATCCGAGGCGTTATCGAGTGGTACGACAAGAGCTGCATCAAAGTCCATCGCGCCAACGAACCCAACCTGCTGATCATGAAGTCGGTGATTCGCTATATCTACAAGCAGAATGAAACCAAGGACACGGGCGGCGATGGTCACGGGCGGGGCATCGAGGGCAATCTGCCGCGCGACATCGAGGAATGACGACTCGCGCCGCCTTTCTGAGGCGCGCCGCGGTGAGAAACGGTCCAAGCGTTCACGACCCTGGCGAAAGGAGGATCCCATGATCACTTCGCCATCTTCACGGCTGTTTTCAGGTTTTCGCAGGTACACGATCCGGGCCACGCTCGGCACGATGCTCGTGTTGAGCGTATCCTCCAGGCTCAATTCGGCACCCGCCCAGGAAGAACACAAGCGCAAAATGCCTATCGTCGACAAAATCGCTGGTGGAACAAACCACCAAGCCTTTACCGGCACCGTCGCGAGTTTGGACCTCGAGCAACGCGTTCTCGAAGTCAGTGCCTCTGAAAGCAAGACTGTTGAGATCTTCCCGATCAAGAAGGGCTTTTCGGTTTCGACCGCGGACGGCAAGAAATATAAGCTCGCGGCGCTGATCCCTGGGACGAGTGTGATGGTCTATTACGATCAGAAAGGCGATCATCGCACCGTCAAGCAGATCGTGGTGCTGGAGGCCGGCGCCGGTGAACAGAAAAAGAAGGGTACTCCTCCCTCTTAGGTCATAGTCGTGACTCCCGACCGGCGGGCGCGCAATCCGGCCCGCATCCCAGAGCTCTCATGAAAATTGGTATCACCTGTTATCCGACCTACGGCGGCAGTGGCGTGGTGGCCACAGAGCTCGGCTTGGAGCTCGCGGCGCGCGGGCACGACGTCCACTTCATCAGCTACGCCGTGCCGGTACGAATGACCGCTGCCTCCGAGCGCCTTCACTTTCACGAAGTGGAAGTGATGAATTACCCGCTCTTCGATCATCCCCCTTACACTTTGGCACTCGCCAGCATGATGCGCAACGTGGCGGTAAATGAATCGCTGGACCTTCTGCACGTCCACTACGCCATCCCCCACTCGGTGAGCGCTTACCTGGCGCGTGCCATGGTGGCGCCGCTCAAGCTCCCGTTTGTGACCACGCTGCACGGCACGGATATTACTCTGGTCGGCGCGGACCGCTCGTACCTGCCCATCACCAAGTTCTCGATCGAACAGAGCAACGCCGTCACCGCGATTTCCGAATACCTCCGGCGCATCACGGCGGAGGAATTTGAGATTCGCCGGCCCGTCGAGATGATCCCCAATTTCGTGAACTGCGACGTCTTTCAGCCGGCGGACGGTGAGTGCCGCAGAGAAGAATTCGCGCCGGAGGGAGAAAAGATCTTGATCCACCTGTCCAACTTTCGGCCCGTGAAGCGGGTGGCGGATGTGATTGAAATCTTCGCGCTGGTTCGCGAGGAAATCCCTGCCAAGCTGATCATGATCGGAGACGGCCCCGACCGGGCGACAGCGGAATGGTTGACGAAGAAAAAAGGCCTGTCCCGCGACGTGATTTTCATGGGCAAGCAAAATCAAGTCCAATCACTTTTGAATTGTGGCGATGCGCTTCTTTTACCGAGCGAGTTGGAATCGTTTGGCTTGGCGGCGCTCGAGGGCATGGCCTGCGGCGTGCCCGCCATCTGCTCCAAGGTCGGGGGAGTGCCGGAAGTGATCACCGACGGCGTGGAAGGCTACCTCGTGCCCGTCGGAGACGTGAACACCATGGCCGTGCGCGCACTCGAAATTCTGACCAACCCCGACCGCCGCGCGCAAATGGGCGAGGCTGCCCGCGCCCGGGCCTTGAATCAGTTCTGTAGCTCGAAAATCATTCCGCAGTACGAGAGCTTGTATCGGCAGGTCCTGGACAATAAGTGAGTATTTCCCTCTTTTGTTTCCCGCTGGGTTAGGTTACGATTCGGGTTCTTTGTGGGAGGGAGTATCAATGAAGAGAATCACCCTTTGTGCGCTGGGAATTTTGACGCTCGCTTTCGCGGCGTCCGCCGCGGGCTTGCAGGACGATAAATCGGCGAAGCCCGGCCCGCTGACTGGATCATGGGATTGCATCTCGCACGGCGGCCCGAACGGGGAGAGGAAGTTCACGCTCGATCTCCAGCAAGACGGCGAGAAAGTCACCGGGACCGTCGCCTCGGATGAGGGCGGGATGGACATCACATCCGCAACGTTTAAGGGCGATGCACTCGAGATTCGCCTGGAAACACCCGACGGAACTTACGTCCTTACCGGCAAGCTGAAGGATGGCCAATTGGCCGGTGCCGTCACATTCGAAGGCAAAGACAACGGCACATGGGAAGGCAAGAAAGCGGCAGCAGCGAAGTCGGGAGGCGGAGCAAACGGGGGATTCTAATCAATGGGGAATCCCCTTCGAGCGAACCGCGAATGGCGGCCCCACCCGAGTGCGTTCTTTACAGTTTCGGTAGCCCAACGCGGGTCAAGCTGTCCTGAAGCAGCCTTAAGTCGAATCGGATTCCGTGTCGCAGCAGGTCGATGTAGGCCTGCCGCAGGTCTGAGACAAGGCCCCTCCGAGCCCCCACCTCAAGTATTCCCAAGCAGCCCACCACGCAGAGGCCCGCATTCTGCGCGATGCGACGGGCTTTCCATTCGTCGATGAGGACGAGATCCGCTCCAAGCCCACGGGCCAGGAGAATAGCGCCGCGCTCGCCTCTCCCGAGATGTCGGCACACCTGCGCCAGCGAGAGATCGGTCGGAGCGACCTGTGCCACTACTTCGATCCATTCAGCCCTCCGAACCTCTTCGGCACCCGGGAGGCCGCGTCCGGCCACCGTCACCTCATCGTAAACCTCAACAGGAATCAGAATGCGTTTGTAGAGTGAGGCGAGAAGGTTCAACCGGCCAATCCGGGCGAGGGCAACCAGTGGCGAAGAATCCGAAACGACAATCACAAGCCAAGCCGTTCTATAGTTCGGCGATCTTCTTCCAGTTCGCCGAGCCCATAATGAAGTGGCACGCTGTGCTGGGCGGCATACTCCATAAACTGCTCGACTGGCATCTGACAGAGCTCGGCGGCACGCCCTAGCGAGACCTTGTCTTCACGGTAGAGCTCCAGGGCCAGCAGCCGGGCCGTTTCCGTTGACAGGTTGCTCACATCTAATCCTGCCGCCAGAACGAGCTCCGTCGGTATTTCCACAACTACCTTCTGCATGCCGTCAAGTTACCTCATCGCAGGAATTGGTGCAACCGTTCTTCAGTTCAGTGCGAACTCTGGGTCGACTTCAGCATCGCTTCGCGTTTGGCCTTGAATTCGGAACCCGGCTTCCAGACCGGAAGTTGATTGGCATTGGCGATGCGATAGCCGACTGAAAAGAGCAACTGCAAATCCTCGACCGCGCCACTCAGGTCCCAGTTTGGCTTCACCTTGTCCGAAGGCTTGTGATAGTCCTCCGCCGTATATTTGTCCCGCATCATCAAACCCCAGCCTTCGGGCTTGCCGATGAAATCCACGCCTTCGCCTGGATCCAGCGCCGGGACGCCCTGCTTGGCGAAATTGAAATGGTCAGAGCGGAAGTAATAGCCTTTCTCCGGCTCGGGATCGGGCTTTACCGTGCGGCCCTGTTCCGCGGCGACAGACTTGATGTAATCATCCAGCGTGGAGTTGCCGAGTCCGACCACCGTAATGTCTCGCGTGCGGCCCAGCACGTTCATCCCATCCATATTGATCTCGGCGGCGGTATCCTTCAGCGGATAGAGCGGATGCTCGGAGTAATACTGCGAACCCAGCAGGCCCTTTTCCTCCGCCGTCACCGAGATGAACAGAATGGAGCGGCGGGGTGCGGGTTGGACTTTGGTGTAAGCCTTGGCGAGCTCGAGAAGCCCGGCCACACCTGAGGCGTTGTCCACCGCTCCGTGGTAAATCTTGTCGCCGTTCACTTCCGGGCCGATGCCGAGATGGTCCCAATGAGCGGTGTAAACCACATACTGATTCCTTAGCCTGGGATCGCTGCCCGGCAGTTTGGCCACGACGTTCTCGGAATCGATCGTACGGAGCTTGTTCATGATGGAGATCGACATTTGCGCGCCGAGCAGCACGGGCTTGAAATCGCGGCTCACGGCAGCCTTGTGCAACGCGTCAAAATCCTTCCCTGCCGCGCGGAACAGTTCCTCAGCCTTTTCGCGCGTGATCCATCCTTCGACTGGGCAACGCGAACGGCCTTTGTCCGCAGTGACCAGTGTGAACTGCTCGCCCGTATTGCTGCCGTGAACGACTGCCCACGGATAGCCCGCCGGACCAGTCTCGTGGACGATCAGCGCACCCGCTGCCCCTTGCTTGGCGGCGATTTCAAACTTATATGTCCAGCGGCCATAGTAGGTCATGGCCTTGCCCTTGAATGTATTGAGATCGAGTTGCGTGGGATCGTTGGGATCGGGCACGGGCGGATCGTTGATCAGCATCACCAGCACCTTGCCCTTCAAATCAGCCCCCTTGTAATCGTCCCACTTGTACTCGGGCGCCACAACGCCATAGCCGACGAAAACCAGGTCGCCCTTGACTTCCACCTCGGGCTCCACGTGTTTGGTCCACGCAACGAAATCGTCGCCGAACTTGAGCTGCATGACGCGAGTCGGCCGCGCCATCCCCGGAGCTGTCGGGCCTGCGAGAAAAAACATTTCCGTCGACGGGTCGGCGGTGATGCCGACCATCGGCACTTTTTGTACGTACGTTCCGTCAGGATTTCCGGGTTTCAGTCCCAACTCCTTGAATTGTTTTTCCAGGAAATCCACCGTCAGCGTTTCGCCTTTTGACGCAGGAGCGCGGCCTTCGTACTCGTCGGATGACAGAACTTTCACGGTTTTCAAAAACGTGTCCGCGTTGATGGCGTTCCACGCCGCCTTTCCACTGCTCGTTTGTGCTTCTGATTTCGAAACGGCAAGAAGAGAAAAGAGCGCCGGAATTACCGCGGCTGAGATCGCCAGCGTCGCGCTCCAAGCCAAACCTCGACCCGACGGCCAACACAAAGGACTGTGCCAGGAAATCACCGGAATGCCTCCTTCAACGAGCAACGGTCTTAGGAATTACAGTTTCAATTTTTCGCCGCCATGAGAATAGCTGGGATCCACGATTGGAACAAGCCATAGGGCAGACTGTGGCACGGGCGTCTCGCCCGTGGGCTCGCACGGCCAGATGGCCGTGGCACGTGGGGAGCGAACGCTAGCGGCTGGACGACGCCACCTTCCCGTTGCCCGTGATATTGTTCAGAAAGTGAGTCACAGCCGACTCGTACTGCTTGGTCGCGTACTTAAACCCTTCCCCGTGGCGAGATCCGCCCAGAATGACCAACTCTTTTGCCGCGCTGGTTGAATCAGCGTACAGCGATTGCGCGTACCAAGGCGGCATGCGCGGATCGCCTTCGACCGCAACGAACAAGACCGGCCGCGGATTGATCCGCGCCACAGCCTTCTCCAAATCAAAATCAGCAGGCTTGAAATGGCCGCGCCACGCCGCCCAATACATCACCTCGTCCGCCAGCGGAAAGGCAGGCAGCGAAGGAAACCACCACCAGTTTCTTCGCACGATGCCCAGAAATAGCCAGTAGTGATGGCGAATCAGTTCCGGAAAATTGATAAAAGTGCTGTCGGAAATTACCGCAGCGGCGTCCGGCGAATCCGCCGCGGCCATGAGCGCCGCGGCCGCGCCCATTGACACACCCCAGAGAATAACCGGCCGCGGGGCTTTCTCTTCGCTGAGCACATAATGAATCGCGCCCTCTACATCGTGCCGCTCCTGATAGCCCACCGTCGTGACGCTTCCGTCGCTTTGCCCTTGATGGCGGAGGTCGAAGACCAGTCCGTTGTAACCCAGGCGGTGCGCGAACGCCGCTTCCGGCAACATCTCGACGCGCGTGCGGTTGTGCCCATGACAGAAAATGATGGTTCCCCGCGCCGCGCCATCCGGCGAGTTCGCGCCTGGGCCGGCGGGAAGATACCAACCTCTCAGTCGAATCCCGTCGGATGAAGAAAACTCGACTGGTCGAAAATCCATCCCGAAATCTTTGGGTGTCTTCCCGTCATTAGGATCGCGGAAATGAAAACGGTTGGTCGTGGTAATGCCGGTGAGAAACCAAGGCACAACACCATAGAAAAAGACAACGAAGAGACAGACAAAAATTCCGAGAACCCACTTCAGCACCTTTCGGATTTTTGTGAACGCAGGCAAGGGATTTCCCTCCGCGATATCGGAGCACTAAATAAAGCAGTAGGCAGCAAAGAACAGAAGGCACTAGGCAGTAAGCAGTAGGCAGTCAAAAAAATCTTTGAAGGTGTATCTCCCTTCTCCCTTCTGCCTTCTGCTTTCTGCCTTCTGCCTTTTGCCTTCCGCCTTCTGCCTTCTAACTTCTAACTTCCAGCTTCTCGACGCTCACCGGATGCGGTTCAACGATGTGCGTGGCGAGCAGAACGGCCACCAGCATCGTCATCGCCGCGCATAGCGTGGTCACAGCCGCGTAGCCGTGACGCTGGTAAAGCAATCCGCCCAGAAACACCACCGAACCTATTCCGAGTTGCGAGGCGATGTTCCTGAGCGCGATGAAAAATCCCCGCTGATGCGCCGGCACCATTTCTGTCATTAATGCCGTGATCGGGCCTTGCCGGAATGCCGCTCCCAACCCCGTCGCCCCAAAAACCACGAAGAGCCAGAATCCCCAATGAAGAAATGGAACGAGGCCCACCGCCAACGCCAGCAAAACGTTGCTGGCAATGGAAACGGACCGCTTGCCCCAGCGGTCGGCGAAGATTCCGCCCAGGGGTGCGCCCAGCAGCGACGCCAAGCCGCCAGCCATAAAGACCAGCGTGATGCCTCCCGTCGGAATCCGGAAGTGGTCGCTTAGCCATTGTCCGATGTAGGTGATAAATCCCACCAACCCCGCTGACACCAAGAACGCAACGCACAGCGCGGCAACGATGTCGCTCCGGGAAAGGAAATTCCGAAACGCATGAACTGTGCTGCGAACCTTGCGCGCCGACGGTTGGGGATCCAACTTCTCTCGCGGCAAGGTAACGGAAACGCCCGCCACCACCAGGGCCAGCGCGCCGAAAAACAGGAAGACGCGGCGCCAGCCGAAGTGGTCGGCAATCTGCCCGGCGAGAGGCACGCCAATGATGGGCGCGGCAAAATACGCGGACGAGATCAGACCAACGGCTTTGCCGCGGATGTGGTAAGGAAACCAATCGCCGGCGAAGGCGATCGAACACGTGGAAATGGTGCCCGCCGCGAGCCCGGTCAGGGCGCGCGCCAAGAAAAGCTCTCCAAACGTTCGACTTTGTGAGGACAAACCGGAGGCCAGAGCGAAGACCACTGCACCGCCCAGCAGAAATTTTCGCCGGCCGTAATGATCGGAGAGCGCGCCGGAAACGAATGACGCGACGGCGGCCATCACCGCGTAGACCACCACGATCAAACCAACCACTGCCACGCTGACCTTCAGGGAACCACGCAACACGGGGAAGAGCGCTGCAATCATCTGGTTGTCAGCCACACCCAGGAAGAGCAGCAGAAATAAGTTGGCGATGACCTTGTAATCCACTCGCTGTCTTCCGCGCCTTTGCGGGCTTAGCGTCTCCGCGTGAGGGCTCTTGTCATTGATTGGGAAAAGGCCTCGCGCCAAGGCGCGAAGCCGCTAGTGCCGTTCCAACTTGTTACGCCTATGTATTGCACCTACGTCTTGCGCAAAGACTCTCTGACTGGCTGAAAACTGTTTGCCCAAAAAAGTTGGAACGGCACTAGGCGCTGATTTTATTCGAAATGGTGGAGGTCCAGTTTGATGGCAGCGTGGTCTGACATGTCGACCACTCCGGCGGCCGCGATGCCGATGGCGATCACAATGGCATCGCTGATTTCCTCCTTGGTCAGGCCGATTTCCACTGCCTTCTTGAGGTGGCCTTCCAAGCACCCTTCGCACTTGGCAACCAGCGAAACGCCAATCGCAATCAGCTCCTTGGTCTTCAAATCGAGAGTGGTGGGAGTGAAGTAGCTTTCCTTGTAAAACTGCTTGTAGATATTGCGAAAACGCTCTTCGATCATACTCATGGAAACCGGCGGACGTTTCCTGCGCTTCTCGACCTGCTTCAACTCCTCGGTTTGTGGTTCCGGCATACTCGCTCCTCACTCCTCTGATTCAAATACTGGGGCAGGGGTTAGCTTCTCAAACTCCCACCATCTCAAAGAATGCCATCACGCCCGCTTCGAGAAAAATTCCCACCCCACCAGCCGAAAAAGTTTAGCATATCTTCCCGCGCAGGAGCAGACCAAAGTGATTTCACGAGGTCCGGATCATTCCGAGCCCGGAGAGCGGGAGAAGAATTTAGGATCACCGACTCCACCGTAGGGGCAGGCCTTGTGCCTGCCCTGACCAACGCGAACGGATGACAGGCGAAGGGCTCGGAATGACAGACTCCGAGCTTTTTCATCAGCCTCCTTGGGTTCGATTTTGCCCAGACAACTTTAGTCGCGGCATGTTAAGCTGTTGAAGGGTCTTCATTCTCTGAGGCAGATACTAACCGCCCGCCAGAGTTTAAGAGCAGTCAGCCGAACTCAGACTCAGGAACGCGTGCCTCACACGGACTGATCGCAAGAACGAGGTGCCGACGTTTGGTGGGTCCGCCGAGAGGGGTGCGCGAATTATGAGTAGTGCTTCAGTTTTGACCCAATCTCAACGCCAGATCAGCACTCAGGCCTGGAAGCAGGCGGTGGCCAGATACCAGCAACCCTCGCTCTGGCGCAGCGTCTGGCAGCTCGTTGACACACTTATTCCTTACGCGTTCCTCTGGTTTCTGATGTACCGCAGCCTGGCGGTATCTTACTGGATCACCTTGGCGCTGGCGATCCTGGCGGCCGGCTTTCTGGTGCGGGTATTCATCATCCACCACGACTGTGGCCACGGTGCGTTTTTCAAATCCCAGAAAGCCAACGACATTTGCGGGTTCATCACCGGCGTGCTGGTCTCTACACCTTACCATCACTGGCGATGGGGACATGCCGTCCACCATGCGGGTGCAGCCGACTTGGATCGGCGCGGCTTGGGCGCGGTCTGGACGTTAACGGTGCAGGAATACCTGGAAGCGTCTCGCTGGAAGCGCTTCGCGTATCGCCTGGTGCGCAACCCGTTTGTGCTCTTCGGGCTGGCGCCGACTTTCTTGTTCGTGGTCCTGCATCGGTTTTCCCGGCCCAAGGCGAGCCAGCGAGAGCGTCATTCCGTCTATTGGACAAACCTGGCGATGCTGGCCCTCGCCGCGACCCTGATTTGGATTCTCGGCTTCAAGGCCTACGTGCTGATTGAACTGCCCGTGATGATGGTGTCCAGCTCAGCCGGAGTCTGGCTATTTTATGTTCAGCACCAGTTCGAAGGAGTCTATTGGCAACGCCACGGCGGATGGGATTACACCGCCGCGGCGCTCGAAGGCAGTTCATTCTACAAGCTGCCCAAGGTCCTGCAATGGTTCTCGGGTAACATCGGCTTTCACCACATCCATCACCTGAGCCCACGCATTCCCAATTACAACCTGGAGAAGTGCCACCAAGCGCATCCGCTCTTTCAGAGCGTGGCGCCCGTCACGCTGCGGTCCAGCTTGAAGTCATTGACCTTCCGTCTCTGGGACGAACCCCGCCACCGATTAGTAGGCTTCAGCTTCCTCCGAAGCCTTCGACGGCAGCCGAGCAGCTAGAACGGGGCATGCCTGGAGGAGCAAAAATGCCTCATCCCGCAAAGCGGGACAAAGTGGCAAAGTGCGCGAAGCAAACAAATGAGTTCTTCTTTGCGAGTCTTTGGGCGCTTGGCGTCTTTGCGAGAGGCCTTTGATTTTTTCGATGTAGCTTTTGTGGCCCGAGGGGCGAGACTGGTGACGGTGCCAGGGAGATGAACCGGGGCCCGCGGGGAGCTGGTAGCGGCCGAAGAAAGAGCGTACGGTCAGGAAGGCGCTGGCCGTGGTTACCACTTACGCGGAGTCTTGGCGCACGACAGTGGGACACTCTCTGCTGAACAGAAGCCACGCGCGATGGATGCAGCAGGTTTTCGCCGGATTGCGCGGCGACACGCCTTTCTCCCACTACGCGGTATCACCGCAACTTGACCGGCGATCGAAAGGTGTGCTAGGGTATCCCTTCGGTGAGTTCGTGCGGGAACGAATCTAGAGGACTTTCCTGACGTGAGACGCGACAAGCTCCATCTTTGGCTGATGATGTTATTGTTGATATTCGGAGTGGCGGCTCGCGAGGCCCCCGAAATCTTGAGTCTTGCCGACGACTGGTCGAACGACGGGACGGCGGTGAGTGTTCGAGATCCGCTCCCCAAGCTGATTCAACGTCGCATCTTCCCACAAGAAAGAATCCAAGCTCCCGCGGTCGCGTGGTCCGGTTCAGCGACCCTAAAGATGCATGGCTCCCTCTCTAGTATCTCCGTTTCAGCGAAGAAGACGGGCAAGATCCTTCGACATTTCCTCTCCATTCAAAGAGTCTAACCCAGCGCGAGAGCGCCACTGTCAATAAAAATTGTGCTCGTTGCCGGCGCCGAGCAGACTGACTTCGTTGGTGTCAGTGTGCTAGCCGCGATGAGTGATTTGCTTGCACCCGTGAGCCAGCGCAACGATTCGAGGGTGAGAATGGAAACAATGACGGAGCTAAACAATGAGCAAACAGAACTTAAGGTTGGGAGAAGTCATCAGGGCCTGGGGCGCGATCTTACAGGGTCGCCAGCCGTTGATGTCGCTTGAAATCACGCGCGAATGTCCGCTACTCTGCCCTGGCTGTTACGCTTACGAGTTAGGACATTTGGGACCCGCCGGGCCCCTGCGTCAGCTTAACGACTATCAAGGAGAAGCGCTGATTGCCGCGGTGCTGGCGTTGGTCCGGCGTTTCCGACCGCTTCATTTATCGATTCTCGGCGGCGAGCCTCTGGTGCGTTATCGCGAACTTGACCAATTGCTCCCCAGGCTGGAGTCGATGAAAGTGAAGGTTCAACTGGTGACCAGCGCCGTACGCGCCATTCCTCCGGCCTGGAGCAAACTGAGCAATCTTAGCCTCGTGGTGTCCATCGACGGCTTGCAGCCGGACCACGACCGCCGGCGTTCGCCGGCAACCTACGAACGCATTCTGAAGCACATCGCCGGTCATCGGATTATCGTCCATTGCACGATTACGCGGCAGCTCGTCGAGCGCCCCGGCTACTTGAATGAGTTTACGGATTTCTGGTCGGCTCGGCGCGAAGCTCGCAAAATCTGGTTCAGCCTCTACACGCCGCAGGAGGGCGACTCCAGCGAGGAGCGGCTCACGCCCGAGGACCGGCGTAGGGTGGTGGATCAGCTCGCCCGCGTGCGAGCGAAATTCGAAAAAGTCCACCTTCCACCCGGCGTTCTCGAGGGATTCTTGTCCCCGCCACTCTCGCCGGGCGATTGTATTTTCGCGCAGAACACGACCTGTATTTCGGCTGACATGGCCACGCGGATCACTCCCTGCCAATTCGGCGGACGTCCAGTCTGTTCCGAGTGCGGGTGCATGGCATCGGCGGGACTCGCCGCCCTTGGAAAGCACCGGCTAGCCGGAGTGGTTCCGCTTTCTCAGATTTTTCGCCTCTCAAAAAAAATCGGCGAGGTGGTTAATTCGTCTTCGGAATCGGCCGTGGGTTCTTAAATGCGGAAAAGCCCACGTTCAGGAAATCAAGGAAGCTGCGAAAAAACTTCTGGAAAAGCAGAAATGCCTCATCCCGCAAAGCGGGACAAGGTCGCAAAGTGCGCGAAGTAAACAAACGAGTTCTTCTTTGCGAGTCTTTGGGCGCTTGGCGTCTTTGCGAGAGGCTTTTGATCTTTTCATAACTTCAACTGGCACGGGACGCGGACCCGCATTCTGCCTCGGGGCCAACTCGTGAGAAACAACATGGCCAAAGCTTGCCCCGTTCGCTTCGCTCAGGCAAGCTCTGAGCAACGCGAAGGGATGGCCATGCCACCAGCGGGCGGCCCGATTCCCGTCGACAAGGTATTGCTGCCGGACGATGAGCGAACGGGAATCTGGCGAAGCACTTTCAATCGCGTTGCAACCGCTGTTAGGGTATAGAATACAGGCGGGGCAGAAGATTATGCAGACAATTAAAGACCTCTCGGTAGAGGAATTGAAAGCGGTTATCGGCGAGGTGGTTGAGGAAAAGTTGCGCGAGATGCTGACCGATCCCGACGCGGGTCTTTCTCTGCGGCCCGAGATTCGGGAACGCCTGCTCAAGGATCTTCAGGAACCGCAACACGATGAACAGAATATTCCCGCCGCTGAACTGGCCCGCCGTCGGGGCTTGGAATGGTAGATGTACCAGGTCAGATTTCGCCCCAACGCCGCCCAGGACTTTGAGAAGCTCGATCCAGTGGTGGCTGGTCGTCTCCTCAAGAAACTTCGCTGGCTCGCCGAGAATTTTGACTCCCTAAAGCCGGAACCGCTCACCGGACCTTTCACCGGTCTGTTAAAGCTCCGCGTGGGCGATCACCGCGTCATTTACCAGGCCGATCGAGAGAAGAAAGCGCTAACCGTCCGGCTTGTGGGCCACCGCCGAGAAGTCTACGATCAACCTGCTTAGCCAAAAAAAGGATCGTGAAACCCAGCGAGTAGAGGGGACCTGTTTTGTAGGTCCACGGCTCCTCGTCAGACGGGCGGGCCAATTGCCATCGACCTATTGCTGCCGGACGATGAGTGAAGGGGGGCGCTGGCGAAGAAGAACCGCAGTGTTTCTGGGAAGCGAAGCCGAACTTCGATGGATCGAAGCACTGCCCAGGCCTGGAGGATAGCTGGGAGCCGGCCGGATTCGGACCATTTCGGAAGGAGAATCGAGATCAGTATGGGTCGCGGCTGTGCGAGGCCGGAGGATTTGAGGTGTAAAAAATCATTTGCTTTGCCCGGCGAGTTAGCGCATCGTTGGACACAATCGGACGCATAAAAGCAATTTTCAGTTGATGGTCTTGCAATGCACAGAGCCATCGCCCTCCTTCTTGCCGTCTTGTTCCTGACGCCTCTCGCAGAGCTCGTCCAAGGTCAGGAAAGCACCGACGCGGTGGCGCAAGCGCTCGCCCAGGGCGACGCCTTCTTGTCTCACAAGAATTTCGACAAGGCGCGGCAAGCGTACCTCAAGGCGGACAAACTCTCGCACCACACGTGCGGCGAGTGCTTTCTCCGGATGTTGAGAGCCGACCGTCAGGCGGGCGACCTGTCGGCGGCGCTCGACGATGCCAAGCGGGCGGCAAAGGCGGCTGGTGACGACAAGGTTCTGGCGGCGCGAGCCCACATGGCGCGCGGCGTATTACTCGCCCAAATGTCCGGCAAGCCGAGCGATAAAAAGCTTAGGGAAGCAGTGGATGAACTCCACCAGGCACTGGAGCTCGACCCGGGCCAGGCGATGGCGCATTTTAATCTGGGAGAAATCCTGATCCAGCAAGAGCGCGACGACGACGGCATTCTGGAACTGAAGAACTACATCGCCGCGCCCGGCGCCGATCCAAAGATGGTGAGCGAGGCGCGCCGTATCATTGCCAATCCCATTCTGGCGCGCGAGCCTTTCGCCCCTGACTTTTCGTTCGCTACGCCGGAGGGCGAGACCATAGCCAATGCCGCGCTGCGTGGAAAAGTTGTCCTTCTCGATTTCTGGGGTACGTGGTGCCCGCCGTGCCGCGAATCGGTTCCCATGCTGGCGGACATTCGGAAGAAGTTCCTGAATCGGCCATTTCAAATCATCGGCATCAGCTCCGACGAAGACGAGCAGGCGTGGAAGAGCTTCATCGCCGCGCATCATATGGATTGGTCTGAGTACCGCGATAATTCGGGTCAGGTGCAGGAACTCTTCAAAATTAATGCCTTCCCCACTTTCATCGTTCTCGACCGCGACGGCGTCATCCGCTTCCGACAATCTGGTCTGAGTGCAGGACTGAGCCAGGAGGAGCTGGAAGAGGCTATCAACAAGGCGCTCAAGAGGCCGTCGCAGTTCTCCGGCACCGCACCCCCGTCCGCGCCCGCTGCCGAAGAATCAAGGGCGAGCGCCGGGCAGCAATCGGCTCCAACGACGATTGGCCTGAAGCCGGCCGCGGCAGCGAGTGAGACTGTTCCGTCAGCCTCGCCGGCCGAGGCGACCGAGGTCGAAGGCGGCAGCATTTCCGGGAATACTTACGAAAATGATTCCCTCAGCTTCTCCTATGAATTCCCGCCGGGCTGGGTGGCGGCAAAGCCGCAGACGCTTCACGCGGCGAACGAGACCACTGCGGCGTCGACGAAAGCCATGGCGCTCCAACAGCACCCCGAGTTGGGCGCTTCGCTTCGGTTGATGGTCCCGAAAACGATTTTCTACGCCTCGCGAAGCGGAGAGGACGACGGCCAGCGCCTCGCGATCCCTTGCGTGCGAATCACCGTCATGCGCTGGAACGGCCCCGTACTCACCGTTGGCTCCGTGAAAGGCGACGCCGAGAGGATGAATCCTCCCGGCATGAACCCGGTCGGTGAACCTGAAGAATATGCCGCCGGCGACCGCGACTTCTTTCGCACCGACTTCGAATATACGCGCATCAGCCCTCACACATGGCTTTCTCGTTTTCAGGGCGTGGTGAATGGCTACCTGCTCACCCTGGAGTTTCTGGCTGCCAACAAGCAAGAACTCGAGCAACTGGTCTCCACGGCAGAGTCTCTCTCGTTCCATTGAGCAGGCGGCCACAGTCAATCCGTACTTTGATTGACCGTAGGTTTGTGGCCGAGGAAAGAGCCCACAATCAGGAGGGCGCTAACCGACGCTACCCCTTGCGGAGGAAGCAGCGGAGACCTCCGTTTTTGAGGTCTGAGGGTTCTCTGGTCATTGCAACTCCGGCGCTGTATTTTAGCGCCGTGTCGTCCTGCGCTGCGGGATCGCCCTTGTTCTTTCCGATCGCATTCCTTCGACTGCCGCTCAGGACGGCAAGCGAAGGGCGAACTGCTTTTTCGTGACGGTGCGGTCGCTGAAGCGGCGCAGCGAAATGCGCGACGCGGAAGAACCGCGGGCCTCAAGGACGGAGGTCCGTGCTCCTCGCTTCACCCTTTACCCTTCATCCTTCACCCTTTCTTATCGGGGCCCTTACTTTTCCTGGCAGGCGGCAATCATTTCCGGCGCGGGAGCGAGGTTCAACCTCTGTCCTTCAACCTTCTTCGCCAGTTCGCTCGCGTAGGGAATAAAGTGGTGGCCTGAAATCAGGATGGTAAAGCCCATCCAAATCTTGGGGCGATTCATTGCGTACCGGCCGAAGATCTTCAGGAAGAATTTCCAATAGGACTTCCGGTAGGAGGACCTGAAGCCCTGATGCCAGATGGACCGCGCCAGAATCCTGAGTATCTGGCTGGCCGTGGGCTCTTGGGCGGGGTGTTGGCATCTTTGTGTCTCCCACGTCTGCAAAGACCGCCAGGCGCGCTCGTAGAACTTCTCCGCGTCGTAAATCGAAGAAATCGTTTTCGCAAAGCCTCGCAGCAGAACCGCCGAGTCCATGGTGGTGCGGAAGTTGGGAGGAGTTCCATCGCTGCTGCTCACCCGTGACTCCACCAGTAGGCGTCCTTCCTTTTCCATGCGGTCATGGAGGGCGGTGAGCGGCAGCGCGTGCAGGAAATTCACCAAAGCCCAAGGGATTGCCGTGCGTTCAATGAATTCAGTCTGCTGCTCGAAGATCTCTTCTGTATCCGAGTCGAAGCCCACGATGAAACCACCGGTCACCCAGAGGCCCCGCTTGTGTAGAAGCTCGATAGAACTCACCGGATCCATCGCCAGGTTCTGGAGCTTCTTCACTTCTTTCAGGGATTCCTTGGAAGGGCTTTCAATGCCGATGAAAACGTAAAAGAAATTTGCCTTCACCATGGCATCGACAAGCGCTGCTTGTCGGGCCAGATCCATGGATGCCTCGGTATAGAACATCACCGGGAAACCACGCGCTCGCTGCCATTTTTCGAGTTCCACACACAGATCGAGCGCGCGCGCGTGATTGCCGATGAAATTGTCATCGACGATGAACACCTGCTTCTTCCACCCCAGGCTCAGGAGTTTGTCCAGTTCCGCCACCATTTGCTGAGGAAGCTTGGTTCGAGGTTTTCGCCCGTAAAGGATGATGATGTCACAAAACTCGCACTGAAACGGACAGCCGCGGGAGAACTGGACCGACATGGACGCGTAACAATCGAGCTTCAGAAGGTCGAACCTCGGCATTGGAGTCTTGGTGACGTCCGGCTTATCCGTAATTTCATAAAGCTTTCTCGCGGTGCCCTCCTCAAGATCCCTCGCGATCTCGAGAAACACCTCGTCCGGCTCACCCACCACCACATGGTCTGCGATGGGCAGCATGCGGCTTGGTTCGCCGCTGACGTACGGTCCGCCCACGATAGTGCGCCGGCCCAGCCGTCGGGCGCGGGCCAGCACCTCATACAGTCCCGCCTTTTGAACCGTCATTGCGCCGACCATGACGAGGTCGGCCCAGAGGATGTCGTTGTCCGTCAGGTCCTCTACGGCTTCGTCAATCAGACGGACGGTCCAGTGGGCGGGACACAGGGCGGCCAGCGTGATGAGTCCCAGGGGCGGCATCACCGCTTTTTCCGGAAGGAGGTCAAGCATCCCGGCAAACGTCCAGAAGGAGTTGGGGATCTTGGGCCAGACTAGGAGCGCTTTGATCTTCTGGCCGAGCGGAGGAAACGTGGGATCGGTTGCCTGCGGCGTGCTGGGCTCGGAAAACATACCCACCGACCTTTCATGAGGCTTTTCGTCTCTGGCCAGCCGTCTTAGGTTGTAGGCGAATAGTGGTGTTGATTCAAGCTTGAACCTGCAATTTGCTCGCCCGACCGACCGCCAGTATACACCTGAGGGCCCCGGATACAACATCCAAAGTCATTCCGGTGGCTTCCAGCAGGTAGGGAAGACACGCCAAGCGGCTCGCGCCCACCTTCCGGGTCTCAATCGCGCTTACCAGTCCCGCCTATGCTTATTGAAGCCGCCACGGCCAGGAAACCACTGACCGTGGCTATTCGCCTGCGCGATCCGCCAAATCGGTGATAGTATCTTCCGCAACTTCAGAGCCAGGGTGCGGCATATGCCATTGAATCAACTTCGCAAGTTCCCTCGGACGAAAGTCGATTTTCCCGTAACCTACGAGCTGGCTGGCAAGAAACACCGGGCGCGCGCCGTGATGCTTGGAGGCAACGGGCTCCTATTGCAGGTGCCTGAGTTGCTTACTCCAGGCACCGAGCTGAAGATCCGGTTCCGCCCGGACAAGCGACTTCCCGCGGTCGAGGTGAGTGCCGCAGTTCGTTACCAGTCGCCCAGCGAGGGGGTTGGCGTTGAATTCAAAAAGATCCGGCCCCAAGATCGCAAAGTGGTCATGGGCTTGGTGCTCTCCCGCCTGAGAGACAAGCGCATATTTCCTCGACGGCCTTTGGTCGTTCAAGTGGAGCATGACGCGGGCTCGTTCCTGACGTTTTCCAGAAATATCAGCGTGGGAGGCATGTTTATTGGTGCCAAGGAGCTGGTGCTTCCCACCGGCGCTAAAATCACCTTGCGATTCCCCATGGATGACAACGGCCCAACCATCGTCGCGGCCGCGGAAGTCCGATACGCTGTTGTGGGTCAAGGCATGGGCGTGAAGTTCATCGCGATCAACCCGGAAGATCTGAGCCGCATCGATCTGTATGTGACCAAAGGCGAGTCGAGTGTGACGGCGCCAGGGAGATGAACCGGGGCGCGCGCGTAGCCGGTAGGGGCCGAAGAAAGAGCGGGTAGGGCAGCCCGGGGCCGCGCTAGTCCCGTGACCGCCTAAAGAAGTCCCGAACCCGTTCTGCCCACACGGCGCTTTGGTTGACTGCGAACGCTTCCGAAAAGAACCTAACCAGGCGGGCACGGGACTAGGTTGAGTCTTTGGGCGCTTGGCGTCTTGGCAAGAGGTTTTTGGTTTTTTCACAGCTTCAAGACGACATGTGCGCCGGCAGCGCTTGCGCAGCGGCTTCGGAGGCGATGAGTTCGGGGATTTCGACCCGGATGGAAGTTCCCTGCCCTGGTTTGCTGTGAATATCAAACGAGCATTCCTGGCCGTAAAGCACTTTCAACCTTTCCCGAACGTTGGAAATGCCGATGCCCGAGTCGTAGACCTCATGCCGTTTTTCTCTCGGGATGCCCACGCCGTCGTCGCTCACTTCGATCGCCAACTTGCCGTTGTTGCGCCGGGCGCGCAGGGTGATGGTGCCGCCTTCGATTTTAGGTCCAATGCCGTGACGGATGGAATTCTCCACCAGCGGTTGAAGGATCATGCTGGGCACCACCATGTCCAGCGCCTCGGGATCGATTTCCTTGTGAATCTGGAGCTTTTCGCGCCCGAACCGGACCACCTCAATGTCCAGGTAATCGTCGATGAATTCAAGCTCCTGGCGGAGCGGCAAGAAGTGAACCTGCGCCTTGAGGCGCCGGCGGAGAATGTTCGCGAGCTTCAGAACCACGGTGCGGGCGGTGTCGGGATCGAAGCGCACCAGGGAGGAAACCGTATTCAAAGTGTTAAAGAGGAAGTGCGGATTGATCTGGCTGATGAGCGCATCCACGCGCGCCTGCATCAGCGCCAGTTCCTGGTCCTCGAGCTTGCGCTGAATCCTGGTCGTGTTCCAGATGCGCACCGGCAGGCCCACGGCGACCAGCGTGGTGAGCACGATCAGCACATTCGTCCAGGGATGCGGAGAGGAGAGGTAGAAAAGCCGCCCGTGCGCGATGCGTCCGATCGACAATCGAAAGATTTCAAGAATGACGCAGACCAGCGAGAAAAGGACCTGCCAATCAATCGCCGGATGCTTGAACCGCTGCTTGATGGACCGATAGAGGCTGAGGTCGATGAAGGGGGAGAACTTCCAGATTTCCTCTTTATCGGGGCAAAGCGATCGAGCCGACCCGGCAATCACCGCGAAGAGCGCCGCCACGAGCGGAGCAATGAACTCGTGGCCGATCAGCCAGGCGGGCAGGCTCACCAACATCCCCACGCCCAGCCCCACAATGGTGCCGCCCAAGAGGCCGGCTAGAACGGTAGCCTCCAGGCTGAGGTCGGCGCTGGGATAGTGCGCGAGCAGGCGCACCAGGACACCCAACATGAAAGGCACGCCCAGAAAAGCGGCGAGATCGAGCTTCTGGCGCGGCGAGCGGCGCTCTTCCAGAATCAGGCGGCGGAATTGGCTAAATCGCGCCACAAATCCGGCCAACAACGCCACTACGCCCAGCTTGATGAGCAGAGTTACGATCAGGGGTGAAGAAGTAGCGGGATTCATGGCCAGTTTCGATTTTCGATTGCCGATTGCCGATTTTCGATTAAGGAAATCGTCCGCTGTCCGTTGTCATTTGTGGGTTGTCCCCGCAGGTCAGCCGGCGACGAACCTCTTCTGGCAACTGACGACGGACTACGGACAGCGGGGCCTCTTCTTCGATCGAAAACCGGCAATCGAAAATCGGCAATTCAACCGCCGCCTACAAACTGCACCACCTCCAGCCGGTCGCCGTCCTGGAGAGCCGTCTCGCCCCAGCGGGCGCGCGGCACAATCTCGAGATTGCGCTCCACCGCGACTCGGTCGGCGGGCAGTTTCAACAACTCCAACAACGACGTCAAGTTGAGCCCTTCCGGGATTTCCTTCTTCTCACCGTTCAGCTGGATTGCGATCAAACTCATTCTCCGGCGGCAGGTGGCACGGGGACCCTCTGGGGCTCGCCCGCAGCCAGCCACGGCTGCAAGTGACACGGGCGTCTCGCCCGTGACCAGCCACGGCCAAGATGGCCGTGCCGCGGCACCCGCCCTTACAGACCGGCGGGAGGGGGGGCGGCAGGCTTGATTTCCCCGGCGCGAATCCGCCCAATCACCAGCCGGTGCTGATCCTCCAACATCTTCTTCAGCTTCTCATCGCTGTATTCCGGGGAGCGAACGAATTCCTCGCACGACGTGGTCAGCTTATGAATGATGGCCCCACGGATGTACACCATGGTCTCGATGCCCGCGTCCTTTTTGCGGGGCTCGGTTTGAACGTGATAGACGACGCCTTCGTGCTTGATGTCCGTGTTGAAGCCAGTGACCATATACCGCTCCCGGGGTTCGGATTTCGGGATTAGGGATTCGCAGAAACTGCTCACGCGGCTTGTGCTCGAACCCCGAAACCCGAACCCCAAAACCCGCAGGGTTTGCGAACCCCGAATCCCAAATCCCGAACTTTGTCTTCCGCCAGCGTCTACCGGAATGTTAACGGCTCCCGTGGAGCGAGGCAAGAAGAAACTTGGCGAGCTTTCCGAACGCGACTGGCCCGCTTGCGGTCATTCCCGCAGAAAAGAGAATCCGATTTCGCGTTCCTCGTCATTCGTCACTGCTTTCTTGCAACTTTGCCCTGGCTGCTCCATAACCACTTAGTACCTATGGCTTTTTGGGTTCGATCGCATCCGTCCAAAAGGCCAATTAAGGCCGGGATTGGCCGTAAGTCTCTGGATCCGCGTCAATTATCAGGACTGCGGAACGTTTTGGCTTCGAACCTAAAATTTGGGTTCGTTCCAAAAGCATTTTCATGTGTTTTCAACAACATAATGGCTTCGAACCGTATTTTTCAATGTTTTTTGGTTTGTTCCCACTTCATGTTCGCTTTTGTTTCGTGTTTCTGTTCGAGTATACATAGCTGCCAACACCTCCTCATTCGCCTCCCGACTCATCGATTCCACCGTTGCCCTTTTCGATTTTCGATGCTCCGTCTGCCGTCCGCGGACCGGCACACCTCTGGGCATTGCGGCGGTGGGCCACAAGAAAAGCGGTAGTTCGAATGAGCGATTTGCGCAGGCTCACTAAAGCCTCCTCTAGAGGCCCGCGCGGCCATAGATGCCAATGTAGAATAGCGCGACACGGATATTTGTCAACAAGAAAATAAGGCGAAATAAATTCACATAAAGATACCGTTCGCCTTGGAGTCTCGGCTTCGTGACTGAAGACGTCGTGAGGTGTTCTGCCTCCTCAAGAGAACATGGCCATTGACACCATATGGCATATTGCACCATACTCCGGGTGTGAGGGCAGCACTCCTCTTCGAGCAGCGCATCGTCTATGCCGACGGTGCGATCGTGGAGATGGTGATTTGGCGGATTCCTTCCCCGGTTCCGCCCTCGACGCACGGCCTCAAGTATTCGCTTTTCTACGGTCGTCCGGGCGTCCGCGAGGTCGGCTATGACAACGAGCGTGGGAAAGGCGATCACCGCCATTTCAAAGGTTCCGAGGCGCCCTATAGGTTCAGCGATGTTGAGCAGTTGATGGACGATTTCTGGTCCGACGTCCGGGCCCTGAGAGGTGGCCAATGAGCGAGGTGAAAATCACGGTGGGCGGCGACATCCAAGCCGAAGCGACGCGCCGGTTCGTGAATGCCTGGCATCGCGCCAAGGGCGGCAAGCGGTTCCGGGAGCGTCACCTGGTGTTCGAGAATTGGGATGCCCTCGCCCGGACTCTGACGGGCAAGCGAATGGAGCTGTTGCGTTACGTCCACCGGCGTCCGGTGACGAGCGTCCGGGCCCTGGCCAAGGCGATCAGGCGCGACTACAGCAACGTCCACGCGGATGTGCAAGCTCTGATGGCGGTCGGGCTTCTCGACGCCTCGGGTGGCGGCGTGCGGGCCGATTACGATGCCATCGAAACCAGGATTGCGATCTGACGGTTCCTCGTTATGAAGGTATTGAAAAGATCCAACGCTATGGCTCAGGGGAGACCTGAAGGCACGTGGCAAATCCGTGTTTACCATCGCAAGTCGGTGGGAAAGCGAGATTCACGCTACCTCATCAAATGCGGCTGCTGCGATCAGAAGTTTGAGATTTATTATGGCAACAACACACTTGAAATCGGCGGGGTAATGGGTTCGATTGAAGACTGGCGTGAAATTCTGTTGCCCTTGCTCACCATCAAAACCAAGAGCAAGCGAACAAGCAAGTAGGCGCTTAGAGCCGAACATCGTCATAGATTTGTCGATCTTTGGGTTGCGCCGCAGGCGCCTTGGAGTGCGGCAGCTTGCTCCCGCTTTCAACGCCCGCAAGCTCGCGTCCGGCAGGTGGGCCCGCAGACCCCGCGCCCCGAGAGCGGCGGCAAGCCTCCGCAGTCCAAAGCGCTTCGCGCCAGCCCCATTTCCCGAGCCTAGTCCCGGAAAATGCATAAATGCTCTTTTGATAATAAACAGAGAATTCCCTTGCTTGGCCATGCACAGAATGCTCTGACCGTCGCCGCGCACGAGGGGCCGCATACATGCCGACAAAAAACGTCGGGACGGATACGCCACCCGCCCTAGAAGCTTACCTTGGCCACCAACTGGTTGACAGCGGCTTTCGCGTTGGGCGGCGCAGCCGTCGGCGTTTTCGCTGGCACCGCAGCATTTTTGGCGGCTCGAATCCGCGGGCGCGTCGCGCTCTTGCCGGCAAGTGCCGCCTGAATCACGCGGACCTGTGCCAGCACTTGCGATAACTCGGCCTGCTGCGCCTGGCGCTCTTTCCGCTCCTCGGCGATCTGCAACTGGAGCTTCGCGATTTCAGCCTGGTCGGCGGCGTGCGCCTTGGCCAGTTTCTGCACTTCGTTCAGGAGCATCGCGTCCAGCTTGTAGTATTGGACGGTCTCGACCTGACCGTCTTTGTTGCGAACCACCAGGTCAGGATAGACCTCGTTTACCTCTTCGGCGATCAGCCCATACTGAATGGGCTTCGAGCCGTCGTTGTAGGGTTTTTTGTAGCGGAAAGTTACCGGTCGCAGGCGCAGCAAGCCGTCACTGGTCGCGCCCATATCGTGGATGTCTTCCTTGTAGCGCCGCGACGATTGCACGGTGCCGAGCTGGCCGATGCTGTTGATGAGCACCGCCGAACCTGACCCGATGTTGAAACCGCTGATTCCAGCGATGAACGTTCCAGCGTGAATGCCGACCGTGCCAATGCGGATCACGCCCGAATCGCCCGGAACGCCCTGGTTTCCGATATCGATGTTGTTGCTTTCGTCCGCGTTGAAGTTGCCGCCTGCATTGTCCCCCACCATGATGTTCTCGCTTCCTCCTGCCTGGGTGGAAGTTCCCAAGTTCACGCCGGCATTATTTCCGATTGCGGTGTTGCCCGTGCCGGAATTGTTGGCGCCGAGGGCGTCGTATCCGCTGGCGGTGTTGTTGTTGCCGGTCGAATTCAACGTTAGGGCATAGCTTCCGACGCTTGTATTGTTGTTTCCATTATTGGTAAATAGCGAGCTAAATCCTATAGCGGTATTGTCGTTGCCGCTCGTGCTAATAAGGAGCGCACTATCTCCGCTGGCCGTGTTGTCGTTGCCGGTGGTGTTGGAGGCGAGGGCCTCGTATCCAACGGCGGCGTTGTTGGCGCCGGTCATGCTGAAATTACCGGCTTCCTGGCCAACGAACGTGTTCTGTGTTCCAAAGTTGTGGGCAAACTGATAGCTGCCCAAATTGATCACTCCCGTGGCTGAGTTCGTCGTGGACGGGAGACTGAGCGCCTTGGTCAGGCTGATATTGCCGGTGATGCCCTGGTCGCCGACGAAAGTGTTGGCGCCGAGCGTGGCGAACGGCGAGCAGGCGAGAGGCAGCGCCACCGCCGCCTTTCCCGCACCGCAGGAGGCGCTCGCTAGACTCAGCGTGCCGGTAGTGGTGATCGGGTTCGACGGCGATGCCGTCAAGCCGGCGCCCGCGGTCACGCTGGTTACCGTACCTGAGGCGGAAGTCCCCGTGCCAAGTTGGCCGTTGCCGTCGATGATCACCGGCAGCGGGCTGGCGCCTCCCGGAGTTACTCCCGTGATGCCCGCGATGAAGGTCTGCGTCTGGGTGCCGCCGGTGCCGATGCGGATCACACCCGAGTCTGCCGCAACGCCGGGGTTGCCAATATCGATGTTGTTGCTTTCGCTTGAGGCGAAGTTCTGGCCGGCCAGGTACCCCAGCATGATGTTCGAGCTTCCGGCATTTAGGTTGCCGCCAGTGGAGGCCCCGACAGCGACGTTATACCTGCCCGTCTTGTTGCCGTTGAGAGCGCCGTACCCGTTGGCGGTGTTGGCGAAGCCTGTGGAGTTGACTTCGAGGGCGTAGCTCCCGCTGGCGGTGTTGCTGTAGCCTGTGGTGTTGGAATAGAGGGCCTGGTCCCCGCTGGCGGTGTTGCTGTAGCCTGTGGTGTTTAAATACAGCGCCCGGGTTCCGTTGGCGGTGTTGTAGGCGCCTGAAGTTAGCGCTTGCAGAGCTTGGTAGCCCGTCGCAGTGTTAGCGCCATACCCACCGCTCGCGGTGGCATCCGCGGTGAAGTTCCCGGCGCTGGTTCCAACAAACGTGTTCTGCGTGGAGTTTGGGCAACAGGCGTGAATCAGGGGATTGCCTCCCAGGTTGATGACCCCCACGTCCGCTCCCGTGGTCTGGGCAAGGTTTAGCGCAGCATTCAAGGTCTGGTCGGCGGCGAAGGTGTTAGCGATGTCCAGGCGCGCGTAATTGGCTGCCGCCACCCCTCCCAGATTGGTCG
>Ga0208457_1000860_pt1 | contig 25228 bp, 27 predicted proteins | sample June2015DPH_10_1_FD_185513 | JGI IMG/M metagenome (GOLD analysis project Ga0208457, IMG submission 185513) | Peatland microbial communities from SPRUCE experiment site at the Marcell Experimental Forest, Minnesota, USA - June2015DPH_10_150... | ecosystem: Environmental > Terrestrial > Soil >... | reverse complement strand
GCGCAGTGCGGCCGTTCGCCACGGGCGCGGTCGCGTTGGAGATCGAGGGGCCGGCAGAAATCCTGGGGGGAAATCCTTTTGTTCTCTCCGGGGGAGTCGGAGCAGTCTGGATTCGAGCCAAAGAAACACCCGGGGCTGTGCTGCTCCGCGCGAAACACCCGACCCTGGGCGCCCAGGAGGTTAAGTTGCAGATCGAGGAGGCGACGACGATGGCGCTTGCGTAAGACACGGCGCTGGGGGTTGCGCACCAACTCCTTCGCAGACTCCGCCCTGACGTTTCGGGTCGAGCGGGCGCCAGCGTTGGAAGCGCGTGTGGACTTGCGGGAGAATTAGGCTTCGACCGACGATGTGCCGACGAAGAACGAAGTGCATTTTCGGTAGGGGGGAAAAGCTCATGAAAACCTATCGACCCGCTCGCGCCCCGCTGGTGGTGTGCGTGACACTCATCTTTGCCTGTGGATTTATTACGATACAGAGTCTCGCGAACAGACCGGGAAGCACGGCGGCAGGGACGCCTTTCCCGATGGGGCAGGATTCCGACCCGCAAATAACCTCCTTGAGCCCATCCCAGTCCGCGGTCGGTAGCGAGGGAGTTTTGAAAATCTCGGTTTAACTGGGCTAACAACATTGACGCGCCTGGGGGCTGACTCGGGAAGGCCTCGCAGGATGTTTTCGATGTTTGAGAATCGAACTTGCTGAAAACGAAACTTTGCGGGTGCAACGCCCACCCGAGATAAACTGAGCGCGGGCGCGCGGGTAACCCGGAGCCAGCATCCGGCGTGCACGCCATGGACCTGGCGTTCAACGAGATTGTGAGTCACATGCCAGATGCGCAGTCAAAATCCGCTGTTTCTCCACCACAGTTTTCCTTCCGGCTCTGGCGTCTCATAACATTGCTTCTACCAAATTACTTGTTTCCGTTCTACTTGGCTCTAGGGGCAGAGGAAGGTGGATGGCTGACCGCGCTGACAGCCTTGCGCTGGGCCAGCTTCTCCGTTTTTTACTGGATTCCCACTGGATGGCTGGTCTTCGGCAGGCAGGGTTCGTGGATCAAGCGCTGGCTGCAGGGTTTCTTAGTTTCAGTCCCCCTCTACTTTCTCTGTCTCTGGATTGTCTATCCGCTTGCCGCGGCCAATTTCCATCCATCCGGCATCAAGGCATGGATCATCTATTTCGCCGGATCTATCCCGCTCTTCCTGCTCGTGGTTTGCTTTGCATGGCTCACAACTTTTCGTTTGTGGAGCCGGCGCACGGTTGCTGGCGCTCCAATGCCTCCTCCTGCTTCAGTTAACTCACGGTCAGCGTAAGCGTCACACTATGGCTCAAGGCAGAAGAGCCCGAACCCGCTGTGCCCGTTACCGTCAGCGTGTAGGTTCCGGCGGGTGTTCCGGGGTTAGAGGTGGTCGTACCGCCGCCACCCCCCTCCACCGCCAACCCTGCCCCAACCTTAAGTTTAAGCACCACCTCCGACGTCGGCGCCCCCCGCGCTTGGAACCGAAGATACCGGCCCCCGCATCGGCGACGAATAGGGTGGCCCAGGGGAGACTCACTTCTGGCGGGACCACGCCTCCTTGGGCTCGGGAAAGGCGTCTTGGTCTCCAGCGTACTCCAGGAGAAACGCTCGAAGGTCCGGCGTGGACGCGGTAAGCACCAGGGTATCGTTTACCTCTTCATGACCAATTTCGACCTTTCCCTGATTGACCGCTCCCCTGAGCCAGTCTTCGCTGAGGTCGGCGATGCGCAGCGTATCTCCATCCAGCCAAACTCGGAAGACCCAGTGGCCTTGGATCAGATGAAGTTCGTAGGAGCTGCCTTCGTTTCCCGCGGAAGCTTGCTGCACTCGGGCGAAGCTGGCGTAAAGCCCCTCGCCAACCTCGGCCAAGTGTGGCTGAAGTCCGTTTTCGTCTTTGGATGGAGACACAGAAAATGCATAAGAACCGGGATTTGCGCTCGCCGGTTGAGGGAGCAGGTCCAAGAAAAGGAATTCTCCCAATCTCACGAGATGTCCTTCGAATTTGCTTTCCTGCCGGGTGCCATCGGACTGAACCTCGGTGTAAACCACCTGGTAGGCCTTGTCGTCGGCCTTCTGGAATCGCAGGATGCTGCTGCTGTCCGGATCGCTCCATCCACCGACCAGCGCAGGATCGAAGGTCACATCCCCATCGTCATAGCAAGGATTGAGCCACTCGGCCGGACCGCAGGCCGTCATTATCGCGAGCAGTCCCAAGGGAATCAAGATTTTCGCGCTACGCATATTAGCCTCCTAATACGGTATAGCGACAATCCCGAGCCGGAATTGCACCCAGGCGGCATTCACTCGTCACGCGTCACTAGCCACTGCCCTCAGGGCTTGCGACGGACCAGTCGCGTGAGAGTCATCCTCAGGGGAGAGTAATTGGCGGCTGCGAACATCATCAGGAGGCCGGTCAAGAGCAGGCTGAGGGGCCAGGCAGCGTGCTCCTTGAAAAGATCCTGTTCGAGGCGCACGATGCCGATGGCCAGGAACAGCAGGCCGGTGGCGAGAAAATTCTTCATCTGCTTGGGAATGCTTCCGAAAACAAACAGGCAGGCAACCAGGGGCAACAGGACTTCGAAGAATCGGGTCTCGTGGCGTAGCGCCGCGCTCTGGGGCGATTTATCCCAGAGGTCGGAGGCGGCCAGCCCCAAAAGGAGCAGCGAGGTCAGAACGTGCCCGGGAATGACGAAGCGAAAGGTCTTGGCCACGCCGCGCATCTGCGCCAGTGGCAGCCTCTCGCAGACCGATTGTAGCGACAGATAAACGGCGGCGTTGATGATGAAGAGGTATTCCAACTGCCCGCGTGTCCTGGGCGCCACCCGCTTCAGCCATTGCGCGTAAGGCTCGTGGTACAAAGCCACTCCACTCAGGCTCACGAAGGTCGCCAGCACCGCTACGGAATAGAAGTAGCGAGAGTCCGAGGGGTACTGAAGTTGCTCGATCAGCATGCCGGCGAGAAAGAACAGGAGCGCAAAGGGTATGAGATCGAGGTAGGGCTTTCCCGGGTCGGTGTCGAGCCATTGCAGCAAACCCATTCGTAGCAGCGATACCCCCGTGAGCGCGGCAGCCATCACCGCGAAGACCAGCGAGAAAACTGAGGCGCGGGTGAAACGACGAAGCCAGAAGTAGGCGGGCAAAGACAACAGGATGGACCACCACAGTTGGGCGTTGGTGGTCCTTTTGAAGGTGGTGAACTGGGCGAGAAACTCCAGCGCTTCGTCGCCGTGGCTGGGCGCCGTCAGAAGCTTGAACCTGCCCATCACCACCAGCAAGGCCACCGGCAACAGGAGGCAAAAGGCCAGGAGATAGGCCACCGCAATGCGACGTTGATTCTGCTGCCAGCAGCGAACGCCGATCCATGCCGTGGAGACGGCGGCGGCGCTCACCACCAGCACCGACGGCGTTTCCGAAAGGCGGGGGTAGTGAAACAACATCACCAACACGGCGCCCAGCACCAGAATCCAGGCTCCGAGGTAGAGGCTGACCTGGGGGAGCGTGAGCCGGCGGACGGCCATGATCCACGCGTCTTCGCGATCCACCAGCCGTTCGTAAAGCTTGCGGAAGGAATCGAACTCGTACTCGGAGAGGATGTGATCTTGCTTCCAGCCTGCTAATTCGCGGAGGTGCTGATCGATCTTCCCCACCATCAGGCGCGAGTATGACGTGGGCACCGCCAGCACCGGCTCTCCAGCCAGGAACCTTTCCAGGTCATTCGCCATTTCGCGGGCGGACGCGTATCGGTGGGCGGGACTCTTCTCCAGGGCCTTCAGGCAAATGTTCTGCAAGTCTCCGTGAATGGTGGAATCGATCCGCCGCGGTAGGGCGGGGTCCTCCTCGCAGATGCGGCGAACCTGGTCTGGGAGGGTCTCGCCGCGAAAAGGCAACTCGGATGTGAGCAACTCGTAGAACACGGTTCCCAACGAGAAGATGTCGCTCCGGGTGTCGAGCGGTGCCGTGGCGCGCGCCTGTTCGGGAGAGAAGTAGTCCGGCGTTCCCAGGAGAGCGCCGGGCAGGGTAAGTCTGTTTTCTTGGTCCTTCCCCCGCAACACCAGGCCGAAATCCAGAACCTTCGGCTCCAGATCCGACCCCACCAGGATGTTGCCCGGCTTGAGGTCGCGGTGGATCACCTGGTGCTGGTGCAGAAAATCCACCGCCAGAACGATTTTGTGCATCAGCTCTACTTTTTGGCGAAGCGTCAAGGCGCGGCTGGCTTCCGTCAAGGGAGCGCCTTCAACATACTCCATCACAAAGTGGGGTGCTTCTTCGGGCGGTCCCAGGCTGTAAATGTGGGCGACATGAGGGTGAGTCAGCTTGGCCATCGCTCGCGCCTCTTGCATGAAGCGCTCGCGCAAGAGGGGGTTGTCCTGGAAGCGAAGGCTGAGCACCTTGATGGCTACCTTCCGGCCCAGCCTCTCGTCCATTGCCAGGAGCACTCGGCCCATCCCGCCCGACCCAATCTCGCTAAGGATCTTGTGGCCGGAGAGCCGCTCGGGAAGCTGCGCCTCGCGAGGGCGATCCGGGAGCGGCGGGTCCGCAGACTGAAGCATCGCGTCGATTCCTGCCGCCGCTTCGAGCGCTGCCCGCAGGTCTGGCTCCAGCCCTTGATGCATCCGGCAAAAGCCGTCAATATCCAGAGTCTCGCCCTGGGAGAGGCGCTGGAGATAGTCGGCCACGGCGTTAGCAACGAGTTGTTCCCGGTCGTCGGCGCCCTGTTTCGCTTCCTGGTCGGAGTCTTCGGGAGCAGATGCTCTCATGGTCCTTTCATTCTACTGCCAGGTCCTGCCGGCGGGTGCTGGAGCTCGCGAAAGCGCTTGAGGGCCCGATGCAATAGCAGGGCGGTGGCCTCGTTCGACTTTCCCAGCCGCTCTGCCGCCTCGGATGTGGAGAGACCCTCCACCTTCATCAGCAGGATGGCCTGCCGGTAATCTTCGGGGAGGGAATTCAGTTTGTCAAGCAACCCGCGCACACCCTCCGCCTCGGCCAGCACCCGGCTAGGCGTCTTGCTGTCGACGGGCTCGGGGCCAGCGGGGTTGCTCTGGGACCGGAATCGCAGCATCTCGGCCGCTTGGCGCTTCTGCCGGCCCTGGGAACGTGCCAGGTCCGCCAGTACATGGTCGGCGATGCGCGCCAGCCAGCTCATGAAGCTTCCCGGCGTTCGATAGGTGAACTGGTCGAAGTCACGAAAGGCTTTGAGAAAGGTCTCCTGGAGGATGTCGTCGACTTCATAGAGTCGGTCCAGTTCGGGGCCCGTCCGGTAATGGACGAGGACCGCAAGGCGAGAGCGATACTTTCCGAAGAGCACGGAAAAGGCTTCCGGGTCTCCGTTCCTGATCCTCTCAATCAGTCCGTAAGTGGAGGTTACAGGTTCCATAGGTTGGCGCGCCGGGATCGCAGCTTTTCACCTTCATCCGGAATTTTCGTGCCGGAAACCCGGTCGCCGTGAGTGTACACCCCGCCGCCCGCTTTGGGAACCTTCCGCCCTCCCCGGTGCTGGTGTCATTTGGAATGGGATCCCTTTCGGAACACTACTCATTCCCCCGAAAGCGGGAATCCAGTCCGTCGTCGGCGCATTTGCAATGGCTTGCAGAGCAGATTCGCATTTCCAACGATGAGCTGAACCTACGGAGACAACTCCTGGCAGCGCTTCCTCGAACTCGCCAAGTGAGACTCCGCCCCCTGGGAACGGTACCAGGGTTTCTGGGGGGAATGGATCCGCCAAGCCAAGCGCTGACCGACCCGCCTCGCCGCCTGCGCACAACAATGGCAACGGAACTTCGGGATTCAACCAGCTTCGCAACGATTCCCTGACAGTGGCACGTCTTGTTGCCACGACCAAGAAGCAAGCCATCGGTGAAGTTGTGCAGTGGGCAAGTGGTGGCGCATTCAAGTACGGGGACGTTGGCCGAATGACGGAGGCTGATTGCCCGAAACTTCGGGCGGCCACTGTACTCATGGCGTCAGCGGTCGCTGGCACAACTCAATAACGGAGAACATCTTTCGGGTAGCAGTCTTCCACGTGGCCTTACGGAAAACCGCAGAACCCTAAAAAGAGGGCCTGTTCTTGTCTGTGCATCGTTTCTGCAGCTCTTTCAGGATAATATCTGTTCATGAGTGACAGTCGTGATGAAACTCCGACACCCCCTGAACTGCCCGGTGAAGCCCTGCCAGGTGCATACGGCATTCGAACAGGAAAGGGTAGTCCAGCAGAACCTAGCCACGGAATCTTTCCAATCGTCCGATATGATGCCCAAGGCAAAATGCATCTCCTCGGCACGGGGTTCTTTATCACAACAACTGGGCTGTTCGTCACGGCTCGCCACGTGCTCCTGGACACATTTGACTCGCATGGTGTAGAGCGCTACCCGATTGGGATTGTACAAATTCTTCCCGAAGGCCTCTACATTCAGCGCCCAATCCTACGCTGCACATCCCACCGAAAGGCGGATGTCGCAGTCGGAGTTGCTGCTCCCATGAAGCGTAAGCAAGATGGAAAACCGCTGATCAATCCAGTTCTTACGCTTACCTTCGTACCTCCTGATCTCGATGCCCGGGTCGTGACATTTGCTTATCCAAAACATGCCAACGAAATTCTCGATAATGCGCAGATTATCAGCCTCATGCCGACTTGGTACGACGGAGATGTCAAAGAATATTACCCTACCGGACGTGACCGAGTCCTCCTGCCGGCACCGTGTTATCGAACCAGCATCATTATCCATGGCGGTGCCAGCGGTGGTCCCGTATTCTCACGTAGCGGTTGCGTATTCGGCGTGAACAGCACTGGCATTGATGGTACCGACATTTCATTTGTATCCCGCATCAACGAGATCTTCAGTCTCACTATCGAGGGCGTATCGATGGGTTCCGAACCTCCACGGTCAGTACCCATCAGTGAAATAATACGTGCCGGCCACATAAGCGTGAGCCCACCTCTTTTTGGTCCTAGACGCTCAACTTAGGGAATCTTGATCCATTGCATCATCGGGTTACGACGTCGCTGAAGCGACCGTTGGGTGACAGCGGGTAGCACCGTCACCGAGTCACCATCCACCTGACTTCAGGGAGGAGAGAATGCGGAAGCTTCGTCTAATTGCGCCCACTGGCGTGGTGGTGGATTACTTCCACCTCTTCGTGAACCGGCGGGCCTACACCCTCCAGTCTAACCGGCCGCACCCGGAGAGAGCCCGGCATTACTACTACCGTCCCAAGGACAAGAAAACCGGCCACGGGGTGAGCCTGACGCTGAACACAATCCGCCGCCACCTCGAAGGCGAAATCACTGTCGGCCTCTACTCGATCAACCCTGCCACCCAGTGCTCAAAGTGGGTGGCCATCGACGCGGACTATGAGGATGCGCTCATGGATCTCCTCAAGCTTGGCTTCTACCTCAGGCAGGATGGGGTGGAGTCGGCTCTTGAGAAAAGCCATCGGGGCGGGCATCTCTGGATATTCCTAGCAGAGCCGCTCCTAGCGCGGGACTGCCGGATCTACCTTTGCGGTCTTGCCCTGCGGCTGGGTATCCCGGTCAAGGGAGGCAGGCGGTTGGAAGGAATCGAGGTCTTCCCCAAGCACGATGAGTTGAAGCCCGGCAGGTACGGCAACGCCATCCGTGGGCGGTTGGGCATTCACCGGGGCGCAGCTCAGCGCTTCTGGTTTGACGGTGCCGGTGAAGATCTTGGGAAGCAGATGTGTTACCTCAACTCGCTTCCCAAGATGACCGGTGACCAGCTTGCCCGGTTGATTGCGGAGAAGGCCATCCCACCTCAGCTCGCTCCTCCAGAGCTGAAGGCTGAACCGGCCTCACTTACATGCAGGACCGCGAGGCGGATGGGGCCGTGTTTATTGATCCACCCGGTGCCGCCAAGAGTGCGGCAGCGAAGGCCACGGGCGGTACCGCTGGGATCCCCACGATTGCTTTCGACCTGCCGGCCATGGAGAGCTCTCTGGTGGGTGCTTCGACCGAACGGCTTCGTACAGCGCTCCAAATCATTGACGCGGTCTCGCAAGGGAGGATGCTGTTCATTGCGACCTGCAATTCGATCGCGAGCTTGCCACCCGAGCTGCGTAGGCGCTTCACGCTGGGCACGTTCTTCTTCGATCTGCCCTCGGACGAGGAGCGTGAGACGATCTGGGGAATCTATCTTAAGAAGTATGGAGTGTCCGGCCAGCTGCCGAACGACGAAGGCTGGACCGGTGCGGAGATCAAAGAGTGCTGCCGGAAGGCGCACCGCCTGGGAATCACTCTCATGCAGGCCGCGCGCTACGTCGTGCCGGTTTCACGTTCCGCGGCTGAGCAGATCAAGGCACTGCGCCAGATGGCGTCGGGGAAGTTCATCAGCGCCTCCACGCCGGGCGTTTACCAGTACGAGGAAAACACACCAGCGCCCCGGCGACGCATCATGCGGGATCTGGATGGGCCGCTCACCGTCATGCCACCCTCGAAATCCGAGGCCTGAATGCCTCTTGCCAGGGTAGTGGGTCAGTTTGACCAATTTCAAGTTTGCGCGTTCTTTTCAGGCATCGAACCCATTAGGTGGTTAGAAGGGCTGTTTTCAATACTTATGCGTGAAACTGGGCGGTGGTTTGGGGCATAATGCCGCTGGGGCGGAATACAAATGGCGATCTACACCATCGACGAGTCACAACGCAAAGCTGCAAGAGTCGCGGGTTTTGGTTACCTAATCACGTTCGCGACCGTGATCTACGTCAATTTTGGTATCCACGGCCGTCTGATTGTCGAGAACAATGCCGAAACCGCTCGAAATATCCTGGCGCACGAACGACTCTTTCGTATCGGCATCGTCGGCGATCTCATTTACTGCGCAGGCGTTGTCGTGCTTCTTACAGCGCTCTACGTGATTCTCAAGCCGGTCAATCGGGGCCTTGCCTTGCTTGCGGCATTCTGGAGGCTCGTATGGGTCTTGATGTGGCTTGTTATGACGCTCAATCTCTTTGATGCTCTGCGGCTCCTCAGTGGCGCTGATCACTTGCAAGCATTTGAAGCGGAGCGATTGCAGGCCTTGGCGAGGCTCTATCTCAGCACGCGTTTTGACTACTATTACGTTGGCTTGCTGTTTGGCGCATTGGCATCCACGGTCTGCGGCTGCCTATGGTTCAAGTCCCGCTATATCCCTCGAGCACTGGCTGCCTTCGGCGTGATCTCCTCTGCATTTTGCGTGGCGTGTACTTTCGTTTTCTACATTTTCCCCAACATCGACAAGATCGTTAACCTGTGGTGGTTCGATACGCCGATGGGTATTTTCGATATAGCACTGAGTTTTTGGCTTCTATTTAAGGGATTAAGGCCGTCTGGGAAAGCTGAGCCCGATAAAGCACGCGATCGAGCACAGGCCGGTGTCGCCTAACCTTTCGTTCCGTCCGCGGCCACGGCTGGGGCTGAACTCAAACATTTGGAGGCTCTGGGGGCCTCTTACCGCAGGTTGCTTGTCGCAGCCGTGGATCACTGGTGTGAAATCCCCTTACCACCAGTAATCGACCCTGGCCGAGGCGGACTAACTCCTGGCTCAAGTCGGGATTACCGGAAACTGACCCTCTAGCACTAACTTTAATCTGCACCACTGACCTTTCCAGACTGTGCAGGGATTGCGAAGGAATTCCCTCGACCCTGCGCCATCACAGAACTTCTGGCAATCCGAAGTCCCATCTGAAGAGTTCCCACTACACAAAGGAGGATGAAATGGCAACAGCAGCGCCAGTCTTGAACGTGCAAAGCTCCGACAATGAGCTTGCCAAGCAAACCGTCTTCATCAAACTTTATCTCGGCTTGCTGGGTAACAGTCGAAAGGTTAGCTCATCTCAGGTCGCGGTGGACGCCGACAAGGCGTTAATTCGCGTCTCGAAGACTCTGCTCGACTCGCCGGAGCTGCAAGCCATTCGCACCCTGGATGGCGACGTCCGTCATTTTCTCTACGACATGTGCCTGCCCTTCGACGTCGGCATTCACCTCTTGCCACTCTGCCTGGTGGAGACGGTGGAGGAGAAGCTTCGCGAGTTCAAGGATAAACGAGGCGAGCTGGTGAAGTCGTTTCTCAGCGCCTATCCGCGCCTCTGCCAAGAAGCCGCGGGACGACTGCGCACGCTCTATAACCCGGCTGACTACCTACCCGCAGACGAGGTGCGCTCCCACTTCACCTTCAGTTGGCAATACGTCAGCTATGGTGTGCCGGAACAACTGCATGAGATTTCGGCCCAATTCTTCCAAGAGGAACGTGAGAAGGCCGTGGTGGCGATGTCGGAAGCCTGTAGCGAGATCCAGCAGGTGATGCGGGCCTCGCTGCTGGAGTTGGTGAGCCACCTGCGCGACCGGCTGGGGGATCAGCCGGACGGCAAGCCGCAGCGTCTGCGGGAATGAACCCTGCAGAAGCTGCGTGATTTCCTTGGGACGTTCGACTTACGCAATGTGGTGGACGACCAGGAGTTGAAGGAGCAGGTCCAGAAGGCGCGCGCCCTACTTGAGGGAGTGAGCACCGATGCCTTGCGGAACATGCCGCAAGTTCGCGCCTGGGTGCGGGACGGCATGGCCGACGTCGCCGCTCAGATGGATGTGCTGGCCAGCGATCGGATCAGCCGCAAGTTCAGGTTCGCTGAGGAGTAAATCTTATTGAGTGCCCCCGCGCACTGGGTTCGACCCTCCCACGACAAAAGGAGGAACCTGACGGACGAGCAGGCTCGCTCCAGCCTGTACGTTCCCGTCGGGGGTCGCCCGAGCAGGTTTGGAGATGCTACAGGTTGGTGCAAAGAGCTAAAAGCTCTTCCAATTCTTAACCTTTCTGTAACTTTGAGCCTACTTTTCCACAAGGTTTTCAACACCCCTGTTGAAAAACAACTTTAATTGAATTCTCGAGTTGTCAAAGACCTTTAGCGTGGGAGAACAGAAGCAATGACTGGGATGTGAAAGTCTGCTCGCAGTTCATCCGGTTGCTTGTCTTGACAGTGCAAGTCCGGTCGCGGGAAAGCGATGCCTTCAGAACATGCCAGGGTGCGTCAGGGCTTGGCAGAGGTCGCCGCTCACATGGACGTCCTGGCCGGCGACCGAATCAGCCGGAAGTTTCGATTCGATGCGGAGTAGTTGATTGTCAGAGTTCCGTACACCTTATTCGACCCATCCACGACCAAAGGAGGCACGTGACGGACGAGCGGGCTCGTTCCAGCCTGTGCGTCTCACGGTACACATTATGCTGAACAAGGTGATGCTCATTGGATACGTTGGCGCCGACAGCGAGATGAAGTTCACCCCTGCCGGCATACCCGTAGCAAACTTCTCTTTGGCGGTGAAGGAAACCTACAAGAACGGCGATGGAGAGAAAAAGACCAACACGCTCTGGATTCGTTGTGTTGCTTGGCGTCGCTGGGCGGAGGTCGTGGGCGAATTTGTGACCCGCGGGAAATTCCTGTTCGTTGAAGGAAGGCTCCAGTTGCGCAGTTACGAGGACCGTGAAGGCCAGAAGCGCAACGTGACAGAGGTAGTCGTCACCACACTCAGGTTCCCGGGGCCGCCCAAGAACGGAAGCAGCGCAAGGGTCGCTGAATCTGCGAAGCCCGCAGAGCCCGTCGACGAATGCGACAATCCCTTCAACGAGCCGAGAAGCGAGACGACAGATCAAGTTCCTTTCTGATGAGCTGCCCCGGCAGTGCCCACATTTTACTTCTCGCAGGATGCGTCGATTCTCCACATGGATGGAGATATTCAAATTACCCGCGAGCTGACGTGGTTTTGAAGGGGAAGGGTGGAATCGTCGACACGCTTTGGAAGGAGCAAAGAGTGCCCCGGCTCTTGTCTGAGAGTGACCTGCCGTAAGCGATCAGGCAGTTTCTTCCGTGGACGCTCACGCACTGGGAACACGTCAGCGGCGAAGACGCTTTACCATCGTGACCCTTCTCCCCGACCGCGAGAACCTTACGCGGTCCATGGTGCGCCGAATCAGGAAGAGGCCGCGCCCATGGGTCTCGAACAAGCGCTCCGCCTCGGTGGGATCAGGGATTTCCTTCGGATCGAAGCCGGCGCCTTCATCCTCGACCACCAACAGCATGCCTCGATCGGGCTGGCAGAAGCATCTCACCTCAACCTTCTTGGCTGGGTCTTCCCGGTTCCCGTGAATAACAGCGTTGGCAAGTGCCTCTCGCAAAGCCAATTCGATCTCCGCGAAATGTTCTTCTCCGCACTTCATTTCACTCGCCAGAGCCATAATATCTTGAACGACCTCTTCGAGTGCCGGTACGGTGGCAGGGATGGTTTCACCGAAACGCAGGGACAGCCGGCTTTTCTCCATCTGACATCGCCCCGAAGCGGCGGGTGTCGGTCTCGCTTTGCGCTTGGTCTGCATGCGGTTTATACCTCCCTTCAAGCAGATACAACCTTGTACGACACCCCCATTGCCCACCCCAAAGCCCCAGACCCTTAGAACAGGTCTGACAAGATGGTCACGTTAACCGAGTTTTTGAGCGATTTTTGCCACATGAGCACCCTGGAAACGGGCACCCGCTAACTCGTTTTCGCTCGGCATCCGCTCTCCTTTGCCCCCGGCAATTGTTGAGGCGCCGTAGGGACTGCACCCGGTGATCTCCCCAACCCCCATTTGCCCGGCAAATGCATACGGAAGACCGACCACAACCATGCCATGGTGCAGAAGCGTGGTGTGAAAACTGAGAATAGTCGATTCCTGGCCGCCATGCTGGGTTGCCGAACTCGTGAAGACGCTGCCAACCTTGCCGACCAGCGAACCCTTTGCCCAGAGTTGCCCGGTGGAATCAAGGAATTGCCGCATCTGTCCGCACATGTTCCCGAAACGTGTTGGCGTGCCAAAGATGATTGCATCGGCATCTGCAAGGTCATCCACGTGAGCTACGGGAATATGAGCCATGCTCTTCTGAACCTCAAGAGCCCCCATCTTGCTAAGAACATCCTCTGATAGAGTCTCTGGAACTCTCTTGATGATGGGCTCGCAACCAGGCACTTCGCGTACGCCCACTGCGACTGCCTCTGCCATCTGGCGAATGTGGCCGTACATGCTGTAAAACACGATCAGGACTTTACTCATGCATTCCTCCTCTTAACCAGAATTTGTTCTTGGGCCTCCCGGCGGTTGCAAGTATACACCCGTCTGTCTCCGGTCGAGCCCTCCTGGCCCTGGATCCCCCAGCGAATCGTAAATCCATCAAACCAGCCAAATATATTCTGCTCTTGCCGCGGAAAGAGTACGAGAATCTCTATACTAACCAGGAATGAAAGAAGTTTAGTTATCCCTTGTTTCAGGGCCGGTAGTCGGTAGCTACCGGCCACCCTCCTACCGGAGGCAGAGAAGCAGGGGATAGGGAAAGCTGAATGCGTACCGCAAGTCGACCTCATCAACAACCGCATTTGGATCATTCCCGCAATCGGATTGCGAGCATCGACCTGGGAGCTCATTGCCTAGCGGCTTACAAGCTCCTGAAGGACGATTAATCAGGCAGTATTTACCATACCCCGTATCCCTTGCCGGTCGCAGTAGCGGTGATGAGCCCATAGACGTGGCGAGCTCCCTGCGGGGTCTGGTATCGGTAATACCGCGGTGGCGGACAATCCACCAAGCCTGGCAGGCTCAACCTGCCCCTTGGACTGAATGGAACAGCTGAGGTATGGAGCAAATCATAAATCCAGGCTCCGCCGACCTGCGACCTGGTGGGCAGCTCCTACAATTCCTCCTGGACGATGCGTCTTTCCAAGGTAAAACAGTCTGTGAAGGTAAGCTGGGATTAGTAAGCCCACTCTAAGACCTCATAGAGCAGCCCAGAACACTCGTAGCAGACGGACATACCCCAGTGAGAAATCCCGAGGCACGGAAGAACTGCCCCAAATGGTGAGGTGTGCTTGAACGAATACCTTGCCTGGTTCGATGGAGCCTGTGAACCTGTCAATCCGGGAGGAACTGCCACCTTTGGAGCCAGCAGCAAAGGTCTAGATGGCACCGTTTTCCTGAGAGAACATGGCTTGGCCGGCAAGGGCAATGCAATGTCTAACAACGTGGCGGAATATGCCGGTGTCCTCCACATCCTGAAATACCTGAGTTCTCGCCCGCCAGGGCGAGTGACGATCCATGGAGATTCCAACCTGGTCATAAACCAACTCAGTGGCAAATGGCGTGTCCGCAAAGGACTCTACCTCTCAATCGCCATAGAAACCAAAGAGCTGCTTGCTTACCTGCGTGGGCTGGGATGGCAGATAAACTTCTGCTGGATACCCCGTGAGCAAAATGCGGAGTGCGACGCGTTATCGAAGGAAGCCAGCCATCCAAAGGACAAACCACATTCAACGCAACAGAAAGTCCCTAAGGAGGCGGATCATCGCGATGCCTTGATGTTGGGAAGGACGATTAAAACTACCGGGATAACCGTGCTAAGGGGCGATCCAACAAAGGGTAAAGATTGGTGGGTATGCAGATGCCCGTGTGGTAGAGAGTTCGTTGCCCACGGATGGAATATAAGGCATGGGCGTACCAGGAATTGTGGAAGTGACCAACATAAAGTGCCGCCCGAAGGGCATCAAGTCGTTGTGTTTACGATGTGATAAGGGCGACTTATACACGGCTGGAATACTCCATGGTTGATCCATTGCAAACCCTCATTGCACGCTTCTGGGGATGATTTACTTCGAGGGATGAGCTCCACAAACACCACACCTTGATTGGCATCGCATCCGAGCCTGGCCGCTAGGCCACGGCGAGGTGTTCGAGTCAGGATATCCTTCACTGTCAGGAAATGTGGGCTTACGGACAATCATTTGTGGAGCATCGTCGTACCTCTTATCGCGCATGTCCAACCCAAATACGAGGGTTGGTCGTAATTGCACAGACATCCGTGCGTAATGGAACAGACACGCTTCTTCGCCGCTTCTATCATGATGTTTAGGGGAAGAGTAAGAAGAGCTTGCTCTCACAATTAGGGGGTAGACATGGGAACCATTAGGGAACCTAGGAAAGAATCTAGCAAAGCGACACTCGCCCGCATCAAGAAAGAAATGGCGCAGCCCCGCATCGCCAAGTCTGCGAGAAAGGGGGCGTGAACCAGACAAGACTCGCAGTGACCGCGTCATAACCGTTAGTCGCCGCAGCTACTTCCTCGAAAGCTCGCGTTCAAAACGCCCTTCGACCTCTTCACGACTCAGCTTAGTTTCTGCTTTGTTCAACAGGATCGAATAAACGACTTCGTTACCTTCGATCTGAGCGGTGATAAACGTGGCGTCCATCAGTTCGTCGTGACTAAATTTCACCTTTCTGCCGTCTGCAAGTGTTCTAATCCACTCGTCGTTTGGCATTTTCGTTATTCCCCCAACTTCAAGTGTAGGAGACGCATCCAGATTCTCGGTGAAGGGGGCGGAGCAAGCACAGTCCGCTCCGATCAGCCACAGCCGCGACAACGCCAAGAGTACTTAAGGCAGTATAGCTACCCGTCCCGGTCAACTCAATCTTCTTCCCAATTAACAACACCCGTGGCGCTGGTGAAAGTCATCACATGTGCCACAAAGGAGGTCCTGTGTTCGTCGAACTCATGCCGCTTCTTGCCGGCCGCACTGTGCTCATCACGGTGGCCAAGGTGGATGACAAGACAATTCGTGTTAACGTGGCGTTCGATGTCACGGCGCCTGTCTTGTGGTCACCCGAAGATCCGAATCTCTACGAACTGCGTGTAAGCTTGCAAAGCGACCACGGAGCAGATCGCTGGAGTTGCCGGACGGGATTCCGTGAGGTCGCTACCCGCGGGCCGGACTTCCTGCTCAACGGCCGGCGGCTGGCGCTCAAGGGAGTGTGCCGACACGAAATGTGGAAGGAACAGGGTTTCACCCTGACGCGCCAACAGATGGAGCAGGACGTGCGGGGGCTGTTGGCGAGGCCGCGTTCATCGCCGAAGTTGGGCAGAGTCACCAGAATGCCATCGATCTTGTCGCGATTCTGCTGGAACAGTTCCGCGCACTTGCGCGCATCCTGGAGAGTCTCAACTCGAATCAGCGTCGTCCGGCGCGCTCGCGGTTCGAATGAGAAGCTGCCTACTTGCTAACAGAGAATTTATAGACCGTCGTCTCGTGATACGTCTGGCCCGATTTCAGTTCGGTGGATGGGAAGCTCGCCTTGTTGGGAGAATCCGGAAAGTGCTGGGTCTCCAGGCAGAAGGCCGAGCGCTGGACGTAGGTGTGCCCGCCCTTACCATGAAGGCTGCCGTCCAGGAAATTCCCCGTGTAGAACTGTATTCCCGGCTGAGTCGTCAGGACCTCGAGAACGCGGCCCGAGTCAGGGTCAATGACACGCGCCGCGAGGTTAAGACCACCGCCGGTGCGGGTCAGAACGAAATTGTGGTCATATCCTTTTCCAAATCCGATCTGCTCGTCCGTGGCGTTGATGCGTGCGCCGATGGGCGTCGGTTTGCGAAAATCGAAAGGCGTGTGCTCAACGCTCCGAAGCTCGCCCGTGGGGATTAAAGTAGTGTCAATGGGTGTGAAACGGTGGGCGACAATCATCATCTCCTGCCTCAGAATGTCCCCGTTCCCCTCCCCGGCAAGATTGAAATAAGCATGGTTGGTGAGGTTGAGGACGGTATCTTTGTCAGTGGTGGCGGTGTAATCGATCTGCAGGCCATTGTCTTGCGTAAGCGAGTATACGACCTTCACTTTGAGATTCCCGGGGTAGCCCTCTTCGCCATCCTTGCTGAGAAACGTCAGCTCCAGGCCCGGGTGCGGACCGCGAACCTCGCGGGCCGTCCAGACACGCCGATCGAATCCCTCCGCGCCCCCGTGGAGGCTGTTCTTCCCGTCATTCTGCGGCAGCTTGTATTCCACTCCATTGAGGGTGAATTTCGCATCTCCGATGCGATTTCCGTAGCGGCCGATGAGCGCGCCGAAATAGGGGTTATTGCCCAAATAACCGTTGAGATCGTCAAAACCCAGGACGACGTCGCCCATTTTGCCATTCCGATCCGGCGCCCATAGCGAGACCACCCGCCCGCCGTAGTTCGTGATGGCGACTTGCATTCCCTTGGTGTTGGTCAGCGTGTAGAGTTCGATCGTTTGTCCGTCGGGCATTTTTCCGAAGGTGCTCATTTTGACTCCCAGATTGGATTTCTCTGCCGCAAAGCACGTTGAGCCCGCGGCGAGGACGATTGTCAAAAGGCAAATAGAAACGTGCAGTCTCCGCATGTCTTCCCTCCGTAGATGGGTCGAAATCCCGGGCACTGCTGGCCGCGCCGCCTCCTAGGTGAGCGTGACGTTCACCACCGTATACGAGTGCGCGGGCAATTGGAAGGTCATGCGAGAACCCACCGGCGGGGCCTCCAGCGCTCCAGGCACAACCCGATTCGGAGCATCAAACCCGTTGACGGCCTTGAGGTCGGAGCCCGTCAGCACCAAGCAGGTGTTGACCCGGGTGGGCGTTGCCTCGCGCCAGATCACTTGTAGGTCTCGCGGCTTCTCCAAATCCCGGTTCAGGATGAACAGAGTGGCAGTCTTACTCTCGGAATCTATCGTGCCGCTAACATCGAGATAGGGCACGGGGGTCTTTCCCCCGCCGCCGAACGCCCGCCGCTGGAAGCTCGATATCTCGTAAGTAGGCGATACAGGGACCAAGTCAAGGACCTTGCCGCGGGCGTACTGCAGCGCCCAGGAGTATGGGTAATAGATCGTCTGGCGGAACAAGCCGTTTTCGTTGGTCATGATGGGCGCGATGACGTTCAGCAATTGCGCCAGGCATGCCAGGCGTACACGGTCTGAGCGCCGGATCAGGGTGTTGAGCAGTCCACCCACGAGGAGGGCATCTTCCAGATTGTAGATTTCTTCCAGCAGGTGTGGAGCAACCTGCCGCTCGCCGTCTACCGCCTTTCCGCTGCTAGCCCTGTACCACACGTTCCACTCATCGAACGATAGCCAGAGGGTCTTGTCGGACCGCTTGCGGCCTCGCACCAGATCGCATACGGCCATGATCTCTTCGATCTGCCGGTCCATGTCGAGATTCATAGCCAGATACTTCGCGGTGTCCCCTCCGGTCTCTTCATCGTTGCCGAAATACCTGTGCAGAGAGATTCCATCCACTTCTTCGTAGCACTGCTCGAGCGTCTGCTGATCCCACTCGAGGTAGGTGGGCATCTGGTTGTTGCTTGACCCGCACGCGATGAGTTTCACCAGAGGATCAACCGTCCTCATCTGGCGGGCAGCGTCCCGCGCTTTGATCCCATATTCAGTGGCGGGAATGTGCCCGATCTGCCAAGGGCCGTCCATCTCGTTGCCGAGGCACCAGTACTTGATGTTGTGGGGCTTGTCGTAGCCGTGCTGGCGGCGCAAGTCACTCCACTTCGTTCCCTTGTCCACATTGCAGTACTCCAGCAGGGCCACGGTGGTGGCGGGAGTTCCGGTCCCGAAGTTGGTTCCAATCAGGGGTTCCGTGCCCACGGCGCGGCACCAAGTCACATACTCGTTGATCCCAAATTGATTCGTCTCGATCGTGTTCCACGCACGGTCCAAAACGCGCGGTCGATCCTTCTTGGGACCAACCCCGTCCAGCCACTGGTACCCGGACACGAAGTTGCCGCCGGGATAGCGGACGATCGGAACGCCCAGTCCCTTGATCTCTCTGAGCACATCTGTTCGGAAGCCATTCGCATCAGCAAACTTCGATCCAGGTTCATAGATGCCTTCGTAGACCGCGCGTCCCAAGTGCTCGATAAAAGACCCCAAGATATTGCGGTCGAGCGCAGAAATACAACGATCTGGATCGATGGTGAGGCGCGCCTGCGCGGAAGCACCCTCAGCCGCTCGAGCGGTGCGCGCAAGCCACGAAGAACCTGCGGCAAACGAAGCGCCTGCGATCAAACCGCTGCCGAGAAATCTACGTCTCGAGAAGAAATCCATAGTGCCCTCCTGTAAACGGCAAGAAGTGTCGGGGGACTCGAGGTGTGTGGCGTGTCAGCCACAGCAATACTGTAAGCGCTTAGACCTGCCATCATGACGCAGCCGTGTCGGCTTTGACAACCAGGTACTCTCATCGGGTCCCAAAAACGTCGCCTAAGCTTATATCGGCGGCCACGAGAAGTCAACCGTCAGTTTTGGCCGTCAGTTTTGGCCGCCCGTTTTGGTTGTACCTCGCCCGAGACGCGGTCGGACATTTGTGCAAACGTTTTCAGCCCTGCTTTGAGCAGATCCCGAACGACGCGGTGGTTGCCTTGCCGCCCCACGCATAGTTCCTCACGGAGGGGCGTTTATTGAAGGGAGCGTCTCGGGGCTAGACCACGCGAGAGAAGTGTCGCGGGAACTTGTCGGCGCCTCCCGCCCTGAATGGGATCTTTACTGCGGTCTTAGCTCGAGACCTGATGTGGCACGCCGAGTCTCCCGCATCTTTTCCTCCAGCTCTGACGCCTGGTTCTCGATCTCTTTGAACTTGGCGAGGGCGTCTTCGCTTTCCTTGGATCGACCCAGCTTACGATAGGCGGTTGAAAGGATGTAGTAATAGCTTGGCGTCGGCCTAAGGCTGATGGCCTTTTGCAACGCTTCAACGACGCCGTTCCAATCAAGCTGCGTGCGGCAGGTCTTCGAAATCTGGAAGTAAGCAAGGTCAGACTGGGGATTCAGCGCGAGCGCTTTGTGCGCATACTCTAGAGCCAAGTCGAGCTGGTTGCGGCGGTTGTAAAAGCCGCTCAGGTTCACGTATGGCGCATCAAAGTTCCCGCCCCGCTCCTCATTGAGGCGAATCGCCTCCTGATAATCCGCTAACGCCGCCTTGTCATCCCCCAGGGCCTCCAACGCGAATCCCAACCCATTGTATGCTTCCATGTAATTGGGGTTCAACTTAAGTGCGATCTCAAACTCTGTCTTGGCTCGAGGGAAGTCATCGCGGATGGAATGGACCCGGGCCAAGTTGTAATGAGCTTCACTATAGTCTGGCGCCAAGCGCGCGGCCTCGACAAACTCCGTCTCGGCCATGGCGTACCTTCCCACGATCGTCAGGCATTTGCCCAGCAGGTTGTGAGCTCCGGGATCGTCGTTGTGCATCGCCAGCGACTTCGAAACGTACTTGACCGATTCCTCAAGCTGTCGCTCGTGAAACAACAGATAAGCGAGAAAGTAGCATGCCTTCCATGACGCGGGGTGGGCCGCGAGGTAAGTGCGCACCATCGGTTCGGCCTGCTGATACTTCTGCTGGTGAATCAAATCCTCTAGATTTGCAAGCTCTTCGGGATCATCCGGTTCCGGCAGTGATGGCCTTACCCCAGATACGGGGGGCTTTTCCTGCGGATACATAGCGTACGCGGTCCGGGCGGAAGAATGCGTGCCCTGCCGGCCCGGCAATAGCTCGGAAACGATTGGGACTAAAAGGAATATGACAAGAACAGCTCCAAACAATAAACCCACTGCGCGGCTAATGCAGTTAGGAATCATGTGCCGATTCTAGCACATGCGACGCAGCCCGATGCGGCGGAAGAGATCTGCCAGCGATGATTGTGAAGCGAACGAAACTCGGGCCTTCACAGTGTCCCCGGCGCATCTCCAGTCTCCGCAGTTGCTCGCGCCCAGCGGGGAGAATTCTCAGGCTTGGTGGCGCGGGCTGAACTTTTCCGTCTCGATCATCCGCTCGCCTTTCTGGATGCGTATCACGGCATAAAAATGTGTGTCTGGAGCTTTTTTCCTTCGACACGACCTTTCTTCTCACATTCCACCGCCAGGGCAGCCTCCTTAGCAGATTCCTCCTGTTTGCCAATGCGCCCAAGCAGCACGGCTAACTGGTAATGAGCTTGCGTCGACAAGGGGTCCAGGCGGATTGCCTTCTCCAGGATTGGCTGCGCATTCGCGTATTTTTTCATTTCCACCAGGACCGTCCCGAGTGCCGAATACGAAGGTGTGTGCTCCGGGTGTTGCTTAAGGAGATTGGTGAAAATGCGTTCGGCCAACGGGTAGTTCTTTTTCTTTTCGGCGGTCAGCCCTAGATAGTAGTGGGAGCCGATCTGGTCGGCATTCAGTTCAATGCTCTTGTTCAGCGAGGCTTCCGCGGGGTCGAACTGGTCCTCGAGGTACAAGACTGTTCCCAGGGCGTAGTGCAGGACGGAGTCGTTGGGCCGCTTCTTAAGCAGGCCCTCGAGGAGAGTCTGGGCCTTGGGGTAGTGAGCCGTGGATACGTACCCCGATGCGAGCACATATACGTAATGATCGTTGTCCGGCCGAAGCGCAACCGCCTTCTCCAGGGCTTCCACGCCATCGTCCAAGAGATCCCGCTCCAAACAGACCCTTCCAAAATCGAACAAAACCCCCGGGTCTTCAGGACTCAGGCGACGCGCCCGAATCAACCAAGCCAGCGCCTTCTCGGTCTCATTCTGCTTCTCAGCAATCGTGGCAAGGCTTCGCAGGCAGAGAACGCACGTCTCGTTTAGTTTCAGTGCGGTTTCGTAGTATCCCGAGGCTGCTTCGAGGTTCCCTTCTTGAACGTGAAGACCCGCCAGTGCAAACGCGAGCTCAAATGAGAGCGGTGTTCCTGCCTTCTCATAAGGCTCAAGCACACTGAGGGCAGCCGCGGTCAGACTGTTTTGGGCGAGGAGTTGCGCGAATCTAAGGGAGAGCGGTTCGGGGACTTCTTGGAAATTCTTCCACTGAGCGACCAGGGGGTCTACCAGGCCTTTCTTCTTGAGGCCCAAGTAGTCGGTTGCCAAAACCAGTACTCCTTCCGGCGAGCCTCGGAGCAACGGCTCGATAGGCTCAGCCACTCGCAGAGACGCTGCATAGTCACCTGCTGAAGCCTCCAGTTGCGCGAGGTCAAGCCGAGCCACGGTGCTATCTGGCTTTAACCTTAAGGCTTGCTGGTAAGCCTCGCGCGCCTCGGCTGTTTTGCCTGCCCGTGAGTAGGCGTCACCCAGGTTCAACCGGGCTCCTACCAAGCGGGGGTCAGTTTGGATAGCTTCCTTAAGCAACGCTACCCCTTCGTCAGTCTTCATCTGCTGGAGCCGAATCGCGCCGAGGATTGCCAATCCGAGCGCTTTGGTCGCCGGATCGGACATAGCAAGCCTGGCCTCATGCTCGGCGGCCTCGAGGTTCCCGCTGGCCATCAGACGCTGGGATTCCTCAATATGAGTGTCCGTGGCGAGAGAATTCAAACTGAGGAGAAGGAATATGAGGCAAAGCATAGAGACGGAGGCGGGCAAGTTGCACCTGCCGCCCGGACTTCCCTTTCCCCTCAACCTATTCTTTTCCTCCGCCATGATCAATGCCGTCTTCATAGGCCTCCACATACTGCACTGGAAATCAGGCCTAGTGCAATTTCGTGACGATGACACTACACGGCCATCTTACCATGCGACTCCAATCCCCCACCAGTCGGTCTCTCAGCCTTCGTGGCGAAAACGGGAGAAATCCAGTCGGCAGAGCGGGTATTAAGGGTGTATGCTGTGGGGCGGTTGGGAGCTAAAATGGAAATACCGGTGTACATGGATCGTCGAAAGTTTTTGGCCAATTCGATGGTTGCGCTAAGCGTGGTGGGGAAATCTTCACAAGGCGCGACCTTGAACGCGATGGGTCAGGTACAGCCGGTCCGGTTGAATGTAGATCCGGAGCGGGTGCTCGGCGTAATCCCACCTGATTTCATGGGGCTTGGGTATGAGATTTCATCCGTCGCGAGACCGGGCCTGCTCAGCGGGAAAAATCATACCTACGTGCAATTCGTCCGAGTCCTCGGGGTGCAGGGCGTGATCCGAGTGGGCGGGAATACTTCAGATTATTCGACGTTTTCGCCCGAGGGCCAGCCGTTGTCAGCGCCGAAGGCGACGGTGGTGAATGAGGCGGTGATTGAGGACTTGGGAGGGTTTCTGGATGCTACCGGCTGGAAACTAATCTGGGGCCTGAATCTTGGGCGCGGCACACCGCAGCAGGCAGTTGAAGAAGCGCAGGTGGTGGCTGCGGCTGCCGGGGACAACCTTCTGGCGCTGGAAATAGGAAACGAGCCCGACCTCTTCGACAGGGCGCACCGGCCGAAGGGCTACGGATATGCACAGTTTCGCGAGGAGTATCGCCGCTACCGGGATGCGGTACGGGCGAAGCTGCCCAATGTTCCCCTTGCCGGGCCGGACGTCGCCAGCAAGACCGATTGGGTCACCCAGTTTGCCGCCGATGAAGGCAGGGACATCAAGCTGCTCACGCACCACTACTACGCGGAAGGGCCACCGGAGAATCCGGCAAGCACGCTCGAGAACCTGCTGAGGGGAGACGAGAAGCTGACCCGGATCCTGGCACAGTGCCGGTCCGCTTCACTATCGGTGAACTTGCCCTATCGCATCTGCGAGACGAACTCCTGCTTCGGCGGGGGGAAACCGGGAGTGAGCGACACGTTCGCTTCCTCGCTGTGGGGTCTGGACTTTCTATTCACTCTCGCGTCCGCCGATGCCAGCGGGGTTAATCTTGAAACCGGCGTGAATCACCGCGGTTTTATCAGCTCGTATTCACCCATTGGTGACGACGAGCATGGCAACTATTTCGCCAAGCCGCTCTACTACGGCATGCTGGCATTCGCCCAAGCAAGCCGGGGGCGGCGGGTGAATGTGCAGTACGACGCGGGGAATATGAATGTGAAAGCGTACGCGGTGCTGGGCGAGGACAAGCGTTTGTTGGTGACATTGATCAATAAAGAAGCATCGCGCGACGTGGAAGTGACCATTGTCGGCACCCGGGCTTTCGCGGCTGGTAGTTTGTTGCGATTGGCGGCCCCGTCGCTTGAAAGCAACGGAGAAGTAACCCTGGGGGGTTCCGCAATAGCCGCTGATGCCCAGTGGACAGCAGCGCGTCGCGAGGAATTAACAACTCGGGGCGGCGAGTGGGTAATTGCACTTCCGGCTGCGAGTGCGGCGTTAGTGACCTTGGGGGGCTAGTGTCCTGTACCATTTAAGACTTGACAATAGCCCCGCTCCGTGTTGGGCATGGGCTCATGCTTGCACCACCGATAGCATGCTCGAAAAGGTCAAACGTTGTAAAGAATCAAATGTTACAGGACACTAGCCAAGCTGCGGAAAAACGCTTCCCTGCCATCATCCTGAGCATTGACAACCTATCGGCTGCGCATGATGGGCAGAAACTTGATTCCTGGGGCGCACACAACCTGAACCAAATCTTCCTTTTCCTGGATAAGAACGCTTATCCCTTTGCAGATCTTGGGATTGCGGGGCGGATAATCAGAACCAACTACCGGTCTTGAATATTTCTAATGTTTCCTTAGTTTTTTTGCTTGACAACCGTCATTTAAGGATTTACCATGTCCGCCGTTGGATCGATCGTACTGCAACCGCTTTCGGTTATAGGAGCTGGAAAACAGCTAAGCCCCAAGAAAAGACCAGATAGTCATTGAGTTATTCAAATTGGCTCTTGAGTCAAACGCTCGCCGTCTTCAGGGCGAGCAGCCGTAAATTAGGGAGCCAAGATCGTTTCTTGCACGACTTCTAAATGTTCGCTGAATATTTCTAATGTTTAAGGGTCTGGGTTTTTTGCCGTGGGATAGATCGTACTGCAAGCGCTTTCGCTTGTAGGAGCAGGAAAACAGCTAATCATGTGGAAGGTGTCAAATAAGGAGGTAAAGATGACTCGGTGCTTTCTCGGTTTGCTATGTCTGTGTCTCACAGCATTTCTCTCAATATCGAGCGTTCTTTTCGGCCAGGGCGTTGACCGTGCCGTGGTAGGCGGACAGATCACGGACTCGACCGGCGCTGCTGCGCCAGATGCCAAGGTGACAATCACTAACCAGGATACAGGTGTGAAGACCGTAGTCACCACGGACTCGGCGGGTGCTTACGGCACACCGCTTTTGATCCTGGGGACATACTCGATTCAGGTGGAGAAGGAAGGGTTCACGACTTTCCACCGGAGCGACATTGTTCTCACAGGAGGTGTGCATTTTCGGCAGGACGTAGTCTTGCAGGTGGGCAGGATGACGACCCTGATCGAGGTCAAAGCCGCAACGGGGATGATTAACACGCAGACGCCCGAGGTTTCTCACAGCCTGGGGCAGCGGTATTACGAGGATCTTCCGGCGGTGATGGGTGCGGACATCCGGTTGGCTGAACAGTTGTTGCAAGTCCAGCCGGGTTACATCCCTCTAGCTCCCAATGGCGACGCCATGTTCCGGGGCAGCCAGTTCCAATCCCGCATCAACGGCGGGCAGACGATGTCCACCGAAAACTGGTTTGATGGTGCGGCGTTCGGTTACGCTGAAG
>Ga0208457_1000847_pt1 | contig 25471 bp, 28 predicted proteins | sample June2015DPH_10_1_FD_185513 | JGI IMG/M metagenome (GOLD analysis project Ga0208457, IMG submission 185513) | Peatland microbial communities from SPRUCE experiment site at the Marcell Experimental Forest, Minnesota, USA - June2015DPH_10_150... | ecosystem: Environmental > Terrestrial > Soil >... | reverse complement strand
GTTCTTCGAGCATCATTTTGCGTAAACGGGTCATAGGGAACCTCCTTATGACCCGACAATAGCTTGATTAGGGCAATCCTGTGGGCAACACGCACGCGCAGCGTCCGCCGCACGGGCGGCTTCGTTCAAGTCCGCTTCGAGGAAGTTTGTCCATCCCACCAGTGACTTTTAGGCAATAGACAGCGCTGCGAGCGGATTGGGCCTGAAAAGTCGGCATCTCGGAAACCGGCACCTTCGAATCGCTATCCTCGATTGCTGTTTAACAGCCCTTCACACCATTTAACCAAGGACGCCGTAGTGTTCAAAATATTGAGTGGGCGATCGGAGTTGTTCGCTTTCCAACATCCCTTGAGTTGACATTATTGTTCTTGATGCAACGAAGTAGTACTCCGCTCACAACAGCTTTCGCCGTGGCCGCGTTCAAGGAGACTCTTGCCGTAGAGATCGAGACCGTGCTGCTTCCGGTATTTGACCCACTCTCGTCCAAGTGCCTTTGTCTCCGCTGGCGACGCAACCCCAAACCGGCCTAATGCAAGAATCATCGCTCGAACACTCACCCGCGGCTCAGCCATCGGGCCGCGGAGCCCGCAGTTGGGACAGGTGAAGACAGGCGAAAAAATGTGTCTTTCGGACCTGATCTGGTGCAGCATGGTGTCTAGAGAATCGCACAGCTCGATTAGCGCCGCGAACGACATTGCTTCTCGCCATTCGCCGTGCAGTCTCGTAAGCATCTCGGGAAACCAAACTCTCTGGGGATCTCCCGCCGGCATACAAGATTGCTCCCTTCAGTCCGTACACCACTATTTTAGTGCTATTTGCGGGCAGTTCGGGTCATAAAAGCGGCTCCTTCTCGCCTACCGTGGGCCATTCCAAAAGTGCGTCCTGTCGGGTCGGTAATCCTCGACGACTTTCACCGTGCAATCTAAGATTTGCCGCCGGGGCGGAGTTTCAGAGTTGATTTCGGTACTTCTCAGGTTAGGCTTACCGTTGTTGTGGCTGGAGTTTGGCGAAAACCCAAATGGGCAGAGCGGCTATGATTCGGGACATTCGACAAGGCCGCTCATCAGGCCGAAGAGAGGGATGACTGCGCTCCGACACACGACCCACCTTTGAGAATCAAAGGCGCGTAATCGAGCTTGTGACCGGGTCGTGTGACTAGGGTCGAGTGTTTGCGCTTCCGGGAAGCTCATAGTAATGTTGATAAAGGAAGGTGAACCATGACGCAAATCACGGAAGCCATTTACACTCAGGGCGTTCTGCAGCCCGCGTTCGATCTGAACCTCCGCGAGCAGCAGCGAGTCCGCGTTATCGTTGAGCCCATCGACGACGGTCTCGGGGATCGGGACACGGCTGTGGCGCGACTGAAGGCCGGAATCGCGAGCATGAAGTTCTTCTCGAAGGGGCCACTGCCCACGCGAGAGGACATCCATGATCGCACTTGATACTAACGTCCTGCTCTACGCGTGTGATCGCGCGGATTCCAGACGCCAACAAATCGCGATCGATCTCGTTGCGAATAGCAAGGACGGCGTCCTGCTCTGGCAAGTCGCCTGCGAGTTCGTCGCGGCTTCTCGCAAACTGAGCGCACAAGGATTCACCGCATCGGACGCGTGGAGCCGGCTCACAGCCTCTCCACGCTGGGCGCGCTCCAGGTCTGAATCCGTTCAGATAGGCCCCGTGTTTTCGTGTGGCTTAAGCCCGGCAATGTGCCATCAACGACTCATGCCTCTACATTTGTTGACCGAGTTTTCAGGAGACTCTTCCAGGCTGTTGAAAGACACCACACTCATACGTTAACCCGCATCTCTACTCCCTACGTTGCCGGTGGTGGGTGCTTGGCTTTGGCGTAACGGTCCAAAAAGAGTTGAATAATCTCCGATGATGCGCGAAAACCAGTCCGCCGCAAATGGTCGATGGTCGCCGGGAAGTCTTGGACAAGGCCGCGTCTAGCACCAAGATAGAGAACGGTAAGAGTACCTGCAACTTTGAGGTTCCGACGGGCGGCTTCTTGCCGTCCCCCCAGGTCATCCATCAGCAGTAAGTCGGCTCCGAGTTCTTGCGCCAAGACAATTGCGTCGTGCTCGCCTGGGTCGAGCCGGGCTAGGCCGGGATCGATCGCGAACGAGGCCTGATTCACTTCCAGCCAAGTGGGGCGATTGCTGATCCAGGCTTTGACTTTTGGCGGGGTAGCTTGGGCTTGAAGTTCAGAAAGAACTGCCTGTGGGACGATGACGCGACCATACAATGCCTGTAAGAGACCAATTTGCTCGATCAGAATAAGGTGGTTGAGCGGCGTCGTATCAGCGATGACGATCATCGCGACCGAAGTTCCCCTGTCCGTTCCAGCAAGCGTTCGTTGGTTCTAATTTCCTGATCGATTTCGGTGGGAGTGTAATCGTAGTAGAGCCCGTGGTTTCTTAAGAAGGAATTCACTTCCAGACGGGATTCGAAGCCGAGCACGCGACGGACTTGTGACTCGGTTAAAGCACCAGAGCGGTAACCTTCCAAGGCAATGGCCTCTAGCGCGTGACGCGGCAGATCCTTCCACTCGGCTTGCAGGTCATCGGCGATGTCTTCCGGCAGCTCGATACCGATTTGCATAACTTCCTCGCTACGTACACCCCATTTCTACCATATTTTGTTGGTGAATGGAAGCGCGAGGTTGGCGAGAGCCCACCCCTGATCTACTGTGGCGCCTCGTTTGTCGCTGGAGGTGTAGCGGTCTGTTGATACATCGCGCTGAGTTCCTGCCTGAGTTGCATCAATTGCCGGAGCTCGTCGAGGTTCGGCATTGTGGCGACTCTCGACCCTGCCGGAACAGATGCGGCCGCTTGTCTGCTTCCTGCGTCACGGCCTACAGAGCCGGTCCCCAGCACAATGTAGAACCTCGTGTTGCCTGGGACGGTCACCACGATGTTCTGATTGAACGCCAGCTCATTCAACTCTTCATCGCCTGCGACCCCAACGTTGTTGGCGACCCGTTCCCGCAGTAGCGCACTCTCGGAAAGCGGGCCGTAGAATCCACTGCTACCTCCATTTCCAACCAGGTACGCGGCAACAGTTCCAAGCCCGGTGAATGTCCGTACCAGGAATTTGGTCCCCGTCCTCGTTCCGGACACTGATCCCTTAAGCGGTCGAAACGCCAGGTCCATAGCTACCCCATCCATCCTCTGCGTGGTTCCATCCGGCATTTCCAGCCTGTCGAACCGGATATCGACGTTCCCCGAGCGGTCTGCTTGACGCAACTGGCCGATCGCTTTTGCTCCCGCCGGCACGGCGATCTCACCTTCGCGCTCAAAGTTGTACTCGATTACCGCGACAACGGGTTCTTTCACCCCCGTACTGACCGCCGATTCCAACCGCGCTACGAGGCGGGTGCCGGGAGGCAGCAAAGTGACGAAATCGCTCTGTTCGAGGACGGCCGACCTCATCGGGGCGCCTCCGGCAACACCAGTATCTGCCCCTCGCACAAACACCAGCGATGGCTTACGGAGAGCGGCCTCAGGCGATTCGCCAGGTGAGGGAGGCTGCTGTGGGCGTTGATAGCCTGGCTCCTGCGGCAGGGTGGAATCGAAATCAATCTTATTCAGCGCATACTGCGGAGGATTTTCTTTCGGAGTTGTTTGTTGTGCGGCGAGGGCCTGCGCCCGACCCGGTCGCGCCGTTCGCCCGATATCCTCGGGGGTCACGTCGCTCCTATTCACTGCCTGGTCGCCGCTTACCTCGGCGTTCAACATTGGTGTTACAGATCCGCCTTGGTTACTCTCCTGGCCGGGAGTTGTCCTGCGCCCCAGGTCCGGCGCGCCTGCCTGTCCCACTGTTTTCTTTGCCTTTTGAGGCGAAGAGAATATGCCCAGGAACAGCAGGAGCATAACAATGGCCGCACCACCCAGCACCACGAGCGACTTGCTTTTGTCCTTGCTGAGCTCGCGGCGTGTGGTTCTGGGCTGCTGGGTCTGCCGGGCCCTCTCAAACGCTTGGCGGATGATCTCGCGCCATTGAATCCCGCGCTTTCCATCCGCTGCTTCCGGTTCCGCGGCTTCCTCCACATCGGCTCGTGACTCCGCTGGCGTCGTGTGCAGCGTGCTATTTTCTTGTGACGGGCTTTCCATGGGTAGAATCCTCCTTCAAGGTGTTGATGCCAAAACCGATGGGCGCCAAGGCAGGGTGATCCACGGCCCCCGCCTCAGCAATCTGCAAGAAGAGCGTCTCGTTAGATTGTTTGTAGGGGGGACGATCGAAGACCACCACCCCGTCCGCGCGCTCTCCCGGCGCCAAACGGCGCTTGCTCAAACGAAAATTCAGTACAGGAAGCTGTTCGGCTATCGTCCAGCGCGACCGCCGAATGACCTTTCCTGACTTGACCTTGCCTCCAAGCTGAACTTGTGGTGGCATGATCAGAATGCTGCGGCCAGTTGGATTGATGGCAGAGAACAGCACAGTTACCCGCTCTCCGCCATCTACTACCTCGCCTACCCCGGCGCGCACACGGTCTCCGGTGGCCGTTTCTGCCGACACATGTTCGCCGTAGAGCGGTGGCAGCGGAGATCGTTCCTGCCGGGCAAGAAGTTCATCTAACCCCGTCGGTGCAGGGGCCTCCGGTGGGTCCGATGCGACGGAGGACGCTTGCTTGATGACATCCATCGCCGCCCCGCCTGTGCTTGCTGTGTCAAGGGTCGCGGGCACAGAGCCCACTGCAGTTGGGCCTACGTCGACAGTTTTCGCTACGAGCGCAGCGGGGTAATCCGGCTCGATTAGAAAGCCTTTGGCAGGTTTGTAATTGAGCAGAAGGTCCACGTTTTCAGGGTTGGTTGACTTTTGTTTTCCTCGGCTCACCAGCAGCAAACTTGCCTCGCGCCCGCGAGTCGTTGAAATCAGCAAATTGGTCTCTGCTGGCTTCTCCGTGAGGGTTTTAATGAACACCAGTTGTGGCTCCCGGTCCGAGTGCTCGACTTGGAATAGTGTCGGGTCGCCGACGACTACTGAATTCACAGTCTCCGGCATACGGATCGCCGTCACAAAGTGTGCGGCGACTTCGACTACCGCGACCTTCCCCTCCATTTCCAGTTTGGTCAGCACCCGCGGCTTGACCTCGGGAACTTGCGCCATTGCCGACCGGCAAACGAACAAGATGCAGATTACGAAAGCCTTACTAAACGTGCTCATAGATCACCTCGTTTCCTTTCGCCGACCCCCCGCTGCGGGCACCCGTCGCATTCTCTCAACCCTTTTCGTGCGATAAAGACGAGCCACACGGCTGACGTAGCTATAAACATCCGGTGAAGAGTATTCGAGTCCCCTCGCGAGGATCGGGCGCTCTCCCACGTAATAGGCTGCTGTCACCAGCCTTAGGTCGCCCCCGAAGAGGCGCATCAACCAAGCGAGATATTCAACGCCCGCGCGAACGTTTTCCTCGATCTGAAATCGATTCCGCACTCCAAGTCTCATGGCAGTCGCCGGCATCAGTTGCATCAAGCCTGCGGCGCCATTCGGCGAAACCGCATAAGGCTGCCAATTCGATTCCACTTCGATCACCGCGTCCACCAACTCAACCGGAACTTCGTAGAGATTCGCGTAATACTCGGCACAACGAGCAGAATAATCGCGCAACGGTGTGGGCTCTGCTCCTGGCGCCACACCTACGAACCAAAACAAAACGATCAACACCCTGCCGTCCGTCTTCATACGCTCCCCATGGTTAACTCGTCACGATATCTCTTCGAGTCGGCAACCAAGCCATCGAATCCGGCACGCAGCAGCAGACGCTTCCGGTCGGCCTCAGTCTTGGCCAGAAGAGCAAGCAGTACATCCCGTTGGTCGGGTTCTATTTCGCTTACTCCCATGATCTCAAGGGCCTTCGCTAGGTCGAGCATTTCTGCAATGGACGGCGGTTTTTCCAGACTCCACCCGCGCAATGCTCGTGCCAAACCGGCCAGTTGTCCCCGTAAGGCGGGGTCCATATCTGTGCTGTGCACGGCGAGAATCTCCGCCTCCCGTTCCACGGTCGGGTACTCCACGCGTAAATAAAAACAACGTCTTCGCAGGGGATCACCCAGCCGGCGCTCTTCATTCGAGCTCAGAACCACAAAAGGAACCGTTTCCGCCTTGATGGTCCCTAGTTTTGGAACCGTCACCTGCCAGGCGCTCAAGATCTCCAGCAGCAATGCCTCAAATTCGTGGTCCACCTTGTCGAGTTCGTCTACCAGCAGCACGCAGGGGCGGTCCCGGCAAAGCAAAGCCCGCAGCAGGGGACCTTCAGCGAAGAAATCGAGCGAATGCAGGCGCTTGCGAATAGAGTCCCAGTCGCCGCTGAATTGATCTCCCTGGGTTTCGAGGAATAGCTTCTGCAAGGCTTCATCGAACTTACCAATAGCCTTGTCATCGGTAATGCCTTCGTAGCACTGAAGACGCTCCACGAACGTCCCCGCTGCCTCAGCCACTGCGTATGCCAGTTGGGTCTTGCCGCAGCCGGGCGGCCCCTCGACAAGCAGCGGCTTCTGCATGCGGGAGGCGAGATACACCACTTCCAAGGTCACCTCGTCGATCACGTACTTGGCCTCGCGCAGCTTGCCGGAGAGCTCCTGCCTTGATCGAAACACGTTCAGCGCCTCCCGAAGGCACAAAATACACTGCAATCTTCCTAGAAGCGGCCATTTGAAGTCGGTACGCAGCACCCACCTCAATCGCGAGGAGGCAGTAAAGGCAAGCCCCACGCGCTTTTCGGCGACGTAAGCCGGTTTCAAGAATTATTTTTGCGGGTCGATGATTGTGAGAACCAGGACGGAAACGACGGGCTCATGACCGACAGCCGATCTGGTCCGACTGTTCGCTCCTGGAACAGGACCCGGCGTGCCAACCTTTTTTTCCTCGGCAGATGTGAGAGCCAACCCTCCTGACGCGACCTTTAGCAAACGCCCTGCCAGTCGGCGTGCCAGTTTTTTTCACCGGTCGACAGATGTGAGAACCAAAAGGCTCATCCCAGTTTCAATGAACTCCCCAGGCACCCCACACGCAAAATATTTTCCACGGGTCGACAAATGTGAGAACCACGTCCCGAACGTCCTTGCGTACATTGGTTCCCGCGAGAATGTGCACTATTGAAGCCTGATCACCGTATTCGTCCTGTACCCTAGCCGCCTTCGGACCTGAGGCCGTTGCCCTCATTTGACCGCCTTTACATCTTGCCTTACAACCAAGCCATGGTAGACACAGCGCTGCGCGCGGGGCTAAAGAGTGCCCTCATCGAACAGGAACTTTCCGGCGGGGGATGGAGCTATGGTCTAGCGGCAACTCAGGCTGCCCTCGAGCCGACGTGTCTCGCTCTCCTGGCTCTACGATGGGATTCCAGTCCTGCCCGCGCCCTCGGCCTTGAGTTTTTGCTCGGCATGCAGAATCCAAACGGAAGCTGGCCAGCTTTCAGGGGTGACGACTGCGAGGGTTCAGGTCTAACGGCCTTGGCCGTGATCGCGCTCATCAACAACGGCGAGATGGCACTTCAAACAGAGCGCGGAGTCGAATGGCTGCTGAGATTGAAAGGAAGAGAATCACACTGGCTTTGGAGATGGAAGTTTGAGACCACGGATACTCACGTCCGCTTTGACCCCAACAAGTTCGGCTGGCCCTGGCTACCTGGCACTTGCAGTTGGGTCATCCCTACGGCTCTGTCAATCATTGCTTTGAAGCAGGGATTCGTGTGCTGCAAGCCAGAGCAGGTCAGCTTCCGAATCCGGCATGGCAAGGAGATGCTGCTAGATCGCGTCTGCCCCAGCGGAGGCTGGAATGCTGGAAACGGTGTAGTTTACGGAGTTCCTCTGGCGCCACATCTGGATGCCACGGCCGTCGCCTTGCTCGCCCTGAGCGGTGAACAGAGCAACGGCGCCATAGCCTCCGGTCTTGATTGGCTCGAGCGCAGGGCGAGGACTTGTTCCGCACCTTGGAGCTTGGCCTGGTCCATCCTGGCTCTTGATGCCTTCGGCCGGCCCGTTGAGGGTTTGCTTGCTCGCCTGTGCACTCTCAGCGATAAAGGCTTCCTCGCGGATTCTGCCACCCTGGCCGCTGTGATCCTGGCCATTGATTGCCTGGTCGAAGGCAACGTTTTCAAGGTGATCGCATGACAAGAAGAAGCTTACTAGCCGGTTCTGTCGGACTTGCAGCGGGAGCCGCGACTGCCGCTCCCTTTCTCCTGCCCAAATACGACCGCGTCCGGCGACCCGCCCGTTCACGCGTCGCCATCGTGCGAGCGGACGAGTATTCGGAACGGCTTGAATGGACCTTGATGAGCGCCCTTCGGCTATTTGATCTCAATGTCGGTGGAAAGTCAGTCCTGCTAAAGCCGAATATCGTGGACTTCGTTGCGGGAGTTAACGTCAACACCGATCCCGTTCTAGTCACTGCCGCCGCGGAGTGCTTCAGGCGGCTTGGTGCTCTCTCTGTCACCGTCGCTGAAGGCCCGGGGCACCAGAGGGACACACAACTTGTACTTCTTGAAAGTGGGTTCCAAGATGAACTCGCCAAACAGCATATTCCCTTTGTTGATCTGAACCGAGATGAGCTGGTTAAGATCAAGCTCTGCGCAAACTACACTGGCCTGGGCCATCTTTGGCTCCCACGCACAGTGCTCGGCCTTGACTTCGTGGTTTCCATGCCCAAGGTGAAGACCCACCACTGGTCGGGTGTCACGCTAAGCATGAAGAACATGTTTGGTGTTGTCCCAGGCACAAAGTACGGCTGGCCCAAGAACATCCTGCACTGGAGCGGAATCCAACAGAGTATCCTCGACGTTTGTGCGACGGTGCCGATTCATTTCGTCATCGCCGATGCCATCGTGGCGATGGAAGGAAACGGTCCCCTTGCTGGCACTTCACGGCCGCTGCGAAGCATTGTGCTTTCAGATGATCCCGTAGCCGCGGATGCAACGTGCGCGAGACTTATGGGCTTCCAGCCGGAAAGAATTCCCCACATCCGCGAAGCCGCGAAATTCCTGGGCAACGCGTCTACGGAATTGATCGACCAGCTTGCGGGCCGGGTCGCGGCGCCAGACATACCATTCAAGGTCGTGCCGGAGTTTGAGTATTTGTGTGCCAGCTAACCTCCACCGTGTTTGCACACCTGAACCACCAAAGCTTTTCCTGGGTTAAAATACGAACAACTCGAAAGCGAGCCCTTCGATCCTTACGGGCGCCAGGCTGAGACCGGTCAGGCCGGCCTTCGTGGATTGACAGGGCGCGCCTTGCAGGGGGTACGATGACAGAGGAAAAGCGTTTCAAGGAAAGGTATGAAGCAGGCGATACTCCTTGGGACATCAGCAAACCTGACTCCAATCTCATTCAGACAGTAACCACGACGCCCATAAAACCCTGTAAAGCGTTGGATATCGGATGCGGAACTGGCGACAACGCGATATGGCTTTCCCAACAAAACTTCCATGTCTTAGGAATTGACACTTCAGAGATTGCAATTGAGAAGGCCAAGGAGAAAGCTTCGAAGGCCAATACCAAATGTGCGTTTTTGGTCAGCGACATTCTCACAAGCCATATCGAAGGGGCGCCATTTGGCTTTGTATTCGATCGAGGGTGTTTTCATACAAAGGGTTCGGATAAAGAGCGGAAAAGCTTCGCTGAAAACGTAAACCGCCACCTAGAAGAAGATGGCCTATGGCTGAGTCTTCTTGGCAACGCTGATGAACAACGTCATGCCCCAGGTCCGCCACAACGGACCGCAAGAGAAATTGTTTACGCTATCGAGCCCTACTTCGAAATCCTTTCGCTCGTTTCAGGCTCTTTCGGATCTAACCGCCCCAACCCGCCGAGAGCCTGGGTTTGCCTAATGCGGAAAAGGCGTTTACTTAATAATGATGAATAGCCCGAAACCACGAACGGTGCGCACCAGTGAGTTGGAAGCAGGTGTATCGGAGATGGCCCGCCGCGAAGCTGACCGGCAGGCGAGGCGAATCGCATGGCAACGCCTACTGGAAGCGAGACAGCAATACATCGAGTGGAACGCCTTCAGCCTGTGGGCGCGCGCGATCGCCGAAGCCGAGGGCTGCGCTCCCGCATGGCTTGTGAAGGTTTTCGAGGAACGCTGCCCTGGGCTGCTTGAATCTGAGCGAACATCCGGGATAACGGACTGGGACCCACGCCTCAACAGGCGAATATTGGAATGGTTCGAGAGCAATGTGCTCGCCCAAGCCAAGCATGAAGGTTGGCTGCGGGCAGTCACCTTCTACGCGGTCCGAGATCCTGCCTTCGTGCGGGACTGCGCCTATTCGCAGCACTGCGAGGTGCAATGGAAACGGCAGCGCCCTTCAGCTTACCCACCATTCGAGGAGTGGAGAAGAGCCTCCGAGCGGTTCGCTGACGAAGCTCTCGACGCATTCGAGATGAAGGAAGATAAACGTCAGATTATCAAGGTCTCCAGGATGGTTGGTCCCGAGTGTTTCGCGGCAGCAGTGGCAGAGTACATGGAGTGGGAAGCTTTCACTTACTGGTTGCGGTCTTTGTTGGAGTCAGATGTCAAATTCCCTGACGCCGTCGAAAGGGAGTTGCAACGCCGTTGTCCAGGTTTCCGTGAATGCGACGAAGTACTGCGCAGCACGCTCTCTCCGGAGGATTACACCAGGAGGTGGAAAGCCCTTCTTGAGTGGGGCGAGAATCGTTTCTTCAGCAAAATGCAGCAGGAAGGCTGGTTCCACGCGGTCGTGTATGAGGCGCGAGCGCACCCGCGAAGTGTTCGGACCGTAGACTACTGGGTGTTTTACTGGGATGAGCATTGGTCAAGTCGTCCACTCGATGTTTACCCTTCGTTCCAGGACTGGCGCTGTGCGGCTGATGACTTTGTCGTTGGGAAGGGAGGCGAACAAGCGGCCGCCGTCTGACTCCCTGACGCTTCCACGCCCTTATTCGAACCGTTTTTTCGAGCACATGCTTCGACGTGCCGCCCATGGGCGTTCCCACGTGTCTTACGGCCACACCAAGCGCATACGCCTACCTTCTGAAGATGTTTGAGGGTCCCGTTTCCATTCTTCGGCTGCTTCTGAGCCGGGACGAAACCCGCATCATCTTTCAGCCAGCGTTGCATCTCCCTATCGAGTGCGTCGAAGTTTATTTCTGAAGCGTGCTTACGACAGAACTCCTCTAATGATTCGTGAGTGATCCGCCCGTCGCGGCGCTCCAGGAACCCTGCCTCCTCCCAGCGCCTTACCGTTTTGGGGCTCACACGCAAGTCCCTCGCCAGGTCCTGCTGCGAATAGTTGTCTTGAACCCTGCAGCTCTCGCCCAATATTGCGAACCTCCACCGCACTGACCTCTCGCTTCGGTGGAGCAAACGAGCAATCGTCTTCACCGATTGCTCTTGCGCGAAATCGAGCAACAACGCGTCGTCCGCTGCCGACCATGGCGGGCGTTCTTGGACGTACCTTTGATCAAAGCCGAGTTCTTTCGCTCGTTCCCAGATATTGTGGCTACGCCACTTGGGATGCAGACTCTGAATTTTATTAATGGATTCCCGTGCCCCAGACCAGCCTCGTGCGTACCCCTCACGTATGATGGCATCCAGCTCCGGGCTCCAGACGACCGGATCCCGCCTGCAATCCGTCACCGCTGCGGCCCCACTCAGGCCGTGGTCTTCAATCCCATTTCCTTGGCCTTTCATACGACCTGCCCTTCCGCAAGCGCTCTCTTCATTGCCCGTCGTCCAACAAATACTCTCGGGTCAGTGAGTGAGCTCCAACCACTCATCGCGGGGCGCCTGTTACGACCGCTTCCCTCAGCGGAGGCGGCTGGCAAGGTTGGTGTGCAGCGCGTTCTCAGGGACTGTCGTGCAGGCTGCGATGGTAAATGCGACCCTGTGCAAGCGCTTTGGTACTGAAGTGTCAGGCGACTGCATTTCCGTGTGCGCACCGCCCCATATTGAGGGAGGCCGAAATGAGCGTCATGCTTAAGAGGCGTGCATCAGTCTATGCCTGCACGACTCTGAGGGGGTGGGCACCAAAGGCCTGAAAAAAAGAATTGAGGCATTAAGATTTAGACAGTTTGCGGGCATCTCTATAGTAGGGGGAAAAATCGTTTGGGGTCTTTGTACGGACGTTAAGATCCTTGAGAAATGGGACGGGAGAGGCTGAATGGCAACCACGCGTGGGGATTTCGGAGCTAACCCACCTGTCTGGATTTGGCAATCGGAAGGCTCTGGGGCAACGGTCGAAACGGATCTGCTTGATGCTGCGCGTCGAACCTGGGCGCGCGTGCTTTCTTATGCCCGGCGCTACGAGCAGGATTCATCCATAGCCGCAGACATACTCGAGGCGGTACTGCTCGCAATTTCCAGAGCTAGAAGAGCAGACAGAATGTCGGGCAATCCGATTCGAAATCTCGACAGTTACCTGTACGTGGCCTTTGTCCGCAGGCTTAATAGGCACGTGGCTAGGCAGCCTAAAATTCAATTTGTCGGCTCGCTCCAGGATCTCGATGCCTTCAGTGGCATTCACACCCGCGGCAGCCCGTCCACAGTTGAAGATGAGTTGCTCGTAAGAGAGTTGCTAAAATATATGACCGGACGCCCGCGGGACATGTTTTTCCTGAGAACGAGCGGCTACTCCTGGAAAGAAGTCGCGCGCTTCCTGGGAACCACGGCTAACAGTGCGCAGGTTCTTTTCAACAAGGGAATTGGAAAGGCCCGCAGTCGCATTACGAAGCTGAAGGGCTCAAGGAGGCGGCCTAGTGAAGGGGGTGAGGCCAATGCGTGATCAAGCGCTCACGAAGCGAGAAGAGGCGCGACTGATCGAAACATACCAGCGCGTTCTGCAGGAAGGGGGGTTTCCCAACCCAGATCGCGCCGGATGCCCTGATAACGAGATTCTAAGAGCCATAGCCTTCCGCAAACTCGGGACTGAACAGGTTAAGGACTGGATCGAACACCTCGGCACGTGCACTCCGTGTTTCCGGGAGTACACCGAGTTTCGCGAACATGTGGAATGGCGACGGGAAGCAGCTTACGTAGGAATGGCTGCCGCTGTTATCTTCGTAGTCCTCTCTATCGGCTGGTGGATATTGCGCGCCAGCCACCCAGTTGAGATCACGGCCCACAATCACATCGTCGCGGACATGCGGAACCGGTTAACGTTGCGCGGCGATCAAGGCCGCGAACCCAGCGAGGGGCCGCTGATGCTCGGGCGTGGGATTGATGATGTGTCTTTCTATCTCCCCGAAGGAAGCCGTGCAGGGACATATGAAGTCGCGGTCTTTCGCGAAGAACTCGGAGAGCCGCTTGCAAGCGCTACGGGACTAGCATCGGTGGAGAAAAGCATGACCAGGATGAAAGCCACGCTTGACATTTCGCGTATCCCCTCCGGCCATTACCTTCTGGGCATTCGGCTGCCGGGAGTTGAGTGGAGCTACTATCCTTTAATGATCGGGTAATTAAGCCTCTCCGTTCGGGCTGCACACCTTCAATAGTCGCTGTGACGCACGCGCGAGTGAAACCGTGCCAATGGAGGCGTTTCACAGCCGGGTTGCACCTTGCGTGGGAATCTGCGTGCTTCGAAAGCCGGAGAATGACGTGGACTTCGTTAGGCGCTTTCGATGACCGGCCCATCCAACCCGCACGAGATGAACCGATAGACTCTCCGACGGTCGCCAAGATATCGGAAGCGCTGCCGCGCTAGTTGGAAGAATCGGTCGTCGCAGGTGGAGACGATGAACTGTCGTGCGTGCAGCCCGTTCCCTTCGCGGATGCGCAGCAGGGATTGGCAAAGCGCGGCCATGGCGCGGGTGTCGTTTTCACCCTGATCATGGATGGAGTAGAGGCGGTCCAAGGCGATGACCTCGATTGCGTGTTCTATCTGGCTATCACGGTCCCGCTCCAATAGCTTAGGCTGTAGCCAACCGGAAATTTGTTCGGTGTCGGGTGACCCGTCAGGTGGAATCCAGCCGCCCGGCGTCTCTTTCTCTGCCTAAGGGCTTAACGCCTATTTGAGAGCGCGTGGGTCTTCGGTCAGAAAATGATCGGCGCGGAACCGTCTCCGACCAAAGTGAAGGGCGCCCAGAAGACCGGTGGGCGATCACCCAACCGCTGCAAATAATCAAGTTTCGCTTGCCGGAGTGCGGAGGCTTTGTCTTGTCCGTGCGCCAAGTGTGTGTAGAAGTCCTTCATCAAGGCTTCCGTGGCGGAGTCGTCCACATTCCATAGTGCCCCCACCACACTCTTAGCGCCCGCAAGCAAGAACGCTTCCGCGAGTCCGTAAATGCCCTCCTCACCTTCGAGCTTTCCAGTCGCCGTATCACAAGCCGAGAGCGTCACCAAGTCTGCTGATAAGGAAAGCTGGGTAATCTCCCGAAGTTGAAGCAGGCCATCATCATTCGACTTCGGGTCTCGTCCCAGAATGAGCGCTGCCCTGTCCGGGAACTGTGGGCTGGCCAGTCCGTGGACGGCAAAGTGGAGGATTTTGAAATTGGCCAGGGGTTCGGATTTGAACTTCGATTCTGTTGCGTTTGCGTCGAGTAGTAACACGCTGCGGTTTGGATGGTTAAGCGATTGTTCGGCCCCTATCACCTCCTGGCGCGATGCTGGTAGACGATAGAGATGTGCCCCCGAGATATCGTAAATGCCACGCGAGACTGCGCGCATGATGCCGCGATCGGTGCTGGTGTCCTTTGGTTCAAGATCATACGGAACAGCCCCGATGCCGAGGAATGCCATTTGCGGCTCAACCGGGGGTCGGAGGGTTTTGAGGTAATAGAGGACCGTACTGGAGGGGGCGTAGCTAACCGTGTGAGACTGGAGGACGTATTTGCCGTCGGGGCCGCGCAACGTCTCTATCGGCAGGCTCCATAACGTTGCGTCCGGTATGATTGTCAATCGGGTGGTCTGTGGCAATTGCCAGACGGGGCCGAGCAGCAGGTCGTACAATTTCCTCGCGTCCTGATCGGCATGCTTTGCTGCCTCGATTTGACCCAGATACCGGGCGGTTGTTTCCGAAATCTCCGTTCCCCCGGCCGGAAGCGCTATGATGACCTCGCGCTTTCGGTCGATGACCAAACAAAACGACGTCGGGTCTGCCAGAACATATTCCAGCACGACCTCATCCGGGAGTAGAACGGTTCGCAGCTTCGCGAGGTCAACAGGCTGGGCGCGAAGGGTTGCGTCCTGCATCGCATTTGCGGGCTGGGTCCGCACTCCCATCAATTGTTCAGCAAGAAATAGCTTGTCCAGGAGCTCTCTTCGCTCAGTACGATCAGATGTTTTCATCAAGGTGCGTTGGAGGAGATTGAAATCGGCTTTCGCGGCTTTTTGGGCATCGGAAAGCTCGCCCTCCTGCAATCGAGGCCGCCTCAGCAGATCGGCGATGGAACGCCCGCGCGCTGTCTCGACAATCCTGAACGCTTCTGCCGTGTGGCCTAACCTGGCGGCCACGGCGAAATCACCCTTATAGATATCGCTCATTGTAGCAATGAGCGAACTCTCTATCTGTTCGTTCGGACTGTTTGCGAGTAGGCTCTCGGTGGCGTCCGCGGCTTGGTCATAGAGTTCCTGAGCTTTTGTCAAGTCTCCTTCTTTGGCTTTCAGGTCAGCAAGCACGGCCAAGTGGAGCGGAAGATGGTATTCGTCCGCGACCTGGCGCATAGCGTTCATCGCCTGCGTTTCACATCGCTCCGCGTCAGCGTATAGGCCTACATCACGATAGACCTTTGCTGCTTCGTACATGCTCCAGGCGATGGAGTGAATGAACCCATTGGCTCGACTCAGCCTACCCGCTTCTTCGAAATACTGAGTTGCCGCCCTCCGGTCCCCAGCCGCTGCCGCTACTTGCCCCAGCGCGATTAAGACTTGACTCTCCTCCAGCGGCGCGTGCAACTGACGGGTTTGATTCAGGGTTTGCACTAGGAGCTCGCGCCCTTCGTCCGGCCTGCCGAGGAAGGCAAGCGCTCGGGCCTTGCAGACATAAGCAGGATAGGGGAACCCGATGTCTTTGACCATTGCGGCAATGTGTAGAGCTGCGTTGCAGTAATCCAGTGCTTCGCCGGCTCGGCCCATTTCGACAAGCCCATTGCCAACCTGTGACCCGTAAACCACCAAGCTCGGGAGGTCGGCTCTCGCAAGGGCCGAGGTAAGCGCGGAGGCGAGCAGATCGCTAGCTTTTGCGGTTTTGCCGTCCATGAACTCTATGATGGCCAATTCTGCCCGCGCCCTCGCCTGCCACGACTTGTCATCTAAACCCTGCGCCAGATTGAGAACTTCTTGCCAAGCTCGATACGCAGAATCAGGATGGTCCTCTCGTTCGATGTCACCCTTGGTCGCCAAGCAGCGAATTCTCAATCGAGAATCACTCGCGGCGATGGGATCTTGCAGAATCTGCGTCAATTCCGCTGAAGTCTGAGGGACGGATTCCAGGCCTATGCTGGACCGCAGGCGCCCGCACGCAGCGTAGAGTTGGTCTCTCTTGTCACCCTTCTGGATTGCAAGTTCCTCCGCACGAGCGTAAAGCTCACCGGCCCTTTGCCAGTTCGAAAGCCAGGCAAGGCGATCCGCTTCAGTGAGTAATTGGTTGGAGTCTTTCGATCGAGAAGCTGCAAGGCGCAAGAGACCGGCGAGAATGAGGGAGGACAGCAACAGCAACGTTAGGAGGATCCGGTCCTGCCCAGCCGTCAGTCTGTCGAAGCGGTTCCGAGATGGAAGAACCTTGAGGCTCATGGGCGAATTATTGAAGGCATGGAAAATCCGAGGACAGAACAACACTAAGTGCGTTCGCAAGGTGTCGAGCGGCGCGTTTGTTGGCCGTGAAAGCGCGTGCCGTCAATAAGGGAGAGCCCAATATCACTCGAAGAGCCTTGCCATTATTCACGCTGCCGTCCGGGTTCAGTGCGCGGTTGAATTCGGGGAGTCTGCGGTCAAGAGAATCGGAGACGACGCGGACGACTGTGGCGGGGACTCCGGATTTGTGCGCTGCTGACAGAATCTCGTAACTTTCCATGTCCACAACCTGCGCTCCGGTTCGCGCGAGCTGGAGTTTGTCATCTTTGGTAGTCGCTATCCGTGGAGACGTGATGCCTATCACGGATCTGCAAGGGACATTTTGGGCATTCAATAGCGCAGTGATTTGTGCGGAAAGCTGGGGAGCGCAAGGGCAGAGCATTCCGTCATTCATCGCAGAGAGGCAGCTTGAGTACGTGACGATAGCCGTTTCGGGAAGCAAGTCAGTCAGCCCTCCACAGAGGCCAATTACGATCGCGGCGTCCGGTTTTTCGCTTTGTTGATCACGCACGGGCCGGGAAGCGGAAGGGAGTATCTCGGAGGCAAGCTCCCCCGCCCGCTTGGGTCCTATTCCAGTGATGAAGAATCTGAGCTGATTCGGTCCCGCCGTGATCGGGCCGGCATGGGAACCAGAATTCCAACGGGAGACCCCGAGGAGCCGCGCCAATGGGTCTGCTTCCATTTTCGAAGCCGCGAAGACGAAAATCCAGCTCATAGACTCTGAGTGCCTGCCCTGAGGGTTTTGAGAATCCACAGGGTTCGTCCCGCCAAGGATCGAAGAGTGTCAGCTCTCACGCGCTTCTGCCCCCTTCTCAAGAGAAAGAAACGATGCCGTTCGGTCCGGTTTGGGGAACGCCGGCATCATGCTCCCAACGAATCGGGCTGAACCCTAAACCTTGGTCAAAAATCTGGAAAGCGTCAGCCCGAAACCGCTTGCGATGACTTCCAAGTTGACGATGGAGATGTTTCTTTTTCCGTGCTCCACATCTGCCAAATAACTTCTATCCAGCCCGAATTGCTCTGCCATCTGGACCTGTGTCCAGCCTCGTTGCTTTCGGAGCTTTTGCAATCTCCGCCCAACCCGAATGCGGATGTCCTCGGCCATAAGGTCCCATCATGGCTTGGGGACTCTGCGCAACAAACCGGCTATGAGCAACATCAAGTACGCGGTTGTTTGGTGAGAGGACTGCCCGGTCGTAGTTTACGAACTGCCGCAAGACTGAGAACTGAACCAAAGCATCGCAGACACAGGAGAATGTGGTAGGGAAGGTTGACGCGGATGTCTGGGAATCTGCCCCATACCCAGAGCTGACCCGCGACCGAGGTATCGTTCTTGACCACCTCAAGAGCGGTGAATGGTGTGGGCTCCAAGTAGGCAATGCGACCCGCTAGCGTTTCGGCATACTGACGAAGCAGGTCCATCGAGGCTGAGCCGGGCACAAGGAGCTCGCCGACTTTGATCCCCTTCCGCCCCCGACGGTCGATCACGCCGCGCAGGACCTGGAAGATGCCGGGGGAACGATGGATCTGATCGAGAATTACCAGATTGTCTTCGTGGCTGGCAAAGTAAAGTTCCGGATCGGCTAGCTTGAGGCGGTCCGACGGCAATTTTGGGTCGAGATTGATACAGGACGTGATCTCGCGCCTCGTCAGAGAGCCTCATGGTTAGAGTCGTTTTGCCGACCTGTCGCGGGCCGATCAAGGCCACTGCGAGGCCCAGCGTTATTCACAGGAATATCCTGGGTTCCGTAGATTCGCGGTAAAACCATTCCCGTCTAGGAATCACTCCCAAACAACGTATTATCAGTTTTCAGTAGTTCAACTGCAGCTTCGTTTTGCGACAGCGTTGTTCCCTTGGGTAGGACAATGTTCATGCGAACGGCACAGTCTGATCGGATACAGTAGCTATCATCCAACAAGACGGGAATGATCTGCGCGTCGTCTATCCCCTTGATCCTGTGCCGAGCAAGGTTGTCCCGACCCAGTATTCGGGTGGGCCTAGGGGCAGGCCCATGGTCCTTGCCCACACGACGGACCATCTCAACAAAGGGGTAGGACTTTAAAATACGCTCTGCCCAACGTGAGATTCGGACTGTATTTAAATGGGCCTTCTCGTCCTCCCCGACCACTTTCGAGGGGTCTTCTTGTCTCGCGGACAGGGGCGGGAGTGACCGCTTCGCTGATGCGCCCGTCTCGACCGCTTGGAGGGCCTTCTCTTCCTTGGTAAATTCCGCACTTGTTGCCGCACCCAGCCTCGCGGCCCGTTGCAGCCAGACCAGGCACGCAGTCACATCTTGACCACGACGACGGAGTTGCGCACAAGCCCCGATGCAACACTCAGCCAAAAAGCCACCGTCGAAGAGGCCCTGTTCGTGATACCTCAGGGCAAGCAGGAAGATCTCCTGATATCTTTCCCAGACTGAAGGTTCTGCCGAATTCAGCAGAAGAGTTAAAGGGATATCTTTTAAAACGCTCTTGGGGCTGTTTTCCAAGAGGGTGTCAAGGACAAGCGCAAGAGTGCGGCGTTTCGCTTCAGCCGTGCCCATCTCCCTGAGTGCTTTGTTGACCAACAAATCCAGTGTTTTCGCTGCCTTCTCAGCGACCTCGCAGACTGTAGAATCGATCGTGATTACGATAGGTTGGATGAGCTGAGGCGCCACATCAAGAACCTTGTGACATCTCGTTGCTGTGTCCACCAGGAGGCTCAGAACTTTCAGGTAAGACGTGGTCTGCCTCTCTGAAACAGGGGTGCCGAAGGCTGCGCGGCACAGGTAGTCGAATGCAGTCTCGGGATCGGCCCCAGCGGCCTCGGAACCTCTCTTGAAGCATTCTTGCCAGTCGGCAGCATCGAGTGACGACCGCAACTCGCTCGCCAGCGTGAAGACATTGGGCCTTTTTGCTGGTTCGGGCCGGAGCATAGCCGCGACCAAGTCCGATAGCCGGATAGGTACATCAGGCCGAGCGTCTTTGAGAGAGACGAAGCGGCCAGTGAGCAGTGCATCTGTGTCGTCGGGGGGAAAGGGTCGGGCTCCGCTCAGTAACTCATAAGCGGTGACACCCAGCAAAAAGACATCCGCTGGCATCTTCCGGGGCTCGCCGCGGTATCGCTCCGGAGGCGTGTAGCCCGGGGAGTAAGGTCCCAAAGTTGGTGTGGTCTTACCCTCTTCCACCTCGGCGGCCAAACCGAAGTCAATTATCTTTGGGAGCCAAAGCCCGCCCGACTGACTAATGATGATATTCTCCGGTTTGAGGTCCTTGTGAACCACGCCAGCACTATGGCAAGCCCGAAGAGCCTCAGCGAGTTGCTCAATCAGTTGCACCTGGATCTTTATGTTTCCTGTCTCCCCCACGAGTTCTTCGGCGTATTTCGGCCTGTCACGAAGCAATTCTCGGAGCGTTACGCCCCGGACTAGCTCGAGAACGATGACGTCTCCCTTTTCCAAATCCGGCCCGAAATCAAGGCACGTGACTACCCCACTGTGCCCTACTCGCCTTAACGCCCTCTCCGTTGAAGAGATAGCTCTCCATCTGGCGGGACTTGGGATCGATCTTGAGAAGCGACCGGTAGCGGGCACCATTGACACTGAACGTGAGATCGATTTCAGGGTGCGCATGGGTGGCGAAGTCATAGAGCGAGCGCTTCTGGCCGGGCAGTTGGCGAAACAGAGCCGCGAAGACCGATCCGATCAGCGTGGATTTGCCGGCTCCGTTCTGGCCCACAAGCGCGATGAGGCCGGGGCCCAGCGCCTCGAAATCCACACTGACCGGGCCGGGAAAGGCTTCGGTTATACCGCACAGACTAAGCTGATGGATTTTCATGCTTTTACTCCTCGTAATTGAACGACTCCAGTTACGTCTATTCACAACCGAACGGAACGTCGACTGACTAGCGAAGCCGCCCGGTCCCTGCTCTGCCGGATGGCTGGGGTTTCCTAGCCGTCTTGTGGCAATCCGGCCGTGGTAGCCGCGAGGCCGACTCGCATCTGGCGTAGGTAGGGGGCCGAAGCCCTATTAACTTGGCGGTGGGATTGTGCGTGCGGTTACCGAAACGGGAAACTTTGTCCCTACTGAGTGAGCACGGATGACTCAACCTGCGCAAGCTTGGCGAGCAGCCGTTCCTGCCGCTCTACAGGGGGCTCGCCCTTGAGGGCCCAGTATGCCCGCAGCTTGTCTTCAGCCGTCTTGGCCAGACTCAGCGGCGCACTCTCGGTGAGGCCTTCCGGCTCGTGCTCGATCTTAACTTTCAATTCTGCGGGTTTGGCTTTGAGTAATTGCTCCCGCAGACTCGCTTGTTCCTCGCGACTCAGCGATTCATGGAGCCCTTTGGCCACCGTCACCACCAGCTTCACGCGAGCATCATTGAGACGCGCTGGGTCCAGAGGATTCTTGAAGTGGAATTCACCGTTCTCATAGACTGCCCGGAGTTCCACCATGTTGCGCGTTGGCGACAATCGGAACTCGACATCAAGGTCCGACAGGTCAGGCCTTAGAACCGGCTCCTTCAATGTGACCAAGTGATACCCTTTGTCTTCTTGCTCACTGTAGTCGCACCGAGACAACGATCCCACATACCAGACTCGGGGGGCCAGTTGCTGCCGGAGGTGGATGTGACTGAGCCCCACATACTGGGCCTGCAAGCCACGTAGCGGATCAAGCGGATACTCGGCGCACCGGCCGACCAGGGGCTGCCCGCTGCTCACCTTGGCCCCGACGACACCGAAGTGGCCGAAGAACAGGCTAAAAGAGCCGGGCCGCCGTGAAAACCGTTCGTTGAATTCTTGGAGCCGTCGGACGAAGGCCTCGGAAAGGTTGCTTTCCTCCGGGCTCCCCGCAAACTCCGCCTTGCGCGGATAAGGGAATACCGCAATCGAAACGTCATCAAGCTCGATGAATTCGGGTTCCGTGCATAGAAAAATGGGGTGAGTGCCCTTGGCCTTCGCGAGGACATACAGGTCGTCATCAAGCTCGGCCCCATGGTTCCCAGCCACAAGCAGAACGGGTGCTTGGTTGGCCACCCGGATCAACATGTCTACCCAGACGTTGCGTTCCTTGATGGTCGCCTTGTAGGTCGTCAGATCTCCGTTCACGACGAACAGGTTGGTATGCGATTGCACCGCGTCCGCCACAAACCACTCCAGACATCGAGTCGTGTCGGCGAAGTAGTGATCCTCTTCCAAGTGTATGTCACCCAGATGTGCGCAAACGAAATTCACGACAAATACGCTCCTTTCCCCTGCTGTGTGACTTAGACCATATCTTTGGCAAGGTAATGGTTTATTTTTGCCTTTCGATTTTTCCAACGTGAACGATCGGCTCGGGGCGGCCTACTTCCCCAACGGGTGAGACAGCCATGTGGCCGGTAAGACCGAGAGCGGTTCCTTGACCCTTGGCGACTACTCGTTAGTGATGCCAAGACCGATGGGAGTCTGGCCCGCTTTCAAAGTGCAGTCGTCCCATTTTCCGGGTAGGGCGTTTTTCGTTCTCAATCCGGCGAAGTACCCGCTCAGCGTACTTCCCGATCCGAGTGCGCCGTCATTCATACCTCATCTCGTCTTGCTTGGCGCGCTGGTCCTCACGTTCCGCGTGCGCGTCCCAACTCTGGGCGATTTCGAGCAGCATTGCGTATGTGTGAGGCCATTTTTCCGCGGCCTTGGCCCAAGACCGTGCCTGGTCTGCCAAGGCCCGCTCTTGTTTGCCACCCTCGTACATCGCCTTTGTAACCACTCCCCTCATGTTCGACCGCTCGATCTCGATTCCTTGCTCCACGTTTTCCGACCGCAGTTTTTCAATGATTTCGCGAACAGCGCGGTGCGGCCAACCCCCATCTGCGTCAGTTGGCGCGTGGGCGAGAGTGTGACCGATGTATTCGTCTGCGATTCGGGCCCGGTCCTCCTTGGCAGCAAGTTCTCGGACATCGGCCACCCATTTGTTGAGCACGACCGGATCGATTTCCACGCCTTGGTGACCCGGCACCAAGTCAAATTTGGTCAAGAGGCTGTACGCTTTCCGGGCACGGGCGCGCGTGATCTCGTTCGGCTCGGGTGCGTCGCCCGTAGCGGGCCTGAATGCGTCGCACAGCACAGATACGAAGAATGCTGGATCGTCGGCCATCATACGAAGTAGGGTCAGGCTCCGCCGGCCGTGCTCTAACAGTGGTAGGTATGCGTATTCTCGCCTAGCGATCTCAATCTTAGGAACTTCGCTCCGCTTTTGGAGAGCCTCAAAGATGACCTCAAGCTCGTAAAAGACGATGTTTGATGCCTGAGTCGGGGAGGCGTTGACTTCTTCGACCGCCTTGTCTAGCGCTTCGAAGATAATGTCCGCCGAAACGCCATCCGCCACACCCCCAATGGCCCCAAGCGTAGCAACGGCCCGTCCCACGCTCAGGTATTTCCTAGCGGCCGTCTCTATTGCCTCTTTAGTTCCTTGCAGCGGCCAGACTGGCTTGCGTTGCCAATAGCTCCGCTCCACGTCCGGACCAAATGACGCTGCAAATTCCCAGGTCGCAGGCTCATCTCGCCATGCCAAGAGCAGCGTTGCTATGTCTACCGAGGTGCAACGTTCCTGGCGGAATCGAGTCATGATTCGTGACTTCCAGCCTTGCTGGAATCTCGCCTCGGCTTCCGACGAGAGCATGATAGCGAATTCGTCAAGCTTGGGGCCTTGCCCAAGAGCAGCATCGACCAAGGAGTCGAACACGTTCCCATTCTCCACCACCTTCGAAATGGCCGCGGCCACAAAACGGGGAAGAGTGACTTGCTTCGCGAGCGAGATCACAGCTGGGACGCCACCTGTCTGAAATACCTCACTAACCGCTCCTACGCGCGCTTTGTCGATGTCGCTGAGTCGAGTCTCGGGCTCTGCGTCTGGCAGCATCGGGTAATAGTCACCGTCCCCCGCCCCAAACTCCAGCGCCTTACAACTCCACCTGGCCGCTTATGCGGAGCACCTGCGGCAGGTGCGGGGATTTTCTCCATCCACTGTTCAGAGTCATCTTCGTACTGCGACCCACTTTCTGACCTTCCTGTGGGTCGATAAAACCCCCTCAGTGTTGGCTCACGTCGATGTTAGCCATGTTGAGAGGTTTGTGCGAAAGGAAGGCAAAGGCGTCAGCCGCGGAACTCTTCAACACACGATTGCAGCACTGCGGGGCTTGCTGCGATTTTTGGCGGTCTCTGGTAAGGTCGCTCCTGGCCTGGAGACCCAAATCGATACTCCGCGCGTTTATAAGGAGGAACAACTCCCACGCGCCTTGCCTTGGGAAACGGTTCGGGCTTTCCTCCAATCGATTCCCCGGATGACTTCGCTGGGCCGCCGCGACCACGCCATGTTCTTCCTCATTGCCACCTACGGCCTACGCGTTAGTGAAGTAGTGGCCCTGACACTTGATGACCTTGCTTGGCGCTCCGCTCGGATTCGCATTTCACAAACCAAGGCCCACAGTGCGATCGATTTGCCCCTGACTGACGAAGTGGCGACCGTGCTCGCGGACTACCTTCGACACGTTCAACGCCCCGCTGGCTTGCGCCACCTTTTCTTTCGCGTTCGGGCGCCCTTCGGCCCGCTTAAGCGGGCAGCTGTGTCCCAAGCCTTTCAGGGTTGGTCACGCCGCAGTGGATTGAATATTCCCTTTTAAGGGGCTCACTGTCTCCGCCATTCGTATGCAGTTCACCTGCTGCGCCATGGTACTTCGCTGAAGACGATTGGGGATATCCTCGGTCACCGGTCGCCGGAAAGTACTGCACACTATTTGCGGCTTGCCACCGAAGATCTGCGCGAAGTCGGGCTGTCGGTGCCCCGGCCCAACTTCCAGATGGAGGTGCGGGCATGAACATCGTCTTCTCGTCATCTTTGGCTTTGCTCCTCCGACGTTACATTACCCTCAAGCAGACTCTGGGACGAGAATATGCCAAGGAAACCAGAGTGTTGCTATCCCTCGACCAGTTCCTCGCTGATCCGAAGAACCCAGATCACAATCTCAATTCCGAAACCTTCCACCGGTGGTGTCAGAAAGAAGAAAGACTTCGCCCTGGAACGCGAAGAAACCACATGCGAATTGTGCGCAACTTCTGCCTCTATCGCCGCCGTAGTGAGCCCCAGTGCTTTGTGCCAGAGATCGCACTTTTTCCCCGACCCCATCAACTCCTCCAGCCCTATATTTTCTCTCCAGCCGAAGTCCAAGAACTGCTTGCTCAGTGCTCGCGCCTGAGGCCCATTCTCTGTTCTCCCTTGCGGTCGGAGGTCTTCCGCCTCGTTGTGGTGCTCCTGTTTACCACCGGAATGCGGCGGGGAGAACTGCTACGCCTGACCGTGGCGGACTACGACTCCCAACAAGCTACTTTGCTGATTCGCGCCTCCAAATTTCACAAGTCACGGCTTCTGCCTCTGCCCGACGATGTGCGGCGTGAGGTCGAGGTCTATCTTGACGCTCGACGCCGTCGTTCGCTGCCGATGACTCCTGATACCCCGCTCGTCTGGAATAGCCACCACGGCGGACGTGCCTATGCGGGGCAGTCACTGTGGTGCGCGCTGCAACAACTCCTCAAGCGCGGGAAGATACAGACTCCAGATGGCCGATCCCCACGCATTCATGATTTTCGTCAGCATGCCGACTCGCCAATTATGCCGACTCCAGCCACGTAGCTTTCCCCATCCTCCCGTCCGGCGCGGGACTCCGCGCTCTTCTCTTGAATTGCATTCGGCATAATCCTGCAGTCTTCTCTGAACT
>Ga0208457_1000841_pt1 | contig 25600 bp, 15 predicted proteins | sample June2015DPH_10_1_FD_185513 | JGI IMG/M metagenome (GOLD analysis project Ga0208457, IMG submission 185513) | Peatland microbial communities from SPRUCE experiment site at the Marcell Experimental Forest, Minnesota, USA - June2015DPH_10_150... | ecosystem: Environmental > Terrestrial > Soil >... | reverse complement strand
CTTCCGCCCTGCGTCGCCCCACCGCTACGCCTCGGCGGGGAACACCCGGTAGCACATGGATGAAAGGCTTCGATCTGCGTCAGAGTCCCCCACTATGGAAAATCATGAGGCAAGAACAGGGAGCGGGCACGGTGAGAGGAAGCACCCCGTGAGGCGCGCGGCGGGCGCTAACCTCAGTCGCCCTACGGGCTCCTTCGGTTAGCGCCCACAGGAACTACTTACTTTGCTAAGAACAGGAACTTCTTACTTTGCCTTGACAGGATCGCTGCTATCTCGTAAGGCGCAACAGAAGTCGGTGCGACCTGTTGCTGGGCATACAGACCAGTTACGGCTGAGAGGCGGCGTCGAAAGAGATGCTTCGTGCGCGTCCACCGTTCGCCCGCGCAAGATCCAGAGGGCAGGGACGGCTTACTTCATGGAAGGCGCGGAGGGGACCACAGTAGAGCGCTGGCGAAAACGGAGCGGCGTCATTCTCTCTTTCTTGGCAAATGTGCGGTTGAAGCTTTTCGGGCTGCCGAAGCCCGCTTCGTCGGCGATCTGGTAACAAGGCAAGTCGGTCTCCACCAGCAGTTGGCGGGCTCGCGCTAAATGGCAGCGCGTAATCTCATCTAAGATCGTTCTTCCTAGGGCCGCCAGGAAACGCCGCTCCAAAGCACGGCGAGAGATGCCTAGCGCCTCCGCCACTTCGCTGACGCTCACTGGGTGCCGAGCGTGCTCGCGAATATACCGCAAGGCTCCACCGATAGCCTCGTCTTCCCGGACGATCACGTCGCTCGACCGCCGGTGCACGACGTGTGTAGGTTCCACCAAAACCACGCGCTCCGCCACTCTTTGGCCGCGCATTAAAGCGTCCAACAGACGCGCCGACTCGTATCCCGCCTTGACCATGTCGAGCGCCACGCTGGAGAGCGGCGGAATGGACAACTCGCACATCATCTCGTCGTTGTCCACGCCCACGACCGCCACTTCGTCTGGAACTTGGATTCGCTCCGCGGTGCAGACCTGGAGCACTTCGCGCCCACAGACGTCATTGGCCGCCATGAGGCCCACCGGCTTGGGCAAAGCCCGCAGCCATCTGGCCAAGATAGGCCGTTCCAGCTCCCAGCTTTCCATCCAGTTGGGACGTTGCATCCAGTTGGCCGAACCAATGCGAAGCGTTGAGCACTTGTAGCCTGCCTCCGCCACCATTTCAGTGAACATTCGCTCGCGCGCCGCGGACCATCGAACGGTAGCCAATCCGCAAAACGCGAAATACTTCAGTCCGGCGTCCAGAAGGTGCTTCGCTCCCATACACGCGATGGCCTCCGAATCGGTGCGAATCTCGCCATATCGGCCATCCGGCGAGAATGAAGGCGGTTCCAGCAGGGAAGAGACCACCAAGGGAAGCCGTGTCGAGCGGACCCATTTCGCCATTTCCGGCGTGCGCACGCGGGCGATTGCGCCTGTCCCTTTCCACGACGCCATACTGGGCAGCGATTGGTCCAGGTGGCCGGGCGCCACGCTGAGCGACCACGGCCCGTGCAGGCGAACGTACTTCAGAATGCCGCGCAGCAGGCCGCGGCCATACTCAGTGGAGGTTTCCAGCAGCAGTGCGACCTCGGGAATTTGCGGCCATCGGCCTCTCGTGGCCTGGTGCCGCGGCCTCTTACCGTCTTGATTTTGCCTAGAAGCTATTTCAAAACCCTCCGTAAGACGATCATGAAGCAGGCGATATGAAAAAAGGCCTGGTAAATCGTCAGCGAACGGTCGTAACGCACCACCAGTCGGCGGAAGTTACCGAACCATGCGAAGGTGCGTTCCACGGTCCAGCGTCGTCGATAGCGGCGCAGCGCCCGACCGTCCTGGGTCGGAGGTTTGCGCCGATTCTTCCGATGCGGCGAGATCAACTCGATGCCGCGTGCCGCCAGTTGCTCGCGCAACGGGTCACTATCGTAGCCGCGATCCGCGATGAGGCGGAGCGGCTTTTGCCTCGGGCGCCCGGCCCCATGCCTTCGTCCTACCCGGATCGTCTGAAGCGTCGCCTCGACGAGCTTGACCTCCGACGGGGAAGCAGAGTGAAGGTGGTTTCCCAAAGGAAGACCCGCGCCGTCGACCACCACCATCCACTTCGTTCCCTTGCCCCGCTTGGTCTTGCCGACGGCGGAGCCCCTTTTTTGGTGGGAGCGAAACTACCATCCAGGAAGGATTCGCTCCACTTTAATTGTTGGCGTTCATTCAACTCGCCCAGAAACGCGCGCCAGATCTCCAGCCAAACATCTTGCTCTTCCCAGTCCCGCAGCCTCCGTCAGCAGGTGGCCGGGGAAGGAAACTCTTCCGGCAAATCCTGCCACCGAGCCCCGCTGCGCAGAATCCACAAAATGCCTTCCAACACTTTGCGGTCATTGGCCGGAGGCCGACCGCCACGGGGTCGCGGCGGTCGCTTGGGGAGCAAGGGCCAGATCTTTTCCCACTGGGCGTCGGTCAGCAACCGACCGTATCGCGCCATCGGCCCTCCCTCTGGCGCTGCTTACTTTTGCCATCCACCTCCATGACCAAAACAACTACCCTAAATTCACCCAGTTGTACAGGGTTTTGAAATGGGTTCTAGCAGATTTCAGGGACGCCATAAGGGAGACGTTTCGTCCTCCTTGCGCCGGCCCACCCGACGCAATTTGAATATCCAACAGTCGTTCAACGGTGGCCCGCAGCCAACTGCATGCGGATCTGCGAATGGAGGTGGGGGCGCTCGTGCAGCACGCCACACTGTGGGCCGCGCAACCTTCATCTTGGCACGAGCGCGTGCTGCGCGCTAACCAATAATCCCTCTGCCTTCCTGCACCGTGATATATCGGTCGATGGGAAGACCGGTGAGCCGTTCGACCTTGCCGCTGGGCTGCGGCCATTTCACCTCCACCCAATCCATCTGAGTGCGCGGGCCGATGCCCAGTACCATGCGCGGATCGTGGGAGGAGAGATAACCGCCGCCCGCAATTTTCATCGCCGAACGTCTCAGGTCGCCGGCCTGCCAGGTCACTCTAGCTCCCACAGCATCCGGATTCGCGACTTTGCCCTTCAAAAGAATTCCCAGCCAATGATTAAGCTTGCCAATGTTATTGCGGAGCAGGAGGGGGGCGCCCTCGTTCATCATTATGAGCACGTCCACGCCGCCGTCGTTATTAAAATCACCGATGGCCAGACCGCGCCCCGCGTAGGCCGTCTGGAACACGGGGCCGCTCTGGGCGCTCACGTTTTCATAAGTGTGCTTGAAGTCGCGGCTCCCATTGTGTCGCCAGAGCATCGGTTTCTCCTTAAATTGGACCATGCTGAACCGGTCTTGGACTTTGTTGTCCGGGTGTCCGGTAACAATAAAAATGTCCATATTCCCGTCGTTGTCGTAATCAAGGAACTTCACTCCCCAGGCGCTCATAAAACGCACCGTCAGCCCGATGCCGTTGGAGAGGGACTCGTCTTCAAAAGTCTCATCGCCGTTGTTGTGGTAAAGCGAGAACATTTCCTCATCCACATCGGTTAAGAAAAGGTCCATCTTCCCGTCCTGATCGTAATCGGCGGAATCCACGCCCATGCCGGAGCGGGCGCGGCCGTCAGCACTGTACCCGGTCCCGGATTGCAGACCGATCTCCTCGAACTTGCCGTGGCCGCGATTGGCAAAGAGGAAATTGGCCACGGTATCGTTGGACACAAAAAGGTCCATCAGTCCGTCGTTGTTGATGTCGGTTGCGACAACACCCCAGGCGATGCCTTTGACGCTGGCGATGCCCGACGACTCGCTGACGTCGGTGAAGGTGCCGTCGCCATTGTTGTGAAAGAGATAGCTGGGCATGGGATTATACACGCTCGGGATGCAGTAGGCGCGGTCGCCCGCTTGGCGGTTGCCGCAGAACTGGTTGATCTCCTCGCTGAACTGCACGGACCGGCAGACGAAAAGATCCAGCCGCCCGTCGTTATCATAGTCGAACCAGACGGCGCTCGCCGTGAACCCCGGCGAGGCGACTCCCGCTTTTTCGGTGACGTCAGTGAACGTGCCGTTGCCGTTGTTATGATAAAGAATGGAGCGCGGGTATTGGGAGACAAACAGATCTTGCAAGCCGTCTCCGTCGTAGTCGCCCACGGCAACGCCCAAACCGAAGCCGCCGGCAGACACTCCGGCCTTTTCGGTGACGTCGGTGAATGTGCCGTCGCGATTGTTGTGGTAGAGCGCGTTGCGCAGCGGAGGCTTGGGATCGTAGAAATCGCATTTGCCGCTGTTCACCTGATAGATGTCCAGCCAGCCGTCGTTGTCGTAGTCGATGAAGCCGCCCCCGCCGCCCAAAGTTTCCGGAAGGTAGAACTCCGGAGAACGCCCGCTCTGGTGAACAAAATTGAGCCCGCTGGCCGCGTTAGGAATAATTTCAAAAGCAGGCAGCCCGTCGGGGGGCTTGGGGACTGGCGGCATGGCCGAGGCAGCTAGCCGCACAACCCGCCCCGACAGACCGTACGTCGCAAGCCCGCCAATTCCAATTGTCTCCAAAAACCTGCGGCGCGAGCTTGACGCTCCCCTGTTGTTTCCCGTTCGACGCATGCCTTCGACTCCCTCTCGATTTCAGAATGAAAATCTGTTTCGATCCCGACGGTCGCGGCGAGGTGTTTGCCGCCGGCCAAGTTCTTCACTGAGGGGTATTCCGCGACGGATCCCGCGCCTGACCAGAGCCTGGCGTTCCTAGCGACGTGGACGCCCCAGTCGAATTCTCCGGGCTGTGGACCCGACGGCTTTTTTGCTGGATGAGGGCCTCCAGGCGCTGGAAGGCCTCCCGTTCCACCGCCGCAGCCTTGGGCTGGTTGTCCCGCGCCAGGGCTATGGCGAGATTATACCGGATCTCCGCGACGGAAGGGGCAAGGTCCTTTGCGGCCTCGAGTTCGTCGACTGCGTCGTGGACTTGATCGAGACCCAGCAAAGCGCGCCCTGACAGATAGCGCGGGATGAATAAATCCGGCACCACCTCATGCGCCTTGCGGGAATAGGTGAGAGCGTCCTGATATTGTTTGAGGTTCAGGTAAGCGTAGGCAAGCTGAATGTAAGGCCAGGCGCTGTCCGGATTAACCTTGATCTCCTCCTTGAACTGCTCCGCCGCATTTTCGGGTTGCGCGAACTTGGAAAGCATCACACCGTAAGCGTAATGAGTGAATGGCGTCGTGGGATATTCCTGGATCAATTGTTGAAAGACCGGCCCAGCCTCGTTGAAGTGTTCCAATGCCATCAGTTCGCCGGCTTCGCCCGCCTTATCAATGACCGCATCCTTGGTCGGATCCACTTGGCTCGGGAGCAGGGGAACGCGGAGAAGCGCCAGCCCCATGGCAAACCGGACCTGACTCGACCTATTGCCCTGAAACACCATGCCTCGAAGAAGGTCGTAGCCCGCATCGAAATCGCTTCGCATGATATCCAGCAGAGCGATGTGGTAATGTATTACCCAGATTATATTGAGATCATTCGGTAATCCCTTTTGAATTCCCCGGTTGAGGTGGAGGAACGAGTTCGGGTAATCGCCGGTCTCAAACTCACAGAGGCCCAGCATGCTCCAGCCAGTCCCTAAATCCCGATCAAGCTCCACCAGGTTTCGGAACGCGTCCAGGCCGCGGGGATATTGGTCGTCATCATAATAGAGCGTTCCCAGATACCACCATCCCTCTTTCCAGCGCGGGTTCAATTTGAGAGCTTGCTGATAAAGGGTGGTCGCGCGTTTGACATCGTTCGCTTTGCGGGCTTGCGAAGCCTGTTGGGCAAGGCGGTTGAATTCGGCCGTGGTTTTCGTTGCCTGCTGCGGCGCCTTTTCGCGGCCAGCCGGGGATTGGCTTGCCAAGACCGTCAGGGCGGAAATAACCACAGTCCCCACTGCCGCTCGCAGCATTCTCAGCCACCAGCGAAACGCCGCGTCTCGACGGAAATTTGGCATACGCTCAATCAAGGGGAACCAGCCTGCCACCCTGGACAGCGGTTTCGGGCCCTGCCAGAGCCTGAAGCCGCTGGAAATTCGCCATCTCTTGTGCGGCCAGAATCTTTTCGCCCACCTTGCGATACATTTGCGAGAGCAGATAATGCGTCTGCGGATTTGAAGGCTGCGCGCGTTCCGCGACCTTCAACTCGGCGATGGCCGCTTGCTCCTGGCCTGCGCGCTGGAAAACTTCGCCCAGCCCCAGATGCGCTTCGAACATATCCGGTTGAATTCGCTCCGCGATACGGAAATTCTCCTCCGCCTCTTTCAACTGCTCCTGATAAACGTAGATGCGTCCAAGATTAATGAAGATGGTCGGGTCATAAGGGTCTATTTTAGCGAGGTCTTGAAGAACGGGCAATGCCTCGGTCCATTGATGCTGCTTCCAATAGACGCTGGCAAGGTCTCGCAAAATGTCCGGCGAGGGCCCGCCATTCTTCAGCAAGTCTTTGTAAATTTCGATCGCCTTTGCCTGATCGCCGGCGGAGGAATAGTTCTCTGCCTCCAATATCATCGCCGGCTGGGAATTTGGATATTCCGTTTCGAGGCGCTCGAAAAAGTCAAGACCGAGCCGGTGAAGCATCTGGCCGATCGCAAACGCCCGCCCCGGATCGGAGGGCTGCCCGCGGACGAGCGGCATCAGTTGCTTCGAGGCGGCGAGAGCGTTTCCGCTCAAGAACGCGGCGCGGAAGGACTGAAAGGCGGAAGGGCTGGGAAAAACCGGGCGCACGAAATTGGCCTGCTCCGGCGCACTCGCCAGAAGAAAATTTACCGAAAGCCCGATCGTCCCCGGACGCTCGAATTCGAATGGATCTTGCGCCGGCGCTCTGGGATTCGCCGCCTCGGCAGCCAAGCGCTCTGTCCAGCTCTGCCACTCGGGGGAATGGGGAAACAAGGCTTCCGCCTGATCCAGCACATGCTTTGCGGCTTCCGCTTGACCGAGCAGATCCTCAGCGGCAATCAAGTCCTGCCACTCGGGAGGCGAGACCAAGCTGGCGGTCGAAACCTTCGCCAGGATTTCTTGAGCCTGATCTTTCTTTGACTGGGCTGCCAACGCCAAGGCCAGCCGAAGTCTCGCCCAAACCGAATTCGGAAGCTGCTCCAGGCAATTTTGAAATTCCTTTTCCGCTTCCGCGTAGTCCCCTTTTTCCAGATAGACGCTGCCCAGCCCGAAAGGGATATCCGGGGCGCCGGGGGAAAGTTCCTGCGCCTTCTGATAATCGACTGCCGCAGGCGCCCAAACTCCCTGCCCGGCGTTTCGTTCGGCCCTCAGGCGGAACGCGTACGCACTAGGCTGGTGAGTCACCACGTAATCATATTGTTCCTTAGCGATCCCGAGGGCGTCTTGCCCGGCCAGATAATAGCCTTCGGGCCGTCGGGAATCGAGAAGCAGCGAGCGCGAAACCGCTTCCAGGGATAGCGCTAAGTCATTCGAGTTGGCTGCCGCCTCGGCCTCAGAGTACCATGCGTTGGCATCCTTCGAATTAAGACTCGTCGCCCGTTCGAGTTCTTCCAGGGCCTTGCGATCCTGATGAACAGCCAAGTGGCAATAGCCGCTGAAGTACCACGGAACAAATAGGGTGGGATCGAGGGCGCGGGCGCGGCTCAGAGCGTTCAACGAAGCAGTACAGTCGCCTTGCATCGCCCGTACCGCGCCGAGGTTGCTCCACGCCTTGGCAGACTGCGGCCACTTCTTTATTTGGGCTTCGTATTCCCTTGCGGCGGCTTCGTATTCCGCCGCCCGGCCGCTTTTTGAAACGGGAGATTCCTGCGGGGCCGCGGCGCGGGCGAGAACCGAGGTAAAAGCCTGCCCTGCGCAACAGGCCGCGATCATCAATGCGAATTGAGTTTTAGCTGCGAACTGCGGCCTAAGCTTCATGCTTACGTGGCCCCGGCTGCCATGCCTTCATTGTTTCCCGGCCGCTTGGGCCGCGCTCTTGCCCCCGGATAACCATTTCAGACGCTCACCTTCGGCTTGTAGGCGCGCGTGATCAGCCTTCTGGAGCGCAGCAGCGATGGCTCTTTCCCGCGTGCTTTGCTCGGTCTTGTGCAGTCGAGAATAGGCTTGCGCAAGCAGCACGTGAGCGTTCGTGAAGCTAGGAAGCTGTTGCACGACGCTCTCCAAAATCCTTTCGGCCTTCTGGTAATCTTGTTCCTGCATGGCCAGGGCTGCAAGCTCATAAGCGGGGCCCGCGGCGCCGGGTTGCAACTCATTCGCCTTCTCAAGATACTTTCCGGCTTCTGCATCGTTTCCTATGAGGCGATCCAATTGGCCTAGCATATAATTGGCTTTGAAGTTTCCAGGATCCCTTGCGAGTTCCTTCAGGTAGGCCGCCTTGGCTTCCTCCATTTCGCCCAAGTCTGTCAGCGCCTCGCCCAGATCCGCGTATACGCCCGGCAGTTTGGGATCCATTTTTTCCGCATTCTGGAAGGCCTCCAGCGCCTTCGGCGAATTCCTGACGCCCAGCCAAGCTTCTCCCAGAGTCATGTACGCCTCGGCGGACTTCGCCCGCGAAAGCGAGTTCACCACCAGCGGAATGGCCTGAACGTACATTCCCAACTGCATGTACGACACGCCCAGGATATAGGCGGCCGATGGATCGCCGGGCGACGCCTGATGCACCAAGCCCGCCTCGTAAGCCGCCAGCGCGTATTCGCCCAACTTGAGATGGCAATACGCCAGCAACTCCAGCGTCTTGCCGTTGCCCGAGTCAGCCATTAACGAGCGGGCAAACTGCTCCGCCGCTTCCTTGGGGCGATTCGTCTTCATATAGGCCAAGCCAAGGTTTTCGCGAACGATCGCGTTGTCCGGCTCAAGCGCCAGCGCCTGCACGTAAGCCTGAATAGCTTCGGAAAATTGATTCTGCTGCGCATAGGCAATGCCAAGATTGGACAGGATCTTGAACGTCGGAGGGTTTTTGGAAAGGCACCTATTGTACTCGATCACCGCCAGGTCCGGCTGTTTCCCCGCCAGCGCTTGATCGCCCAGAATGCATCCCGGCGGCTCGCTGCTCGAACCGGCCAGGGCCAGGCTCGCCACCAGCAGCATTACCGGGAAAAGCCCGATTCTCCGGAACATTGTCATCGCCTCATTTTATCCCAAAGCGCGGGATTCAGTCCAAGAGAATGCAGTGGCGAGTTTAGCTCGCCAGATGGCGGCCTAAAGCCGCCTCTGCATCAAAAAGAAAAAGGGGCGGGAAAAGCGCCCGCCCCTTGAAGTTTCATTCCATCCTCGATCCGGCCTGGAAGCGTGGCCTTAGAAGTAGATCTTGATGGCCACCTCCATCTCGCGGTGTCCGTGCTTGTCCAGGATGCAGCCAAACTGCTCGCCGCTAGCGCAGGTGCCATTGCCATTCAGCATCTGGCTCGGGTGGCCTTGGGCAAGACTTGTCGCCCCAGACGGCAAGATCCACTGGAAAACCGGGCTCGTCTGCGGGTTGTCGAGTTGCGCTCGGTTGAAGATATCGAAAGCCGCAAAGCGGAACTCGACGCGCCGCTGTTCGCCGAAGGGGAAGCTCTTGAACAGCGTCATGTCCCAGTTATTCGACGCCGGGCCGAGCATTTGCGGCTGCTCCCGTGTGCCCGGGTTGCCGATCGGGGAGACCGTAACCGAAGCTGGGTTGAGCCAGGTACTATTGACGCCCTTGAAATTGGCGCCCTTTTGTGAGTTAAACACAAGCTGGGGAGCAAAACCGCGGTCGGGGGTTCCGTACCACATGGTCGAGTCATTGCCGTTATTCCAATATTGGCTGTTGGTGCACGGGTTAGGCGCCGGGTCAGGAGAAATGCAGCCGTTGCCCACGCCGTTCGGCGGGACAAAGCTCGGCCCGCCGATGGTCATTGGTGCGCCGCTCTGGTAGTTGGTGATTCCGGAGAGCTGCCAGCCGTTTAGAAAGCCGTCGGCAATTTTGTTGCCGCCAAAATACTTGGTGCCTGCATCCGGCATTTGGTAGATGTAGGAGATGTTGAGGTTCTGCGGCCGGTCGTACGACAGCAGGCCGTAGTTAAGCTTTGAATCGAACGGATCAACTACCCCGTTGAAAGCCCCGTTGTACCCCAGCGTCTTCGAGTAAGTGTAGGACGTGAGCAGGGTAAGGCCGTGGGTCACGTTCCGCCGCACCGTCGCTTGCAAGGAGTTGTAGTTCGACGTGGAGACGTGGTGGAGAATGTCTATGCCACCCCAAGGCTTGTAGTAGCGGAACGAATTCGGGCTGCCGAAGGCGTTGGGCGCCACATTCTGCGTTCCCGGAACCCACATCGTCCCCAAGGGTATCGCGCTCCCGTTGACTATGTTCTCGATGAAGAGGTGCCGCGCGACATTGCCCACGTAAGCGACTTCAACAATTGTCTGGTGGCCGATGTCCTGGTCAATCGTAAAGTTATACTCATAACTCATCGGGCCGTGATTGTCGCCCTGGTCATACATGAGGTTGGAGAGGCCAGCGGCCGAGCTATAGGGGTTATAGGTCTGAATGTTAGCCCATCCTCCCCCGGATGGCGTAAGGTAGTTGTTCGCGAAAGTGGCCACACTTGCATTGAACTGGAAGGGAGGGTTTTGCGCGGCGCCAAAGACAGTGTTGCCCTGGTCACGCGTCTCGTAAACTCCGGCGCCGGCGCGAACCACCGTCTTTCCGGTTCCGAATACGTCGTAGGCGAACGCCAACCGGGGCTCGATCGTAATGTGCGGGTTGGGGAACCCACCGCTATTCGCCAGTCCGCCAGTGTAGCCCGAGATCAGGGACGAGGGAACCCAAGGCTCCTTCGCGACATCTTTGATACCTGACCCGATCTGAACTCCATCGTTGACGCTCCCATCGTCGGCCACCGTCCAGAGTTTGGGGTTAAATGAGCCCACATCCCCGCGCGCTTCATACCAAGGCGGCATGTAGGCAAACCGTGAGCCGTAGTTGAGCGTCAGTTTCCTGGTTACCTTCCAGGAGTCCTGGGCATACCACTCGTAATTCCAGAAGCGCCACAAGCCATCCACGTCGTTGGTGTTCTGTTCGTACCAGGTATAGCCTTGGTCCAGAAGGTCGGCGTAGACGTTTCCGGCGTTACCGCTTGACCCGCCCGTGGCCCAGAATTCGCCCTCCGTTTGGGGTGCATTGCCTGAATTCTGGTCGTTGCGCGTGTGGAGGATATCGAGACCGAATTGCAAGGTATGCGTACCCTTAACCTTCGTGATATTGTCGCTGACCTCGAAGGTGGTCTTGTCGCCGATCACTCCATTGAACGTGTCGTCTGATCCCGTCCAGTTACTTGCCGTGTTATCAACGCCGTTCCAGATATAGGGGGACGCCGCGGAGCGGTTATGGAAATTTCCCCCATATCCCTTAAGCCAGTTGAAGCCCGGCAGGTCCTGCGTTACCGTGGAGTTGACCGCCTTGGAGGGATCCTGCAGCTTCCAAGGGAAGTTATTCGCGTTCATGCTGAACTGGACCTCGTTGGTCAGGGTCGGATTGATGACTTGGACCACATTGATGGTGGCGACCTCGCCGCTCAGCTTCCCCTTGTCAGGGGAAATCCTCGGGATGCCATTGCCCCACCACAACCCGTAAGGGTAATATTCGGTATCCGAGTTTTGATCCAGGCGCAGGAAGGCGCGAGTGTTCTGGGTCAGGTTGTAATCCACGCGGATAGCGTTCTCGATCCGGTTTGTGGGGTATAACGGGCGAGAGGCAAAGTCGCTGTTCCCCTGCGGGTCGTTGTAGAAGGGATCGGGAAACGGATAGGTGCTATTCAGTAAGCCTTGGCCGTCCGCCGTAACCTCGCTGGCGGGGAGGATATTGCCGGGCGCCGGATTACCCGTTATGACATCGTTGACAACGCAAGGCATGCCGAGCGCATTTCCAGTGTACTTTGGATTGCCCTTTTGACACTGCGGATAAGATAGGAGTTGGCTAAAATCCCCATTCCGCATGGCTGCTGTGGGCAACGTTAACAGGGTAGTGCCAGGGTCCCGGAGTTGCCTCTGGATCTCGATGCCATAAAAGAAGAACAGCTTGTCTCGGTTCTTGTTGAAATCGGTTCCCGGGATGATGACCGGCCCTCCGATGTTGCCGCCGGGGTAATTGAATTTGCTGTTCGGTTTGGGGACACCCGCGTAGTTGTTCGACCAGTCGTTGGCGTTGAGGGCGGCGTTGCGGCCGTAATAGTAGCCCTCGCCGTGAAACTTGCTTCCCCCGGATTTCGTCACCGCATCAACAATGATACCGCCGTTGCCCTGGGCGGCTTCAAAGCCCGATTGCTTGACCGAAAATTCCTGGATCATGTCCATGTTGGGCTCGACGGTGAACCCTCCGGCGTTGCCCGGATCGATGATGTCGGAGTTATCGAGCTTGACCATGTTCTGGTCGTTGCGCAGCCCGTTGATGTTGAAATTATTGATGCCCCCGCCGGCCACCTGAAAACCCGATCCGCCCGAGGGATCATACCCGCCATTTTGCCCAGTACCGCCGGGAATCCCTGTCCCGCCCACCACGCCGGGCAAAATGTTGAGCAGCTCCAAAGCGTTGCGCCCTACCGTGGACTCATTCTGAATCTGTGCCGCGCCGATGGTGGGCGTCATCCCGCCTGACGACTTCGGGATCAGATTCACGGCTGTGGATTTGACCTCGATGGTTTCCACCTGCGTGCCCACTTGGAGGGTCGCGTCTTCTTGAAGGGCCGCGTCGGGAGCGACGTGAATGCCCGTCTGCTCAGACTTTTTGAAACCTTTGCTCGAAACCGTCAGCGTGTAGGTCGCAACGGGAACGTAGTTGAGGACAAACAAACCACTCGTATCCGAAGTGGTTCTCAGTTCCGTGCCGGATGCCTCATTGCGCAGTACCACCGATGCCCCTGGAACGACCGCCCCTGACGCGTCGCGGACTGTTCCAGAAACGGTGCCGTTACCTTGCTGGGCGAAAGCCAGCGGCGAGCCGAGAATCAAAGCCAAGCCCAGCACCGCAAGCCACACGCTCACCACTTCTCCTCGCCGTAGATTCTTCATGGTTGGCCACCTCTCTACTCTTCTCAAAGTTTAAGACTCGGATGTGAGTCGCTCGAAGATTTCAGTTGAAACGGCCCACCAAAAGCGGAACCTTGAACCACAACCTTGCGCCCGCGCAGACAAGCTTACGCTGCGATCTTGATGGGATTTTGCGCGAGAGTACTTTGAATCCTGCACGGTGGTGATTGTTAGTTCTTGCTTCCCTACCCCAACCGCGACGCATGACTACAGTGAAAGACACGCTTGAATACTCGAAATCAATTATGGCGGCATTCTGCTGGATGGCCCCTCCATCTGTCAAGGGACACTTTGCGGAAGAAGCTGGTCATTTTGCGTCACAACCCTGGCGAGAGTCTCTCGTGCAAAACACCTTGAATGCGCTTGCAGAAAGTACTATGCTCCGGGCGTAGCTGTTTTACGGGGCGAGCCCGCGCCCGAGGATGAATCCAAACGATAATTGCGGAGGTGAGCATGCGAAGTCGTCGTTTCCTCATTGCCTGCACGGCGATGATCTTAGTCGCAGGGATGGTTTACGCACGCAAGAACGATGCGAACTGGATGGACGAACCCTTTACCAAATGGGACCAAAAGCAGGTAAACGAGGTGTTCAACAAATCCGCCTGGGCTCAGACAAAAGACTTTCGGGGCCAAGTGCAGGGCGAACACGGAAGCACGAACACGACCATGGGTCCCCAGGGCGCCACACTGGGCACGGATGTGCCGCAATACAGTTTCACGGCCAGGTTTTTTTCCGCCCAGCCCATCCGTGAGGCTTACGTGCGGATGCTTCAGATCATGAACCATTACGACACGCTCCCCGCCGACAAGCAAAAGGCGTTCGACGAAAAAGTGAACGGGCTTCTGCACGCTGACGTCAGCCAGGAAGTGACCATCACCCTTTCTTTTAAAACCAACGATCCCATCGCTCAGCGGGACATGAACCAGTGGTTCGACACCCAAACCACCGACACACTGAACCAGAACGCGTATCTCTTCACTCCCGCGGGCCAGATTACGTTGCTCAAGTACATTCCCCCTAAGGAAGGCGGCGGCGGTCTCGGGGCCCGATTCATCTTCCCGCGACTGTTCAAAGGCGAGCCCATCCTCCAGCCCGGAGCTACCAGCAAGTTGCGCTTTCAACTTTCATGGCAGCCTCAGGCCGGACAGACTGTGTATATGGACTTCAAGCCTGAAGATATGACCTATAAAGGCCAGTTTTCGTACTGAGCGGCACAGGCGATGAGTGAGACAAGGACAATCGCCAGGGAATGTCGATATAGTCGGCGGGGTGCGACGCGGTGCCCTGATAAAGGAAATGAAAGTGGGTGAAGGTCAACTGTCAAGCTCTCGTCGCAGCCAACACGAACCATTTCACCGCAGCAAATGTCCGGCGCCCGCGGCGCGACGACCAACTCGAAGCTGACGTTGTTGCTGCCGGCGAAAGGCTCGGCCGAAGAGCTGGCGTGAGGATTGCGGGTCCAGTCATCGCCGGCCAACCTCTCGGCCGCGGCCCGCTTTTATGAGAGCGGCGTGGCACACACCGCCAACGGCGAGAACGATGCGGCTCTCGACGATATCAGGCGCGCCCTTAAACCGGGCCCGAATCGCTTCCATGCCTAGAGCTAGACGCTACCTCCCCGAAGATGCTCCGCACCCCACCTTAATGACTTCATCGAAGGCTGGTTTCGGCCGGCCCTCGCGATCAAACAGGAGCGGATAGTTCGTTCTTCCTCGAACGGGAAAATTGTTGAGCCACGAGCCTCGGTCAGTGACGCCCCAGAAAGTCACACGGGTGACGTCCGCTCGGTGTTTGAGAAACACCCGAAATAAATCGGCATAGCGCTGGGCGAGCGCTTGTTGGACCGAATCCGGCAATCCGTTCGTGTAGGGATTCAGTTTGGGCTGTAACTCAGCGTTACGCGATATGTCCGCGCCATGGTACTGCCATGCGGAAGGCAGTACGTCAATGTCGAGTTCCGTAATCATCACCTTGACGCCGAGTTTCGCGAAGGCGGCGATGCTCGCGTCCAACTGATCAACCGTGGGCCAGTCCATTCCGTAGTGTCCTTGGAGACCGACGCCGGTGACCGGCACGCCCTGAGCCTTGAGCTTCCTGATCAGCTCGAGAGCGCCGTTGCGCTTAGCTTCGTTTTCCATTGAGTAATCGTTGTATTGGAGTTGCGCTTTGGGATCGGCTTCATGCGCAAACTCAAAGGCCTTAGCAATGTAGTCTTCGCCGATGATCTTCAGCCAAGGCGTTTGGCCAAGAGTGCCATCATCATTGAGCGCCTCGTTGACCACATCCCAGCCGTTCACGCGGCCCTTGTAGCGGCCCACCACCGTTTGGATGTGTTCCCGCATGCGCTTCAGAAGCGTTTCGCGATCGACGGGATTTCCCTTCGCATCCTCGAAGACCCAGTTGGGCGTCTGGTGATGCCACACTAGCGTGTGGCCGATGATGAACATGTGGTTCTTCTCGCCGAACGCGACGTACTTGTCGGCCGGATCGAAGTTATAGCGGTCCGGTTCAGGATGAATACTCCCCCACTTCAAAACGTTCTCCGGCGAGATGGAATCGAATTGCGCCTTGACGAGGGCGGCAGCGCGCCCATCACTTTCGGTGAACTCGCTTGGGTTGAGCGCACACCCGATCAGGAAAGAGCCTTTGAACGCCTCTTTGAGCGTCGGCGGCGCTTGCTCAGCCAGCAACAAGCCGAGAGTCAGGAGCAAGAGGTTCAAGGCGGTCGCCGCAATGAACATTGGCCCCGAATGTTTCCTCACGGAGCGTTGAACGAAGCGTTTCATAACGCGTACTCCTTTCGCCGGTCTGCCAATTCCCTGGTCATCTGGACGTAGCCCCAATTGACACGAGATATCAGAAGTAAAGCCGGATGAGTAGTTTCTTACGGGACAATCGGGCGTTACCCAAAAGCAGGGGCAGACGCAAGCGCCTGCCCCGCGAAACACAAGCTGGCTCGATCTTACCGCTGCTGCTCGCCGGCTACTTTGCCGTGCCGGTGATAATGCTCATCACCCGCCGCTGGTAGGCCTCGATGACGTCGGTGTTCACGTCGGCCGCGGCGGCAAAGCCCTTGAAGTTGGCGCGAAGCTGACCTACACCCTTGGTTACAGTTGACGCAGCCAGGAGGCTGCCCACGGTGCTGTCTTCATCAGCCGTCAACGCGCCTTCCAGGTCAGCGATCTGGGCGTCTGCGAAGTACGTGGCGACCTTGTCCTCAAGCATCCGCCAGTACCCGACGGCGCCGTTGAGAAAACCGGTCAGTCCCTGGCAGGACGTGGTGGTGCGGGGCGGACGGCAGTCGAATTCGACCACGCCTCTCCAGCCACGCCGGTTGAGGGTGAGCACGATCATGAAGTCCGTGTAGACATTCGAGCCGAAGCCGGGAGGCAGGTCGCAGTCCATGCGGCCGGCGATTTGCCCGCCGAAATGGATGAACGGCGCCAGGATTCCCTCTTCGAGCAACTGACCGAGCTCAAATACTGGATCCAGGTTCAGCATCATGACATGCTGCGGATATTCCGGATTCACGAGGACGCGGCCGGCGAACGCCGGTTCGTTGAAGTAATGGCGAATGGCGCTGGCGGCGCTTGCCCCGGTGCCGGCGTACAGGGCCAGGAGCCGCGGCTCGTAGACCTTGGGTTCAATCGTGTGGATCAGCTTGTAGCCCTTCTCGAGCCCATAGCGCACGCAGATCTTCAGGCCTAGCATGTAGCGTGCGAGTCCGAGCCCGGGGTCCTGCTCATAGGCGCCGTCGCTGCCTTCGCGGCCGCCCCACCAGATAACGTGCTTGGCACCGAACTCGTTGGCGTGGTCGACAGCGTTGCATCCCTTTACGATGGCCGCGGCGCGAACCTGGGGAAATGGACTGGAGAAGGCGCCTGACCGGAAACAGGGGTTGGAGAAGTTGTTAGACGTGAAGTTGTAAATTTCCACTCCGGCCGCCGAGCAGCGTTCCTTGGTGTGACCGATGACATCGGTCACCAAGGCTGGCGCGGCGTCGTCCGGCCAGAGATCGCGATCGTGAAAGGATACCCGCTTGATGGCGGTCGTTCCGAGCACGTCGAGGAATGCGTCCATGCCGATGTTACGAACAGCGTCCCCGAAAGGGTCGCCGCCCGGATTGGTTCCACACCAACCGCCTATCGAGAAGCCGGCCGGTGTTACACTCTTGCCCATAGTAGTACTCCCTCCTGACTTTTTGTTTGGACTTCCGGAATATTTCATGATGTGTACTCCTTCCAACGGGCGGCCCCGGTGACTGGCCCGCCTTGCCGAATATCGAACTCACGAAAGAGCGCAGCGCCGGAGTGTCGACCTTCGTGGCGCCGGTCCGCTCCTGTGTCTCTTTGATGAACTGCATGACCAACTGCGTCAGGACGGCGCCCGGCCGAGGATAGGCCGCCACGATGTAGTGCGGACCCTTGACGGCCTCACCCTGTTCCTTCTCCAGTTCGGCCCTGAGGTTGTCCGGGCTGATCAGGGTGTTGCCGTGTTCGAAGATGACCTTGTCCATGGCCTTGTAGACTTCCTTGCTCTCCTTGACGAGGCCATAGTAGTCGAGCAGTTGAGCGAACACGTAGTTGGACGTCGTGTAGACGTCCTGGCCCTGTTCTGATTCGACCGCCTCGGCATTTTCTGTCCGAGTCATGGCCCAGCCCATCGTGGTTCGGTTCGTCTTGTAGATCGTCTTGAGGATTTGCCTGGCCCTCGCGGCAGGAATGAATGGCTCCTCGCCCATCGCGATCATGGCCCACAACGCGTCGAGTTGGTTGGTCCAGACGTCCGTGTTCATCTTCTTGGTCTTGGTGTCGTAGCAGGTCACGTAGTACTGGAGCTCGGCGCCCTTGCGGTTCTTCTTCTCGCGCCAGAGCTTCTCGAAGACCGCATTCGCCCGGTCAAAGGCCGCCTGGTACTGCTGGCGCGCCGGCTCGTCGCCCATCATCTGCGCCATGATCTTCATGGACTCGCAGCAGGCCATGTAGTTCGTCGTGTCGTAGGCATCGGCGCCGAAGAGCACCAGGTTGTCGAACGTGTTTTTGACCTCGTGGGGGTTGCCTTCGGGGATGCCGTCGCCGTCGATGTCGTAGGTCTTCAGGAAGTCGAAGCCGAACTTGAGCGTTGGCCAGTTCCGCTTCAGGAAGTCGGCGTCGCCGAGGAACTTGACGTTGCGCAGCACGCGCGTGGCGAGCTTGGGAAACAGATCGACCCAATAGTTGTTGTTGTACCAAGTGTAATCGCTGGTGCCGCGCAGGGGATGGCCCTTTGGCATGGCGCCGACATCGTGCGCGACGCTACCCTTGATCTTGGTGTGATCCCAGATCTGGGTCAGCGAGCGGCCCTCGTATTCCTCCGGGTGTTCCTTGAAATGCTTGCGCGCCTCCACGAATGAGCCATGCAGGTGGTAGAAGCGCTTGGTGAGATCCTCTGCCAGGACCGAGTCGATGAAACGCTGGCACAGCTCCTGCTCGACGTCCGGGAACAGCATGAGCAGCACCATCGAGTACCAGTCGACGTCCGAAGGGTCGATGTAGGCGTAGTCGAAGCACTCCAGGAATCGCGCCACGTCATTGCCGTCCTTTTCCACCCAGATGCAGGCGTTCGACAGGGGAAAGCTGAACTCGTTGAGGATCAGGCGGGTGAGTCTCAGGGCGCCCGCCTTGTCCTTCTTGTACGAGGGGCTCTTGCGGATGTGGGCGAAGATCCTGTTGTGGGTCGTCGTGGTGTGTTCGAGCCAGGCAGGGTAGTTGTCCAGGGCGATCTTGGCCAGGTCCACTGCCCGGGTCTCCTTGTTCTCGAAGCGCTTGACGTACTTGCGTTCGAAGGTCGTTCCGTCGATGTAGCTCTGCTGCGGGAAATCCAGCGCGATTGCGACCGGCAGCTTCCGGCTGGCCTTCGGCTGGAGCGTGAACGTGAGGCTGATCGCGGCCCCGTAGTCCTGTTTCGGAATGACGGCGCGCTTCTCGTAGAAGGTGCCGTCGTCGTTCAGCAGCAAATCTTGCTTGAGATGGTTGAGGCAGAAGGAAGGATGCACGTCGACGCTGACGCCCTCCGTCTCAGGCACTGCCAGGACCATTCGGTCCGCGCATTCCTGGCTGGCCATGACGACGCCCTTCATGCCCGGCGAGGCAAACGTTTTGTGCAACTGGCCCTTCACCGGCGCCGAACAAGCGTAGACCGTGTCCTGGTCCGTCGGCTTCAGTTCCTTTTCTTGCAGGTTCACCAGCGACGGCCGTGGGATCACCAGGATGACCTGCTGCTCCTCGTTAGATGTGTTCGTGACTTCGAATTCCTCGACGCTGATCGGCATCAGCGCGTCATCGGTCCCTGACAAGAACGGCGAGATCATGCGGCGGACGACTTTGATCTTGCCGAGCTTGTAGGCCAGCTCCGCGAGGGGCGTGGCGAGAGACAGGCTCGTCTGCTTCTCGCTAACCGGAGGATAGTAGTAGTTCTTGAGGGCCGGCACGTCATCCGGCCCTTCGACCGATTGCGGGTCCCTGGTTGTAAGCATGAAAGTCTTGCCCGCGACGCGCACGAAGGGCGCGGAACCAAGCTGAAGGCCGTTGTGATTTATTAGGATGAGTCTGCCGGCGTCGTTCAGGCGGTTGTACAGACCCTCGGGCGAGATGCCGACGGAGCAGGTCGGCGTGCCCAGGAGTGCGATCGTGTGGGGGAATAGAAGGGTCTTGGACATCCCCTGGAAGTGCACCGACATCTTGTTGTCGACGTAGCGCCTCCGGATCTCTGGCCCTGTGATGGTGTAGATATCTGTCGTCGTCACGCTCTTCGCTTTCGGCATGTGCTTTTCCTCAGCAGTATGACAGCTCCAAGGTGCTCTTCGCCGGCACGGGCTTCTTCACAGCGGACTCCTGCTGCACGCCCAACTTGATCGGCAGCTTCGTTTTTGCTGAAGGCTTGAGCTTGCCCCACAGCACGTCCACCGCCGCCCTGATCGAGTCGGGCGTGCCGCTGAAGTTGCAGACCACGGCGTCCGCCTCGTTTGTGGTGCCCTCGACGTACGGGTAGTTCGTCATCACCACGATCTTCTTGCCCGCCTCCTTGAGCTTCTTGACCAGCAGGCGGTTATTCCCGCTCTTGACGATGCGGGCGTAGTAGTTCGTCATGACCACCGTGTCAACCGGCTTGGCCAGCTCCATGCACTCCGCGATCTCGTCCTCGGTCGCCGTGAAGTCCGTGTCCACCAGGATCAGGTTCGTGGAGTAGTTGACCATCGCCTCAGCGAACATGTGCTGGTGCATGTACGGGTCCTTGCCGCAGAACTCGTACGGGATGCGCTGCTCAATTACCAGCATCGTGTGGTCGGTCTTGAGCGGCAGCATCTTGTTGTCGCGCAGGGTGAGCAAAGCCTTTTTGGCGACGTCCCAGGAGAAGTCGACGGCCGGCTTGCTCATCGCGTAGGCCTGGGCCTTCTTGGGGTCCCTCTTGCCGGCAGTCTGGAACAAGCCCTGGTCGTGCTTCATGCGCACGAGACGCGTCACGGCTTCGTCGATGCGCTTCTCGGAGAGCTCGCCGGACTCAACGGCCATCTTAATGCCGAAGAAGCACTGCGTGCGCGACTCGTCATCGGCCTTGAGGAGGATCGTGTCACAGCCCGCCTTGATCGCCAGCGCGCAAGCACGCGGCAGCGGCCACTGCCTGAGGATGGCGGCCATGCCGATGGCGTCCGAGACGATGACGCCGTCAAAGCCGAGCTCCTCTCGGAGAAGCCCCGTCAGGATCTTCTCTGAGAGGGTCGTGGGAAACTTGTCGTCGAACGCCGGGTATACCGAGTGCCCCGTCATGATGGCCTGCACGCCCGCGGCGATGGCGGCTTTGAAGGGCACTAGCTCGACCTCGTGCATCCTCTTCTTGTCGGCCCGGATGACGTCGAGCACGTCGTGGGCGTCCGTCGCGGAGTCGCCGCGTCCGGGGAAGTGCTTCGCGGTGGCCGCGATCCCGCCATCCTGAAAGCCCTTGAGCAGCGCCACGGCGTGCTTGGCGCAAGTCTCAGGATCGTCGCTGAAGGACCGCACTCCGATCTCCGGGTTCTTCGGATTGATGTTGACGTCACAGACCGGCGAGTACATCTGTGTGACGCCGATATTGGCAAGCTGCTTCGCGATCGTGACACCGATCTTGTACGTGAGCTTCACGTCGCCGATGGCCGCCATGCCCATCGGAGGCGGAAACTGGCGGATGCCGCCGGCCATGTAGTCGTTCTTGAAATCGCCTTCGAAATCGATGGTCATGTGCAGAGGAATGCCTGAGGGCCGGGCGAGGGCGATCTTCTGCAGTCGGTTAAGGTCCTTGGTGTAGTCCTCCGGAGTGATGCTGATGCCGAAAGACTTGCCGGCAAAGTAGGTCTTCGCAATCGTGAAGTAGTCGGCGGGCTTCTGGAAGTTCTGGTCGATCTGCGAGTTGCCCCAGTAGAGGTTCTTGCAGGTTTCGACCGCGTAGGGCTCGAGACACAGGCCGCCGCAATGCAGCTTGGTGATCTGCTCGATCCCGCTGGGGGTGAGCATCGCGCCGCGCCGGGTAAACGTCAGGAGCTGGCCGATCTTCTCCGCCAGGCTCATCTTCGCCAGTTTCTGGGCGATGAAAGCGTCTCGCTTCGGATTGCCTTTCTTGGCCATTTTCAGTCTCCTGTTCCTTGTCACGCCGCTAATTGCCACTTACCGCGGTTCTCCGGTCCCACCCAGAACTCGCCTTCCTTCTTCCAGCCGGGCTCGTCAATGCGGAGGTCTTTCGTCTTCCATCCTGCCCTGATGCGTCTGGTCAGGTCGTCAAATCCCTTGTTCCAGGCAAGACCATCCGGAACCGTGACGTTCATGCTGCCGGCAGCGTTGGCGTACCTCAGGCAGGATTCGATACTGTGGTTCCAAACGAATGCCGCGAGGAATCCCGCAATCGCCGAATCGCCGGAACCGAGCGCGCCCACGAAGCGCTCCTCTTGGTAAACGGGGAACCACAGCTCGCGGTGGGCCCAGTTCTCCAGGTCGGAACAGCCAGCCACGCCCATCTTCTGTAGGCGTCCCTGGTCGGCGGTGCGGACGTAAAGACCCCTGTGGCCGCATTTGATCATCGCGATCGCCGCGCCCATTCTCAAGAGGTCGCCTCCCAGGGTAGCGATCTCCTTCACGGTCAGGTGATCCAACACGCTCTCCTTGGGGCCGAGCTTGGCCTTCTTCTCGAGGAACTTGTCCCTGTAAAGGAAGTAGAAGATCTCCTCCGCACTGGGCATCATGAAGTCCGACAGCGGGACCCAGTCCATGAGGATCGCGCGCCAGTCGAGCTGGCCGGCGCGGCTGTTCATGTCCGGCAACGAGAGGTCCAGGGCCGTCGTGGTGCCGAGCTCCTTGGTCTTCTCAAGGATCTTCGTCAGCTCGCGCCCGGTGTTCTCGTAGAGCTTCGCCATCCAGGGTGGGTAACCGAAGAGCATCAGCTTGGCGCGGCCAACGAGGTCGAAGTCCATGTCGTCGTAGCCGAAGGTGTCGTTCGCGCCGCAATGGTGGAGATAGAAGCGATCGATCCCGGGGATGCAGATGGCGATGGTGTACGACGTAGACTCGCCCTTGACCATCTTGATCCCCTGAAAATGACCTTCGTGCTCCTCGTACCAGCGCAGTATCTGCTTGCCGAAGTCGTCGTCGCCGATCTTGCCGATGAGCTCGGTCTTGACGCCGAGTCGCCTTATGGACACCCCCGCGTTTGTGACCGGCCCCCCTCCGACGACGACGCACTCGCCCATGTTGATCATCTTCCCGGGCACGAGCACGTCGGTCATCTTGTCGACTTTGCCGTCGATCGTGAAGGCGGGGATGAGGTCCAGACATGTGTGCCCTGCGGCAACGATTTCAAGATCCCGTTTGGTGGCCACTCTAAGCTCCTTATCAACCGAGTGTGAGACGAGTCCGCGCGCTGGTACAGGACACCTACGGGGGTCGAGGGCGCGTCCTTCGTTCAACAATGTTCCGTTCCTGTTACTCGAAAGACCCAACATCGGATGAGGCTCGAAACGCATCGGCGGCAGGGACGCTCGGATCGACGTTGACGGCCGCGGGGCTAACGCGTGCGTACGCAACGCGGGACGTCCGCCAGGCGAGGTCCCCGTCGAAGCGTTGGCGCGCTCCCGGTGTCGTGTGGGCCCTGCCCGGCCACAAGGCAGCCAGACTAACCCATGACGCGAGCGGATGTCAACCCTGGATTGCCGTTTTCGACCACTTACTGCTAGCCTCGCGACGCCTTCGGACGCCTTTATTCATGCAGGTGTGAACGCAATGAAGACACTCCGGAGGACGACACCCATCGGGTGAGAAACGAAACGGACCATTCCATCTTCCCTTCAGCACTTCGCTCTTGGCCGCGCCAGAGCCGCTCAGGATGAGAATGATGAAGAACACGGCTCCGAAAGGGGTCGCCCGCTGTACAATAAATGCTGTCCAGGAAGGTATATTGGAAATCCTGGTTGGATTCTTGTTGACGAGCGGATTCGTCTCGAAAGGACACCAGATGCGTCGGGTTCAACGAATGACACAACACTTTCATGGCTGCCTCTTCCTCTGTTCTCTTGTCTTCGCGGCCGCGCCGGGGTACGCGCAGCCGTCCGGCGGGCCCTACGGTCCGATTGATCAGCGGTACGAGATCCCGAAGGCCGCGCACGTCTACTACGTCGCCCCCGACGGGAAGGCCGACTCCCCGGGGACGACGGTCGCGGAACCGACGACACTCGAAGCGGCGATCGAGCGCGTCGTCACCGGCGACGCCATCGTGATGCGCGGGGGCGTCTACCGCACCGGCGGCCTGGTCCTGAATCAGGGCATCACGTTGCAACCGTACGCCGACGAACGGCCGATCCTCAAGGGCACCCAGGTGGCGACCAAGTGGGAGGCGCTGCGCGGCAACGTCTGGAGGACCGCGTGGACGCGCCTCTTCCCGGCGGCGCCACAGCCCTGGTGGCGGCGCGACCGCGAGGGCATGCGGACACCGCTGCACCGGTTCAACAACGACATGGTGTTCGCGGATGGCGAGCGGCTGAAGTCCGCGGGTTGGGAGGGAGAGCTCGACGCCCATTCCTTCTACGTCGATTACAAAGACGGCTACGTCTACATCGGCCTCGATCCCACCAACCGCCTGGTCGAGATCACCGCCTTCGACAGCGCGCTGGTGCGGATCGCTGGCGAGGCTCACGGCAAGCCGTCCGATCGCAAGGGCCCGCTCATCCGCGGGATCACGTTCACCCAGTACGCCTTCCGCGCGCTGGAGGTCGAGGGCAAGAAGCGCTTGACCGCCGCCAACGAGCCCACCGACGAGCCTGTCGGCCCAGCGGACCCCGCCACGTACGGCAAAGAGGTGACCGGGACGGTGGTCGAGAATGTCACAATCACTCACTGTTCACGCGTGGCCGGCTATTTCCGCGGGGATGGCCTCGTCATCCGCAACTCGCTCGTCAGCGACACCGGCACGGAAGGGATCTACATCATTGGGTCGTCCGACGTCCTCCTGGAGAGGAACATCTTCCGGCGAAACAACATCGAGCAGATTACCGGCTACTACCCGGCCGCGGTTAAGATCTTCAACCAGACGTACCGGGTCACTTTCCGCGACAACCTCATCCTCGAGCAGCCTTACTCGAACGGCGTCTGGTACGATGTCGGCAACCACGACGGCGTCATCGTGGATAACTGGATCGACGGGGCGATCGACGGCTTCTTCTTCGAGATCTCACACGGGGCGATTGTGGCGGGCAATGTCTTCGTCCGCTGCGACAAGGGAGTCCGCGTGCTGAACTCCGCGAACGTGCGCGTGTACAACAACACCTTCGTGGACACGCCGGCGTCGTTCGAGCGCAACGGGCGCACCGCGACGGGCGACGCGTTCGGCTGGCATGCCTCAACCGGCCCGGACTTGGACAAACGCGACGGCCACGTGTTCGTGAACAACTTGCTGGTTGCGAGCGACGCGTACCGCGAGCCTTTGCTTCAGTTCGAGCAACCGGCCTCGCTCTGCGCCAGGCTGCCGCGCCCGCTCGCCACAGAGGTTGACGGCAACGTTTACGTGCGCGCCGCTCCTCCGGGTACGGCGTCCGCGCCCGCGCTTATCGTGTGGAGCCCCGCCGCGACCGATAGCTGCACCACCCGGCTTGCATCGCTCGACGAGTTCCGCAAGCTGATGCCGGCGTTCGAAGCCGGCGGACGCCAGATCGAGAAAACTCCGCGGTCGATCTTCAAGAGCCCGGACCTCGGCCGGTACGAACTGCTCGAGGCGCTTCCGGGGGGCGCGGCGCTCCCCGCGGACATCCGCAACATCCTGGGCTGGAGCGAGGAGGAGGCGCAGTCAGTGGGCGCGTTCCCGTTCCGGCGCTGACGGGGCCAGGCGGAGACCAGCGTGAGAGACTCCCATCTCCCTCTTCCAGATTGAAAACAGGCCAAGACACAATTCTCCCGGTCAACAGCCCTCTGGCCGCTCGGGGCATCGGGGCGGTGTCGAGGCGTGGATGTGTAATCTTTTGGGCAGTTGAGAGGTGAGGGTCGCCGTCGGCGCTGTGGGAATGTGGAAATCCGGCGACTTTTGCCGGATTTCCAAGCGCGGTGGAAAAGTCAGCCGTTCAGACTTTTCCAC
>Ga0208457_1000836_pt1 | contig 25647 bp, 22 predicted proteins | sample June2015DPH_10_1_FD_185513 | JGI IMG/M metagenome (GOLD analysis project Ga0208457, IMG submission 185513) | Peatland microbial communities from SPRUCE experiment site at the Marcell Experimental Forest, Minnesota, USA - June2015DPH_10_150... | ecosystem: Environmental > Terrestrial > Soil >... | reverse complement strand
GGTCGTGCCCAGAGAATACGCCGCCGTCCAGTTGGTCGTGCTCACGGAGGCGGAAGCGCTGCAAATATCAATTGCGCCTCCGAACGAGCCGATCTGGCAACTCGTGCTGGGATTCTCTCCGCTGACGATTAAAAATGTTTGGTTGGCGCCCGAGCCGCGCAACGCGGTGCGGTTGTTTTTTACCCACAAACCGCCGATGTTGAAAGTGCCAGCTCCTAGAAGCACGAACTGATTACTTCCGCAAGCTGCAAGCGCAGCGTTAATCGTCGTGGCCGAAGCGCCTGCCGCAATGGTGCTGCCGCATTGCGTCCAAGTGCCGGAGGGGATGCCGCCTTCGACGCCTGTGTTTATAGCCGACCAGTCTACAGCGCGATTCGAGGCGATGATACCAGACCACAGTTGTGCATGCGCTGAGGTCGGTACCATCAAGACCAACATCAGCATGATAGAAAACAAAAACGGGTGTGCGCGTCTCATGTTTGCCGCCGTCCCGCCCTAACCGATATATCCCCCCGATAAGCATGCGTGACAATCCTCTCAGCGCGGGCGGTCCCAGCAGCCAAACAGAGTTCAGATTTGACTATCAATTAGCTTCCCCCTGGCTTCCTAGGACCAAGTCTAGGGCGTCCTACTCAAGTGTTTTACGCCTTTGCCAGCATCACTTACCACTGTCTCTTAGGTCAGAAAAGGCCCAGGTATTCTCACTGGCCGGAAGGGCAATTTGCTTTCGTTTCGCTTCCAAGACCGAGATTGACCCTCTGCTCTCCATTTCTACTGAGTTTACAGATGCGCGCGGAGCTAAAATCACGCATTAGAATACTCCCACTCTTGGTTGAGGGCCAACATGTTCATTCTAAAAGGTTTGGGGAGAGCTGGCTGAGCCTACGGATGCTCGTATTGAGCGTACACCTCGCGGCGTTCGCGTCTAAGGCCCTCGTCGTACTCTCCCTCCGGTTCATAAACGATGACTTGGCTACCACGATTTAAAAAGGCGAATGGCACGCACAATAGTTTTTTTAGCCGCAATCTCAACGCTTCCCTTTGTTCGGGCGGCACGAAGAACAGCATGAAGCCACCGCCACCGGCTCCCAGGAGCTTCCCTCCGAGAGCACCTGCGCCGAGCCCGGCCTCATAAATATTGTCAATATCAGTATTGGAAATATTTTGCGTTAGCGATCTCTTGACTTTCCAACTTTCGTGCAGCAATCGTCCAAACTCATGCAATGAGCGACTCGGACTCGTGACTATGGTCTCAGCCTCGTTCACCATTTGCAGCATTGTATCCAATTCCTTCTTCTTTTGCGGCGTTACTCTTATCTGCTCTTTTGCAATTTCTGAAGCGATTCGGGAAAACCCCGTGAAGTAGAGCGCCAGATGTTGCTGTAGTTCCGCTAGTCTGCTCGGTGCAGTTAGTACCCGCTTTACCTCTATTGTGTCATCCACGTGAAAATCAATGCGGTTGAAACCGCCATATGCAGCACTCACTTGATCCTGAGCACCAACGGCCTCCTGAAGCAAATCTTGTTCTACGTGTATCGCATCCGCAGCAAGCGCATGCTTGTCCCGCATCTGATTTTTGAGCGCGTAAAGGCCAAGGAGAAGTCCCACTGTGAATGCAGAACTCGTGCCTAACCCGGTGCGGGCAGGCAAGTCAGCCACGTGATGGATCTCCAAGCCCTCATTAAACTCCAGGAATTGCAGGCAGGCGCGCACTGACGGATGCTCGATCGAATGGTTACTGACAACGTTCTCAACCTTTGAATAGGAGACGCGGCTGTGGTACTCGAAAAAAGGCGGCAAATGTCGACAAGTAATATAACAACACTTGTCGATCGTAGTGGACAGGACGGCGCCACCGTGTTCACGGTACCAGACCGGATAATCAGTTCCGCCCCCGAAGAATGAGATGCGAAGAGGAGTGCGGGTAATGATCATGGGTTCAACCTCCCAAATATCCGGAGAGATGGAAAGAGCGCATCAGTAACGAGCATCTCATCCGCGTCCAGGAATGTCTAAGTATGAATGCAAAATATTGCGGGCCTTGAGCCCAAACATGAATAGCGGACAACCATTCGCGCATAACGAAGGGATTTCACATTTGAGAGTTGCGAAAGGAACTGTTCGACAACGACCGGGCTTCAAGAGGACGCCCGCAATGTGTCCAAGCCTACTTTCAAATCGCTAGATTGCCCGCATTTTTTCACCGTTGCATGCGGAAGAGTGTTTTGTCCCAAGCCCTTTCCACACCCGACCGGACTCTCGGCAAGAACACTTGAGCACGGTATGTCAGCCCCTGGCCAAACAATGGCTTCATCCACGAGTACTTCCAAGATAAGCGCGGGACCTCCAGCTTTCCCCCCATAGCTCTGGCAACGTTGTCTGCTTGCTCCACAATGTCAGGCCTCTCAGGATAGAAGTAGACCAGCCAGTTCTGCAAGTACTTCACACAAGCGGCCCGAACCCTTGGGCTGTCTTCCAACGATGTCAGATAGCCGATGTGTAATTCCATCGAGCGCCACTGTGCCTCACGTTTCCTGTCTGATCGCCCAACGTAACTGAGGCTGCTGGCCCCAGATGCCCTGTAGTACACCTTCGCTTCCGGCACAAACCGGACGCCTTCGCTTTCTAGAAGCACGCGACAGAAATATTCGCCATCGTCGTCTCCCAGCAATTGGGTGTTCCACGGACCAGCAGCCTCCGTCAACTCGCGGCTGACCAGCCAGGTAGCGGTTTGCATGTGGAGGTTTTGTCCCATCTTGCGCAACAGCCATTCTGCAGGAGGGAGATCGCACCAAAGCGCCGTCGGAACAAACTTGGCCCGATCGTATCGGTACAGAAAACGTCCCCAAGCCGAAGAAAGAAGCGTCCGTTTGCTGTGGGATTGGTTCAGTGCTTCCATCTGCCTGGCAATCTTGTCCGAAGCCAAGAGATCATCGGCATCCAGCCACTGGATATAGTCTCCAACGCTCAAGGAGAAGCATCTGTTCCGCGTTGCTGCCGCACCTTGGTTCTTCTGCGTCACAACCCGGACCTTGTCCGACTCGAACTGTCGCGCAATCGCAAGAGTGTGATCAGTGGAACCGTCATCGACAATGATGATCTCTTTTGGCTCCCATGTTTGCGCAACCGCCGACCGGAGTGTGTCAGCGATCCATTCCTGCGCATTAAACGCAGGGATGAGTATTGATACCAAAGGTTTCAAGATCCTTGCCTCCTTGACAAACTTAGATACACATCGCGCGTCATCTGCCCCACTACATCCCATGAATTCCTGCTGTTGGCGTAGTCACGTATTTCCTGGCGGTGCTCGTCCAGGCGGCTATATAGGTCGCTGGCAAAATACGCCTCGATTGCCCGTGCCAGATCAACTGGATCACGTGGCTTACATAGTAGCCCTGTCTTACCTTCGACGACCGCTTCCCTCAGGGACCCTACGTCGGATGCGACTACCGGCAGGCCGAAACTATATCCCAAAAAGAGTACGCCGCTCTGGAAGATCTCTGTGTAAGGAAGGACTAAGACATCTGCCGCTTTGAAGAAGAACTCCGTCTCCTCATCTGGAACGAATTCGATCTTCTGGATGACTCGTCCCGGTTCAACATCGCGGTTGATCTTCTTTTGGATTTCGTCCAGGTATTTCTCACTCCCCAGCTTCGGCCTACCCACGATGATCAGCCGATAGTCGTCGTTCTTGGCCAAGATCCGCTGGAATGCGGCGACCAGGAAATCCAGGCCCTTGTAAGGCCCGATTCTGCCGAAGAACAGGATGGTTTTCTCGTCGTTCCTGATGCCCAGCCGCTGCTTCGCCTGTTCTGGAGTGAGAGCGGCGGTGTGCGGAACAGCATTGTTAATCCCAAAAGGGATGACCGAGACTGCTCGTTCATGAATGCCAAAATCCCTGAGGAGTTCAGTCTTCATTCTTTCCGTATGAACGAAGATGTGATCGGCAAGGTGATACTGAATTCGCAGGGTGAGACGATTGAGGAGCGAGTCGTTCGAGTCCCTCTTACCTGCATTCACATTGTGCGCAGTAAAAGCGATCTTCTTGCCAAGCAGTTTGAAGTAGAGCATCAGCACAGTTCGGTCGAATATCTGGAATCTGTTGTTCCAAAGGATATGAAAGACCTTCGGCCTGGCGACGAAGGCGTATCGAATGAGTCTCACATAGTAAAGCAATATCCTACGTATCTTTGTGGAGAGACTAGCGTCCTCTTGATTTCCTCTCAGATTAAGAAATCTCAGTCTTGGACTTGCATGTAGTTCAGGACTGTCTACCTCATCGCTGCCGATGAAGTCCAGGCACACGCCTTTTGATATAAGCGACATAGCCAGGCCGAATGCGTACGGCTTGTCGATGCCGCCAGTGAGTAATCCAACTTCAATTTCAAGTGGCGGCGCAGGCTCATCTACGTAAGCACCGACACCCTTGTCCACGGTACAGGTGTTCGCAGACGGAATTGCCTCTGTCACCCGGATGACCTCTTTTTGATTCGTGCGACGCTTTCTTACGCGAGATTCGCGTCCCCGCAACTGACCAAGCGAGCCGGAAGTGATTACTATCTCGCTATTTCCCGAGATCTGTTTACCCCAACCTTCCTCAATTCGACGTTCGGAGTAGCAGGCTCGGCGGGAGAATCTCTCACCTCGAAACTCTTCGAAACGAGACCTTTCGGAACAGCGATTGCCGCCAGCAAGAAGCAGATCCACACGGGGTTTAGCAGCCTGAACCCCGCCTCGGTTAAACTGTAGATCACGCCGACGACAAAATACGCTAGCATGAGTCTACCTGCCTCAGGTTGCTGGCGGAGAATCCCAATGGCATGCCGGTAGCCAGTAATGATTACAACTGTGAGCAGGGCCACCCCCGTCCATCCTAGATTCAAGAAGACCTCCAAGTATCCATTATGAGCTTCGTTTGGGTGCCACCAGTGCTTGCTCCAGATCGTGTCGAGCCGTGGCCCCATCCAGAAGCTCTCGAAGCCGACCCCGAACAACGGGTTTCCGTTCATGCCAACGATTTCGCTCCAGAGTTCAGTCCGACCAGTAAGCGTTGGGTCCCTCCCTAAACCCCTTGCCAGGTCCCCGCCGAGTTCGGGGAACAGCGCAAGGCCGGCGACAACCAACATCGCCACCACAATGACATGCACGAACGCGATCCTTCGGGTAAGGGCGGGGAGACTCGTCACCAGCATCAACCCGCTTCCCATAACAAAACAGGCAAGCGAGGTCATTGAATTTGCGTACCAAAAAAGCCAGAGCACCATCGCGAGCAACACCCCTTGTGCTATCAACGGCCGTTTGCTGCGGCGGTATCGCCTCTCTCGGACCTCTTGGAGAATGCGCCAGACGGCCCCGAGTCCTAAAAGAAGGCAGATAACCCCGAGCATGTTCTTGTCGTTTGTGACGCCTTCGAAAACCCATCTGGTGTCCGAAGATCTATATGCCCTCCCCAAATCGAGGTAATACTTGATTAAAAGGACGGAAACGGGCACGAGCAGAAAACCTGTCCGGGCTAGGAACCGTTTGACCGCCGACAATGGCTCGGGATCAGTCAGCACGATCATGACCATCACGAGATCGCCCAGCGCTTTGATCCAACGTTTAAAAGCCACGTCGGGGTAATCGGACCAAAGCGTACTTACTGCACAGTAGCCAAAGAACAAAAGAATCGGTGCGTTCACTCGCAGCAAAGTCCAAGTTTTTCGTCCTCTTCCGACAAGCACTATGATGCCGATCGCCAAGAGCACTGTGAAGATGATCCGCTGGGAGGGGCTTCCTTCGAGCTGGTCGATCGCTTTCCTTGGCGCGCTTTGCAGCCACTTCGATGCCGTTGCAGCGAGTACCATCCAGACTACCGGAATCCAAAGAGCATTGGATGTCCGGACCTTCCGCTCCCGATCAAACAGGAAGAGCCCGAGAATTCCGAGGGCGTATACGATAGTGGCGATTAGTGGGGGCGTAACAACCTCCCAATTCGCATTCCTGAACGATGGTGACGACTCATCTCGGGTCGAAAAACAGGCGGTGCAAGAGTTCCAGGGTCAGCAATTTGTGAATCTCCCTGGTGTAATTTCGATTTCCTTTGAGGTGCCCTCGCACTAGGGCTTCCAGCCCGCTCGGTTCGACGTATGGCCGGGCAAGCGTCCGCGAGTCGAGTAGTATGTCGCGAACGTACTTTGAGAGTGCATCCCGATACCAGATTCGAAAATGGGACAACTTGTGCCTTCCGAGGAAGAACCGTTCAAAGTGGAACGGCGCGAATAGATGATCGATCCGTGCCAGCCACTGGGGCATACCGTAGTCGTACGCGTATTCCGCCTTGACGGTAAACTCGAAAAAGGATCGAGCGGCAATCGCGGCTATCCGTCCAGAGTTTTCATTCACGCCGCGGTCCGTCCGTAGCCGCCCGAGAGCTGGATTGCCTTCGCGGATCATGCGCAGGCGGACGTCATTATTTCCGCCCTCAGATCTCGGCGCCCGAAAAACCGTTCGGACAAGATCGTTGTCGAGGTACGGGGATCGTACGCTAAGTTGAGTCTGCTCCAGGGAGAGAATTCCGTGATGGTACCAGGGAGACTGGTGGAAAGCAGCGAAGGTCACCGGGTGCTCCTGGCGCAGCCCTGCGTAGGTACGTACCGCTTGGTCAACAAAGGATAGAAATTCGCGACAGTATAGCCGGGCCGTGGGTACTTCCGGACTCAACATAACGTCATGGCGGATGATCTCACTGCCGTAAGTTCCCACGATTTTCACTGGCGCGATATGCCGGGCCTTCTCACTCACGTAGAGATCGGAAGAATGATATACGTCAACGCTTCCCTCGGTAAGGTATACGCTGCGCTCGGCGTAGTGTGGAAAACGCGCGAGGAATTCATCTCCAACCTGAATCGCTTCGTGCGGTTGATGGCACTGGCTCGCAACTCGTCGCGCGACTCGGACGTCTTCGCTGTCGCGGAGCATGCCCCCAAACGTGTAGCAAGGGAGTGCCCCAGGTGCGGCTTTTTGCCACGCCATAATCGCCCTTGTGTCCAGCCCACCGGTGAGAGTCATCCCAATCGGTTGATGACCCTTAAAGTACCGTGGGAGGTTCCGAGAGAAAACATCCCGCATTTCCAGGTAATAGGATTCCGGCTCAAGGGGGGCCTGCTGCTCCCATTCCCGCGGCTGAAAATACGTTTTCTTTTGCTCGACTGACCCGTCGCGAAAAGTCCATGCCGACCCACCCGGCAACGCGTGGATTCCTTTAAATATAGTCCGATCCCCCAAGACGCAGCTGTACGCGACAAACTCCCCTAAACTCTTGAGGTCCGGCGTTCGGAGTTCCGGGTGCGCGGCCAAGATCGCTTTGGCTTCCGCAGCGAAATAAAATGCTTCTTTGGATTCGTAGTAGTAAATCCGATGCATCCCGTACCGGTCATTAAAGAGCGTCGCCGTACCACGTCTTTGGTCCGTCAGGAGGCCGTGGAACATCCCGTTCAAGCTGGCCGGAAAGGTCGGTTCATCTTCGTAACGATGGACGAGATAGGAGGCTTCGTGCGCATCGAGCGAATGACCTTGATCTTTGAGGTGACGATCCGTCCCGGGTTCAGGGTACTCTTCCCCCGAAAAGACGAGTGAGACATCACCGCGTTCGTTAGAGAGAGGCATCCCATCGGAAAAGGAGCCCTCCAGCGCGCACCATCCCACGTACACTCCTAGAGATTCATCGATCCACGTTCCCGCTCTGTAGAAGGCCTCGTGGCGAAGGGCCTCGACCATGCGGAACAGTTCCGCTTCGGCTCGCAGGCGAGGTATCTTGGTGATAAGACCGACGATTCCCGGCATGGGTCCCTTTTGCTAGGAAGTATCCCTCGAAATCTGCAGCTTACGCGTGTACCAGGCGGTCCGGAGTCTGCGGATTCTGGCCATTAAAGGCTCGGGAAAAAGATCAACGAACCTGTGGTGCAGGCCGAGGCGGAGGGCTACCCTACCGATGAGAGTCATAGGGACGTAATAGCGAGGCAGATCGATGCGCTGGAACCCGTTGACTTCTTTGAAGCGGCTTAGACTGTCCCCCTGTTTTTTTCCATAGGCGAACTTCCCGTAGGTCAGAAAAGGTATCCCGTATTCTGCGCAGGACCGGACTGCTTGCGCAATGAGCGCATTCGTCGGAGCCTTGTCTCTGTGCTGGACCATCGAGAGGATATGCAACAGACATGCTTGAGTTCGAGTTTCGTTGGTTACGGCTTTGCCGAAACCGATCATGCTTTCTCCGAAAAACGCACCGATGAAGATGCTAGAGTCTAGAAACGTGCCAGCATACTCTCGCGCTCTTTCGAGGTTCATCCCGTAATGGGGAAAGCGTCTTCCTTGACGGATGGGGCACTCGTTGTAGACGTCGCAAATTCCCTGAAGGAGTGCGTCATCAAACGGCACCTCCCGGACGACAAGCCCACTCTTCTCGGCCTTCCTGACCTTAACCCGGACATTCTTATGAATCTGTTTCGTCCACCAGTGATCGAAGGTGGATACGGGCAGGACAGCTAAGTTGTCCCACTCCATGGGGTAAGCGTATTTCGGCGAGGTTTCAGGTGGTTTTTGCAAGAACGTAAAGAGATCGATCCGGGATCCGGATTTCCAGAGGCCGTCCAGCACTGCTTCCGGGTCGTCCAAGGACACGAATTGATCACCGTCAAGGCGGGCGATGCGAATCAGACGCCCGTCGACTTTGATGTCCTTCCCGCAAATTTTGACAAACGGTTTCTTTTTCATGGCGCTCCAAAATACTATTGCGAAGAAGCTGTTGCTAACGATTACTTAATGTCTTGCCCCAGACAAATGCTTTCAGTCGCTGCATCTGCTCCCGTCTGCAGAACTCGACCATCTCACGGGAGACTGGCCTCTCGACACGTCGTACTAGGGACCAGAGATAACCAGTCCCCGTCATCAAGCCTCCCAAGATAAGTGGCCTCTTGGTCATCTGATAGGCCGTTCTGAACAATTCCCATATCGGACTGGTCCCCACAGCGTAGTCTTTGCCTCCATCTTTAAATTTCGAGATCAACACGCCTTGCTGGGATGTCCCGGTGGCCCGATGGTGCAGATACACCTTCTCAGTAAATGTCCTGGTCTGCCATCCCTTCATTCTGGCCGAGATATCCGCAATCCGATCAATGGCGCCACCTTTCACCGGCATGTATCCGCCGATCGCTTCAAAGCACTCACGACGAAACAGCTGGCAGGGGCCGGTCACGTGCTCGATGCTCACGTAGCGATAATCGTATGGGTCATTGAGTGGGTCCCTGTACGGCGTTCCGACCAATCCGAGCGCGGGATTCTCCGCCAGTTTCCGAAGCAAGAAGGCGAAATAATCTTCGTCAAACGAGACATCGGCATCCAGATTGCCAATCACGTCGTATTTCAATTCCGCGAATCTGAGATGGCCCGCGTTGAAAGCAGTCACCTTCGCCGCAAAGTTCCGCTCCGCACGCTGAGGCAGACACACCAAGTCGATCCAATTATGCTTGGAGAGAAATCCGCGCACGATATCATCGGTGCCATCGGTCGAACCGTCGCTGACGATAACCCACCGAAGAGGGAGTATCGTTTGTGCGACGACCGACTTAATGGTTTTCTCTATATATGCGGCTTCATTTCGCGCAGGTGTTACGAGCACATAACTAGGAATCTGTGTCAACATGGTTCCTCTGGCAAGCCGCCGAAAGGCGAGACAATGCGAGACAACGTTCTAGTGAAGCTTTGAGCGAATGTTGCGACCCAATTCACGGCGCTCACCAGCAGCACTTTTTAGAGTTTTGCGTCGAGCCCGACAATCTCGAGCTCTGGAAACAATCCCGCTTAAGATTCGATTGGTGTCCACATAGTTGTCGCGGAATTCAGATAGCATGCGGCGAACCCTCACTTTCGTCTTGTAGATTCTTGTCCATTGACGCGAGAATCCAGCGGAACCCGGTCCGCCAGACAAGACCCTAATCTCGGCGGTTTGGCCAGCGTCCAACGACAGACGTATCTTAAGATTCCCATCTTTTCGCTCGCAGTCCTGTGCTCGTCCATTCACCGTCACCGAAGGTGCTGGTCCGCTGGGGGTTTGCCGACGAAGCAAAATATATCGACGGGTCTGTGTTCCGTCGTTCTTCAGCCAAAAGCGGCTCGTGTAGAACCGGACATAAACATCGCCGTCCTCAGTCGTTCTCGTCAGGTAGGCGCGCGAACAAATTGTCGCGAGATTAGTCCAATCGAGTCGCTCCTCGAGAGCGTTTACTCGTGCGACAAAAGTTTCAAGTGAATTGTACCCTTCTCGAAAATAACCGTGATGTTCAACCGCCAGGGCTGGCTTTCCCATGAAGAGATCAAGAGCGAACTCAGCGACCTCACGTGGGTAGCGACGCCCAAACAGAGGAAAATCCGCAAATCTGGTGACCGCCACGTCCAATAGATCCCGAACGACCAGCGTTTCTGTCACCATTGAGGGGCATTGATCGGTGTTGACAGCGGCTAGATATCCCGCGGCCTTCAAGGCAGCAATGGCTTCGGGGGAAAAGAGTCCCTGAGGGAATACCATGATATCGTCGAACGAGACCCCGTAAAGCCGTTCGTGTGTTCGCATTCTCTCCAGCGCCATTTGAGCTTTGTTATGGAGCACCTCGAAGTCGGCTGTCGCGAACTCCCCGCCGGTATGGTCACAGCCATGAATGCACAGTGAAGACATTGCGTGACTGGATGAAAAGAGTTCCGCGACCTCCTTGCTCGACCTCCGATAATTCCACGGAATGAAAGCGATGCACGTGGAAAAGGCTTGTTGGCGCATGATTCCCGCAAGTCGTCGATAGTCGAGAAACCCATAACGGTTCCTCAATAAGGGATCGTCGATGATGAAGCAGGCTCGCGGGTTCTCATTGTGCCAGACGCGATTTCCCAAAGCTCCCCGCAGGAATATCATCAGCGGTACCAGCCTGGAGAACCATGATAAGACGCCAGCGCCACGTGGTACCTGGTCGTCTAAATCAGCCAACTCGCGGCAAGCCGAGAAGAACAACTGTGTCTCGCCATTGTCGCTGCGGACGAAGAAGGGATTTTCGCCCGCCCGAATAAACACGTCGTGTCGTCGTTCTTCGCTCACCTCGACAAAACAGTTCTCTCTTGATGCGTCCACCTCTCCCAGGGAGAGCCCGCAGAGTTGGCCACACCATTTGCGATGCTCATGGGCAACCTGAAACTTCGCGGGGGTATTGGGCAGCGGCTGGATCCCAAGGAGACCACCCGAAGATAGAGCTTGCAGAATTGCGCCGTGACGGCTTGTCGGTTGGAATCCGCGGATGAAGACATGTTTCGCCACGCTTGTCAGGCTTTGGAGTCCGCTGATTCCGCTTTGCATCGCTTCGGCAGCCTTGGCAAGCGTTGTTGCATCAACGATCAGACAAGTGCATCTTGGTATTAAATTCCGAAGCGCGGCAGCGTCGCTCAACACGGCCGTGGTGAGGCACACAAACGTGGCTTCTGCTCCCATGAACGCCGCGATCTTGTGCGCATTACGATCCGAGTCTGCAGGTGCGTTCCAGCAAAGAACAACAACTCCGCAACCTGAGGAGAACGATTCGAGCGTCAACTGGGTCGAAGCTGGCGAGTTCTGATGATGAACCATGCTATAAGGGTCCGGTCAGCGGTTCCTGATCAAGGGCCGTGCCCGATTCAAGCCGGTCAGGAATGCGCGTTACGCCGCATTGAGTGATAGAGAAAATCATTCAACCAGGCGACGGTTGAGATCGGCGCCTCAGTTGAACTGTCATTGGAAATGATTCTTTCGGCCAGCCGGGTTGTCTGCGCCTCCACGGAGCTTATCGTTAACTCAATAAACTTCGCTCCGCGCAGCGCAGGAATAATGCGAATACAGCTAGATTGGGCTAGCATGATCTGGTTCCAATAAAGCTTAGGGTTTGACACGAGGAATCTCTATTGAATCGCGTGGCTGGTTCTCCCCAGAGTCCGATTCCCACAAAAGCCTCGACATTGCTGAGATCACCCACGCTTTAGACCGTCCAATATACTTCCGTTCATCTTTCCGCGGCACTCATCTTGGGGGCGTGTGCGCGTTCGGCCACGGGGCGTGTAGAATTAGCCAGGCTTTCGATCAGTTTCAAGTACCGCTGTTTCATAATGTCCCAGCGTATCGGCCCGTATTCCTGCCTGGCCCTCGCCGCCAGCTGAGCACGCAACCCGCTATCCCGGTACAGCCGGACCATCTGCTCAGCCAAATCTGTTGGATTGTTGGGCTCGAAATAAATGAGGGCTTCTTCACTGAAGTAATGCCGTATTGTCCTAAGACGAGACATGAGTACAGGCATGCCCATAATGATGAACTCGGGCAGCTTATTGGGAAAGGCAAAGTCGAGAAACACGTCGCGACGGATCGGCAGAATTCCGACCTTGCACTTATTCAGCCACGCGGGAATGTCGGCTGACGGTACTTGGCCAACCAGCTTAACCTTTGAGTTCAACCCGCGTTCTTGCGCGAGTCTCGCAAGCGCGCCCTGCTCCGGACCAGATCCGAGAATCCACAACTCCGCGCCGGGCATCTCCTCGTGCACAGTAGCAAAGGCCTCGATAGCGATATCGAGTCCATAGATTCTTGTCAGAGTCCCATGGTAGATCATAACAAATGCATCTGAATCATCGTCGAATGCTGCCGCACGTGAGCTAGATGAGAAACGCGCTTCGTCGGCTGCGTTCATGACCACGGTGGTCTTTGAGGGAGGCAGACCCCGGCTGACCAAAAGACTCTGGATGGGTTCGTTGATGGTGATCACGTGATCAGCACAATTGAAGCTAATTCTTTCCTGAAACCGAAGGAGGCGAACTAGCCAGGAGCTCTCTGCGATTCCATACTTAGACATGTAGAACTCGGGCGTGATTTCGTGCATGTCCAGTATCAATTTAGCACCCATCCATCTACCGGGAAGCGCAGCGAAGATCAGAAAGTCCGGCAAGGTGTTTACATCAATGACGGCATATCGCCTTCGCCGCATCAGCAGAAACAACCCGATGAAGGCCCACATAAGGAATGCAGAGTACTCGAAGAGGTATCGGGCCAATGATCCCCGTTTCTTGCCTAAAGAAATGGTGTAGACGTTCACATTGCCGAGGGTATAGGTCCCTTTCCCATGAGCCGGGGCCAGTGCTAAAACATCAACGGAATATCCGGCGGACACCAGGGCCTCAGCCTTTCGCCGCAGCCGAGAATCAATGTCGTATACGTTTTGGACTATGAGACAAACAGACTTCATTGGCAGAACTCTCGTACAGACACCCCGTGTGGTGGTTCGGAGATTTTCTGGAGGGAGGCATTAAATTCGACAATCGTGTTGGAATCCCACGGCATATCCTTGAAAGTGGCGGTCGTCTCCCCAAACGATTGAGTATCATCTCCGACGCGTGGCCGATAAACCCTGAGACGCAATGGAGGCAGAGCATCCTGTCCTTCCCTACAGGGCAAAGCGCACACGCCGTTGGAAAGCCCGATTCGCCCGAAGCGCACATCCCGCCGTTTTCGGAACCAACTGACCGCCTGCGCACCGGTGGCGAACCACGCATCGGAGGATTTCAGCGCTTGGACGAGGCTGATATAGAAATCTCCCCAGAATCGCTCTGGCCCATGACTTCTGTCATGCCAGAGAACAGTCAGGACGCCTCCAAACCACGTGGCGTTTTCAATCAATTTTTTGCAGCGTTTTTCGGCTTCGGGCTCGGACAGATCCAGCCTCTGAGGATAGAACAGTGCCCCATCCTGGATGTGCAGAGGGAGTTCGAGGAGCGTCTTCGTCCCCAGTGGGCGGAACACCTGTGTGGTCCCGCTGCGGTACCCTATGGTCTGATTGTAACCAGCAGTCGAATCGTAAGCGTATCCGCTCTCTTCAAGGACAGAAGCTGAGTTCGAGTTGTACAACAACCAGTGGATGCGGGTCCCAATGGCAGATTCGCCCGTGATTTGTCGGATCCTCGTTAGCTCGGCACGGCCTTTCTCAATGCTGTGCCAAGCGTCAATGCCGTGGACACCCAGCTCGCAACCTTCCCTCCTAAGAATCGCCGCCCAGTGGTGAAGATCGTCCACGTCATAGGCGGTCGCGCGCCGGGCCGCATGCGGGCCCTGTACGTGCTCGCCGCTTTGCCGTTTGAAAGGAATCAAGAAGTACGTCGCAGGCAAGTCCTTCTCGACTCGTAAATACCATTCAAACGGACTCCAAAAATCCCTTACCCAGCCGAGGTAGACGAATGGGAGTGATGCAGCCGAACGCCAAATGGCAAAAAGGCGATTTAGCGAGATTCTTCGCCGAAAGAAGTCTCGGACAGCACCGAATGTCGATCGGTAGAGAAATCCCCACATCGTATGGTCGAACAGGTGATTTCGTATCCCCACGAAATCAATGTCGTGGGTCAGACAGACAGCAAAGCTGTGGCCCGCGGGAGCTGAAGGGATTTCCAAAAGTGGAATCCCTTCGTTCAGTATCCAACTCCTCAACATCCCGATGTGAATGTCGAGCGTGGGGATATGCGCTTTCTCTACGGGCTGCCCGACCGACAACAGGAACTTGACTTCCTGGAACAAGTCATAGCCGACTCGAATGGCCATGATACCTGCCGCTGACACGGTGCGAAACCCCACCGTTCCAGATGTCGCCGTGAGACAAGGGTTGGCCCCGGTTTCCTTATCGAATGTAGCTAGATCGCCGTATATCGGCAGGGCAGATCCCTGAACATTCAGAAAACCGCCTCTATGCCTTGAACGCACAGCGATGCCGTTTTGCGCATCGGCGTTCTTGCTTTCGGCGCCATATACAACCAGCAATTTCGCGTCGACTTCCGGCAGGTTGTCGGCCGTAGCTATAACCACGTCATACGCTCGACCAGGTTCGTAATATTCCCAGGGCGTTTTGAAGAGCTCGAAGAACTCTTCGACAACGTCCCTCTGGCCGATTTTGGAAATGACTCCGATCACGGTGTCGGTGAGCGATTAGGCTCTGGATGACTCTAAGGCCGCTTGTTTCGAAACAGGACCGGTCGCATCGCTTTTCAAAACAAAATCGCGGATGCAATCAACAACATATCGGAGTTGTGCTTCGGAAAGTTCCGGGTAAATCGGAATTGCTAGGGTTTCCTGCGCGGCGCGTTCGCTTTCCGGAAAATCTCCAGCATGATGCCCCAGATACGCAAAGCACTCCTGAGTGTGCATCGGAACCGGGTAGTACACTTCTGTGCCTACACCCTGCTGCTTCAAAGTTGCCTGCAATTGATCGCGCCGGGAAACGCGAATCACGTATTGATTGAAGATGTGGCGGTTCGTGAGCACACGTGGTAGGGAAACGCATGGGCTGCCCTGTTTGTTGACGGCAATTCCTGAATCAGAGAAAAGCTTGTCGTAAAACTGCGCGTTTTTCTGGCGGCCTGCAGTCCACGAATCCAGGTAGGGCAATTTTGCGGACACGATCGCCGCTTGCAGAGCATCCAGGCGGAAATTGCCTCCGATAATCTTGTGGTAGTACTTGGGTTTAGATCCATGGGCACGTAGACAGCGCAGTTTTTCCGCACGCTCCGTGTCCTGTGTCACGACCATTCCGGCATCGCCCGCAGCGCCGAGGTTCTTTGATGGAAAGAACGAGAAACATCCATACTGTCCGATCGAGCCCGCTCGTCGGCCGTTGTTCTCGGCGCCAATCGCCTGAGCTGCATCTTCGATCACGATCAGCCCGTGCCTGTGGGCAATGGCCATGATGCCATCCATGTCCGCCATTTGGCCATAAAGATGGACGGGAATAATGGCGCGAGTTTTGCTAGTAACCTTGGCCTCGATCTTGGTCGTATCGAGGTTGTAGCTCACCGGATCGATGTCAACGAAGACCGGCGTAGCTCCGACACGCGCGATTGCACCGACAGTGGCAAAGAAGGTGTACGGAGTGGTGATAACTTCGTCGCCCGGGCCAATGTTTTCCGCCATCAAGCAGACCAACAAGGCATCGCTGCCGGACGTCACTCCAATCGCGTGAGCGCACAGGGAGTATTTGGCGACGGCCTTCTCACATTCCTCGACTTTGGGACCCAGGATGAAGTGCTGCGACTCCATCACGCCGGCGATGGCGGCCTCGACGTCCTTCCTGATCGTGTTGTACTGCGCTTTAAGATCGAGCAGGGGTACCTGCATACTTTGCCTCCTCTTTCAATTGTCGATATGATTTGGTGCCTTTGCTCAACTCACCGGGCAAAGGTTTTTCTTCATCCAGGTCGAGACACCGGAGGACGCCGGGCTCGATTTCTTTGTAACGGTAGCCACTCTCGGGACAAATCATGACTTCGCCGGGGCGGGGGGCTTCAAGCCGATGTCCGTGGCGGCTCATCCAGCCGACTTGCCGCGCCGGGTTTCCCACCATCAAGGCAAAGTCAGGAACGTTTTTCGTGACCACAGAACCCGCTCCGACAAAGGCATAACGTCCAATGGTAACACCGCAAACAATCGTCGCATTGGCGCCAACCGTGCACCCACGCCTCAGTTGGGTGCTCTCATATAACGAGTGCCTGTTCACCTGCGAGCGGGGATTGGTTACATTTGTCAGAACGCAGGAAGGGCCAAGAAAAACGTCGTCTTCAATCACCGTACCGGTATAGACGGACACGTTGTTTTGAATCTTGACATTGCTTCCGATGACGGCCCCTCCGTCGACATTCACGTTCTGACCGATGACGCAGCGCTCGCCGACTCGCGCGCCTTTCATCAGGTGAGAGAAATGCCAGATTTTCGTGCCAGCACCGACCTCGGCGCCCTCGTCCACATAGGCCGATTCGTGTACGAAGTAGGGTAATTCCGTTTTCCGACTGTGGAGGGCGGCGGGTTGCAGATCGATGGTGCCGGTCAGCAAGGCGCGCTGGCAGGCGTCCAGCACCCGCAAGACCCGGAGACCTTCCGCGCCATTGCTGACGGGAGAGGTTCTGGAGGCAACGCAGTCAAGGAAGTGCTGGCATTCGGCCCGCAGCGGTTCCGAACTTTCAAGGTCAACAATTTCGCCCTCCGCTTTCACCGCCGTCGGCACGCGATTCCGCCATTCGACTTTGTGGGGATACAACATAAGCTTATGTTCAGCGGTGTCATCGAATACCGCCATCTTGGCCGATCCGACCACTACCAACCGTTGCTCTTTGAAGGGATGCAGCCAGCTGACAAAGATGTGCGCTTGGACCCCGCTAGGAAAATCGAAGTTGCTCATGGTGATGTCGAATACGTCTTGATTCAGATGCGCACTCCCATGGCAGGACACGCGAGTCGGCATTTCGTTGAGAAGCGACAGCATGACGGAAATGTCATGCGGAGCGAAGCTCCACAGAATATTCTCTTCTGCCCGTATCTTGCCAATGTTCAAACGATTGGAGTATAGATAGTTGATCTTGCCGAGGGTACCCTCGCGAATGAGTTGCTGTAGTTTCAAGATCGCTGGATGGTATCGGAGGATGTGGCCAACCATGAGGATTCTGCCCTTCGCATCGGCTAGCCGGACGAGTTCTTCGCCGTGCTTCACATCGATCGCGAGTGGTTTTTCGACAAGAACGTCCTTTCCGGCTTCTAAGGCCGCTTTGGCCATTTCATAGTGAGTCACGGCCGGCGTGGCCAAGGCGACCGCTGTGACTGTAGGATCCGAGAGAACCGCGCTGAATTCGCGGCAGAATTTGACGCCTTGGTACTTATGCCCGAAGTTTGCTTCGACGGTTTCCTTTTTGTCGCAGAGCACGGCCAGAGCACCGAGATCGTAAAAATTCCGGACAAGATTTTTGCCCCAGTAGCCAACTCCGATGACGGCAACGTTAGTTCCGGACTTCTTGAGTGGTGCGTTTTCCATGAATGTTCTCCAGTTTGAATGATCTATCCTGCGGGCTCACCGGGGATAATCAAGCGCAGTTTCAGGCGATAAGGTCGACACACTTTACGGCTGCCAATCCATCACCATAGACGACCGGGCGCGGGCCACTTGGTGCAAAGAAGTGGGCGGCTTCGACAATCCTTTCTGAATCAGATCCGACGAGCCTGTTCCAACCTGCTTCCACGGTTTCGACCCATTCCGTTTCGTCCCGCAGGGTGATGCAGGGGACGCCAAGCCAGTAGGCTTCTTTCTGCAGTCCGCCGGAGTCCGTCAGCACTAAGCGCGCTGCACCGGCCAGCGCTACCATATCCAAGTATCCTACGGGATCGATCAATTGAACGTGCCCGGCGAGGAGCAAGCCGGCGCCAGCGATCATCTTGCGTGCCCGAGGGTGCACGGGAAAAACGACCTGCTCGTCAAGCGCATTGAAAGCATCCAGGATCTGCGATAGCCGCGCCAAGTCATCCGTATTCTCGCTGCGGTGCACTGTCGCGAGGAAGTAGTGCTGCTTCCTCAAACCAAGTCGCTCTAAAATCTCCGGCGATTGTGTTTCCAAGCGCTGCTTCGCCCAGTTCAGGACATCCAGCATCACATCGCCGACGAGATGAACATTCCGCGTAATTCCTTCGGCGGACAAATTCCGCACCGCGGTGTCGCTGGGGCACAAGAGCAGCTCTGAAAGATGATCAGCGACGACACGATTGATCTCTTCCGGCATGCGACGGTTGAAACTCCGCAATCCTGCTTCCACGTGAGCGATGGGCACTGACAGCTTGGATGCAGCGAGCGCGCCAGCGAGGGTCGAATTCGTATCGCCGTAGATCAAGAGGTAGTCCGGGCGCTCCGCGACCAAAACATCTTCGATACCTGCGAGCATGGCAGCCGTCTGAGCACCGTGAGAACCGGAGCCCACCTCGAGATTTACGTCAGGTTGAGGCAGCCCGAGTCCGTTGAAGAAAATGCCGGACATTTCGTAATCATAATGCTGCCCGGTATGCACCAAAATCTCTTTGTGCCGTTTTCGTAGTTCCCGGCTTACAGCGGCAGCTTTGATAAACTGAGGGCGCGCCCCGACAATAGATACAAGCTTCACGTGTCCAGTAGCTCCAACACTCCGCGTTGAGCTGTCTGTCGCATGGCTATTTGCTTTCCCACATCATCTGCCTGGGCAAGTAAAACGACCATACCTCTTCCGTTGATTAGACTGAAGGATCAAGGAACATCCCCTCTGACCTTGGTTCCGGCGGACCAGGGAGAACTCAGGAAGCCCTTCGCACCAGAGGCAGGTTCACAAGGAAGTAGTGAAATTGGAGCCAGCTAACCTCTCCTGTGTCGAGCCCAATCTTTTGATCCACGATTAGGGGCGCTCGACCATCTCTATCGGACGTTCGCAGTCTAAGCAAAGGAATAATCTGGAGCCTCATTTCGCTGCGTCCCACCTGACCGAGCTCGATCGCTGCATCAAGGACACATTGTGATATGCAAATTGATGCACCCACTGAGGCCAATGCAACCAGTCATATCCACCTTCAAGTTTCGCCCGCAAGAGCCTTGAATCATCCCAGGAATTGACCGGCAAGCGGGGTAGGAAAAAACGATTCTTCCCGGGTTGGGCACGGCCGATCACCGCCGAAACACCATTTTCAAAGCCAAGGTTTTCCAAGAGGTCGACCAGGAACCGTTTGAATCCGTCATCTTCCTCGGGGAATGCGAAGGGATATGCGAAAGATGCGATGGCGCTGCCCAGTTTCTGTTCGATGGTCTCTTTCGAGTATCCCAGTTCGTAATCGATCTGCTCCGGATCGAGCGAACGCAGATCAGGATGCGTTACTGTGTGTGAGCCAAACAGTATCCCTTCGGCATGTAGCTCGCGCACCTCTCGCCAGGTCAGATAGTTCGCACCTTCAATCCTTACCGAGGTGTCCCGAATTCGATCGGTGGTCAGGAAAACGGTCGCTGTAAAACCGCACTGCTTCATCACCGGGAAAGCGTCCGTATAGAAATCCTCGTACCCATTATCGAAAGTGAGCACGAATACCCTGGATACCTGTTCACCGGCTTCAATTGCGGCAAGCATTTCTGAAAGATTAACTGTCCGGTAGCCGGCTTGCCGCAACCATTTCATTTGCATCGCGAAAACAGAGGGCGAAGTATTGATTTGGTCAATGGGACGCGACCTTCCAAAAAGACTCTCTGAAACACTGTGATACATCAAAATGGGCACTCGCAATGCCGACGCCCGGTTGACGAGCCTCGCCAGCGGATGCCCCAGATACACTGTCATCAAGCGGTCGACGCGGGGCGTTCGAAATCCTTGGGAGTTCATCAAGGTATTCTGATCAGCCACAAAATTGAACAAGTTTTTTGTCAAGGGGTACAGGGTGAATACGCGCCGTCACACCTGCAGGTGATTTTGAGGAATATCAGCAGGGGAGATGTGGAGACGTACTCAGGTTCTAAAACCTTGCAGGAGGATTCCGCCGGCAAGCAGGGAGCAATTAGCCAGTCGATGATTCTAACGAAGTGCGCTGAGTTTGGAAGCGAAGAACTCCATCATCCTAGAAACGACTTCCTTCTGTTGGTAGTGCTGGAGTTGCGGAAACATCGGAAGTGAGACGATTTCGGCGGCAACACGTTCCGTTATCGGGAAATCGCCATTCTTATAGCCAAGGTGCTGGTACGCCTTTTGCAAGTGTAGCGGAATCGGATAGTGGATGCCGGTGCCGATTCCGGCGTCTGCAAGGTGTTTCTGCACTGCCTCTCGATCCTGCACGCGGACTACATAGAGGTGGTAGACACCTTTCGTCCACTCTGCTTCGCGCGGAAGCACCACGGCGCCGTTCGCCTCTGCCAGCAGTTCGTGATAGCGATGCGCCAGCGCGCGGCGTGCCTCATTCCACCTCGCAAGATGACGTAGTTTGACGGTCAAAAAACCTGCCTGCAGAGAGTCCAGACGGCCATTATACCCTTCGACGTCATGGTAATACTTCTTCGCCTGGCCATGGTCGCGAATCATGCGCATCCGCTGCGCCATTGATTCGTGATTCGTCGTGACTGCGCCGGCTTCGCCACAAGCGCCAAGGTTTTTGCCTGGGTAGAAACTGAACGCAGCCGCCCGGCCCATCGAGCCTGCTTTTCGCCACGTGCCTTGGCGCTTGGAGAAATACTCGGCGCCATGAGCCTGACAGGCGTCTTCGATCACGGTGACGTGATAACGTTCGGCGAGTTCCATGATCGGATCCATGTCCGCCGTCTGCCCATAGAGGTGAACGGGGACGACCGCGGTCACTGGCCGCCCTGAAGCTTTCTCGAAGAGTTTTCCGCGAGAGCTGTCGAATTGGCACTGCGTTTGGAAATACTCTTTCAGTTTCTCGGGGTCCATCGTATACGTCGCTGCGTCAATATCGACGAAAGCGATTCGTGCGCCGGCTTGGGAGATAGCCTCCGTAGTGGCGATAAATGTGTGCGGCACCGTAACAACGATGTCCCCGGGCACAATTCCTGCAGCCATGAACGCGAAACGTAATGCATCTGTGCCACTGTTGACACCGACGCAATACTTCGCCCCGCAAAACGCTGCAAAATCCCGTTCGAATTCCTCAACCATCGGCCCGCCAATAAATCCTGCGTTGCTGAAGGCCTTCTTGACCACCGCCAAGAGCTCCGCTTCCAGCTCTTGATGAGGGATCACAAGATCAAGAAATGGTATTTTCGTCGGATTAGCCATGCCTACTTTTTCTCCTCGTCCACAAATCTCAGGAACTTTGCGGGATTCCCCGCCACTATCGCCTTCGCGGGCACATCCTTGGTTACTACGCTGCCCGCTCCCACAATCGCGTTTTCGCCGACCGTGATATTGCTCAGGATTGTGGATCCGGAACCGATCGATGCCCCTCTGCAAATCCTTGTCTTCTCAACCTTCCAATCGGCCTCCGTCTGCAGGCTGCCGCCCGGAACGGTTGCGCGCGGGTAGGTGTCATTGATGAACGTCACACTGTGCCCGATAAAAACGTCGTCTTCGATCTCCACACCTTCGCAAATAAACGTGTGGCTGGAAATCTTGCAGCAGCGGCCCACCCGGGCATTCTTCTGGATTTCCACAAAAGCGCCGATCTTTGTTTCATCGCCAATTTCGCATCCATAGAGGTTGATGAACTTGGATAACTTTACGTCTTTCCCCAATTTCACGCTGGGCGTGAGGCAGACGTACTCGTTCACAGAGCCACCGCCTCTCCCCGGCTGCGCACCGATCGATCGGCGGCCTCAAGGATTTTGACCACACGCAGGCCCGCTAGCCCGTCATTGAACGGATTGGCATTCCCTTCTATGCACTGTAGGAAGTAGGCCGCTTCGGCGCGGAGCGCTTCCACCTGCTCCAGCCGCGGCGCCCACATGTCGCCGGAGCGGTAGCTGACCAGCAGTTGATGCAGGTTGCTTGGATTCGCCGACATGCTTACGCCTTTGTCGTAAATTCGGATTTTCTCGTCGGCCTCCAAGTCGTTCCAAACCAGCATTTTTTTCTCGCCGCCGATCAGAGTTGTCCGCACTTTAACGGGTGAGAGCCAATTCACATTGACGTGGGCAATGATCCGCTTGGGAAAATAGACAGTGATGAAGGCCACATCTTCGACGCCGTTTAGGTGTTTCTCCCCTGTGGCCACAACAGCTTCGGGCTTTTCGGATATGACATAGTCCATGATCGACAGATCATGCGCCGCAAGGTCCCAGATCACGTTTACGTCGTGTTGAAATAACCCTAGATTCACGCGCAAGGCATCGTAATAATACAATTCCCCGAGTTCCTTCTTCTCCACCAGTTCTTTAATCTTCTTGACAGCGCCGGTGAACAAGAAAGTGTGATCTACCATGATCTTCAGGTTCTTGCGTTCCGCCAACTCAATCAATTCTTCCGCCTGCGCGGTATTATCCGTAAAAGGTTTCTCCACGAACACGTGCTTGCCATTCTCCAACGCGCGTTTTGCAAGTTCGTAGTGGGTCCAAACCGGGGTGACCACCGCCACAATGTCGATGTTGGGTGAAGTCAGGATTTCGTTTTCGTCTGTCGTGAAGGCAACGGAAGGAAACAGTTTCTTCAGCCGGCCTTCATTCTTTGAGTTGCGATCTGCCACCAGAACTACTTCACAGTTGTCTTGGGAGTGGAAATTCCGAACAATGTTCGGCCCCCAGTAACCGTAACCAATTACGCCCATACGCATAGAGGAACTCCTTGAGACTTTAGTAGGACTGCGCGGAACATGGGGACATCAACGCTACACGCAGCAATTAGACGGGTATTCTTTGTTTCGCTTCCTTAGATTGAAGGATAAATGACTTGGCTTCGGCAAACCTAAGACGGAAGGTGTCAGGTGATGAACCCTGCGGTGTTAGTGTGCGCCCTCGCCTTGAATCACGGCCGCTGGCGTCTGCGCCAAGATCTTCAGATCCAGCCAGATGGACCAGGCGCGCGCATACTTCAGATCCAAACGCACCATATCGTCAAAGCGCGTCTGGCTGCGCCCTTCCACCTGCCACAGACCGGTGATGCCAGGCTGGATTTCCAGCACGCGACGCCGGTGCCACACTTCGTACGCACGAAATTCATAAGCGACCGGGGGGCGTGGGCCGACAAGCGACATATCTCCGCGCAACACATTCCAAAACTGAGGCAGTTCATCCAGGCTGGTCTTGCGGATAAACCGCCCAATCGAGGTAACCCGCGGATCTTTCTTTATCTTGAAGACAGGCTTTGCCTCCGTTTCTGAATGCCCGTCTACCCGGCCGGCAATAAACTGCTCGACGTACTGCTGATGAATCTTCGCGTCGCAATCTGTACGCATCGAGCGGAACTTCAGTACCGTGAAGGGCTTTCCATACTGGCCCAGCCGTTGTTGCTTGAAGAGCACCGGCCCCTTCGAAGAAAGCTTGATTGCTACGGCAATGGCCGCAAAAACAGGAGAAAGGAACAGCAGCGCCGCAGTGCTCCCGGCCACGTCAATGCCTCGCTTGATTGCCAGTGGGATTCTTTTCGTGTTCTCGCGCTTCTTGAATTCCGGATACAGATTGATATTCGCCGTGTGGTCGTCTACCCCATCCTCGTATTCCTCGGGGAAGAAATGGAAAGAGACCGAGATGGATGCGCTTGCTTCCATTCCCAGTATTGACTCAAAATTGTTCCGAAGCTTGTCGAGAAACCTCTCCTGGACGATCTTATTCGCTGCCTTCCCAAGTTCCGTCCCGATCACTCCAACCAAGCTGTTCTCCAGATACCAGCCGATGATGTCCGTTTCTCGTGTCGCGTCCGCTAGTGAACTGGTCAGCAACTGGATGGTGCGGTCCTTCTGGCGAGTGCCGCCTAGTGTTTTTTTCACGTCCACCAGAATCAACACAAATCGCTTGCGTGCGCGCTCCGCTCGGCGGCGCTCCAGGTACAACATGGACACGAAGGCGTCTTCATTCAACAGGATGCGCGGAGGCGTATTCCCCATATTCAGCATGGACAGATGGGCGCGAACTTCCAAATTGGGCATGTCTTCCGCTCGCCGCGCTCTCAATTCGGTTGGGCTCATGCTTCTTGCTCCACTTGCGATCCCGTTGAATCTAACTACCCAGCGTCGCTCGAATTGGGTGGAGGATTCCTGGTGTTGCGCTGCGGCGCACAAATTCTTTGACAGGAGTCAGCCACGCTGTATCTACTTCCATCGCCACCGACCTCTGAAGCAATGTCACGGAAAGAACCACTCGATGATTCCCCTTCAGGTTGACTAGAATGCCTTCGAGCCCCGCCAACGTGCCGTAATTCACGCGGACCCGCTGGCCCACTTCCAGGTAAGGCCAGGGTTGCTTTGGTAACCCCGAGGACACTGCCAGTTGCAGTGCTCGGATCTCATCGTCCGTCACGGGGACCGGCGTGCGTCCGGTTCCCACAATCTGGAGAACGCCTGGAGTGAGAATCAACGGCCTTCGTTGTTGAAAGTCGAACCGGCAAAACAAATATCCAGGAAAGAGCGGCTGTTCCACTTCTTTCCTCCTGTCCGACCAGTTCCGGATGCATTTGTACGTGGGCAGAAGACACTCATACCCTTGTCCAGCGATCTGCGAGGCAACGTAGTTCTCCTTGCGGGAGCGGACTTGCAGGGCGTACCAAGACACCTTCGTTAAGGAGCCACTTTCCGTGCATCCCAGTAGAGTGTCCAAGAATCTCGTCCCTCCTCAGGACTTACTGACTTTTGCAGCAGGCTATCGCCGTTAGGGTCACACCCGGCGGTTGCACTTGATAGGGCAATTGCCGTGCCAGTAGGGCCCGCTGCCAGACGAGTGGAGGTCGTTAAGGTCCGTTGCTATGTGACTGATTCTACATGTGTTAGAGTTTAGCTCCATTCTCAACTGAGCGCCGAGTTGGCGGAAGGGCGCTTGCATGTGAAAAGCAATGCCCTATAACTGCAATCTGCTTCCGCATAGTGGGACAGAATGGGTTCTTTCCGGCGCACATAGCTAACACAAAACAAAAGGGTTAATATCCGTTTAAACGCAAAATAACGTTTCGTGACGGCCTCTTTTTGTGCTGGCTCATCGGCCTGTCCTACATGATCGAGAAGAGGGAGGTCCTCCCAATGATTCATAACAATGTGAGTCTGTTGAAAAAGTCCGCTCGGAGCAGATTTTATTTGCCGTGACTATCCCCTGTTGTGCTACGGAGTACTGCAGGGAGGAACACCGCCGATGATGGGTCAGCAGAGACGGACAGAGTCGTTGT
>Ga0208457_1000833_pt1 | contig 25751 bp, 22 predicted proteins | sample June2015DPH_10_1_FD_185513 | JGI IMG/M metagenome (GOLD analysis project Ga0208457, IMG submission 185513) | Peatland microbial communities from SPRUCE experiment site at the Marcell Experimental Forest, Minnesota, USA - June2015DPH_10_150... | ecosystem: Environmental > Terrestrial > Soil >... | reverse complement strand
ACCGGGCTTCAACCCGGACAGACTTACTCCTTCCAGGTCGTCTCGACGGCCGCCGCGCTGACTTATACTGAGGAAGGCACCTTCACAACCGCAACGGCCACGCCCACGCCCGCGGACGAGTTCACGCCGATCTTCGGAGTGACCCACGTTTGGAAGTACACCACAGCGAATCTCGACGGCGAACCGGGTTGGAAATCTGCCGGGTTCGACGATTCGCTCTGGCCGGAGGGCCCCGGACTTCTCTGGGTGGACACTCGCCCGACCGGGGGCGATCCGGCGGTCCAGCCAAAAAACACGGCGATGCCAGCCAACCCGGCCACGCACTTCCCGTTCCTCACTTATTACTTTCGCACCCACTTCGTGCTGCCGGCCCTTCCCGCGGGCGCCTTTCTCTCCTTCTCCAATTACATTAACGATGGCGCCGGGTTCTATCTCAATGGCGTCGAAGTCCAGCGGAACAATCTGCCGCCCGCCCCGGCCGTGCTCACCAATGGCACGCTGGCCACGGCCTGCAACTGCCTGGGTGACGCGACCTGCCCGATTAGCTTCCACGTCAGCGGTGAAGCGTTGTCGGGCCTGGTAGCCGGAGACAACGTGCTGGCCGTCGAGGTTCACAACGACAGCGCCGACAGCCCGGACCTCACTTTCGGCGCCATCCTTGCCCTCGGTCAGAGCGTGCCAGCCAGGCCGCAACTCTCGTTCCTGCGGACGCCGGATGGCCTGATTCTCTACTGGAACGGACCCGGGTTTGCGTTGCAGCATAGCGACGGCCTGGATGCGGGCGAAGCCGGCTGGAGCGATGTTCCGGGGACGGCCAATGTCAGTCCCTATTCCGTGTCGGGCGCGCAGCCTGGCTTCTTCCGCCTCCGTTCGCCCTGAATGGCCTCCGCCTCCTTGGCCTGGGAGCATTTCACCGCTTGATTCCCGGCCTTCCACGACCGGACGGGCCATGAGCAGAGACGCAAGAACGAATGCATCTACTTGTTGATCTCAAACCACTCTTCGTAAGCGTCCTGCCACGCTTCCCAAAGTTGAGGCTCGGAATCCATGCCGAACGGATTCGGTGTTTCCTCAAAGCACGACGGATCACCGCGATATCGGGCTGCAGCCGCAGTGCCTGCTTGTTCACCGGTCGTTTTTGCCATGAGCGGTGTTGTCTTAGTATCTACTCTTGCGAATACGTTCTTCATAATTCAAGGCTCTTCAACCGCATGGCATGCGAGGCCTCCCGGTTGAACACATCAACGATTGCCGCCGGATTCTTTTCAATGGTGGCAAGGTCACCACCATTTACGAGGACGAGACACAGGTTGGTGTCCCCCATGACTTTGTTGGCGTAACCGCGAGCACTCGCACCGATTTCACCTGTGGTGATCACGACAATCACGTTGCTTTTGAGCAGATGCGTGAGGCCGACTTCCTTTGCGACATCCTCCAGATTGACGTGCGACGTGTTCTTACACTGAACCTGCCAGCGCGAAAACACCAGCCGAGCGGACTGAAAAACCAAATCCACTTCAGCGCCTCCGGTCGCTGAACCGCGCAGGCGCGTCGCCACGTAGTCCATGTCCAGAAGGCGCATGAGTTTGAAGGCGAGAGCTTCCAATGCCAGACCGCGTGCGTGAGTGTCTTGAGCTTTGAGGTCGTCAAGAATGCCGCGCATGGACTTGCGCAACAGCGGCCGCAAATCAGAAGAGGTCTGCTTTTCCAGTTGTTCAAGCAGTGGCGTGAGGATTTCCTTTTGCAGCTTTTCAGTTGACTGGACTGAAAACGGCTTCGCGCCTCGTCCCGCTTCTTTCGTGCCACGAAGGAGCGTCACGAATCCGGCTTTTTCCAAAGGATAAAGCACCTGTTTTGGCAGCCCCTTCTCATTGAAGTGCATGCCGTAAGTGGCGGTGGCGAGCTTCTCGATTTCGTTTGATTGGAACGGCCCTGCGCCAGCCATGTTGGCGAGCGTTTTGAGGAAGGCACGCTGCTCCGCCGACAAACCGGCGAGTCCTTCTATTTCCTCGCTGCTTGCCCCGACCAATTCTTTGAGCTTTGCCGGACACACGTTCCATCCGCTTGTGAACACGCCAGCCTTTTCGAGCCAGAGCCTCATCATGCTGGGATGTTTCCCGCCGCGAGGAAAGTGGATGCCGCGATCTTCAAGCCACTCGCGGAGCTTCACCAAATCAACCGTCTCGCCCGCGGACTGAATATCCTGCAAGCATTGCAGGAGCGTCATGCCGTGGAGGTTCAGCAGAATGTGCCGGGCAAGCTCCGCGTGGAGTTTGTCAGGTTGGCCGCGCAGCGCGTAAAGCTTTTCGCCGAACTCCGTGAGCCGGGCGTCTCGGTCAACCAGACCGTAAGCGATCATGCCCAGCTTCGTATTGTTTGCCAGTTTGCCACGGTTGTAATCGCTGGTCGCGTTCTGACTGAAGTATGTGCTTTTGACCGCCGCCTCGAACGCTTTCCAGTCACCGCCATGTTCCTTTGCTAATTCGAGCACTACCGGCAGTTGGATTTGGGATGGAGAAAACTCGCTGCCGAATGGAAGGTCGCTCGCCTGCTTCTTGGGCGAACCTGATGGATTGTTCGTTTGATTTGTCATTAAGCCTCACTTGGTCAACCGCGGCGTTTGCCTGGCGATGCTTTCCGCTTTGATGACTGCGCTTTTTCCAATAGCGTCATCTGTGGAGTTGCCGGCTTCGGCTGATATGAAACCGACTTCTCCGCCCTCTGATGTTTGATTGATGTTGTACGCTTTGCGCCACCGTCTGCCGCGAGCGGCGCGTCATCATCCACACCATTCCATAAGAGTCCCGGCTTGAAGGCGCGATAGGCGTCATCGCCATTCTGTTTTCCAGGTTTGGTAATTGGATACTTTTCCGCCTTGCCAAACTGAAAGCGACCGAGCGCACCTTTCAGATAATCTTCAACCAAATCACAGCAAATCCACTCACGCCGCGTGCTCTCGGCAGCTTCGCCCGTCGCGCAACTGCCACAGAACGGGTCAACCACCAAGTCACCAGCATCGGTCAACATCCGAATAAAAAACTCCGGGATTTCGGTTGGGAATCGTGCCGGGTGTGGAACAATGCCCTGTTCGCGGCAATACCGGATGTAGGCCGAGTTGCTTTCCGTGTGTGCCAGGGAAATTAAATTTGGGGGAATCGCCGCGCCGTTGTCCGTGCCAAACCGTTCAGAAATGTCGTGTCCCGACGGACGCAGCATCGGCTTGTAGCCCTTTTCCAGCAGCACCTTCATGCTCTCGGAGTATGGCTGGAGAACACGACGATTGCTCGCTTTTGGCCACGGCGATGGTGAAAGCCACCAAATGCAATTGACGGCATCCTTGACTCGGATTCGCCGAACGGTCACCCATTCGGCTGGCGTTGGCAGGCGCGCCGGATTCCACCAAAAGAACTCCTGCGCCAAGTGAAATCCGAACTCCTTGCACAGCATGATGAGCAGTTCGTAGTGGTAAAGGCTTCGTGTTGGTTGCCCTGAAACCCACGACCCGCCAATGTCAATGACAAACGACCCCTGCGGCTTCAGAGCTTTGTGGAATGCGGCGGCAAACGGTCGAAACCATTCCAAGTAATCATCCGCATCGGCGTTGCCGTAATCCTTCTTGCGAACCAGACCGAACGGCGGGCTGGTCATTATCAGGTCAACCGCGCCCGGCTCGATCTCCTCGCGGAACATGCCGAGCGAATCACCGAGCAGAATCCGTCCGTGCGCCGTTTCGTGGAACAGTTTCACAGAGGTCGGCTGCATTTTCTTCGACTCGCTTTGCATGGCTGTCACGTTACCACCGCCTTTGAATCGTCGCGTAAATACTTTCTACGTCTGTCGTTCCATTCCTGCAACTGGTGGTCGAAGGTTCTGTTGGCGTCGGCTTTGAAGGCGGAATCGTCCACCAACGCGGCGTTGTACGGCGTGAACCCATCCCGCGTGCCGGGCATCTTCACTTCCCCGGCGAGAATCAGCCTGGCGGCGTCGCCGTAAAAGCGGAGGTCGGAACGTTTGCGCTTGATGGCTTTCGACTGCTCAATCTCCGCACGACGGAAGGGCCATTCCGGGTGCTCGGCGAAAAGAGCGTTCGCCCAGCCCGCCACGCGGCTGCAAAACGTGACTTCGTATGTCCGCAGGTCCGTACTGGCCATGCCGGTAGTAAAAGGACGCGCGGCCGATTTGACCAATCAAAAACGGCGGCTTGGCGCGACTCCCCGCTGGCTTTGCCGGCAACGCCTGCGCTACAGTCGCGCCATGCAAATCCAAGTTCATCAACCGCCCGACGCCGAATTGCGCGCGCTCGGCGTGTTCGCCTGGCCCATCTGGACCTGCGACGCCTCCACCTTCGACTGGACCTACGACCAGAAGGAAACCTGTTACTTGCTCGCCGGCCGCGTCACGGTGAAGGCCGGCGGCCAGTCGGTCTCGTTCGGCAAAGGGGACCTGGTCGTGTTCCCGTCCGGCCTGTCCTGCGTGTGGCAGGTGATCGAACCTGTCCGAAAACACTATCGCTTCGGCTGAAATCCACCCGGCCACGAGAACACATCGTGGAAACGTCAACATTGCTTCGTTGTAGCGTCCTCGCCACATGCATCGGCTGCCATGCAGAACCGGTGAACACGGCCGGAACGCCCCGCCATGAACGAAAGTGAATCGAGCACGCGCGAGCGTTGGCTGGTGCTGGCCGCCGCGTTCCTCGGCTGGCTGTTCGACGGGCTCGAGATGGGCATTTTTCCGCTCGTTGCCCGCCCGGCGCTGCAGAACCTGCTGGGGGTCGAGGCGGACGAGGTCGTGGGCGTGTGGATGGGGCGGATCACGGCGTTGTTCCTCGTCGGCGCCGCGCTGGGCGGTTTCCTGTTCGGCTGGCTCGGTGATCGGATTGGCCGGGTGCGGGCACTAACGCTGAGCATTCTGGCCTACTCCTTGTTCACGGGATGCTGTTTTTTTGCGATGGCCCCCTGGCATCTGGGCGCACTGCGGTTTCTGGCGGCGCTGGGCATGGGCGGCGAGTGGTCGCTGGGCGTGGCGCTGGTGATGGAATGCTGGCCGGACCGCCACCGGCCGCTGCTGGCCGGAGCCATCGGGGCAGCCTCGAATCTTGGTTTCGGCCTGATCGCCCTGCTGGGCGCTGTCTTCTCGGTCACGCGCGAATCCTGGCGCTGGGTCATGCTCGCCGGCATTGCCCCCGCCGCGCTGAGCCTGTTCATCATCCGCTATGTGCCGGAATCGGCCCGCTGGCGGCAATCCGTGCGCGCGGTGAAGGCGCACCCCTTGCACGATCTGGCGGCGCCCGGACTGCGACGCACCACGCTGCTGGCCATCGCGTTCGCCGCAATCGCGCTCATCGGCACCTGGGGCTCGGTGCAATGGCTGCCGCTGTGGGCGGACCAATTGACCGGCGGCCACGCGCAGCGCGCCAAGGCGGTCACGCAGATGCTGACCGCTTCGGGCGCGGTTGTCGGGTGCTTCGTCGGCCCTTGGATCGGCGGACGCATGGGCCGGCGGCCCGCGTATTTTCTGCTCTGCCTGGCTTCGCTGGCGGCCTGCGCGGTGTTGTTCCGCGGCATCCGTGATTATGGGGCCGCGTTCATGACCATGGTGTTTCTCGTGGGCGGCACCACGGCGGCTTTCTATGGCTGGCTGCCATTGTATCTGCCTGAGCTTTTCCCCACCCGCGTCCGCGCCCTCGGTCAGGGACTGAGCTACAACGCCGGCCGCATCCTGGCCGCAGTCGGTGCCCTGGAAATGGGCCGACTGATGCAGGCGTCCGGCGGGAGTTATGCGCGCGCCGGTGCCACCGTCACCCTGGTGTACGCCGTGGGATTGGGTTTGATCTGGCTGGCGCCGGAAACCAAGGATCGCCCCCTGCCGGAATGAAACGCTACTTGTCATGAGCCAACCTCCCGCCATCCGTGTCGTCGGGGCTGCCCTTTACCTCCTGCCGGTGGAAACCCGCGTCCCGCTCAAGTTCGGTCCCGAGACGCTCACTTCGGTCACGTGCGCCCGGGTGCAGATGACGGTGAGCGACGACCGCGGCCGACGGTTCGAGGGCTGGGGTGAAACGCCGCTCAGCGTGCAGTGGGCCTGGCCCGGCGAACTGTCCTGCGCCCGGAGGTTGGAGGCCATGATCTCCTTCTGCCGCCAACTCACCCATGCGTGGACGACGAGCGGGCTTGCCGGGCACCCGTTGGAAGTCGGCCACGAATTCCAGCAATCCTTTCTCCTCCCGCGCTGGACCGCGTTCAACCAGCCGCGCGCCGCCGGCGAAGCGATGCCGTGGCTGGCGGCCCTGGTCGGCTGCTCCGCGTTCGACCTCGCACTGCACGATGCTTACGGGCAGGCGTGTCAACGGCCGATCTACGAGCTTTACGGACCGGATTTTCTCCGGCGCGACCTCGCGGCGTTTCTTGAACCCGCCGCGGATGTGCCGGTGTCGTTCACCGGCCGTTATCCAAAAGATTACCTGCTCCGCGAACGCCGGGAAACGCTCCGCGCCTGGCACCTGGTCGGCGGGCTGGATCCGCTGACACCCGCCGACCTAACCGGAAGCGAACCCGCCGACGGTCATCCTGTGTTGCTCGCCGACTGGATCCGGCGCGACGGGCTGCGGTGTCTCAAGATCAAACTCCGCGGCAACGACGACGCCTGGGACTTCGACCGGCTGGTCCGCGTCGGCGAAATTGCGCTGGCCCACGACGTCGAGGCACTCTCGGCAGATTTCAACTGCACCGTGCAGACGACGGATTATGTGAACGACATCCTCGACCGGTTGCACGCCGATCATCCGCGCATTTACGAGCGCATCCTCTATGTCGAACAACCGTTCCCTTACGAACTCGAACAACACCGGCTGGATGTCCGAAGCGTGGCCGCGCGCAAGCCGCTGTTTCTCGACGAGAGCGCCCATGACTGGCGGTTGGTGCGGTTGGGGCGCGAACTGGGCTGGACGGGGGTTGCTTTGAAGACGTGCAAGACCCAGACCGGGGCCATCCTCAGCGCCTGCTGGGCCCGCGCGCACGGCCTGGCCCTGATGGTGCAGGACCTGACCAACCCCATGCTGGCGCAAATCCCGCACCTGCTGCTGGCCGCGCACACGCCGACGATCATGGGCGTCGAAACCAACGCCATGCAGTTTTACCCGGACGCGTCCGCGCCGGAAGCCACCGTGCATCCGGGCTTGTACCGTCGCCGCGCAGGGCTGGTGAATCTTGCCACCGTCCGCGGACCCGGCTTCGGTTATCGCGTGAATGAAATCCCGCGCCAACTCCCCGCGCCAGTCGAGGAAGCTGGGACCTGAGGAACCCTGCCTCCGACCGCAGCCGGATTGGACCGCGGCTGTGTGCCAGGCACCAGCCGCAGCGCCACCGCTCGATTGGCGTGCTGGAATACGCGTCACGTCGTTGGGTTGTTCATGCCGCTGCGACTGGCCTCCGGCACAGCCGCGGTCCGGGAGAACTGCCCGAATGCGTCCGGACCTCATCCGGCCCAACTTCCAGGCTTGAATGCGTCTCCCAACCGCGCATCATCCCGCTCATCAAACCATGAAATCTCAACGCTTCCTCCTTCGGATTGTTCTGGTCGCCCTCGCCACCAGTCTTGCCACCTTCGCGTTCGCCCGCGCCGCGGACCTCGTCCATGCCAAGGACGGCTCGGGCGTTTATGGTTACAAGGACACGCCGAAGCTGCCGTGGTGCGAGTGGTTGGTTCATGATCCCGACCGGCCGGCGCCCAAGCGCGTTGATCCCGGCCCGGCCGGCCCGCCCGCGCCCATGCCGGCGGACGCCGTGGTGCTCTTCGACGGCAAAGACCTGTCCGCGTGGCAAGCCTCGGAGGACAAGGTCGAGGACGGCTGCATCGTCACCGGCCATGGCAATCTCACGAGCAAACAGAGCTTCGGCGACTGCCAGATTCATGTGGAGTGGATGGCGCCGGCGCATTTCCAGGGGCCGTGGTACAACCAGGGGAACAACGGCGTGTTCCTGATGGGGCTTTACGAGATTCAGATCTTTGATTCGTTCAATGAGAAGATCTATCCCGACGGCCAGGCCGCCGCGATCTACGGCCAGACCCCGCCGCTGGTCAACGCCACCCGCCCGCCCGGGCAATGGCAGACCTACGACATCGTCTTCAAAGCCCCGGTGTTCGACGGCGGGAAGCTGGTGAAGCCGGCGCGCGTGACCATTTTCCACAACGGCCTGCTGGCGCAATTGGACGAGGAAATCCATGGCGAAACCGGCCATCGGATCATCCCCGAGTACAAGCAGAAGCTCAGCCGTGGACCGCTGGCGTTCGGCGGCCACGACTGCCCCGTGCGCTTCCGCAACGTGTGGGTACGGCCGCTCTGAGGCGCCCTAGCGGGTTGCTATCGTCGCTTGACCAGAATCCACGTGTCGGCCTGCTCGCCGGTGACGGGGTCGCGCAGGTGCAAGATGTGCCGGCCCTCGACCATCCGCGCCCGCGGCACGCCCGCTACGCGACGGATTTCCAGCGTCTCGCTCGACCACACCGCGTTGCTGGCGCCTTCGCCCTTCAGCGCCAGCCAGCGACCTTCATCCGGCAGGTCCGGGTCGAGGAAAAACGTGGTGCCCGGCAACGGCGCGACGAGCCGCAGATGCACGGGCGTCACGGCGTCCAGCACCACACGGTCGCCGAACGGATTGTCGCCGGAGGCCAGCCAGTCGCGGTATTCCACCGGCAATCGCACGCGGCCTTGTTCGTCGTAATCTCCGGCCGTCTCCGCCGGTGGCAGTGCGTTGGCGCGGAACCGCTCCACCACCGCGTCCGGGCGGGTTGCCGCCACGCGGTGGCCGCTGATTGGGTGAATTGGCGCCTCGACGATGTCCGCCGGTCGCGGAAACCACGACGTGCCGTGGCGCGCATGGAGCAACTCGAACACCTCGTGCAGGACCGGCGCGGCGCCGCTCACGCCCGACACGCGCGCCATCGGCGTGCCGTCGAAATTGCCGACCCAGACCCCAACGGTGAACTCGGGCGTGTAGCCGATGGCCCAGTTGTCGCGGAAATCCGAGCTGGTCCCCGTCTTACACGCGACCGGAAAATCAAACCGCAGAAACGATTCGCTGCCGAAGGCGGACGCCCTCGCCGCGTTGTCGCTCAGGATGTCGGCAACCAGCCAGGCGTCGGCAACTGTGGTGACCCGACGTGCTGGCGGAGCGGCCGGTTCGTCAGCCAGCAAACGATACGGCTGGAATTCACCCAGGCGCGCGAGCACAGCGTAGGCGCTCACGAGTTCGAGCAGGCGCGTCTCGGCATTGCCGATCGTGAGGCCCAGCCCGTAAAACTCGGGCGGTCGATCGAGCGTGGTCAGGCCGCACTCGCGGAGCAACCGCTGCAGCGGCGCCGGTCCGCCCACGGAGGCGAGCACCTTCACCGCCGCGATGTTGAGCGAGTTGGCCAGGGCCAGCCGATAACGAACCGGTCCGTGATTCCGGCGATCATAGTTCACCGGGTGGAACAAGCCGGTGGCCGTCGGAAAATCGGTGGGCACGTCGGCGACGAGGCTGGCTGGCGTCGCCCCTTGCCCCAAAGCGAGCAGGTAGGTGAAGGGCTTCAAGGTCGAACCGGCTGATCGCGGTGCCCAGGCGCCATTCACCTGCCCGGCCGCCGGGGCGAAATAGTCTTCCGAACCCACGAACGCGAGCACGCCGCCGGTTCCGTTGGCAATGACGACGACGGCACCGTTCTCCGCGTGTTCGGAGCGCAGCCGCGCCAACTGGCCGCGCAAGGCGGTTTCCGCGGCGCGGTTCAATTCGAGATCGAGCGTGGTCGCGACGCGGCCCGGCGGGAACGGACCGCGCTGTTGCAGGAGGAGGTCCACGAAATGCGGCGCTTGAAAGGCCCGGCGCGCGGACGAAAGCCGCAGGGGTTCCACCACCGCCCGCCCGTATTCCGCCTCGCTTAACCGGCCGGTCGCCCGCATTCGCCCCAGGATCCATTGCTGCCGCTTCTGCGCGCGCTCGAAGTGACGGCGCGGATTGAATCGCGACGGCGCCTGCGGCAGCCCGGCCAGGAAGGCGGCTTCGGCGGCGCTCAGATCGGCCGGGGGCTTCGCAAAATAGAACTGCGCCCCCTCGGCGCAACCCACGCCGAGGTTGCCGTAATCCACGCGGTTCAAGTACTCCGTCAAGATGCGCTGTTTGTCCCAGACCTGTTCCAGGCGCAGCGCCTGGGCGGCTTCGATAAGCTTGGTCCGCACGGTGCGCGGTCGCGGGTGAGCCAGCTTGATGAGTTGTTGCGTAATCGTGGACCCGCCCGAGATAACGCGGCCATGGCGGATCCATCCGGCGGCGGCGCGCGCGGTCGCCAGCCAGTCCACGCCGGGATGCTGCCAGAACCGATGGTCCTCGGCGGCCAGCGTGGCATCCACCAACGCGGTCGGTATTTCATGGAACGCCAGCCGCCGAGTGAACTGGCCGTCCTGCGGCCGGGTCCGCAACGGCGCGCCGTGGTAGTCCACAAATTCAACCGCGGCGGCCGGGGGTGCGAACAAGGCGGCCGGCAGTGGAACCAGTGGAAGCGCCAGCCAACTCAGCAGGAACAGGGCGACTGGCGCCAGCAGCAGACCGAGCCACCAGCGCCGGCACCGGCGGAAGCGATCAACGGACGGCTGCACTGCGGAGGACGACATGCGGGACGGTGATCAACATTTGCGAAACGGACGCGGAAAGCTGGTCCGGCTGCGGCGTGGTGTCAATCGTCCACACCGGACCGCGGCTGTGCCGGAGGCCAGCCGCAGCGCCAACGTCCGCGTAACGCGCAGGGATACGCCGGAGACCGCGGACCATTTCAACGGGCTGCGGCTGGGCCAGACCCCACAGCCGCGGTCCATTCCTCCCACGGAAAGACTCGACGCCGTGGCAGGCGGCAGGCAACTTCGCGGCACGGGAGCCCGCTCCCGCACACCATGAATCTCGCTGAACAGGAACGCGCGTTGCGCGTGGCCGTCGCCGCCGGCCGGGCGGCCGGCCAGCTCATGCGGCGGAATCTCCGCGCACCTAAAATCGTCAATGCGACGACTACGCACGACATCAAGCTCGAACTGGACGTGCGTTGCCAGAAGCTGATCGAGCGCCGGCTCCTGGCCGCGTTTCCCGCGACGGCGTTGTTGGGCGAAGAAGGCGTGGCGGGTGACGCGGACTCGCTGCTGCGCTGGGTGGTGGACCCGATTGACGGGACCGTGAACTTCACCTACGGCATCCCGCACGCCTGCGTGTCCATCGCGCTGCAACTACGGCAGGCACCGACGAACGACGACGCGTCGTTCACGACGGTGGTCGGCGTGGTCTATGATCCGTTCTGCGATGAAATGTGGACGGCGATTCGCGACCGCCCGGCGCGCCTGAACGGCCGGCCCATCCGGGTCAGCACCCGCAGCCGGCTGGCCGAAGCGGTCATCTCGGTGGGCTTCGGCAAGAAACCGGCAGTGCTGCGGCAAATGCTGCCGTTGGCCGGCGCCCTCGCGCTGCGCGTCCGTAAAGTGCGCATCATGGGGGCGGCAGCGCTGGGGCTGGCCTACGTGGCCAGCGGGCGGTTCGACGCCTACCTCGAGGGCGGTCTGCGGTTGTGGGACATCGCGGCGGGCGGATTGCTCATCGAATGCGCCGGCGGCGAGTTTTGGAATCGCCCGGTGGCCGGCGAGCACGCGTTCGAGATCCGGGCGAACAACGGCCGGCTGCGGTCGAAACTGGAACGTTACCTGCCGGATCGCGATTCCGCTTCAAAGCAACGGGCCGGTTCGTCATCCTCGGTCACGTGAAACGGTTGATCTTGCTCATCGTCGCCTTGTTGGCGTGCGTCGGCCGGCTGGCGCTGCACGCGGACAGTCTTGCCCAAATCCACACACCCTTGGGCGACCTCCTGCTCCAGCTCTACGACGCCGACAAACCGGCGACGGTGGGCAATTTTCAGCGTTACATCACCAACGGACTGTATCGCGACAGCATTGTCCAGCGATGGGAACCAGGCTTTGTCATCCAGGGCGGAGGCTATTGGATCACCAACCGCAACACGACGAACGCGTTTTTCAGCACGGTGGTTTCCTTCGGGAACATCACCAACGAATTCAACGTCGGCCGGACGTTCAGCAATACCTACGGCACCATCGCCATGGCGCGCGTCAGCGGGGAGACCAATTCGGCGAATTCGCAGTGGTTCATCAACCTGACGAACAACGCGTTCCTCGACAGCGTGGACGGCGGGTTCACCGTCTTTGGCACGACGCTGCTGGGAACGAATGTGTTGAACCAGTTCAATGACGTCTCAACCAACGGCATCATCTGGTACGTGGACCTGAGCACAATTGGGTACCCCGACCTGGCGACCTTGCCGGTGCTCACGAACCAGCTTGCGACTTGGGCCGATATCTTTCCCAATTTCGTTTACACCGACTTCTCCCTGCCGGCCTGGCCGCGCGTGACGGCACAAGTCAACGCGGACGGGACGCGGCTGCTCTCCTGGAACAGCCTGAGCAATTTCGTCAATCACGTGGACTTCACCACCAACCTGGCCGTGCCCTGGCAAACGCTCGTCAGCACCAACGGCGTCGGCGGGACCATGCAGTTCCTGGACACGAACGCGCCGGCGGCGGGACAGTTTTACCGGGTGCGCGTGCAGTGAGCCGCCGAACTCAGTCCGTGCCCCGCCAGCGCTCCAGCCGTTGTTGCAGCCGCTCCCGGTGATTCGCGGCGACGGACAATCCCGGCAGGTCGCGCTCCAACTGATCCAGGGTCGGCACTTCGCCCCAGGCGGTGACGGTGAACAAATCGAACGCGTGCGGCTGGTCCAGCCCCACTTCGCGGTTCTTCCGCGCGAACCGCCGGCGCAGCGTGACCCGCCAGTCGGCCAGGTTGCGTGGCACGTCCATCCGGTGCCGGCCCACCCACGGCAGCCACTCGGTAATCTGGGATTGATGACACCAGCTCATCTCGGTGATCAGGTCGAACGCCGGCTCCACGTCCACCGCGAGGTCATAGGCATTCTCACCGAACATGTAGCCATCATGCACCGCCAGGATCACCGGCGTCTTGCGGGGGGTGGAACGCGTTTCGTCGGCCGGATATTCCGGCGTGAAAGCGTGGGGGACGTTGATGAGGTAGGCGACCTCGCGCACCGCCTGGGCCACCGTGAGATGGTCGGTGTGAACCCCGGCCAGCGGATCGCCCGGGAGCGGCGGACAAAACAGATAGTCGGGCTCGAAATCGCGGATCGCCTTCCAGAGCGCCGCCAGAAAATCCGGCGTCACGCGCAGGCCGACTTCGCGCGACACCTGGCCATCCGGCAGCGACAGGAGGGCGAACTCATAGCCGCCAAGCTGGACCGACTTGAGTTGCTCCGTCAGCCGCAGCCTCGCCGTTTCCTCGCGGGTGCGGAAATGGTGGCCGGCCGCGCCATCGGTGCAGACGATCACCTTGCCGCGAAAATCCCGGCCAAGCTGCCGGCGCCACAACTCGAACGTGCCGGCCGCGGTGAACTCGTAGTCGTCATAGTGCGCGTGAACGAACAGCGCCTTCATCCCGTGGTCCTCCCGGTCAAGGCCGCGGCTCAGCCGCCAGCCGCACCCCGTTCAGCGCCACATAGAGCGGAGCGGCGCCCGCGCTGACCGTCAGGCGCCCCGACTCGTAGCGGATCCGGGCCTGCTCGCTTCCGCCCGCCGACGCGGTGAGCGCCGCCCCGCCGTCGGTCGCGAGGTCCAGACCAAATCGCTCCCCCTGCCCGGTCACGGCCTGGATGCGGGCTCGACGCTGCAGCCGCGCCCCGAGGCTGACCTCATGCGCCTCGCCGGTCGTCCAGACGGCCAGCTTTTCCTCGCCTCGCGCGCTGGCAAACAGCAGCACGAAATCGGCGTCATGGCCCGCTGGCAGTCGTTTGACCAGGTGGAAGCCGCCCAGTTCCCCGGTCAGGGTCTTGACCGCGGTATAGGCGGGCTTGGGTGTCAGATCAGGCAGGACGGTGCCGAAATTGTGTTCGCGTTCGCCGGCGTCGTTGCCGTCGTTCTTCCAGTCGTACCAGATCGAGAGCGGCACCCCAATGTAGAGATTCGCGAGCTGTTGGCGGACGATGAAGGCCGCCTGGGTTTCAAGCGAAACACCCTTCGTGTGGGTCGCGTAGCCCCACTCGCCGCTGATGATCGGCAGGTTCTTTTTGCCGGCCGGAGCGTAACGCTGGATCAGGGCGCGCAGTTTCGCGTAATCCTCGGCCGCCGTTTCCGGCGGTTTCCGATAGTCCCGGTAGGGATGCACACTCACGGCGTCGAGTTGCGCCAGTCCGCCGGCGGCGAAGAAATCCTCGAGAAACTTGAGCGGCACCTCGGAGGTGGCCGGAGCAATGATCGTCGCGTGCGGATCGGCCGCGCGCACCGCCCGGCACGTCGCCAGCGCCAGGGCGGTGTATTGTGCGGCGTCCGGCTTCGGTTTCCAGAAGAAGATGTTAGGCTCGTTCCAGATTTCCCAGATGACCCGCCGGCCCTTGAAATGGCTGGCCGCGGCGGCGGCCCAGCGCGCGAAGGCGGCAATGCTCTCCGGGTGCTGTGGCGAGGCCGTGTCTTTCTGTCCGCCGCCGAAGACCGGGTTTCGTGTGGCCACCGTCCCCTCATAAAGCGGATTCGAGTAGTCGAGAATCAGGATGGCCCGCAGCCCGCGCCGGTCGAGGTTGCCGACGAGTTCGTCGGGCGCCGACCAGTCATACTGGCCGCGCGTGCGCTCGATGGCCTCCCAGCCAAGGTCCATGCGGACGAATCTGAAGCCCGCGGCGGCAATGCGGTCGAGGTCCGCGGTGTGCCCCCGGTTGAAATGGATGTTCACGCCCACGCCGGCGGGCAGGGTGAGAGGCGGGAGATCCGCGGCCAACACCGCACTCCCTCCGCCGGCGAGCAGCAGGAGCAATCGGGCTTTCGCGTGCAGGCAGTTCATCGGCGCAGGTGTAAACCCAGGCGGCCCCCCGCGCAAGCCCGGCAATTCTTGGTGCAGGTCCGGCCCGGAACCTGCTACCGTTGGACGGACGGCGCGGCTGATTGTGAGGATTAGTCTTCATGGCGGCCCGTCGAGATGTAACCGATGACACAATGAATCTGTCTTCACGCGCAATGATCTTTCGCTGCCTGATGGGATGGCTGGCGCTGACCGGTATGGCCGCGGGTGCCCGCGGTGCCGACGCCACACGATTTGAATTCCGCGAGCCACGGACGACGGCCTATCGCCTGGAACTGCCAACGACCGCCGAGACTTCGACCGCCAAACCCGCCTGGGTCCGCGCCCGACCGGAGCGCGGACCGACGAACTTGGTCCAGTTTGGCAGCCGCGTCGTGCTGCGCCTCGCGGCGCCGGAGAAACTGCCGGCCCTGATTGCCGGCAGCCCGCTCAAACTCGAAAGCACGATCCGGTCGAATCTGTTCGTCCTCACCGCGCCGGACGCGCTCACCGCCGTGCGCGAGGCCGCGCGACTGGCGCAGTTGCCGGGGGTCGAGGTGAGCCACCCGATCCGCCGCCGCGCCCTGCGATTGCAAGGACCGTATGCCCCCATGCCGAACGATCCATTTTTCCCCGACCAGTGGCATCTCGAGGATCGGGACCCGAACACGGCCGCCCCGGTGGGCTTCGACCTCAACGTGCGCGCCGCCTGGCCGGTGACCCGGGGCGAAGGCATCGTCGTCGGCGTCGCGGATGACGGCATCGAACTGGCCCATCCCGACCTGCAGGCGAACACGGCGAACACCAACCACTGGAACTTCGTGACCGGCCAGCCTGATGGCAGTGAGGCCTCTTCCGTGCTCATGCACGGCACCGCCGTGGCCGGGCTCATCGCCGCCACCGGCAACAACAGCATTGGCGTTTCCGGCGTGGCGCCGGGGGCGCAGATGGCGAGCCTGGTGATCTGGGACTCCACCGGCAACATCGTCGATGAACTGGGGTTGATGGAGATGTATTCCTACCATTCCAACGTCATCCAGGTGGAGAATCACAGTTGGGGCAGCGTCGGTGGCTACCAAAGCCCGGTGCCCGACCTCGAGGACGCGGGAATCCAGAACGCCGTGCAGAACGGCCGCGGCGGCAAGGGGGTGGTGCTTGCCCGTGCCGCCGGCAATTACCGGCTCGACGATGGTCAAGGCAACGCCTGCATCGGCAACGGCAACGACGACGGCTACCCGCAAGACCCGCGGGAAATCGCCGTCGCCGGCGTGCGGCCTAACGGACGCGCCGTCAGCTACACCACTCCGGGCGCGAACGTGCTCATCGCCGCGTTTACCGGCGACTACTATGTGGACACGCCGGATGGCGGAACCACCAACTATCCGAACCTCTTCACGACCGACCGTCTCGGCACCGAAGGCTATAACACCGACCTCAGCAACAACCCGGACTATTGCTTCGGCGACACCGGTTTCAACGGCACCTCCGGCTCCACGCCGCAAATTGCCGGCCTCTGCGCCTTGATCCTGGCAGCCAACCCGCAGCTCACTTATCGCGACGTCCAGCAGTTGCTCATTCTCTCCGCGCGCCACCTCGACCTGGCCGATCCCGACATCCAGACCAACGGCGCCGGTTTCCGCGTCAGCCACAACGTTGGTTTCGGTGTACCCGACGCCGCCCAGGCGATGTTCCTGGCAAAAGCGTGGTCCAACCGCCCGCCCGCGACCGACATCACCGTCACCAATGACATCACCGCCGCCAATCCCGGCGGGATGACCATTCCGGATGACGGCCTCCGCGTGCTCATCACCGGGACTGGCGTGCCGGCCAGCCTGCAGTCCATCCCATCGTTCCCGTGCGACGGCCTCCATCCGGACCAGCCGACGGCCGTGTTGCCCATCGTGGACGTGGGCCAGGCCTTGCAGCCCCTCACCCAGGACCTCACCGGCAAGGCGGCGTTGATCCAGCGCGGCGTGAATTATTTCGCGCAGAAGATCGGCTACGCCGTCGCCGCCGGTGCCCGCTTCGTCATCATTTACGACAACAAGAACGGCAACGAACGCATCTTCATGGATGGCGTGGACATTCAGTTCTACCCGGTGCCGACGGTTTTCATTGACCAGAACTCCGGCAACGCCCTGCACCGCTATCTCCTGTCCGCCACCAATGCGCAGGCGCAGTTGAAGCTGAACTCCGTCCGTTTCCCGCTCGTGGTCACCAACACACTCCTCTGCGAACACGTCAAGCTCAACGCGAACATCGTCCATCCGGCCCGCTCGGACGTGCGGATCACCCTGATCTCGCCCGCGGGCACCCGCAGTGTCCTGGCGCATTGGAACTACGACACCACCGATGCGCTCGGCGACTGGGACTATTATTCCACGCTGCACCATTTCGAGAGCAGCTATGGCACCTGGTACGTCGAAGTCAGTGACGAGCAACCCGGCAACGTAGGACAAGTGCTTGGCCTGGGCCTGACGATCACCGGCGTGCCGATCAAGGACACCGATCATGACGGCCTCGATGACGATTGGGAAATGGCCCGTTTTAACACGCTTGCCTACGGCCCGGCGGACAATCCCGCTCTCGACGGCTACAACAACATGGTCAAACAAATCCTCGGCTGGGATCCGCTCCGATCCGCGGTTCCGTTCCAGCTCGACCTCTCGGCCTGGAACCCAAGCCTGCAACGCTTGAGCTGGCCCACCAGCACCAACTTCCAGTACCAGGTCTTCGGCAGTTCCGACCTTGGCCAGCCGCTGACACTCCTGACGAACCTGCCCGGCCAGTTCCCGACCACCGAGTATATCCTGCCGTCGGCGGCCACCGGCCAGCGGTTTTACAACGTGCGGCAAACCCAGTAAGCCGGAGGCGCCTCCGGGCGCGGCGCCACCGTACCATGATTGGACCGCGGCTGTGTCGGAGATCAGCCGCAGCATCTTGAACAATTCCGCAGCGTCAGACGGGTCCCGGCGCCTCGCTTGGGGGATGGCGCTGCTGCCTCGGAGCCCCGCCGTAGCGGCGGCTCGGTAGAGCGCCGCCATCCGAGTGAAAACGGGAAAGTGCGGCGGTCTGCCGACGCGCCGCTACGGCGCCACCCGCGGTTTCGACGTTGACGCAGCGCCGCCCTTCGGGTGGATTAGTTGCCATGTCAACACGCTCTGGTTTTTCCCCACGCGAAGCCCGCTTTGCCGTTCGACTCGCCCGTGGAGCCGCACTGGCCACCCTGCTTCTCGCCGGCCTGAATCCCGCCGCCCGCGCCGATGTGCGCCTGGCGGCCCTGTTCTCCGACAACGCCGTCCTGCAACAAGGCCTGCCCATCAAGATTTGGGGCTGGGCCGACACCAACGAACCGGTCACCGTCACCTTCCGCCAGCAGAAGGTCACCGTGCCCGGCAGCCTCACCGGCAAGTGGACCGTGACGCTGGCGCCCGAGAAAGCCGGCGGTCCCGACACGCTGGTGGTCACCGGCAAGAACCGTCGCGAAGTGAAAAACGTCTTGGTGGGCGAGGTCTGGATCTGCAGCGGCCAGTCGAACATGGAGTTTCCGCTAACCGGCTGGGGAGTGCCGCCGCCCAACTCGGCCAGCGATATCGCCAACGCCGCCAACCCGAACATCCGCCTGTTCACCGTGCCCAAATTCAAGGCCGCCGAGCCCGTGGACGACTTCAAGGCCGCGTGGCAGCCCTGCACGCCGCAAACCGTGCCGACATTCTCGGCGGTGGGCTATTATTTCGGCCGCGCCCTCCAAGCGGCGCGCCATGTGCCCGTCGGTCTCATTCACACCTCCTGGGGCGGGTCGCCGGTCGAAGTCTGGATCAGCGAAGACGTGTTCAAATCCAGCCCGGAGTACCGTCGCGACATCCTCGAACCCTATGCAGGCCAGGTGAGCGACTTTCAAAAATCGCTCGCCCAGTGGGAACAGGCCAAGGCCGCAGCGGAGAAGGAAGGCAAGAAATATGATCAGGGCCGGCCGTGGGATCCGTGGAAACCATCCGAACTCTACAACGGCATGATCGCCCCGCTGATTCCGTATGCGGTGCGCGGCGCCATCTGGTATCAGGGTGAATCGAACGCCGGCCGTGCCTGGCAGTATCGCCACCTTTTCCCGGACATGATCAGCAACTGGCGCCGCGATTGGGGCCAGCGCGAGTTCACCTTCCTTGCCGTGCAGCTCGCGCCGTGGGACAAGGGCCGTCAGCGCCTCCCGGCGCGCATCAATGTCCACCCGGTCGAAAGCGACTGGGCCGAACTCCGCGAAGCCCAAGTCGTCACCACCAAGGTCATCCCGCAAGTAGGGCTCGCCGTCATCACCGACGTCGGCGACAAGGACGACATCCATCCCGTCCGCAAGGCGCCCGTCGGCGACCGGCTGGCGCAGGCGGCGCGGGTGATCGCCTACCGGGAGCCGATCTACGGCCTCAGCCCCATGTTCGCCTCGGTCCGCTTCGACGACCGCAAGGCCACGGTCACTTTCGACAACGCGGGTCGCGGCCTGGTCGCACAGCGCGGCGAACTCACCGGCTTTGCGATTGCCGGCGCGGACCGCAAGTTCCAGTGGGCCAACGCCGAAATCCGCGGCAAGAACCGCGTGGTCGTCAGCAGCCCGCTCGTGCCGCATCCGGTGGCGGTCCGCTATGGCTGGGACGACTTTCCGATCGTCAATCTCTTCAGCCGCGACGGCCTGCCCGCGTCGCCGTTCCGCACGGACGATTTCCCGATGGTGACCGCTCCGAAGCGCTGAGCGCCGGCGTAACGAGGCTTGAACTGCGGACGGAGCGGCGCTATGAATCAGCCGACGCCCGCCGTTGGGCGCCGTGATCAAAAACCATGAATGCTCGATTCGCCCGCTTTCCTCTCGCCCTCGTGATCCTGACCGCACTGACCGCGAATGTCGCCACCGCGCGCGCGGCGGAGGCTGACCCGGCCGTCGTCGCCACCGAGTTCCTCACCGACAACCCGCCCACGGCGACCAGCCACGCCTCGACGATTGTCGAGACGCCCGATGGTCTGCTGGCCGCCTGGTTTGGCGGCACGCGCGAGGCCGCCACCGACGTCAGCATCTGGCTTTCGCGCAACCCGGGCACGGGCTGGGCCGCTCCCGTCGAAATCGCCAACGGCGCCGATGTCAAACGCCAGGTCCGCTACCCGTGCTGGAACCCAGTCCTCTTCCGGCGCAACAACGGCAATCTCCTCCTGTTTTACAAGGTCGGTTCCAGCCCCGCGAGTTGGTGGGGCATGGTGCGGCTCTCGAAAGACGACGGCAAAAGCTGGTCCGAAGTGAGACGCCTGCCCTCCGGCATCGTCGGCCCGGTGCGCAACAAACCGATCGAACTGGGCGACGGGCTCCTGCTGTGCGGAGCGAGCCTCGAGAACAAGGGCTGGCGCGTCCATGTCGAGACCTGCCACGATCCCTTTGGCAGTTGGGAGCGCTCGCCGGACTTGAATGCCGCCTCCACCTTGGCTGCCATCCAGCCCACCATCCTGCGACACAGCGAAACCAGCATCCAGCTCCTCTGCCGCACCCGGCAGGGCTGGATCACCGAATGCTGGACGCAGAACGGGGGCGCCAGTTGGGGACCAATGACCCGCACCGCCCTGCCCAACCCGAACAGCGCGATTGACAGCGTCGCGCTCCGCGACGGCCGGTTTCTCCTGGTTTACAATCCCTCGCGCGAGGACCGCCACACGCTCGACATTGCGCTCTCGCTCGATGGCCGGACGTGGCAAACGGCGGCACAACTCGAAAACGAGCCCGACGGCGAGTTCTCCTATCCCGCCATGATCCAGACCGACGACGGCCAGGTGCATGTCACCTACACGTGGAAGCGGCAGCGGATCAAACACGTTGTCCTCGACGTGACGAAGTTCAACCTGCGGCCGCTGCCGGGCAACTGATTCGTAGCGGCAACTCGGGAGAGTGCCGCTGTTACCGGTCTTCGGGACGGGCGGCGTTTCCCTGGAAGAGAGCGGCGGATTGCCATCCGCCGCTACGTGGATTTTGGAGGGCAGTGCGTTGAAACACCGCCAGAAATCCTCCTGCGTCTTGGAAATCACGGAAGGTCGCGCAGCTTCCCGGCGTCAGTGTCGGCATCCACCTTCGTCAGCAAGCCGTCCAATTTGCCCGTGGCCATGTCGTGCTGCATTTGACGGTCCCAGGCGTCGTCCTCCCACTCGTGCAGGCAGCGGGCAACCTCGGCGCGCTCTTCCCGGCTGAGGCGCGAGATGGCGGCCTTGATCTCGGCAACCGTGCTCATGTCCGGTAAGCTACCCGCCCATGACGCGCCGTTCGGTGTGCAGCGAGTAATGGTGCAGGCGCATCACCTGCCGCACCTGATCCAAAAGCATCGCCGGTTTTTCTTGACTGTCCATCCGGTTCGAAGGAAAGTTCGTCTCATGATGAACCTGATATTGCCGCCGGTCAAGAAGGGGCTGAAACCCCGCCAATATCACGTTATCAGGTCAAAATGACATGTTAATCAATGGTTAGGCTCAATCATGAAGAAAGCATTCTTTTATTCCTTCCTCGCAATTTTCGTGCTTACGTCTGGCGTAACGCTTCTTGGCGTCACGAATGTCGTCGCAATAAAGGAAGGATACTTGAACGCCCTCTTCGGAAGCCTGATACTTGAGCTCATCACAGCGATGATAGCTCTATTTCGAGCGACACGGTTTTTCGAGGATTCACTTTACCGCAACGTTATGGACTACGAGCCGTCAAGAGATGCTGCACGTGTTCTTCACACGTTGCTCATCTACCAGGACAAAATGGATCCCCAGATGAAGACCAAGTTTGGATTCGTTGTAGCCCCAGGGTCTGGCGATTTCCCCCGGTTTCTTAATGGCTTGGCTGAACTCGTTGGCATGGGATTTGTTGATGTAGATAGGGAGAGATGGATGTGCTGTTTTACATCCACCGGATATCGCTTTGCGAATTACAAGAGGAAGAAGATTCAGGATGTTGGCGAGTTTATTGTATGATGAAAGAGCCTAACAAATCGCTGCAGGCAACGCGGGATGGGGTCTCCAGTTCCGCTTCGCGATTCACGCTGGTTGGTCCCGCGTGCCTGAGCTCTGGACGTTAGATGTAAGCGCTATGAAGCTTCTAATGTTCTTTATCGATCTACCTATCAGGTTCATTTTCGCTTTGGTCAGGTTCACGCTTGGCGGATTGATTGGCTGGCTGGGAATAATTTTAGTCTCACTAAGATTTTTCGGCGTTATACATTGGCCGTGGTGGCTGGCAGCGCTGCCACTCGAATACGGCGTCATCTATTGTCTGTATATGACCATCGACGGAACACTGTATCGGGCAGGGCTAAAAAAGATGGGTGGCTATGCGCGTTTCACCTCATTCGAGAGTAGGGAAGCCGAGGAGGTCTTCAAGCTTTCACAGATCGGGAAGGACGCATATATCGCCGAGAAGCAAGCCGAACTCGCCCCCAAAATTGACGCAATGATTGCCGAAGCGAGAGAACGACAAAAAAGCAAGGAAAAGCAGAACGAATGACAAAATCATCTAACACACCAAGGCATTGCATTGAGCGAGTCGGCGAGCCTCAAGGCAATGCGTGGTTGAACGAGCCCGGCCTGCCGGCCGGCCGGTAGATCGAAGCGGGTCGGGTTCCGGTCGGTCACCAGCTTTTCCTCCGAAACCTAGCGAGCCAGCCCGTCGGCTGGACCAGCCGCGGCCGTTTGGGTAGCTGCCCGATGCTGGGCGGGCACGTGTGTTTGGCGCTGCTGCGTCGGCGCCCCAGCTTTCGTCGCCCGGCGGACCGCACCGACTGGACCGCTCTGTGAGTCCCGGCGATCGCCGCAACGCAGCCCGCCTCGACTTGGCTGAACGGCTCGGTGGCAGACGAACCCGCTGCGGGTCGCCGACCCGCGCGTCGCAAGGCCGCGCGCAAGCGTTTGCCCGTGGGTGACGGAACATCGTGTGCCCCGGAGCCAGCCGCTTGCGTCGTGTCTTCGATAATAGCCCCCGGCTTTAGCCGTGGGTTTCCTCCGGCAAAGCTCGAGAGTCCCGCCCGGGACGAAAGAAACGTTCTGCCGTCCCGGCGGGACTTTTCTTGCTCTCGTGGCCGGTCACCCAGCCTTGAAAGGCCGGGCTATTGTCGGAGCTGGCCGATCGCAGCAGCCTGCCCGTGGCTGCCGTCGCGGTCCGGCTCCGCCCTCCCCACCCGGACCGGGCCAATCCGTGGGTCCGCTCACACCCCGCCAATCCACTTCCGCTCCTCCCACACGGCGCGGAGGGACGTCAGGTTGCGGCGGTCGAGCACGTTCTTCGCCGCCGCGATCAATTTGCCGCGCTTCGCGTTGTGCCACGCGTCGCTGGCGTTGACGGCGATGAATTGCAGCACGCTCGGGTCGCGGTAGCAGTCAATCATGCACCGCGTGCAGCCGTCGCGGATCAGCTTCGAGGCGTCGAAGTCGTAGATGTTGCACATCGGCGTCTCCCAGAAGTGGCAGCGGTAGAGGTCGAGCTTCCAGTCGAGGTAGAAATACTTGTGCCCGCCCAGGCAGCCGAAATGCTCGCGCTCACCCCGCAGGTGCCGTTGCATTTCGTCCAGCGATTCCGTGGGATTGACCACCGGGAAAGGGCTGCCCCGCTTCATCCGCTTGATCTTCTCGAACACCTCGATCAGTTCGTCCTTCGTGTAGCTCACCAGGCCGCTGTCGCTGAAGCTGAGATAGCTGCTGGCCAGCGCGGTGAGCGGATAGCTGAACGTGCAACTGCGGAAACCGAGCGACTCGAGGAACGCCGGCAGCCGGTCGTAGTCCTCGATCAACCGGCTGGCCGTGACGCTCGCCGTGGTCTGGACGCCGGCGGCCAGGAAAAACTCGTTCGCGCGTTTGATCTTCCGGCAGACATCGGGCAGCCCGCGGTTTTGCTCGTGCCTGCCGATGTCGTGCGCGTCAATGGACATGATGACGCTGGTCAAGCCATCGTCCACGAGCCCGCGCATATTGTCCTCGGTCCACAGCCCGCCGTTGGTGCAGACCATCGGGTGAACACCGCGTTCGGCGGCATAGCGGGTCATCGCGCGGAGGTCGCGGTGGACCATCGGCTCGCCGCCAACGAACAGCAGGTAGCCGATGTGGTTCTTGACGCAGATGTCAACGACGTCGCGGGCCTCGGCCAGGGTCACGCTGCGGCGGGCCTTGGGGTCGAACTTCGAGCGGGCGAAACCGCAAAAACCGCAATCCGCGTTGCAGATGTTCGTGATGGCAAACTGGAGGTAACCGGGGCCGCCGTGATCGAGCACGTCGCGCAAAAGCTGGAACCGGCCGGTCTTGGGCCGGACCACCGGTCCTGGCGATGGCGGTTTGGGCGGCGACGGCGGGACGGCCGCGGGTGGAGACTCCGTGGTGACGACACTCATGCGACGGTCAGTGCTCCACGGGCAAACCCGCCTGTTGCCAGGCCTGGAACCCGCCGTCGAGGTGGACGACGGACTTGAAGCCGAGTTGCTGGAAGGTGGCCAGCGACTGGGTGCTCCGACCTCCGCGGGCACAATGCACGAGGCAAACCTGGTTGCGGTCCACCCGCCCCAGTTGCTGGGCGAAGTCGGGGGCGTTGAAATTGATTTCGCGGGCGCCGGCGATGTGCCCGGCGGCGTATTCGGCCGGGGTGCGCACATCCACCACCAGCACCTTTTTGGCCCCGATGAGGCGCGCCGCGCCGGCCGCGTCCACATGGGTGATCTGCGTGGCGACGGGGGCGACGGGCTTCGTCTCCGGCGCGCCGGCGGAGGCCGGGTTGGCACCGGGCGAACGGCAACCCGTTCCCAGCCAGCCTGCCAGGAGCACCAGCACTACGATGCGTTTCATTCCGGCCAGTCTGCCACGCGTGGCGGCGTTTTCAACTTCTTCGGCGGCCGCGGGCGATTATCGGCGGGGCTGAATGTGACGCGCCGCGGCGGCGTCTATCCTCCCGGCTATTCAACAATCTGACGTTTGGACAACTCCGATGGCGACAAAAGTTGCCACGCGGGGTGGATTTGCATTAGCCTCGACCGGACTCAACCAATGAAGAAATGGATTGTATTGATCGTGGTCGCTGTCGCCGGCTACGTGGGCTTCACCCAGTGGCACGCGTGGCGGGCCGCCAACCTCGCCGCGGACAGCGGATCGCGCATCGCGACGGCTCCGGTCATCGAAACCAACATCAACTTCGCCGTGAACGCCGCCGGCACCATCACGCCCGCGGAGCAGGTGTCCGTCCGTCCCCAGGTCAACGGCATCATCAAGACGCTGTCCGTGGACATTGGCAACACGGTGAAGACCGGTGACCCGCTCTTCACGCTCGACGATCAGGACCTCCAGACCGAGCGTTCCAGCAAACAGATTGAGATCGAGGCGGCGAGACTGCAATTGGAGAAGGCGGAACGCGATTACAAGCGGGCGCAGGAACTGGTGAACAGCAAGCTCATTTCCCAGGAAACCTTCGACGACACCAAAACCACCTTCGAACTGGCCAAAAACACTGTGGAGCAGAAACTCAAGGAACTGCACCTGATCGAATACCAGATCACGCTGACCCAGATCCTGGCGCCGTTCAATTGCACGATCCTCACCCGGCCCGTGTCGGTTGGCCAGGCGGTGTCCGGCTCCGGCGGGTTCAACAGCGGCACCGAGGTGCTCACCGTGGCGGACCTGAACGCCATGGTCATTGACGCCCACGTCAACCAGGCCGATGTGCCGCGGCTGAAAGTGGACCAAAAAGTTGAGATCACGGTGGAAGCCGTGCCCGGGTTGCAGTTGACCGGCCTGGTCCAGCGCGTCGCGCCCCAGGCGACGATCGTGAACAACATCAAAGGATTCGAC
>Ga0208457_1000827_pt1 | contig 25800 bp, 23 predicted proteins | sample June2015DPH_10_1_FD_185513 | JGI IMG/M metagenome (GOLD analysis project Ga0208457, IMG submission 185513) | Peatland microbial communities from SPRUCE experiment site at the Marcell Experimental Forest, Minnesota, USA - June2015DPH_10_150... | ecosystem: Environmental > Terrestrial > Soil >... | reverse complement strand
AGTCTGAAGGGGATGATCTGACGCTTCGCGTCGGCCGCTGACGCGGCCTCCGAGAGGTGGGCCAAAACCCTAGAACAGGGTGGCGAATTCAGAGCGGAATGACCTGGCGAATTCAGCGGAATGCGCATTGAGGGCGCGGAGGGCCTCGCGCCAGGTCTTGCCCTCGGCTCGCTTCCTCTCGATGTACGCCCGAGCGGGTGCATGGTGGATGGCCTGGGCCAAGGCGATCGTGTGGAGAGCTCGGTTCAGCTGCCGATTGCCGCCGCGGTTGAGCCGCATCCGCTGGGTCTGACCCGAACTTGCCGGGATCGGGGCGACACCGGCGAAGGCGGCGAAGGCATCGGACGACCGAAACCGGCCGATGTCGCCGATCTCCCCCACCAGCTTGGCCGTGACGAGCGGACCGGCTCCGGGCAGCTCGAGCAGCGGATGACCGGCGACGCGCTTGCCGATCCGAGCGTGGAGGGCCGTTCCTCGATGCCCAGCCGGCGAAGGTGGGCGAGCCTATCGCGGGCAAGGTCGGCCTGGACACCGACCAGTGGTCGCAACAGCCGACCGACCGTCCGCTGGTGGCGGGTGGCGGTCAGGTTCGTCGCCGCGGCGCCATATCCGGGCAGCAGCGTCCGCAGGTCGGCGTGGAGGCGATTGCGGACCCGGGTCATCTCGGCCACAACATCTTCACGGGCCTCGACGAGCAGTCGAACCTCGAGGCTCGGGTCGACCGACCGGACCGGCGGCAGGTCCGATTCGCGGGCGGTCACCCGGGCGATGGCGAGGGCGTCACCGCGCGACCTGCTCCTGACACAGCTCCGGGCGATTGGAGGGCCGGCGCCCTGGCCCGGGTTGTCCCTCACGTCATGGCGCCGATGGTTACCACCGTCGGCGACGTGCAGCTGTTCCTCTCCGTCCGTCGCGAGGCACCCGGGAGACCTGATCGACACAATCACGATTGAAGCCCAGCCAACAGACTCGAACCAAGTCAGAATCGGGAAGCCATGTCCACTCTACCGAAGATCGTCCGTCAGTCCACCGCCATCACGGAGCCGCTGCGGCATCTCGACGGCCTGCGGCCGTTGGACGTCGCGGAGTGGCTTCGCGATCTCGGATCTGTCGCCCTCTTGGAGGATGGGCACCGTTCGCCGCGAACGGGCTGGACCTTCCTGGCGGCCGATCCGATCGCGATCGCGCAGCTGACGGATCCAGTGCTCGACCCATTCAGACGGGCCCGTGCGCTGCTAGCCCGCATGGGGCAACAACCAGCCCGAGACGTAGATCTCCCACCTTGGACGGGGGGCCTGGCAGGATATCTCTCATACGACCTCGGGCGTTGTTTCGAACGACTGCCTGACAGCGCGACCGATGATCAGTCGCTTCCGCTACTCAGCCTCGGCCTCTACGACTGGGTGCTAGCTTGGGATCACCGAAAGGCGAGAGCATGGCTCAGCTGCCGCGCAGTCGATGGGGACATCGAGCGCATGCACGATCGCCGCGAGTCCGTCCTGGCTCGTCTGGCCGCCGCTTCGTCCAAGCCGGTCGCTGCCGCCTCACCGGTTCGCGGCGATATCCCGATGCAGTTCTCGTCGAACTTCGGCCGAGACGCGTTCCTCACGGCAGTGGAACACGTCAAGGCCGAGATCGCCCGCGGCGAGGTCTACCAGGTAAACCTGGCGCGCCGTCTGGAGGCAGCGTTTCATGGCGACCCATGGCCGCTCTACCGGCGGATCAGTACGGCTGAGCCGGTGCCCTGTGGGGCTTACCTGGAGCTCGATCGCACGACCGGCCAGCCACGGCGAGCCCTTCTGTCCGCCTCCCCGGAGCGGTTCCTGGCGCTCTCCGCCAACGGGCTGGTGGCAACCGATCCGATCAAGGGCACGCGGCCTCGTGGCGCCATGCCGTCCGACGACCGGGCGCAGCGTCGCGAGCTGCTCACCAGCCTGAAGGATCGCGCGGAGAACGTCATGATCGTCGACGTGCTCAGGAACGACCTCGGTCGGGTGTGCGTACCGGGGTCGGTGCGGGTTCCACGCCTCTGCCGGCTCGAGCGCACGCGCAGCGTGCAGCACCTCGTGTCGAGGGTGGTGGGGCAGCTCAGGCCGGGGCACGATCCGTTCGACCTGCTCGCGGCGACCTTCCCGGGTGGCTCGGTCACGGGTGCCCCGAAGATCCGTGCGATGGAGACCATCAACGCGATCGAGCCGGTCCGTCGCGGTCCGTACACGGGATCGGCCGTATGGATCGGAGCCGATGGCGCGGCCGGATCGTCCATCCTCATCCGGACTTTCGTAGCCGATGGGACGCGCCTCACGCTGCACGTAGGGGGCGGCATGACATGGCGCAGCGACCCGGCGGCGGAATGGGAGGAGACACGCGTGAAGGCCCGTGGTCCGCTCGACGCCATCGGTGCCAGCGAAGCAGGACCTGAGGATGTCTGACGGGCCGCGATCGGTCTGGCTGGGCGGTGCCCTCCGCCCAGCCAGAGAGGCAGGGGTTTCGGTCTTCGACCGTGGCCTCACGCTCGGCGACGGTGTGTTCGAGACAGTCCGGGCCCGGGGCTCGACGAGGCGGACGGAGACGCGGCGGTGCGGCGGCGCGCAGCCCTGGCGCTATCTCAGCGATGGAGCTTGCCGTGGGCGTCCAGGGCAATGACCACCCAGCGTCCGCGTTGATGACGCTCGCACAGTTCTGGACCATGGATAGCCAAGGGCGCGCCGCTCGCGATCCGCTGGCGCAGTAGCCATTCGAGTCGTCATCTCATTTGGTCGGGTCCAGCACGAAGCGCCGGTCCCGACCTCGCTTGGCCGCCGACTTCGCGGCAAGTTCGGCCCTCCACTCGTCGATGCCGGTTCCTCGGACGATCTCCGCGAGTGTCGACGGGCCTCGACTCGCAAGGAAAGCTTGCACAGCGGCGCGGTCGTCGCGCTTCTGCTCCTCGCGTTGCGCTTGCTCCCGCGCCCGGCGATCCGCGTCCTTCTGCTCCTTCGTCTTGGCCTCGTCTCTGGCTCGGTCTTGCGACGCAAACGCCTCGTTGACCTTCTGATCAGCCTCGTCGAGGCTGACCTCGAGAGCCCCCGAACGACGGGCAGCGTCATCGGGCGCGAGATACCAGCGGTGCCCACCCGCATCTCGGACGCGCCCAGGGACGAGCGCATCCGCAACGACGCGCAAGCGATCGAGGTCAGCCAGGAGCCCCGGCAGATCGGAAAGATCAAGCCCGCGTTGATCCTCGTGTAGCAGTTCGATGTAGTCGGCTGCCCACGCTACGGTTCCAGCAATGTCGTCGAGCGTGTCCTGCAGACGGACTCGATCGATCTCTCCTGACGGGGTCATGCATTCATCCTCGTGGCCGCTGCTGATCGACGGTGATCGACGCGCTGTCCCTCGATGAGGGCGTTCACACAGCTGTCTCGGGCAAGGTATTGGTGGAGTGAGTGGCTATCGCCTCGCATGTTTGACGCACCGCAGCTTGTGGATGGGGAAGCAGTAACAAGTCAACCTGCGCTCGCTGTGCTACAAGCCTGGCGCAAAACACCAACGGCCGACCTGCACTGGCCATGCCACGGACGGCCAAGTCCGTGACGTCATCGAAGCCAATTGCAGGTCCGACCCTCCTGCTCGCGATCCTCTTGATCGCGGCGACGGCGATACCGGCGGCCTCCTGATTACCCAGATGCGGGTTACCAAGTATTCCAAACAGCCTCATGAGTTCACCCCTCGTCCGTGCCGGTGAGTGGCAAACGGCCTCCTCGAGCATCTCGGCCGTGGGGAGGACGATGCCGTAGTTGGCTAGCACCATCCGTGACAGGTCGTGATCGCGAACTGCGGGGAGAACGAGGCCTCTATCGACGAGAACTGGAAGCAAGCCCAGCGTCGAGAAGGATGCAGGCGGAGTATCGCCCAGTGCATAGCGCCTCAAGCCCAGATCGTCGGCGTATAAGGTGTAGCCGAAGAGAGAGGCAAGCGCGACGGCATCGAAGGAGTTGTGACCCAGGCCTACCGCCTGGCCGCCAGCCGGCCTCGCCAGCATAGACGTGCGGGATGCACTCTGGGGCCCTCAAGTGACACCTAGGCTGACACAGCCCCCCAGACAAAGGGTTCCCGCCAGCGTCCCCCTGGCTGACAGGCCAACGATGGACACGGCGGCACGGTTCGCGCTCCGCGTACCCGCCGTCATGTGATGATGCGAATCGGCCGAGGCTCCGCCCGCATGTCGATCGCCGCGGCGGGCGGTCGGCTACCCCACCCAAAGGCCGATCTGCTATAACTCTCTCTGCTCCGAGCGGGAGTAACTCAGCTGGCAGAGTGTCTGCTTCCCAAGCCTGAGCCTCCCAATGCCGCGGCTCCCCTCGTGGCCATCTCTCGTTCCCGACCTAGTTATGTGTTGCGCTCGTGCAGCTCAGCCCGCGTCCAATCGCGCCCACCGTGGGCGGACGCATCCCGCAGAATCGCCTCCGCGCGTTGGCTCGGACTCCTCAGGAAGTCCACCAGTTGAACTACCCACCGATCGAAAGCGTCGGCGAATTGGTCGCCCAGCGCGCTGGTATTCGGCTGAGGTAGCCCCTCGCTGACAATACGAGTGCGCAGGCTCTCGACGACCCGACGTGCCTCGATCGCCTGCACCGACGGTGAGATCCCTTCCTGCCTCGTGAAACGGAGCACCTCCAGCGCCACGCCGAATCGGGCGACCCAGTCCGGCTGGACAACGGGTGGCGTCAGTCCCGGGAGGATCTCGTCGGCGCGCGCCAGGACAAGGCGTCGTTCGTTGCCGACAATCCGCGCCTTGAGCAACCCCGCGAGCACCAGCGCGTCCACGGCAAACGCCACACTCGGCTTGGCGAAGCGCGTCGTCCGGGCGAGGTCGGCGACACTGAGGCCGGCCGAAGGCGCCGCCAACAGCGCCGCAATGATGTCCGCCCGAGCATTCACCCCAAACGCCGCGCGGAGGCGGATCCGCAGCAGCGCCGGCGCCACGGCCGAGTCGAGACGAGCCTTGCCACGCGTCACGTACTCCGAACGCGGCTGGGTCGCCATCGGCCAGGAGGGGCCGGCGGCGGCCGCAACCGTGGCCACGTACTCACCGATCGCTTCGGGCGGTGTCTCGAGCTCCCGCGCCACCTGCTTGAGGCGCGATCCGTTGACGTACCGACCGTAGGCAACGCACCAGTCGGTGCTGACGTCGCGCAGCCGTGCGTCGGCGTCGCCAAGTTCTGCAGTGAGCGCGATGAGCGCCTCAGGGTCGACCACGGCATCGTCGCGCTCACCTACTGCGTCTACGCCGAGCGCGATCCACTGGGTCCACGCCCGGTCGAGCAAGGCGCTCTGGAGCGCGCTAGTCGAGCCGGCCATCGGCATCCTCCACTCCGAGGCGGCGGAGTGTCTCGACGAGCATCGATCGGTACCCGAGCGACGGATCCTGGGTGCGGGTCCAGCGGGCGGCGGCAAGAAGCTCCTCCTGATCCGGGCCGAGTTCCTCCAGGTCCTGCAAATGACGGCTCCGGGGCCCCTGGTCAACGGCGGCGTAGAGCTTGAAGCAGATCATGTCGAACCTACCCGCCAGCCAGGCGATGAGCCCGCCGTAGTCGCGCCGCTCCAGGCGATCCACAAGCCCTTCCGGCAGGCCGAAATCAAGCAGCGACTCGGGACCTAGGTTCACCCAGTCGTCCGCCAGTCCGTGGGCTCGGGCGACGTCGACAACTGCCGTGCGAAGCGGTTCGGGCATCGGCCGCATCCGCTCGACTCCACTCGCCGTCCACGAGCCGAGCAGGTCGAGGTCCCTGGTGGTCGGTCGCGTGACCAGCCCGCGCAGGATGAGGTTGCCGCCCCCGATGACGACAACCTCGTAGTGGAGGCCTCGAGCCACCAGGAGTTCCCCGAGGGCGCGGAGGGCTGTCTCGAGTTGGGTCCGGCCGATTGATGTCACGGGCAGACTGTAGACCGGTACGCAGTAAGAGTCAATCTATCGAATCGCCAAAGTCAGACTGCATGTCCAGGCCCTGCCCTGCGTCTAAAGCATGTCTCCCGGGCTCATCCGCTTGGCTATCTCCGTGGCTCGTTCGGCGGCTGCGGACGCTGCGTAGCGGGAGACCATCGTGCGCGAGCGCCAACCCGCGAGCGTCATCAAGTCGGTTTCGTTCATGCCGCCGGCCAGCATCTTGTGGGCGTAGGTCCGGCGAAACATGTGGGGGTGAACGTGATCACCGAGGCCCGCGGCCACGCCCCGTTCGTGGATCATCTGGCCCATCCCGGACTCGGTGAAAGCGCCCTTGGGCCCAAGCCACAGGCTGGGCAGGTACGCCGCGTGATGAGGCCGGAGTGCCTTGCCATACCGGCTCCCGCCGTCGCGGTACCGAAGGTAGCGGTCGAGTGCGCGGACCGCCTCGCGGCCGATCACGACGATGCGCTCCCGGCGGCCCTTGCCCAGGACACGAAGCTGGCGGGCGTCGAGGTCCACGTCGTTCGTGTCGGGGTCGTCTGGAGTCCAGCGGAGGGCCGCGATTTCGGCGCGGCGAGCGCCGCTGTCGAGCAGCACCCGGATGATCGCCTCGTCTCGCCGGCCCGCGAAGGTGTGGTCTGCGCAGCAGACCCGCAACAGGGCCCGGAGCTGATCATCGCTCAGCATCGGCGACAGCAGCTCACCCACGATCGGCGGCTTCATGTGCTCCATCGGTGACATGGCAATCAGCTCCTCCTCAAGAGCCCACCGAAAGAACGCCTGGAGGCTGCGGTACCGGTTATGGGCGGTCGCCGGGCGGTAGCGGGAGAGCTGGTCGGCGATGAAGGCCTCGACGTGCTCGCGGTGGATGGCAGCAAGAGCCACAGGAAGACCCTTGCGCCCAAGGAATTCCTCGAACTGCAGCGCCGCGTCGATGTAGGTCCGCTCGGTTCTGGGTGAGATGTTCCGCGCCGCCAGGTGGCGCCGGAAGCTGGCGATGTCGGCCGCGAGCGGGCTCGTTGCCGCTCGGGTCGGACTCGTTGTAGGATGAGCGCCGCTCGGTCGGTCACCTCGTATGGCCCGCGGCGAGGCTGGGTTGGATAGGTTTCGCATCTCGAACCGCCTTCCTCAGTTTTCTGCTGTAGAGCCATCGAGACAGGCCCTACCGGAAGGCAGACGCTCTCAAGGAGCGTGATTCGAGCGGGAGTAACTCAGCTGGCAGAGTGTCTGCTTCCCAAGCAGAATGTCGCGGGTTCGAATCCCGTCTCCCGCTCCAAATCGCCAAATCCCTCGTGAAGAGCCCCTCTAATTGAGGGGCTCGACGATTCTCTGGCCTGGCACTATGCTCTCCGACACTCTAACTGGACAAGTTTCGGAGGGCTCGAAATGGCCCCAAAGACTCCCGATTCGCCGTCCGGACCGACGCTCGGCGTCCTCGCCGACAGCTTCCGGCGGTCGCTCCTGGCCGAAAACAAGAGCGCGAAGACGGTAACGACGTACCTCGACGCGGTTACGGGGTTCGAAGCATATCTGCGGGCGAAACGTCTCCCGACCTCCGTCGACCGCATCCCTAAGACATTCTGCCTGGACTTCATCGCCGACCAGCTCGCGCGATTCAAGCCAGCGACGGCGTCCGTTCGCTACCGCGCGCTCCAGACGTTCTTCCGCTGGGCGGTCGCCGAGGGCGAGCTCGAGGCAAGTCCGATGGCGGCGATGCGCCCGCCGCACGTGCCCGAAACGCCGCCCAACGTCTACACCGACGACGAGATCCGGCACCTGCTCGCCGCGTGCGAGGGCCGCGCGTTCGAGGATCGCCGGGATATGGCGGTCGTTCGCCTGTTCCTCGACACCGGCATGCGCCTCGCGGAGCTCGCAGGCTTGCGGCTGGCCGACGTCGATCTCGAACAGAACATCGCGCTCGTCTTGGGCAAAGGCCGCCGGCAGCGGGCGTGCCCGTTCGGGCGGCGGACGGCACAGGCGCTCGATCGGTACCTGCGCGCCCGGGCGAGCCACCGCGACAAGGACAGGCCCGAGTTTTGGCTCGGACTGGCGGGACCGATGACTCCCAACGGCGTGGCCGACGTTGTCCGGCGCCGCGGCACCGTGGCCGGCATCGCCGACGTCCACCCGCATCGGTTCCGCCACACGTATGCCCATCAGTGGCTCGCCGCCGGCGGCAACGAGGGCGACCTCATGCGACTGGCCGGCTGGCGGAGCCGGACGATGCTCACCCGCTATGGCGCTTCGGCCGCTGACGAGCGGGCGCGCGAGGCGCACCGCCGGCTCGGTCCGGGCGATCGCTACTAGGGCGCGGCGGGCTTGTCCGGGCGAACGGCTGAACCGACTAGTCGAACCGTCGAGGAGTGACGTATCTGGCGGAGGCCCTCTCGGATCTTGGATCTGAGGCCGAATGCGCCCGATCGACCACTGGAATTCGGCTCGTCGTGATGGCAATGCCGACAGTCATGGCATCCACGAAGGCAGGCGTGCCTCGGCGTAGCGAACGCCCAACGGCGACAGGTGTACCAGATCCGTCTCCCGTTCCCACCAAAGGAGGTTCTCAGCTTCGAGCGGGGCGAGGACGTACGCGCCGTACACGGTCCAGTTTGAATGATCAGTCCACTTGAATAGCTCGCGGGCGGTGACAGGATGGGGCGTCGAGTGGAGGAACAGGAGGGTCTTGTCCTTCATGGACAGACCGGGCTTGAGGGCTCGCTTACGGCCAGCCACGTTCCACACGGCCTGCGACTCGCGCTGGATCAACGAGTTGACGTAGGCTGCAGCCGTGGCTGTATCGACCTGGTGGAAGATGCGGACCAATTCCGCCACAAGCCACTTCGACATCGCTAGCGCGAGGGCCGCGTCCATCTCGTTGGAGTCGACTTCGGCGCCGACATGACCAGCATCGCGGTCATTCCGTATGCCGTAGAGCGCCAGGATCACCCTAGGGATATGTAGTCGAATGGAGCGCGGCCAGTCCGCGGCCGGTAGGTTCTGTAGGTAGGAGCACGCCGCGTCCATTTTTGGCGGTTTCGACGCCTGGGCTGGAAAGCTCCCATCCACATGGCCGCGAACGATGCAGTACACGACCTCGCAGAGCCTGCCGGCATCAAGTTCTGCTGGCTCCCACTTCGCCTCGCGATAGTTCCTCTCGATCTTGTTGAACTCGTCGAGCAGTTCTTGCCGGAGGCCGTCAGGGAGCCCGCCCAACACAGGGACAGCCGCATCGGCGGGAGGCACCGCCACTCGAGGAGGTGCCGCTGCTCGAGGCGCGCGCTTGGTCGAGGCACGGGTCGTCACGCCTCAGCCACTCCCGCGATCCTCGCGACCAACTTTGCCGCCTCGCCCCAACCGGGCTTGGTCAGCTTGTAGGTCTTCGCGCGGCTCGTCCCGCCGATGAGAACCTGACCCTTCAAGGCCGCAAGGGTCGTAGAGAAGTTGGGCTGGTCGTACTTGTCGTATTCCTCTGCCCACTTCCTGATCGACTCGGACGCTGTCGGCTCGTCCGAAACGGACTGCTCCGCAGCACATACAAGCAGCGCGATCTCCTTCACGCCGGCGCTCTTGCCCTTGGCGAGCTTGCCGTGCGGGAGCGACAGAACGAGCTTGCCTTCGTGTTCGGTATAGATCGTCTCTACCACGTCAGCCGAGAGCTGCAACTTAGCGACCAATCGACCCATCAGGTCACCCGTAGCGGCCGGCGTCACCGCTGGCGTGCCCGGCGCGCCAGGTGCGAGTGATCCGGGCGTTCGCGTTGCAGGCACTAGGCCCTGCACCAGAAGGTCGATCGCCCTTCCAAAGGCCAACGGCTTCAAGTCATCCGGCACCTTGGCCTCGTCAACTGCCTTGACCGCGCCGGCCAAGATGTCGCGTACATGTTCCGTGTCCAGCATTGGGGTGTCTCCCGAGCGAGAAGAGGCTTTGTTGACTCCGAATCTGCCACGGCATGACGCATAAGTCAAGTGATGCGGTGCATGTTGACTATGTGTATCATTCCGGTGTCATTGTGCGCGTGTGGAAACGGTCATTGCACCTTCACCGCCGTCATGATGGCACGCCATCGCGATGGTGTTATGGCATCCTCATTCATATTCCACTGCGCAGATCGAGGATGGTGACTCGCCGCCGCCGCGAGTCTCGCAACTCGGTCCCGTGTCCCCTACGCTGTAACCAGGGCCGTCGACGCGTCTCGCAACATTGCGAGGGTCAAACGGTAAGAACGCATAACGGATGCGTGCATCTGCTTGACGCCGCCATTTCCTCAACTATGCTGATTGCGACATGGTTGAGGAAAGCGCCCTATCAGTGCCAGAAGCCGCCGCCAGACTGGGCGTGACTGCGGGACGGGTGCGCCATCTGATCGCGTCCGGCGAACTGACTGCGAGGCGCGTCGGACGCATCCTCCTGGTTGAGGCGGCGAGCGTGGATCGGCGAGGCCAGCTCGGGACACTGGATGGTCGCCGATTTTCGCCGGCGCGCGCATGGGGTCTCCTTTTCCTGATGGACGGCCTCGATGCCCCTTGGCTCGACCCGGTGTCCCGCGCGAAGCTCCGCAACTCCATCGCCCATCACGACCTTGCCTCGCTGCGTCCCCGGCTGGTAACGCGCGCCCAACGCCGTCAGTTCCGCGCACATCCGTCGGACCTCGGGCCGATTCAACGCGAGCCAGGGCTCATGCGAACCGGCACATCGGCCGCGCGCGACGTCGGCCTCGATCTGATGCCGGCCGACGAGTTCGACGCGTATCTCACGCGAGATCGCCTCGACGCCCTCGTCGACAAATACAAGCTGCGCGAGAGCCAGCAGCCGAACCTCACGCTCCGGTCGACGCCAGCGCTCACGCCAGACTGGCCCGTGCTTCCAGTGGCACCCGCCTCGGTCATCGCCATCGACCTCGCCGACGATGTCGACTCGCGAGCCCAGGAGGCCGCGAGGTACCTGTTTGAGCGGTACCAGCGTTGATGGAACATCCCATCGTCATTGTTCCGATCGACGACGCGGAGGAGCGTCTCTGGCGGGTCACGCACGAGATCGCTGATCTCCTCGCCGGGCTTCCGTGGGTCTTGATCGGCGGCCAGATGGTGACCCTCCTCGAACGCGAGCACGGAGGGAGGACCGGGCGCGCAACCCGAGACGTCGACGCCCTGATGGACGTTCGGGCGCTCACCGGCGCGACCACAGAGGCTGCTCGGCGGCTGGAGTCAGCCGGGTTCGCCGCGGAGCTCACGAACGATGGCTTGAGCTACCGGTTCGCCCGCGGCGCTGACATCGTCGACGTTCTAGCGCCAGAGAACCTCGGGCATCGAGTTGACCTGACGACATCGCCTCCGGGCACGACCCTCGAAACCGTAGGAGGCACACAGGCGCTGCAGCGGCGGCGTGACGTTAGGATCCGCGTCCTCGACGACGCGTTCAGCCTTCCGATTCCGACGCTCGCGGGGGCGCTTGTCATCAAAGCCCGGGCTGCGTCGAGCAGCTCGAACGCGAAGCATCGGCGGGATCTTGCTCGGCTGCTGGTGCTGGTTTCGAGCATCGAGGAGATGCGGACGCAGCTGACAGCCAAGGAGCGCGGCTATCTCCGCGCTCATCAGGAACTGCTCGACCCGGCGAACGAGGCGTGGCGTGGGGTCGCGGGCGCCACGGACGGCATCATCGCGCTCAGCCGTCTCGCGTCGCAGTAACCGTCGCATCGATTCACCCTGGGAGACTGCGTTCAGAATGAGAGGGCGTCATGGAGAATCAAGGCGACGAGGAATTCGCTCGCGACTGGGCTAGCGACCTTGTCCAGAGTCGGTCCCCGCGCGAAGCCGCCACTCTTCGATCGACGGGCCAGGCTGCCGTTCGCGCCTGGCAGCGCTTCTCGGATCGAGCTTCGGTGCTCGTCGCATCCGCGCAGCGTCGGACATCCGAGTCGATCCGGAAGCTGGACGCGGCCGTCAAAGCTGCGGCACCGGCGATAGGTCGAGGATTGCTCGCTATCTCGCAGGTCGCTGCAGTCGCCTATGCCGAACACCTCAACGCTCAATACAGGCGTGCCGATGAGGCACTCAGAGCCAAGGGGTGGTGGGCGCTATCTAGCTGGAATGACGAGCAGCTGCAATGGTATGACCAGCTGGCTCGCAGTCTCGGCCGTCGTGCACTGGCTGACGAGATCTGTCGCTCATATCGCGCTTATGGAGGCCGCGCCTTGCGGCGAATGGTCAATTCTTGGTCTGACGAGCCGGCCCTGCACACGCGCCGCTTGATCATCCGCGATGCCATGGCAGATCATCTGGCCGGTCGCTACCGCGTGAGCGTCCCAACCCTGATGCCGTGCATCGAAGGCGTCATTGCGGACGGCTTCGGGTTAGGCGGACGGATGAAGGTGGTCACCGGGCTCGAGCCGCTCCGGGATATCTTCGACGGTCTTGAGGAGATCGAACTCGAAGTCGCGATCGAGTCGCTCCTGGGGCTCTATAGCAAGATCGACTTCGGTATGACGTCCAACTTGTCACCTCGGCTGAACCGGCATTTGATCCTGCACGGTCGCAGCATCCGGTACGGGACCGAGGCAAACTCCCTGAAGGTGTTCTTCCACCTGGACGAGATTCATCAGCTTCTGGGCGCGAAACGCCAGCTTGAAGAAGGGCGGACGGAACCACTCGAACGCCGGCCGATCAAGATGGCAAACGATCTCGTCAAGGCACTCGGTGTCCCGGACGAAATCATCAAGGCGTCACGAGACATGATGCCGTTGATCGAATCCAGACTGGACCACACTCGGGCGCGGTAGCAAGAGGCCGCCGCCCTGGCTCAAAGATCGCGCAATCAGCGACGCACCCGTCCTGTCGTTTACTTCCTAAGTATGATCTAGGAGATGAACGACACAACCGATGTCCCGGACCACGGGGCGCTTTTCGCCACGGCCAGCGCGCAGGCGGGCTACTTCACAACCTCCCAGGCCCAAGCGTGCGGCTTCAGTTCGGCGCTGCTCACACACCACGCCAAGAACGGGCGCTTCTTGCGCGTGGCCAGGGGCCTGTACCGCCTGCGTGACTACCCTCACGAGACCCACGAGGAGATCGTCGCCGCCTGGCTGCGTCAGTCGCCCAACGCCGTTGTCTCGCACGAATCGGCACTCTCGCTCCTGGGGCTCTCCGACGTCATCGCAGACGCCGTGCATCTCACGGTGCCCCGGATCCGCCGAAGGCTGGTGAACCAGCCCGGCGTCGTCATCCACACGACGACGCGCCCGCTCACCCAGGCGGATGTCGTCTCGCGCAAGGGCGTTCGGGTCACCGGGCCGGAGCGTACGATCGTGGACGTCGCCGAAGTCGGGGTCGCACCGGACCAGGTCGTTGCAGCAGTTCACAGCGCGCTCGATCGAACCCTGACGACGTCCTCCCGACTGCGGGACGCTGCGCGAACGCGTGGTCGCCGCGTCCAGCGCCTCCTCGACGAGGCACTGATGCACCATGCGACATGAAGAGAATGGCGGTCATGAGGCGCCGGCGGTCAGGCCCCCGCTCATTACTGTCTCACCCCGCTGATTGCTCCCGCGAACTGCCGGTCTGCTCGCGGCGGGCGCGGACGAAGTCGATGACCTCTTGCTCGGTGGCTGTGGCGAGGTCCAGGCCGGCGCCGCGGAACCAGCTAACCACTCGCGCCAGAGCGCGAAGCCGGTCGTACTCGGAAGCCGGGATGATCGCGACCGCGAGACGGCCGCGATGGACGATCGTCCGGACCCTGCCCTGGGCGACCTCTTCGATCAGAGTCGCAAACGCGGCCCGGGCATCGGAGACGCCCTTCGTCCGAAGCGGTGACAAGATCGCACGCGGCTCCGATGTGAGCCTTCGGATGGTGGCGAGGTCGGGAGGGATAAGGGAAGTGAGATCCGCAAGCTCGGAGGGATCGTTCAGGGCTTCCGGATAGACGCCCATCGCGTGCAGCGTCGCCAGCGAATCCTCGATCTTGCGCCAGTGCTCGGCCTCCTCGTGAGCGAGCATGACCGCGACCGGCTGACCATCCTTGAGACAGACGACCGGCGTTCCGGCTTCCACCCGCTCGACCACTGCGCGAAGGTTCGTGCGTAGCTCGCGCATCCCCATGGCCTGCAGTACACCGCTAACGGTCATGACGTTCTCCTGAGGATCCGAGTCTTGGGACTCGCTGTACCCAATGTGTACGAATTAGCGTACAACGGCCCACAAGGTGCGACATGTACACCATATCGTACGCAATATGCTTGCAAACCAGCCGTTGATGGCGTAGGGTCAGATCGTTTCTCGCGACGCCTTCTGACCCGGCCCCACGCGCGGCTCGGGCAGAACGGCGAAGCGAGACAAGACAAGCTCGGCGAGTGGAGGAACGCTTGCTGACCCAGCAGGGCAGGAGCGACCCGTCGAACCGCCGGGCATTCGAACCGCCGGTAAGGACAAGGACGCATTCCAGATGGACGAGACAGAACGGGCCAGTCGGGCCCTTCGCGGCAGGATCGGTGCACACCGACTCCACGCGACCCACGACTCTCGCGAGACGACCAAGGCCGCCAGGCAGGCGTTCTGGTCGTCGTTCGAGCGAGAGGTCGATCCCGACGGCCTGCTCTCACCCGAGGAGCGCGCTCGACGTGCCGCGCACGCCCGAGCCGCCCACTTCGCACGCCTCGCCTATCTGAGCGCTCGGGCACGCGCGGCGCGATCAGCCCGTTCACGACGCGGCTGATCGGCGGCTCGACCGAGAGGATGCGTTCCACCTCATCCGGTAGCTCCACCACCTACCGCTTGGCGACCAGACGGCCAAGCGGGCTTCGGCATGCCTGCCGCCCGACGGTCGCCGCCGGCGCAGGAATCTGGCGTGGGACGGTGCATTCGACTGGCGTTGGATTGTGTCGACCCACGACAGGCAAATGTCGCGGTTTCACGCTCAATCCGTCGGCGCAATGGACGCAACTTACATGAGCTACCGTCCTTCACCCGCTCATCGTGTACGTACTCGAGTAGACGTCAGTCTGCTCCAGCTTTCCGACCGAGCCTGCCTTCGACTCCTCGAACGCGCTCGCGTCTGCACTGCCACCCAGCTCAGCAACCTCGTCTACCCATCCCCTCGAACGACCCTCCGACGCACCCGCAAGCTCTGGCTCGTGCGCCTGCTTGGTCGAGAGTCCCTGCCTGCCGAACATGGAGGAATCCCCGTGGCCTACCGCTTGAGTGAGACCGGTCGTCGACGTCTCCACCTGAACGCATACCGATCGCCGAGCCTGATGACCCTCCGCCATCAGCTCGACGGCGTCGAACTCGTCGCTTCTCTCGTAGGCCACGATCGGGGGCTCGTCCAGCTCTGGTGGCCCGAGTCGCTTATCCCCGACCTGGGCGCCGGAGTAATGCCCGACCAGCTCGTCGTGGTCGATACCGGCGAGGCCTCCGCGCTGATCCTAGTCGAAGTCGACGAGTCGACCGAACGACCGCCTGTCATCCGTGAACGCCTACACGCCTATGCCAAGCTCTTCGATCCGTATCCCACTGGATGGCACCTGCTCTGGGTTACGAACAGCCCCGAACGCCTGGCGCGGTTGCGCCAGATCGCCGGACCGATGAAGCTGTCGGCTCTGGACGGCCGCTGCTGGGGCGTGCCGATCGGCGAAGTCAGCGAACTCGGCGCATCAGCGCAGGTACTGGCGGTCGGCACGAGCCGGCCGCCTCGCACGCTGCGAGCGATTGCAACGGACCCGAAGGCACGACGCACCAGCTACCCCGTCGGTTCGCCCGCCTGGATACGCCTCCTGGCCGACGGTGGGCTCGAGGACATAAGCGGGCTCTGGCACGGCCTCGAGCGACCGACAGCTGAATCGGTCGAGATGACAGCCCCAGCCGCAAGCGCCTCATCCGTCGAGCAGGCGCCTGAGCCGGATGATCTCGAGAAGCAGCCGGCAGCGGTTGATCGTTCCGGAGAGGGATCCTTCAAGACTCCCCCACCGCTGCCTACAACCGTTCGTCCCTTCGGGCTAGAAGACATGGGTAGCGTAGAACTCGCCGTCCTGATCACGGCGAGGGATCGCAACGAGCGACAGGCATTCGAGGCGGCAGCTCTGATCGCCGCTCGGGGCGCGTGGGGCGAGCTTGACGTTGCCGTGGACATGCTGTGCCGCAGCTCCGAGCCCGACGAGCAGCTCCTCGGCTTGCGCCTCATCCGGAGGTATCAGGCGGTCGACCCGACGATGCGACAAGCCCTCATCGGGCTCGTGCGCTCTCTCGTTCGACAAGGCGACGCGAGGGTCGCCGCTCTGGCACAGGGCGTTCTGGACGAAATGGCAACTGGTGATTGACAGGGGTTCTGACCGGTCGGGACAAGGACCTTAACAGACGGTCAACCGCCGGGACGTGAGTGTCGGTCACGAAGACTTCGAGTTGCCGGCCTGGCGAACCTGACGCAGCAGCATGAGACACCCTACGCCGATGGTAAGGACGTCGTAGACGGCGACGGCAATGCGAAATGCTTCGGGTAGCGATTCCCCGGAAAGGCGCTGGGTAATGGCAGCCGCCCCGTTCACCAAGATCACGCCAATCGCGGCGCGACAAGGGGCGCTTTGGAAAGCCCCGGTCAAGACGCTGGTGATCCCGTCGGTGAGTGATCCGACATCGTCAAGGATGCCGACCACAAGCCTGCGGACTGCAAGCTGCACATCCGCGTCTTTCGGCGTCTGCCTGCTCTGGCTTGACAACGGCCTGGACCCTGTTACTCAATCGGCTCAGATTGGGACATATCCCAACGTGCAGAAATGATACAACATGATACACTCCGGGCTATGGAGACCTTTTCTACGAAGCTCAGGAACCTGCGCCAGGACCGCCACATCACCCAACGCCAACTTGGGGAATTGGCCGGCCTCGATCCGACGTACATCTCGAAGCTGGAGCATGGAGCTGATCGGCCAGGAGAAGAGGCTGTGCGGAAGTTAGCCGATGCCCTGGGCGTCGACGAGGCTGAGCTTCTGGTATTGGCAGGCCATGCTGGAGTGGCACTCGGACGCGAGGCCTTGAGGGATCCCAGAGTAGGCGAACTCCTTGCGCGACTGCCCAAGATGGACTCGGCCCGTGTTTCCAGAATGCTGTCGGCAGGCGGAATTACCTCTTCGCCAAGGAGCGTCTTGCTCGTAGATGGGGACGACATCGAGTCCTGGGCCAGGCGGCAGGAGGCTCAGGCGCTGCTTCCGGCTCTGGTACAGCGACTTGTCATTGCCACCGGCATGGGAGTCCACACGTCCTCATTCGGGACTGGAAAGGGAATCGTCTATCCGGGCTGGGACGGTCTCGTCCAAGCGGAGGCAGCTTCACTGTTCGTACCTTTTGGCACATCCGCTTGGGAGATCAGCGTAGCCGCCGACCCGAGGAAGAAAGCCGACGCCGACTTTGCGAAAAGGACTGCCCGTCCCGGGTCGGTAGATCCCGGATCGACAACCTTCGTGTTCGTGACTGGTCAGCGGTTCCGAGACAAGAACTCGTGGACCACCTTGAGGCGTCGAGGTTCTCCCTGGAGGGACGTACGAGTCATAGACGCCGATGACCTCGCGGCGTGGCTTGATCAAGCACCCGCCGTCCACACCTGGCTCTCGGTGCAACTGGGCAAGATGCCCGAAGGGGTTAGGTCCCTCGAAGCTGCGTGGGCGGAGTGGTCCCAAGCATGCGACCCGGCCTTGTCCCCGGAATTGACGCTAGCCGGCAGATCGGAGTCTGTTGACGCAATTCAGGGTCTATTGGGCCAAGCCGGGGTGGCCGCGATTCGAGGTGATGCGGCTCAAGAAGTCATCGCCTTCGTGGCGGCGGTTGTCCACACATTGACACCCGACGAGAGGCTCGACGTTCTGTCTCGAGCGGTCGTGTGCGACACAGAGGAGGGCTGGCGCCAGTTATCGCTCGTTACCCGACCGCTAGTGCTCCTCGTGCCCTTCGCCGCGAATGATGCAGCGCTCGCCGCGAGTCGTGGCCACACCGTCTTAATCGCGGGCGGTCGAGACCTGCGGGCGACCACAAGCTTGGATCTCCCTCGGCCAAAGAGGGATGCTCTCAAGGATGCCCTCACGTCAATGTTCCAGACACTCGACGAGACCGACCAAAGGCGTCGCGTCGATGACCTCGCGACCCTGGGACGCCGAGGTCTTCTGGCGCTTCGCAGGAAGCTTGCCATTAGCCCAGCGAGGATCGTGCCCGAGTGGGCAAGACAACGAGCCCCAGAGCTTGTCTCTCTTATGCTGGCCGGCAGCTGGGATGAATCTCTTGAAGGCGACCGCGAAGCCCTGGAAACCTTGACGGGGCGAGAATACGCGGACATTCAATCGAGCTGCACCGGGCTTGCAGCGCAGTCCGATCCACCCCTTAGGAGGGATGGATCGTCATGGATTCTGGTGTCCAAGGAGGACATGTGGCTTCTGCTTTCAGATCTGCTAACGACGAGTGATGTTTCCCGCTTCGAGAGGGTGGCGAAGGCAACGCTGGGCTCGGTGAATCCAGCCCTCCAGCTGCCCAGGTCCGAACGGTGGCTCGCAGGCACGCGCGGCCTCAGACGGCCCCACTCAGAGCTCTTGCGAAAGTCTCTCGCCGAGTCCGTTCTCTATTTGGCCACGTCGGTTCCGACGGTTGGTCGCGAGCTGGGCACATGGATCGCAGATCGCGTCGTGGCCGGGTTGCTTGGGGATGCAAACCAGGCTGAGGACGCACGCCTTTGGGCCTCGCTCAATGACGTACTGCCTATCCTGGCGGAAGCCGCACCGGAACGGTTTCTGGAGGGAGTCGACCGCGGGCTCACCGGGCGCGAGCCCAGGATCTCCGGGCTGTTCAACACTTCTGACAACGAGGGCCCATTTGCGCCTGCCCCCGACACGACTGGCCTTCTTTGGGCTCTTGAGACCTTATGTTGGTCCCCGGAGTACCTGCCCGAGGCGGCCTCGCTCCTCGCGCGACTGGACCGATTCGATCAGGGCGCCGGCAAGTGGACAAACAAGCCGCTGGACAGCCTTCGCCGGATCTTCCTGCCGTGGCATCCCGGGACAAGCGCGAGCCTGGCCCAGCGACTGTCGGCTCTGGACATCATTCGTCGTCGTCAATCGGCCACCGCTTGGTCACTGATGATCGGACTTCTGCCGGCGCTGCACGATTTCGCAACTCCGACCCACGAGCCCATGCGGCGCGAATGGGCATCACAGTCCGCCGTTACCTTTGCCGAACTGTACGAGTCTGCTGATGCGGTAGCCCAGCGGCTTCTTGACGATGCCGGCGGGGCAGCTGACCGCTGGATTTCCCTGGTGGAGGCAGCACCTTCACTTCCGCCGGTTGCACGGGACCGAGTTCTCGACGCGGTTGGACGCGTCGACTCGCTGCTCGACGGCGAGGGCTGTGAGCTGCTCGGCGAGCGCATCCGCAGAATCGTCGCCCAGCACCGACAAGCGGACAACGCCGTCTGGAGGCTGCCCGATCCAGACATCGAAAGGCTCGAACAAGCGCAGAAGGCCCTCGTAAGCAGCGATCTGGTCAAGGGCATCGTGTGGCTCTTTTCCCAGCACCCTCAGCTCCCGACTCCCTTGGGAGACTGGGATGCATACACGCGGGAACTCGGTCGGTTGAGACTTGCTGCCGCGTCGCGCCTGTGTTCGGAACGAGGATTGACGGGGCTAGAACTCCTGGCCTCTGCAGTTGAGGCACCTACCTGGCTCGGGATCACGACGGCGGAGTTGCCACTCAACGACAGCCAAGATGCACAACTTGTCGAGCTCGTCCGGCGCGACGAGCCCAAAAGATCGTTGGGTCTTGGCTTCGTGATGGGTCGCTTCGCCAGCGCCGGCTGGGAGTGGATGGACCCCACCCTGGAGCGTATTGGAGAGGCGTGGGGACCGTCGGAGATCGCCTGCGTTCTTACTGCCGTTCGTCCGGCCAGGGCGGTGTGGGACTGGCTGTGTAGACTCGGTCCAGCGGTGGAGGATGCCTACTGGGACTCAGTTGCCGTCCGATTGCTCGATGAATCAGCTGACATCGAGCTCGCTGCTCGAAAGCTTCTGGAGCGCCGTCGTGGCGCCGATACCGTGGAGCTTCTGGCGATGCATATGCAGCGTTTGCAGCATCCTTCGTCTGAGGGCCTGGTGGTCGATGCGCTGGTGAGGGCCAAGGACGATGAGACCCTGGGCAAGCGTGAGTCCGGGATGTTCTCCTGGGCAGTCGCTCGGCTTCTCGACTTTCTCGACAAGGCCGAAGCTACAGAGACCAGCGTAGTTGCGAGCCTGGAATTCGCGTATCTGCCGCTTCTATCGGCGGCAGACCGACCAGCAAAGGTGTTGCAGAGGGAGCTGGCCTCCAACCCGTCGTTCTTCCTCGAGGTCCTGCGTCTGGCATTCAGGCGAGATGACGAAGAGCGGAGAGATCTGTCGGACCAAGATCTGGCTCGGGCTCGGCTCGCCTACGAACTACTGGACTCCTGGCAGGTCCCGCCGGGAACGACCGATAGTGGTCTGGATGGAGATGCACTACGTCAATGGGTCGGCGCCGCGGCGAGCGGGGCGGAGGCCGAACACCGGAAGGCCATAGGTTTGCAGCAAATCGGCCGAGTGCTGAGGTACGTTGCTACGGGCCAGGATGGGATCTGGCCAGCAGAGCCTGTGCGTGACCTTCTTGAGGATATGGCCGACCACGATTTGGAGCTTGGCCTCTCAATCGAGATCCATAACAGCCGCGGCGCAACCTGGCGCGGCCTCACCGACGGTGGAACGCAGGAGCGAGACCTGGCCGCCCGATACAGCGCCGACTCGTCGGCGCTGAAACAATACGGTTGGACTCGGATTGCCGGGGTTCTCGCCCGAGTGGCCCAGGAATACGAGGCCGAGGCCAGACAGAACGACATCGAAGCGGACTTGACCCAGGACACCTTCTAGGCCATCTTGGGCCGTCCTCCCTCTGGTTCTGAGACAACGCCACCACCGCGCGTCGGCTAATCTCACTGCATGATCCGCAGCGAACTGGACGTCCTTCTCGACAAGGTTCAGGACTCCGCCTTGCGGGCGGACCTGAGATCCCAGATAGACCGGATCAACGAGCGACGCAGTTTCGGTCTCGTGTTCGAGCGTCATATCCCGGAGCGGGTGCGCCTACCACAGCACCCAATCCGAGTCGGCTCCCACGTGGTAAGCCGCGATGATGCCAACAGCCCCACGTTCGAGGTTCTGACAATCGACGAGGGGTACGCCACGATCGTGCAGGTTCGGGACGCCGGAGGCGCATACGTTCGGCGCGGCGAACATGGCGTACGGGAGCGAGCCGCTGTCGACTCGCTCGTGGTGATCTCCGATTTCGGGGAGCCCGTGCTCCCCGGCCTCCGGCAGCTTGGGTCTGTCCAGCGCGGCGGAGGCAAGCCGTACCACGTCGTGATCAAAGGGGAGAACTACCACGCGCTCGAGGCACTGCGATTCACGCACGCGGGGAAGGTGGACTGCATCTACATTGATCCGCCCTACAACAGCGGCGCCCGTGACTGGAAGTACAACAACGACTACGTCGACGAGAGCGATGAGTACCGCCACAGCAAATGGCTGGCCTTCATGGAACGTCGGCTCCAGCTTGCCAAGGAGCTCCTGAATCCGGACGACTCTGTGCTCATCGTCACGATCGATGAAAAGGAGCACCTGCGGCTGGGGCTCCTCTTGGAGCAGATCTTCCAGGGCGCCTACATCGAGATGGTCACGTCCGTAATCAGCGCGAAGGGCGCCTATCGGCGTGGGCACTTCTCGCGAGTCGAGGAGCACCTCTTCTTCGTGTGTATCGGAGCAGCCCGGATCCGCCCTTGGACGAGCAACATGCTGCCCTCGTACGCCGACGAGGAGTCGTCCGATCGCGACGCAGAGGATGCTGGGCCTGAGGCAAGTCCGCTTGACGATGCCGATGCCGATGCCGACAGCGTGGATCCCATGCCAATCGAGTGGCTCGGTCTCCGTCGTCGAGAACCATCAAGCGTTCGTGGCGCCCGGCCTAATCAGTTCTACCCCATCTTCGTGAACAGGCTCGACGGCTCACTCCATTCCATCGGCGAAGCGATTGACGACAGCGTGGATCGGAACTCGATCACGGCGCCGGCAGGCACTGTCCCGCTCTGGCCGTTGAAGCCCGATGGAACGGAGATGCTGTGGGGGCTCAGTCCGGACGCCCTCCGTTTGAACTGGGCATCTGGCTGGGCGCGGGTGAACGGCTGGAACAAAACGAAACGCACGGGAACGGTGCAGTACCTTCCCAGTGGCACTATCGCTCAGATACGGTCGGGTCGCATAACCCTCACAGGCCGAGGGGCCGACGGATCGGTCGAGGGTTACGCCACGGCTAACGTCAGCCAATGGGTCACTCCAAAGCGTGTTTGGCATCTTCCCTCCCACAATGCGGAAACGGGCGGGACCAACGTCCTCTCGGCGCTTGCGCCGGGTCGGCGCTTTCCCTATCCGAAATCTCTGTATGCGGTCGAGGATGCGATTCGCTTCGCCGTGGGGGACAAACCGGCGGCCGTGGTGCTCGACTACTTCGCCGGATCCGGGACGACAGCGCATGCGGTCGCGCGCCTGAACAAGCAGGACGGCGGGCGCCGGATTTCCATCATGGTCACAGACAACGAGGTTTCTGCTGTCGAGGCGACCCAGCTACGCAGCCTCGGCTGGCGACCGGGCGATCCGGAATGGGAGGCGCTGGGCATATTCGAGCACGTCACCCGGCCGAGAGTGACATCGACGATCACCGGCCGGACTCCCGACGGTGAGCCAATCCGCGGCAACTACAGGTTCACGGACCAGTTCCCGATGGCAGACGGCTTCGAGGAGAATGCCGTGTTCTTCGAGCTGCGCTACCTCGACGCCGACGACGTCGACCTAGGCATGGCGTTCGAGGACCTGGCGCCAATGCTCTGGCTTCGGGCGGGAGCGGAGGGGCCAATTGCAGGCCGGGCAAACGGGGCTGGTGCGCCGGTCCCCTACGTTTGGACCGACCGATACGGTGTGCTATTCGACGAGGATCGATGGCGGAGGTTTGTTTCTGACCGCCCGAACACTGCCAGGGCGGCCTTCATCGTCACCTACTCGCCCACCCTGTTCGCCGGAGTCAGCGCTGAGTTGCCTACTGACATGGAGGTCATCCGCCTCCCTGACTCCTATCTTTCGATGTTCTTGCCCGATCGAGGGCGGGCCTGATGCGCTACGAGCTGCGCGACTACCAGCGCGATGCAGCGCTCGAGATCCTCAAGAGGATCCAGCGAGCGCGCAGAGACTGGGCTGAGGACCGCGACGCTTCCTCCTTCGCACTGTCCGCCATCACTGGATCCGGAAAGACGGTGATGGCGACGGCTGTGATAGAGGCTCTGTTCTTCGGATCAAACGATCTTGGCACCGAGGCCGATCCGAAGGTCGCGTTCCTCTGGATCACGGATGACCCGGCCCTCAATCGGCAAACACGAGCTCGAATGGACGACGCCTCAGAGCTGTTGGCTTCGGGGCTACTTCGAGAAGTGGACGATGCTTTCTGCGACCGCGACTTGACGCCTGGTCGCGTGTACTTCCTGAATACCCAGAAGCTGTCGCGCACCAGTCGCCTGGTCCAGAGCAGGAAAGATGCCCGCGAATTCTCGTTCTGGGACGTCGTCCGAAACACCGTCTTGGGTGACAGGACCGACCTGATCATGGTCCTGGATGAGGCGCATCGAGGGATGAAGCGCACGGCGGACCGCCAGACGATCGTCCGCCGCCTCATACACGGCGAGCCTGGCTCGAATCCGCCGATGCCGATCGTGTGGGGTATATCGGCGACGATCGACCGCTTCACACGGGCTATGGGGGAAGTCACCGATCGGACGAGCCGACCGAACGTGGTGGTTGATGTCGAACGGGTCCGCGCATCCGGACTCGTCAAGGACGAGATTGGCCTCGAACAGCCCGACGAGACCGGCACCTTCTCCACGACGCTGCTACGTGAAGCTGTCCGAGCCACTCTCTCTTATGAGGAGCGCTGGGCAGCGTACTCGGCCGCGGAGGGCGAGCCTGAAGTGCTGCCCGTGCTTGTGATCCAGGTGCCAGATAAGGCGAGCGACGCCAAGCTTTCCGAACTCGTGGCCACGATCGACGCCGAGTGGCCCCTATTGGGTCCGCGGGCGATCGCTCATGTCCTGGGCGAACACCAGACGCTGACGCTGGGATCCAGGACAGTCAACTGGGTGTACCCAGAGTCGATCCAGACGGAGTCGGAGGTCCGGATCGTGCTGGCCAAAGAGGCCATCTCGACCGGCTGGGACTGCCCCAGGGCGGAAGTGCTCTACTCGGAGCGGCCCGCCAACGACGCTACCCATATCGCCCAGATCATTGGCAGGATGGTCCGCCAACCACTTGCACACCGCATCGCCACGGACGACGTGCTCAACTCGGTCCTGTGTTTCCTGCCTCTGTTCGACCGTAAGGCCCTCACCGCGATCAAAGCTGAGCTCGAGGGTAACGGGGCGGAAAACGGCCAGAACAAGGTTGGCGCCACGGTGGTACGGGCCCCCATGGTGTTTGAGCGGAACCCTTTGATTGAGTCGTCGGTGTTCCAGTTTGTAGGAAGCCTTCCGAGCATCCCAACCCCGGACCGTTCCGTTAGTCCACTTCGCCGCGCTCGCGCGCTCGCCCGGCTGCTCGCAGACGATGGCGCAGGTCAGCCACTGCTCGCAAACGCGGGCGCCGCCCTGACCAATCGCCTAAATGCGCGACTCGACGGACTTGCCGCGGAATACAAGCCGGTAGTGGACGCCAACGTAGAGGACCTCCTTGCGGCAACCGTCCGGACATCGCGTGTGACGACGATCGGCGAGGACCTCGGCCGCGAGCCCGAAGTGCGGCGAATTGCCACTCACGCACGCGATGTCGCCCGGGACAGCCAGAAGATCGTCAACGCGCTACCGGAGGGCGCGGGCAAGGCCTGGTTCGCACAACGACTCGCGTCGGGTGCCCACGCCGATCTTGATGCGACACGCGTCCGGTGCGCGGCGCTGCTTCGAATCGACGGCGTTCGTGTCCAGGTAGAGGATGCCGCAACCCAGTGGGTGCAGGAGCAGCTCGACAGATTCCGGGTCGCGATCGCGAACGCGACCGGGGCCTCACGTGACGCCTACACGCGCGTCAAGGAGCAGACCGCCTCGCCCGAGGTTGTCACCCTAGAGCTGCGAGCGAACCACCGGGCAGCGACCAAGGACCGGCAGGGCGACGATCTGGCGCGATATCCAGGTCACATCTATTCGGACGGAGCGGGCCTGTTTCCGGTCGATCTCAACGATTGGGAGCGCCGGGTCGTGGAGACCGAGGCCAAACGGCACGGCTTCGTTGCGTGGTATCGGAACCCGGCGAGCGCGACGCCGGCCTCGCTTCGGATTGCCTACCAGGACGATCAGAAGGAGTGGGCGTCTCTGCAGCCCGACTTCATCGTTGTGTCCCGACGCAGCGACGGAACCCTCGGAGCGTCGATCATCGACCCGCATGGCGACTACCTCGCCGACGCTCGGGCCAAGCTTCAGGCCCTTGCCCGCTTCGCCGAGCGTTACGGCAAGCGGTTCGTCCGCGTTGAGTCAGTGGCGATGGTCGACGATGGGGACCTCCGCGTGCTGGACCTGCTAGATCCCGCAGTGCGGGGCGAGGTTATTGCTTTCTCCGGGGCAAAGGTCACCACTCTCTATCAGTCGGAGCGTTCACGGCCATATAGCTGAAGTCGTTCGCCGGGCAATTGTCAGAGCCCGACTTAGAGCTTGTGAATCTTTCGGCTTGAGGGATTCCCAGCCGACTGCATCGCAGCTACGATTCTCGGCATGGACGACACCCTCTTCGATCTCTCGCCCACTGAGCCAGACGAGCGCGAGGAGGCGGC
>Ga0208457_1000819_pt1 | contig 26070 bp, 19 predicted proteins | sample June2015DPH_10_1_FD_185513 | JGI IMG/M metagenome (GOLD analysis project Ga0208457, IMG submission 185513) | Peatland microbial communities from SPRUCE experiment site at the Marcell Experimental Forest, Minnesota, USA - June2015DPH_10_150... | ecosystem: Environmental > Terrestrial > Soil >... | reverse complement strand
AAGAATGCTACTTCTCATTGTGACAATCGTTTACGTTGCGGATAAGGCTTTCAATAATCGAGCTTGTGGGACCCCCTCCGCCGCATGAACTTCCCGCCGTAAGGTCGCCCTCGGCCTTTGGCTCCCCATCTCTTACGTCTGCCTCCGATCCGATTCCGTTCCGCACATACGCTGTTGCGGAATCGAGTGGCATGCATGGCCACAAGGGAGAACAGCCCTTCCGAGCACTTCTGCCAGATTGTGCCTGTGAGACAAGCTACCCGGAAAGCTGGTAGCGCGGAGTTGTGCGCGCAGCGCACTACTCCGCGGCTTTTGGTCCTGCATATTGATTAACCTATGGACGCTTATGATGTTTAGCTCCTAACGGGGGCGAGTTGCGCTAAAATGGAGGCCAAGGAGTGAAACATGGCCGCAACCGTCATCGTGCGCGATCCGGAGATTCTGGGAGGAATCCCCTGCTTTCGCGGCACGCGTGTTCCCTTTCAAAATCTGCTGGATTACCTTGAAGCGGGTGACACCCTCGACCAGTTCCTCGAGCAATTCCCGACCGTTACCCGTCAAATGGCCATCGAGGCGCTGGAGACTGCAAAGGACTCGCTTTTGACGAGGATTGGGTGAAGATTCTGCTGGACGAATGCTTGCCGAGAGACCTCCGGAAACATCTTGTTGGGCATAACTGCCAGACGGTGCCCCAGGCCGGTCTGGCTGGCAAAGCGAATGGTGAACTGCTGGCGCTGGCGGAACGATCCGGCTGGCAGGTTCTGTTAACGATGGACCAAGGCATGCCTTACCAGCAAAACCTCGCGGGCCGAACCATTTCTCTGGCAGTCATCCGTGCCCAATCAAACCGCCTGCCTGACCTGCTGCCTCACGTGCCCGCGATCTTAGCGGCCCTGCCCTCCCTCAAGCCAGGCGAAGTGATCCAAATCGGTTGAGTCTCGCAACCAGCAACGAGTAGCAAGGTGGCGCGGACCCTGCCTTTGGGTCCGCGGTTCTTCCATGCCGGTCGAGAAAGCAGGTAGCGCAGAGTCTCTGCCTTTGAGACTCTGCGGCTTGTACTGTCGATGATCACCGCTCGCAGGTGAAATGCGTATCCTGGCGCGGTCCGTGGCGGATGGTGATTGGGACGAACCGGAACGACGAACCGCAGAGCAGGTAGCGGGTAGCGGGTAGCCACGGTCAGTGATTTTCTGACCGTGGGCTTTTCTCTTGCGCGAAACCCCAATGGCAATCGCACGTGGTCAATCTGGATGGGGCACGCCGCCACCGTGGCCCTGTCCAAGGCAAAATTATTGTAACTCGACCACCACCAGAAGAACCCACGGTCAGAAAATCACTGACCGTGGCTACCCCGCCCCTGTTCTTTGGGGTCTGCGAATTCCCCAAGGGACTTGTAGGAGTTGCCGGCTCACCCCCGAGAGTCCGTTCGGGAGATCGCAGACGCTAAAAGGCGACCGTCTGCGCCATCCCGCGTGACAGGGATTTCAGCCCCGGGGCAAATCCTGGCCAAGCGCTAGACGAGGAAAATGATAGATGCCGGGCTGCCCACCGGAGTGTATTGGCCGGTGAAGGTAAGCGCACCCGTCATCCGATCGACGCGAAAAGTAGTGATGGCGTCGGCGAACTGGTTGCACGAGTAGAAGAAATTCCCCGTTGGATCGAAGTTGAAAGCGCGCGGATGGTCGCCGCGGGTCCATTCTTCGCCGCGAAATACCAGTGTTCCTGCCGCGCTGATGGAAAACCAGGCAACGGTGTCGTGCAGGCGGTTGGAAGCGTAAAGGAATTTGCCGTCCGAAGAGATCATGACTTCCGCAGGGAAATTCGAGCCGGCAAAGCCTTTGGGCAGGCTGGAAACAGTCTGTTTCGCGGTCAGCCTGCCCTGGCTCGAGTCATAGTCGTAAGCGACCAGCGTGGAACCCTCCTCTTGCAGCGAATAGAACCAGTGGCCGCTCGGATGAAACGCGAAGTGCCGCGGCCCGTCTCCCGAGGGCAATGCGACAGAGGCAGGATCGTTCGGGACGAGCCTCCCTTGCTCGGCGTCGAACCTCCAAACGAAGATCCGGTCGAGCCCCAGATCGGCTGCAAATATGAAGCGGCCTGCCGGATCGGACTGGATCATGTGGGCGTGAGGGTTGTCGTGCCCGCTGATGGCAAAGCTTCCAGGGGGTGCGCTGGCGGCCTGTTCCCGGCCCACGGTGCCCTGATCGTGTACGACGTCCGTGGCTGGGCCCAACTCGCCATTCGCGCGAATGGGAAGCACGGCCACCGTCCCTCCGAAATAGTTCGCCACCAGCACGAACTTGCCAGAAGGGTGGATGCTCAGGTGGGTGGGGTTAGCCCCTTCGGAGCTCACGGTGTTGAGCAAGGTCAGATGCCCGCTGGCACGATCGATCGTGTAGGCACTCACCGAGCCGGAGTTTGCGCCCTGATAGTTCGAGATCCAATTCACCGAGTACAGGTGTTTCCGCGAGGAGTCAAAAGCCATAAAGGACGGGTTGGTATCTCTCCGAATCACCTCGCGTTGGACGAGAGCTCCGGTCGCAGGATTCATTTCAAACAAGTAGATGCCTTGCCCTCGCCCGATGGAGCCGTCCGGGCCTTGCGGTAAACTGTAGCTCCCGACGTAGGCGAAAATTGGATGACGGGCTGAATCTTGACTGCTTTGCCGCGCCTGAGCGAGCGCCGGCACAGCCACGCCCAAAGCCGCAGCGCCTTTCAGGAACCTGCGCCGCGAAATCTTTCCGACAAGAGAGCCTTCCATCCCACGCTGTGACATATCAATCTTCCTCATGACCTTCGTGTAAATCTCCTGAATCCGAGACAGCAGATTATGGGGCGAAGGGAGCAGGAAGACAAGCCTACCCAGAATCGCGATGGAGCGATGGAGCACGTTCCCGAGATGGTAGAAACGTCGGATGCCGCGAGCCGTGATTAGTGAGGGGCCGCTCGCCGCTCAATTTCAGTCAAGGTTCAGCGATCCATGGGCCCTCCCGATAGCAACTAGCGCGGACCTGTCTTCCAGGTCCGCGGCACTTTGCTGTTATTGGGAGACGAACCGCGGACCTACAAAACAGGCCCGCGCTACTCGCTTCCCAGTGAACCTGGATACGCCCCGTAACCACCATACGTGTCAGGGATGTCCATGTCAGCAGTCAGATGTCACAGTAATTCGAACCCTCACGGGCCATCCGAAAATTCCTCTTGACACCGAAAGGTCATCTGTCATACTGTCCTATGACAGAGAGCTGCACATGATACTGCAAATCAATTTTAAGTCCGGCATGCCGATCTATCTCCAGATCGTCGATCAGATCAAGGCCGCCGCCGCTTCGGGGGCGCTGCGGCCCGGCGAGGTGCTCCCCTCCATCCGTCCCCTGGCTGAGGAACTGCGCGTCAACCGCAATACGGTCGCCAAGGCTTATTCCGAACTGGAAAGCCTGGGGGTGATCGAGACACTGCCGGGGCGGGGTTGTTTCCTGAAAGAAAATCAATCGGCCTTGCGCAAGGAAGTCCGGCGCAAGCTGCTGGTCGAGGACGTCGACCAAGCCATCGTGCAAGCGCACCATTTGCAGGTGCCCCGTGATGAATTCCTCAAATTGATCCAGGAACGATTGGATGTGCTCGACGGCAAACGGCGCGCCCATGAAGACCATAAGAAGGAGGATTGACCAGCTATGAATTCTCCCACTCCCGCCATCCAAATCGAAAATCTCACTTACGCCTACGGGCGCGCGGAGGCGGTCCATGACTTCAGCCTGACCGTGCAGCCCGGCCGCTGTTACGGACTCTTGGGCCGCAACGGGGCAGGCAAGACAACCACCATGAAGTGTCTGCTCAATCTGCTCCGTCCGCAGCGCGGGCAGGTGCGCGTATTCGGCCTCGATCCGGCAAAGCACGAAGTGGAGGTAAAGCGCCTCCTCTCATACGTGCCGGACCAAGTGGCGTTCTATCCGTGGATGAGCGTTCGCGAGACCCTGGATTACCTCGCTTCCTTTCGTTCGAATTGGAACCGGAAGGTTGAGCAGGAGTTGTTTGAGCGCTTCCAGCTCGATCCGGCAGAGCGCATGGGAAGCCTGTCCAAGGGCCAGCGAACCCAGGTGGCGTTGATCGCCGCGGTCTGCCCGGAGACGGACCTGCTGGTGCTCGACGAGCCGACGTCGGGCCTGGACCCCATCGTCCGCCGCGAGTTCATCGAGGCGGTGATCGGCGCGTACCAGCAAGGCATTCCGGGCAAACGCACCATCCTGGTTTCCACCCACCTCATCACCGAATTCGAAGGATTGATTGACGAGTTCACGCTCATCGACCGCGGCCGCGCCGTGCTGACGCTCGACGCCGACCAGGCCCGCGAGCGTTATCAGAAAATCCGCGCGCGCTTTACGCAACCGCCGCCGGAGATCGACCTCAAAGCGGCCTTGCGCGTGCGCCGCGACGGGCGCGAACTGGAGTTGATCGCCAATGGTGCGGGCCCCGAATTGGTGGAGCGCCTGCGGCAGCACAATCCGGAGTCGCTCTCGACGGAGTCGCTGACGCTCGAGGAAATCTTCGTCGCGACCTTGAAAGGTGGGTAGCGCGGACCTGTTTTGTAGGTCCGCGGCTTTTCCTTGGCCATGAGAGACGAGCCGCGGACCTAAAGAACAGGTCCGCGCTACACCCGCTTCGTCGCGACCTTGAAATCGTAGGAGACGAGAATGGACGCCAAAACCACGAGAATCCTCAAGGAAGCACGTCCCCTGTTTTGGCCATGGTGCGCCGTGGCCGCCGCGGGTGTGCTGCCGCTCGCCCACCCGCCACAATCAATTGGGTTGATCAGTCCGATTGGATTCTTCCTCGGCATCCCGCTGTTGGCAACTCTCTCGCTCGGCAACGAATTCCAACACCGAACGCTTTCCCTGCTGCTTTCTCAACCCGTCGACCGGATGGAAATCTGGGGCGAGAAGTTGAGCGTTATCGTCGTTGCGGTCGTGTCGGCGGTTCTGGTTTTCTCCCTGGCCTTGCGAGTGACCTCATTTCATCCCGACCGGCAGGAACTGGCCTTTGCCGGGGCGTGGATCGTCGCCACCACCGCTTCGGCGACGTTTTGGACGCTTTTCACAAGATCCACGGTGGGCGGTGTCGCTCTGAACGTTGGGGTCCATGCTTTCATCAGTTTTACGGTTCCCTGGGCGAACTTGGCCGACTGGCTTCGCGCACGCGGATATCTCGCGCCGGGACACCCCATCGTTCCTTCAACCGTTACCTTCGTCTTCCTGTGCTACGCAGGTGTAATGCTCTGGCTTGGCCGGCGATCGCTGGCGCGGTTCCAGGCGACGGGAGGCATGGCCGGCGATGATCTGCTGATGGCCGGTCCGGACGTGATGCCAGGAGCGTTGGCGGGCTGGCTTCGCTGCCAGCCCACCGGTGCGGTTCTCAACTTGATCCGCAAGGAATTTCGATTGCTGCGGCCGGTCTGGCTGGTCAGCTTGCTGGCTGCCCTGGGCTGGGCTTGCCTGAGCTTGTTCGGATTGCTGCACGAGCGAGGATCTTCCAGGAATTTCGAAACCACGGTGCTCATTCTGGGTGTGGTGAGTACGTTGATGATTGCGATTCTCGCCGGGACCCTGTCGCTGGGGGAAGAGAGAACGTCGGGGACGCTCTCCTGGCACCTGACCTTGCCGGTGCCGGCCCGCCGCCAGTGGCTTATCAAGCTGTTCATGGCGCTGTTCGCGGGATTCGTGGGCGCGGGGCTGGTCCCGCTTTTGATCGCCGGCAGATTATTGGGATCGTCCCACATGCTTGCAGATGTGCATGTCGGAAGAGATTTGCTGGTGGGGGCGGTCCTTCTGAGCTTTGCCGCATTCTGGTGCGCGTGTGCGGTCAACGGGACGGTGCGTGCTGTGCTCTGGGTTCTTCCGGTGATGATCGCCCTCTATTTCGCCGGTGAGCTCGGCAAGTGGGTGGGGCCCGTACTCACGGACCTCTTTTTTTCGAGGTTCGATCCCTTCGCAAATTTGAAATTCGCCAAGGCTGTTAATTCGATTCTCGATCCCGAGCTATTTTACACTTTCGGCGACGTTGATTGGGCCTCCCGGTATGGTTATAATCTGGCAAGGCTCGCATTTTTGTGGCTCCCGACGCTGCTCTTGGCGGCAGGTCAAAGTTACCGGCTGTTTCGGGCAGAGGTCCGGGAAAGCGCTCTGTCCCTAGTCCGAAATCTATTGCCTCTGGCCATGGTGGCATTCCTGTGCAGTTTTTCTTTGCTGGCCTTCTTCTCCTTTGTGGGCCGAGCCGGGGACCAAAAATTGATAGCGCTCTTTGAAACCATCCAAGCAGTCGAGACAATCCAATCCGGCGCCGCGAAGCTGGATGCGGCGCATCCGCTGCAACTCACGGTGGAAGATCTGGCCAAGGCTTCCTCGCTCTCGAAAAGTACGCGGCGCTTGCTGGGCAATTCTCACATCACGCTCGCTCTCGAAGAGGCTCCTCATCACGGTCGAGACGGCTGCGGCGAAAACTCCAAGAGCAGCGTTACCCCTTGTGACCAGGGTTATTCGTGGTGCTTGGCCACCATCCCTCTTGCAGACGGTTCCCACGTTGCCGTGACATTCTTGCCCGTGTCCCACTACCTCATTTCCGCCGGACTCAGTAAGTAAGCAGGTAGCGCAGAGTCTCTGCCTTTGAGACTCTGCGGCTTGTACTGTCGATGATCACCGCTCGCAGGTGAAATGCCTATCCTGGCGCGGTCCGTGGCGGATGGTGATTGGGACGAACCGGAACGACGAACCGCAGAGCAGGTAGCGCAGAGTCTCTGCTTTTGAGACTCTGCGGCTTGCACGGGTGAAATCAGGCGTATAATCCGCCTGCATGTCACGTTTGCATCTCCTGGTGTTGTCAGACCGATTTTTCTTTATCACCTGCCGGGTTCTGCGTTGTCGTGGGGCGCTGGAGGAATCCGAATTCCAGTGCTTGGCCCGCGTGGTGCGTGAACGGCGAGAAAAGCACCAGTTTCTGCTGACCGCTTGGGTTTTCCTGCCTGACCACTGGCATGCGATCCTGTTTCCGCGTTTTCCGGTGACCATCTCACGCCTCATGGAATCGATCAAGGTCACCTCGACTCTGCGCATCAATGCCACGCGGAAGGAGTCTGGCCTGTTCTGGCCACCGCGGTCTTTCGATCGCGCCCTGCGGACCGTAGGGGAATATTGCGAAAAGGTCGAATACATTCACCTCAACCCGGTCAGAGCGGGGCTTGCCAAACGCGCTGAAGACTGGCCTTGGTCAAGCGTTCACGATTACACGGAGAGCGCCCAACGCCCGGCGGCGACCCCGAGCGGTCTCGCGATTGACCGCGTGCTGTTGCCCGCCGATGGCCGCACGCGAATATGAGAAAAGCCGCAGAGTCTCAAAGGCAGAGACTCTGCGCTACCCGCTTCTGCATGAAACGTCGCACCTTACGGACGTGATCGTACCTGAAAGCGGTTCAATGGCACAGGAGGGCGCGAACAACCTTGAGATTCTTAAACACTGCCAGAAAGCTCTGGGCCTCAAATAGCTACGTTGCCAAGGTTGCGGCAGGACTCGCAGTGCTTTGTGTGGCCCTGGCGCACACAGACTGCATTCGGGAACGATCTCTCGGTATAGAGAAGTTCGTGTCCCCGCAATACCCACTCCTTGCCCGAGTTCACCATGTGACAGGGTCAGTAGATGTGCGGGTCGAGATTGGGCCGGAGGGGAGGGTCGTCAATGCCAAAGGTTCAGGCCGGTCCCCGGTATTGGTTGAGACTGCTGAGCAGAACGCGAGGCAGTGGCAGTTCAAGGTTCCCAAGGCGGGGCCGTTCCCTCTTACGCGTACGATCATTTACGATTTTAGGCTAGTCGGCACACCCTCCCTGGTGGGGCTCACAACGGCTGAGTTTGTTCCCCCGAATCACCTAAGGGTCATCGATCAGCCGGCCTCCGAAAAGGTGCCCGAACCCATTCCACCTGGCGGTATTGCCGAGCCTACTGGCTACGAACCGAGGCTGCTGGAACGGCTTCGCGACTGCTACTCGAAGCATTGCGGGAGTCAAGCCACGGGCCCAATTGATCAGGTCCCCTTGCGTGAATTGATCGACTGCTACTCCAAGCACTGCCAACAGGACCTGCAGGTCACCAAGTAGGCTGGCGGTCGCGGGTGGCGCATACGTTCCGACGGTTTTTGTCGGGATGTATGCGACCCAGGGACGATAGAATGTTCGCGTGCTAAAGCACTATTACGGCCTCAATCATCAGCACTATTTGAGCACCAGCACGTATCGTCGCGCGCGCCGGTTTGACTCCGAGCGGTTGGGAGGCTGACGAAAAAGCCCCGAACCTGTCATCCTGAGGAGCCGCGACGAAGGATTCCGTAGTTGCTTCATTCCGAACTGCCGAGATTCTTCGCGGAGTTTACCCTGAGCGGCAGAGCGAGATCCTTCGCTACGCTCAGGATGACAGCGAAGGACCTCTGCAGTTCGCTCGGGTAAGCAGAAGAACAAACTGCCGGGGTTCTTCGCCCAAAAAAACGGGCTCAGAATGACAGCACGCGCACTCCCACTGTCATCCTGAGCATTTTGCTTACGGTGGCGACGCCGCCTGAGGGTAGAGCAGCAGGTAGCGCACCGCCGCCTTTGGCTGCAACCCACCGCATCAATGCGGCTCGTAGGGCCGGGGCTCGCCCCGGCCTGGGCCGACGCAAGCGTCGGCCCTACATTTCCGTTGACCCCGGCGCTGCGCCATCAGGCGTATAATCCGGGGCTGGCGCAGAGCGCGGTTCTGCGATCTACCCCACTCCGGTATCACGAACGACGCGGCGGGGAATGTGACGAGCGATAACTTGACCAACTACCAGTGGGACGCGGAGGGGCGGCTGAAGTCGGTGAACAACGGGGCGGCGCGGAGTTACGTCTATAACGCCTTGGGGCAAGAGGTGGAGTTTCATGGGGACGGGCGCGTCTCGGAGGATCTCCTTGACCTGGCGGGCCACTACCTGGGGTCGGTTGACCCCTCGAGCGGCGCCTGGACGGGTGAGAGAATCCCGGGGAGCAGGATATACTTGGCGTGGTATGTCAACGGCGGGACGACCTTTTTCCACTACAACGCCCTGGGCTCGTCGATAATGAACACCCGGCAGGATGGCAACACGGTGTCCAACGACATCCTGTTCTATCCCTGGGGCCAATTGTGGGCGTCCCCGGTCAACGATTACTTCCAATTCTTCGGAAGCATTCCGAACTGGGATTGGGAGATCAGCCAAGGCGTCACCCCGAATCGCTATTACCCCAACACCCAGGGCCGCTGGCTCTCCCCCGACCCCCTCGCCGGAAGAATCCTGATCCCTCCTCGCACGGCGGCGCCGGAGCTGAAGCCTCGCGCACTTACACCGCGCCCTGACGCATTACTTCTTTCGGGAGGTTCGGCATGTTCAGCAGTGTCTTAACCCCAAGCCAGATCCAGTGGATTCATGAAGCATCCTTGACGATCCTGGGTCGTGTGGGGGTCGAAATCCCGCATCCGGAAATGTTGCGCCGATTTGCGGATTCCGGGGCCCCCGTGGATTTTCAGTCGAAGCGGGTCAAGATCCCTGCCGACCTCGTGGCGGGCTCGCTCCAGCAAGCGGGAAAGCAATTCACGATCTACGGCCGCGACCTTACGCGCCGGGCGCTGTTCGGCCAGGGGAAGCGCAATTACAACAGCACGGGAGGCCAGGCGTTTTGGTTGGAGGAGATAGGAGGCGAGCGGCGGCTAACAACTCTTTCGGAGGTTGCGACCGCCGCGCGCTTTGGTGACGCGCTGAAGCACATCGGCATCGTAGGCGCCATGGCGGACCCGCCGGAACTTCCCGGATGCTATCGACCCGTGGAAGTGATGGCGACGCTGATCAAGAATACGACGAAGCCGATCCACTTCTGGTTCAATAATCGCGGCGCGGCAAAATACCTGGTGGATATGGTTATTGCCCTGCGCGGCGACGAACAGCGGGCAGCACGGTACCCGATCTGCTATCCGTTCCTGGAGCCCATCAGTCCGCTGCGTTTCCCCTTCGAGGGCATTGACATACTCTTTGAAACCTCGCGCCTGAACATGCCCACGCCGGTGGGGCCGATGGCGCAACTGGGACTTTCCGCCCCGGCCACGATCGCCGGCACCTTGGCCCAGGAGAACGCGGAAATCCTGGCCGGGATCTGCGTCACGCAGTTGCTCCGGCCGGGCCTGCCCGTGATGTATAGCGGCATCTGTCATGCCTTCGACATGGCAACCACGCAACTGATTTTCAGCGGACCTGAACAGGTCATCTTTGGTGTGGCGATGACCCAGATGGGCAAGCATTACGGCTTGCCGGTATACGTTAATGTGGGATTGACCGATTCCAAACGTCCCGACGCCCAAGCGGGCCTGGAGTCGGGCGCTACCCTGGTGATGGCGGCAGCGGCGGCGGCGGATGTCTACGGGCATATGGGCATCAGTGGGGTAGACCAGGCTGCGTCCTTGGATATGCTGGTATTGCAGCACGAGGTAATTGCCTTTGTAGAAAGTGCGATGCGCGAGATCGAGTTCAGCGACCGCACCCTCGGTCTGGAAGAGATCGCGGCAGTGGCCGGAACCGGCAAGACGTTTCTGGACCGGGATCACACGCTGGAACATTTCCGCCAGGAGCTCTGGGTGCCCGCCTTGCTGGACCGGCAGTATTATCAGGGCTGGGTGGACAGTGGCGCCCTAAGCACGGAGGATCGTTGTCGTCAGCAAAAGGAACGGATCCTCCGCACTCATCACCCTGACCCGCTTCCCGCAGATTTGGCAGGCGCAGTGGATGAGATCGTGAAGGCCGCGAAACGGGAATTGGCCCCGGTCTAATCCGGTACGGGCGCACCATCACAGCTTGACCCGACAACACAGCCAACTTAGGATGGCTTACGAAGTAAAGCTGACCCGGGGATTCGGGGTAAGAAGACCGGCGCCCGGACAGGCAGCAAAACGAAGGAGGCCTTTCCATGGATTCACACCATCCAGTGTCCCGCCGGCGCTTTCTCAAAAGCGCCACTCTTAGCGGCGCGGCCCTTGCGGCTGCCCCGGCTTGGGGCCGCGTGTTGGGCTCGAATGACCGCATAAACGTTGGCTTGATCGGGGTCGGCTGCCGCGGCTCGGATCATCTTGACCTGCTGCTCAAGCACCGGGAAATCAAGCCGGACATCGAAATAGTGGCGCTCTGTGATGTTTACCAGAAGCGTCTTAACATTGCGGCGCGCAAAGCGCCTGGGGCCAGGACGTACGTTCACCACCAGGAAGTGCTCGAGCGCACGGACATCGACGCGGTTTTCATTGCTACACCCGACCATTGGCACGCTCCCATCACGCTGGCGGCGATGGAGAGTGGCAAGGATGTCTATGTCGAAAAGCCCATGACGCACACGGTCGAGGAAAGCAAAGTGGTCGCTCATCGGGCGAAGGAACTCAAGCGCATCGTGCAGGTGGGCGTGCAGGGCCTCTCCTGGACCCGTTGGCACAAAATCCACGAGATTATTCAATCCGGGATGATCGGTCAGGTGGTGGCCGTGCAGGGCACGTACAGCCGCAATGCCCCGGGAGGCGACTGGAACAGCGACTACTGGGTGATTGATCCTGCGGCCAGCCCGGATGCCAAAGGCGAAGACCACATCGATTGGAAGCAGTGGCTTGGTTCCGCTCCCCCGATGCCCTATAATGCTGACCGGTTCTTCCGCTTCCGCAAATATTGGGACTACTCGGGCGGCATCGCCACCGACCTCCACTATCACGTCCTGGCCCCTTTCCATGTGGCGATTGCCAACGAGTTTCCCACCCGCGTCGCCGGCATGGGCGGGCTCTGGGTTTACAACGATGGCCGCGAAGTCCCCGATACGTTTCTGACCGCCGCCGACTATCCGAGCAAGTACTCCATGACCATCCAGTCCTCGCAGGTCAACGAGAATGGCCCCACGATGATGCTGCGCGGCACCCAAGCCACGATTCATCTCAGTGACGAATGGGAAGGCCCGCCGACCCGGCAGTATGATTACGCGGATATCATTCCGGAATCGCCGTTTGCGGGAGAGTTCATCAAGAAGTACGGCAACGAACTGGTCCGCGTCGAGGGCGTAGGGAATGAAGGTGATCTCAAGCACATTGACAACTTCCTGGACTGCGTGCGGTCGCGGCGGCAGCCCACCTGCCACGCGGACCTCGGCTACAAGGTCATGGCGACGGTGGAAAACTCTCCGCGCTCCTACCGGAACGGCAAGGTGTATTACTTCGATGCGGAGCGCGAGCAGGTGGTGGAAAAGGTTTGAGCGAATGGCTGCGAACCCTGAGGGTGGAGATTGGCCGGAGTGATCATCGCCACTCTGGCTCTGGGGGACCTGGTCAATTTTCTCAGGGGTGATTCTGTGCGAGGCGGAATCGCCCTCACTATTGCGGGGACATTATTGTTTTACCTGCTGCGCCCAGAGGTCAGAGCCTTTTTTGAGCGTGGCAAGGTTGTGTGTCCTCAAAATCGAGCTGACTCTCAAAAGCTGTTACTTGCAGACAGCCGCCTGAAGCGCGTGCCTCTCCATGCCGTTGCCTCCTCCGCCGCTGTTCCTTCTTCCGCAGTCAAAGTCAGGCGCGTCAGGCCTGTCAGAACTTCCGGAAGAATCGCGAGGGGCATCACATCGCGCCACGACAAGAAGGCTCGTGAGAGAGCGGTGATGCTGGTGAAAGCTGGCCGTTTTCCCGGGCGCCGGCTTTGCTGAAGCGCAGGCCTGTAGATTAAGTTTGCGGCCCTTGATTGGGAAAGGAAAAAGCCGCGGAGTTAAAGGACAACGCCGCGCTGAAAATCAGACGAAGGCCTCACTGCAAGTGATTCTGGGGGTGGGCATCTCTTCGAACTGTAAGCCTCGGCGGTCCATCCAATCCCGCATATTGTGCTGATGGAACAGGCGGACTAGGTTCTTCAGTAGCTCTTGTCCGGTTAGCGAATTCCGACGCAAGAGGTTCAACTCCCGGTTGATTGCCGTAGTGATCGGTCCCCGAAAGGCCTTTTCGAGGATGTTGATCTGGCCTTTTAAATCTTCATCCGCCGCCGCCCCAAAGAGGACCCGCAATTCTCTGAGGACATACCGTTGACCATGCGACAGAGAGAGCGTGTGCTCCCGCTCCGCTTGACGGTGCTTCACCTCTTCGCTAAACCTGCGCATTACGCGCATCACGGCAGAGTTGTAGGCTGTTGGCAGCGGTGTACCTGTCAGGTCCGGCCCGCACTTGATGGCTCCCAGGACTCGCGGGATATCCCGCGATACGGTCTCACCCTTTTCGTCCACGAGAAACAATTGCTGATAGCGTCCTGCCTGACAGAACACGTAAAGGCCCTTCTCCTTCGCGGGTTTTGCAGCACGGATTCCGTCTCGAAGTTCTGCAATCCGCTCATATTCGGCAGGATTTTCCTTCCGCAATTGTCGCATTATCTCCTCTGCCTCGTTGACGTCCAGGGCTTCCTGTTCCTCATCCTCGAACATCCCTAGTTGTCCGGCTTTCTTTTCATAGATCGCATACATAGCCTCTTGGTTCAGCTGCTCGGTTGGGTCGAGGATGGCGGAGTCTTCACCAATCGTGTCGTGGATTTCCTGAATACGGTTGTGGAGCTTCTCGTGTAATTTCAGATTGCGTTCAATGCCTGTCTCCGGCAAGAAATTGAATCCGTAAACCACATCGTGTTCTGCGCCGATACGGTCGATGCGCCCAAACCGCTGGATAAGCCGGACGGGATTCCAGTGCAGGTCGTAATTGATGATCTTGTCGCAGTCCTGGAGATTCAATCCTTCCGCCAGAACATCCGTAGCGACTACAGTCATCAACTCACTTTCACCGCTTTGAAATCGATATTCTGGATTGGCTTTGGGAGCGAACCTTCCCACCACACGCGCCTTGCTCTTGTCACCGCTATAAATCACCTCGATATCGTCGCGCTTGCCGCCGGGATTCAGATTCTCAAACAAGTATCGCGCCGTGTCGGCGTATTGGGTGAAGATGAGGCGCTTGCCCTCTTTGAGTGGCGCTTCTGCCAGTCGTTTCTTAAGTGTCTGGAGTTTGGCGTCCTGTTTTGGCGTAATGGGCTCGACTAGATGGAGCATTTTCTTCAGCAAACGGATGTCGTGGTCGATGTGTTGGTGCAACCTTTCCAGGTGGAAATCCTTCGCGGGGTACTTCTGTGAAACCTTGCGAAGGGCATCCACGAGGTCTTGTTCTTCATCCAGGTTCGGTTCGTACAGGATTGCCTGCGCCTCCTCCCCAGCCGGGACAATTCCTTGTTCTAGGGCTTGAAGAAATCGCTGTTGCACCAGGAGCAGCCGGCGAACCGTTTCCTGAAAGGCGAAGACGCTCGACTCAAAACGCTTGAACATCAACACCCGGATCAGGCCGCGCAGGTTACCGCCCGCCCGGTGCAAGCTGGCGTAAGGTTCTTGCCGTTGCTTTTCCTTGACCACGTAATGCCACAAGCCGTACCGGGCATACGTCAGCTCGTCTGTGGGCGGCTTGTCAGGTAAGACCTTGCGGGGCTTCCCTAAGTATCCGCGTAATTCCTGATAAAGCCCTTGGTATGTGTCTTCGATGCTGTATTCGATGGTTTCCAGTTCGCGTTTCGGGAAGAACTGATGTCGCCCGGCGACCATGACATAGGCTCGCCGATTCCCGTCCACGTATTCCTTGAAGCGTGAGGGGTCAACGGGCTGATGCGTTTCTGAGTCGAAGCCATACCAGCGCAAGATGTGATTTCGAGTCCGACGAATGAGGATGTTGGCAAGCAAGTCAGGGAGCTTCTTCTCCTCTTTTTCGACCAGCTTGAAATACTCCTTAAGGTCAGGGGGAGTCACCGGAAGATCGGTTTTGTCATCTTGGTGGAAGAGTTTAATCTGGTAATAGACATCCCATGCGCTCTTGTTCCGGGGAGTCGCGGTCAGGAAGCAACAGCGTCGGCCCGTTGCGAGAAAGGCTTGCATAACCTTGTAGCGTTGAGTGTCGGGATACCGGAAGTTATGGCTTTCGTCGATGAGGACGAAATCCCGCTCGCTGTACTTCACCTCATTCAGCAGGAAATTCACTGTCCCTGTGTCGTCTTCACGCAGATACCCCATCGATAGCACGCGGGCATTGAGTTGATAGACTTCGTTGTAGCGCTCCCACATTTCCTCCAGGGGAGCCGGGCAGATGATGAGGGGCCTTGCGTGGTCCGTGCGCTCGAAGTGTTTGACGATGGCAGCGCCGATGTAACTCTTCCCCAGCCCCACAACATCGGCCACAAATGAACCCCCATAATCGCGAATCATCTGGACAGATTGCCGGACCGCAACTTTCTGGAAGTCCGCGAGCCGTCTGGTGATTTCATCGTCCCACAGGATGTCCTTGTCGTCCTCCCCTTCCAGGCGATCTTTAACCAGCGCGTACAAGGTCTTCATGTAGATGTCATAGGGGCGGGCGGGAATGATGGCCCATGACTGTTTCATCTCGTGCATCAGAGTTTCGTCGAAGTCCTGGGCCTCCTCCCAGAGATCATCAAACCAGCGGACCAACTCCGCGTGATTGCTATTGCCTTGCACCATGACATTCAGTTCGGTGTTATGCGTCACCCCCGCGAGCGTAAGGTTGGATGAGCCGACGATTGCGATGCCATCTTCATGCCGATCCAGCTTGTTACCGAGCAGGTCGAAAACTTCTCCGTAATCAAAGATATACGCCTTGGCGTGCATTCGGCCCTTCGTGTACACGCGCACTTTTAACCGCTTCTCTTCGATCATGCGTACCATGACCTTGACCAGTCCTTCGCCCTCGTCGGTCTGGTCCATCAACTCGACTGCCGTGCGAAGGTTTTCGGCGGTCTCAGTCGCCATGCGTTTGGCTTCCGTGCGTTTCGGAAAAGTCTGGGCTTCCACCGCATCCACTACCATCTCCAGCCGCCGATAGCCTTCCGCGAGTTGCTCCAGAGTCTCTTGGTTGGTTGTGTTGCCAATTAGGAGCTTCAGCTCTCTGACACTCGCCAGTCGCTCAGCAATGGAGGTAAGGCCGGAGAGGAAGAAATACCCCACCGCGAACCTCGCCGCCTCAGTGGAGGAGAGGATTCGCTTGATATGGTCAACCAGCTTTTCATTGCGGTTGTCGATGATATCGTGCGTGGGCATTCTTATTCCTTTGTCGTCTTGGACGGCGACGGAGATATGATTCTGGAAACGGAGGAGGACAGGCTTTCAAAGCGCACGCTGATCTCTCCGTAGTTGCGGCGGAAGGCCCGGTCAACGTCCTGGGCCACCACCATGTTCTCACCTTTCGGATAAACTCGGCGAAAAGCCTGAAGGTTAGCTGCCTCGAAGGCATCCGCAGACCATTTGCATTCAAGCGCCAGGGGTTCTCGCCGGCGCGTGGGCAGAACAAAATCCACTTCATGCCCTCGCTTATCCCTCCAGTAGAAGATCTGGCGACTCTGCAACTGTGCCATGATTTCATTCAACACGAAGTGCTCCCACATATCTCCCAGGTCCTGCTGGCGCAATTCCTGCCAGCCACGATGGTAACAGACGAAGCCGGTGTCGAAGGCATAGACCATGGGCGCGGCCACGATTTCGGTCGGGCGGTGGGTGCTGAAGGGGCGGATCACGTGGGCGACGAAGGTGGCCTCCAGAACCTTCAGATAGTTGGCAATGGTTGTGCGGCTCACTTCGCACGGTCGCGTAAAGCGCGTAGCCTCAAACACACCTCCGCTTTGCGCAACCAGCAACTCGGTGAATTTCTGAAAGGAGCTGCGGCTTTCCAACCGGAAGAGTTCCTGGATGTCCTTGGCCCAATACGCATCCAGCCATTCCTGGAAGTCACGTTCCGGAAGTTCGTCGGCCAGGAAGAAGGGCGGCAACCCACCCCGCAGGAAGCGGTGACGGAGGTCAGGACGTTTGAAATCCCCCAGGTCCGCCAGGCTCATCGGGGTCAGCCAAAGGTCCCGCTTGCGCCCGCTTAGCGTATCCTTGAATTTGGCGGAAGCGCCCAGCGTCGAAGAACCCGTAGCCAGGACTCGGATATTGGGATAGTGGTCTGCCGCGATCTTCAGCAACTCGGACGGGTTGGGGAGACGGTGGATTTCATCCAGTACAATCCGGCGGCCGCGCAGGCCGTCCAGGAAGCCCTGGGGGTCTTCCATCATCCGCCGCACCCGCGGAAGCTCACAGTCGAAATACTCCGTGTTGGGCAGGGTCTGGCTGAGGCAGGTTTTTCCCACGCGCCGCACCCCGGCCAGCCAGACGACCGGGCGCTCCCGCCAGGCTCGTTCAATTAGTCTTAGCCAAAAGTGTCTCTGTACCATATGCAGCTATACTTGCATATAGTGTCACCCAATGCAACTACATCATCTTTTGGTATAATGCCGAATCAGGCCCCGCTAGGCCCTCCAGCCAAGTTGCTTGGCGACGCGCTTGATCTGGGCAATGAATTCGTCGCCGGGACGTTTGCGCGCGATCTCTGCGTCACTTGTGGCAGCCCAGCGATAGATTTGCTCGATGGCTCCGTAGCCTCGATTGAAACCCCTTGCGTGCTTCAGGCAATTCTCCTTGGTTGGAGCGTCGGAAAGGACCACCCGGAGTTCGTCGTCGCTCCACGGTTTGCCCTTACGTTCTTCATTCCAACCCTTCTCGATCTCCCACTCACGAATCGCTTCCGTGAATATGCGGCGCAAATCATAGGGGTCAATGAAGGGGTTCTGCTCGATGACTTCGCGAAATGTCTTCTTAAGTTGTTGAACTGTCATTTGTGCGCCTCACAGGCCAGGCTGGATGTCCTTCTTATCCAAGACTTTTAATGATCCAACGTCCCTGCTTTGGGCAACCGTAAGGATAAGGCTCCAATCTTTGATATCTCCCGTTAGGACCCGGATTTGGCGTCTGAGCGCCGTAGCTGCAATTATCATGTCGCAGTGCAGGTCCTTCATCTTGATCTTTGCCTGGGGTCCGCTTCCAAGGGACTTACGCAGACCGATATAGAGCTCGTGGGCTACGTCAGCTTCTTCCCGCCCGAAGTGGAGGAATTCGAATGTCCCTTTTTCCAAAAGTTTTTGAAACAGAGCTCGCGGCGGAGCGTATTTGCCCGGGTCGAATTGCCTCACATATTCCCAATAAACCACAGGCGAAGTGAAGTATTTTGGCTCACTCCCGAATCTCTTCCAGAACCCGACTAGGGCCGGATCATAAAGGAAATCAATAGCCCCTGTATCAAAAAACAAAGGATCTGTTTCCATTCGGCCGTAAGTCCTATTCACCAAAAGTCTCTCGCATGTACTTCTTATATTCGGGAGACTCGCGGAGTTTACTAGGCTGTGATTCCTGAACAGCCGCAAGCTCTTCCGTGACCATCCGTTTCTCCTCAGCGGATACGCCATACAGATGGAACACTAGCTCGTTGATCTGGTTTTCGCATTCCTGGACGGCCGGGCTTCCGGGACCGGATTGCTTTGCAGCTCTCAGTAGGGTTTTGACCATTTGGCGTAGTTCTGGCGTTGGCGAAACGATCGGGAGCTTCTGAATGTATTGCGTAAAAGATCTGCGGTATCCGCCACGCATCTGGTTCGACACTCGCGCATAATAGAATTCCATGAGCTGTGAGTTAAGAATTCCGAGTAAGCCAACGTCCACGCTGGGCATGAAGTAAAGCGTATTCACCATCAAACTGTCGCTTTGATCATACGCGAAGCTCTGGTGGAGAAATATGTCCGGGTAGATTATTTTCGGTTTGCCAAAGTCATCGTAGTAAGCACACGCTCTCAATTCCCACCAATGAAGACCTTGATCCTGACGTTTCTCTAGCGGCTTCTGATATTCCTTAAGGTGTTTCATAATTGCAGGATAGCGCTTCATGTCGACGCCTATGTAAGTCCAGATCAGATACTCCTCGGGCTGGCTAACGCACCACCGCTTCACATCGCGGCCGCGAAGAAAAGGTCGGATAATCTCTGCGTTTTTCGGATCCGCGGAAACGAAAGCGTCCCGGGTCGATTGGTTGATGACAAACGCCTTGTTATAGCCTGTTATTACGCCGCGACATATTTTGTCGTTGACGACACCCGCAAGAGGTTCTCCACTGCTTGAGACCTTCTTAATGAGGGTTCTGACTGCATCATTTCCCAGATACCAACCTGAACCTGAAAGCGCCGTGGGCGCGACTTGAGTTGCTTTAGTGCGAATCGTATGCCCTATTTCGTCCAGAGGATCATCGGCACCCCAATTGTATGTCGCGAAGGAACCGCAGGTCTCGGAACCAGAGGGACCTTTCTTCCTCGTAATCAATATTGAGGGATATGAAGCGGCTTCAAATACTGGGAAGTCGCCAAAATCAATTAAGGTCCGCAAACAGGTTGACTTGGCGAGGTAGTCCCTCAGCTTCTCCGCGTAATTGGCTCGAAAGATTCTGTTTGGGGCTATAAAGACGAGCCACCCTCCTTTTTTGAGGATTTGAAGCCCCCGCGCATAGAAATAGATGTAGAGGTCAGCCGTAGACATGTACACGTCTGGGTAAACCGATTTGAGTTGCGGTTTCAGTTCCCTGATGAGTTCTTGTCGCACGTATGGTGGATTGGCAAGGACAATATCGAACCCACCATCTGAAAACACTTCGGTGAATTCTACCGCCCAGTCAAAACCATCAACCGCACTTCCGGTATGCGCCCATCCGTGAATGGTCTTACGGATTTCTGCTATCTTCTTTCGCAGCTCGGTCTTGTGCCCGTGGTGGGCGGTCAGAAATTCCGCCCGGAGCCTGAGATATTCATCGAGGAAGGATTTCCGGAAACCCTGTTCAAGGCCATGCGTCGGGGCCGCTACAGTCAGACTATCTCCCGCTTCGATCTTGAAGTCGAGGTTGGGCAGGGGTGGAGGACTGTCGCCCTCATATTCAACCGCGAGCGAGAGCCACAAACGCAGCCGGGCGATATTCACCGCGAATGGGTCAAGATCAACGCCGTAGAGGTTGTTCTGGATGATCTGGAGCTTGCGATCAAACGTTGAAATACCATCTAGCTTGCTTGTGGCGAATAAGCAGGCTCGCAGGTCAATCAACTCGTGCAACATGCCCAGGAGATAAGCGCCGCTGCCGCACGCCGGGTCGCATAGCCTGACCTTGCGCAACGCCTCCAGGACCGGCTCCGGATTCTTAAGCCCTTGGGGATGATGCTCCTCCACGAACCGCTCAATGTTTTCCGGGGCCTCCGAGGGGAGCTGAGAGCCAAGATAGCCCTTTAGGGCTTCCCGGCACATAAATGAGACAACCGGCTTCGGGGTGTAGTAGCTTCCAGTCTCGTGCCTGCCGGTTACCAGTTCCTCGAAAATCTTCCCCAGCATTTCGGGGTCAACGGCCACTTCCATATCGAGCGGCGTGCTTTCAGTAACAGTGAAATTGAAGCGGCTGAAAAGGTCGTCGAAGATGGCCTCAATGCACTCATCGGGCACGACAATCTTGGCGTCACGGTCATCGTCGTCTTCTTCGAACAGGCCGCCATTCAGGTAAGGGACCTGACCGATAAGTTCTTTCAGGAAGCCGCCACGATTGATGCCGATTACATTGACCTCATTAGGCGTGTTGAGCCCCTGGAAGAAAAGCAGCTTCAGACGGTCCCGGTAGAAGTTCCTATTGGGTTTGTCTTTTCGTTTGAAATCATGCCAAAGGCCACCCAGGTAATCGCCTTCCCGGCCGAATTTCAGCCAGCCTTTCTTCTGAATGAAGGCAATGAACATCAACCGGTTGAACAACCGTTGGGTAAAGAGGCGCCTACGTTCCTTGTCGTTGATTCCTTCGATCTGTTCTTCGACTTCCCCAAAGACGCGCGCGTATTCCTTGAAGAATTCCCTGGTGACCGGCTCAACGTCAAAAGCCTCGTCGTGCCTCTTCTGGATGGTAAGCGGCGACAGACCGAAGAGGTCCGCGCCGACCGATTCGAGGTCAAGCAGGGCGATTCGTTCGGAAGCTGTCCGTAGGCGTTCTTCCGGCCCGACCGTGATGCGTCGAAACACCCGCCGCTTGGTGATTTCGTCGTCATACTTAACATTTAAGAAATGCCAGCGATTGAGAGAGTTGTTTGAAAAAACGAAGAGCGCGTAAGGGTGCTCTTTGAGGAGCTGCGAAACCACCGGGCGCTCTTGCCCCATCAGCAGCTTGTCAGTCGGGAGGCGAGAGTGAATGATGTGGAAACCGTCACCCCCGGTGGCAAATAGGACGGGGTCCGCCGCCAGCGATTCCGCTGCCGTGGCATTCCACTTCTGGCGAGAGAGCGGCGTGTTGACCCGGCTGTAGTTCAGTTCCGACCAGAAGAGTTGCTTGAGCGGATCAAGGCCGCGAAAGTCCGTGAGAATGTCCAAGACAGTCTGTTGGCGATCAGGTCGTGTCATGCAGTCTTCTCGCTGTAGCGTTCTTGACCGCGGGGCATCAGTGGACCAGGATGCTTCCTAACCAAAGTCGCTCCACATGGAGGGGGCAAGTGAAAGCCGGATTGTACTCGCTGTTTATCTTTGGGGCAATAGGTCGTGGCTCCCTTTCCGTAAGCGCGAGCCCCCAAGGCTTCGCCCCTATGCTTCTTGCGCCCGCTTCGCCAAGTTTCTGTCGGAGGTCAGAATTTCTTGCTTGACAATGTTAACCCTAGAGGTATAATACATAGAGTACCGAGTGCGCCGGCTCGGTAGAAGCTACTCGGGAGATCGCCTTCCCCTTGCCACCCACCAAGGAGGCTGCTGGCGGGCAGTGGGCAGTAGGCAGAAGGCAGTAGGCAGCAGGCAGTCGCTGACTCTTTACTCCTGACTCTTGGCTCCTGACTTCTAGCTCCTCACTGCTGAACGCTGACTGTTGATCACTGAACGCCAAGCCCGCGAGCGTGAAAATTGCGAAAATGTCCCGCTCTGCCAAGATGTTTATGATAATAAAGGTACTTAGCGATTTTCATCATGATTCTGCAAAATCATCAAGTCTTTGAAATTAAACCAGTTAAGTACCTTTCGTTGCGGTCGAGCTCCGAAAAAAAGGGGGCCCCAAAATGAAGGTAAGTTCCACCATGTTATTGAAAACAAATGGAGAAAAAATGTCAGTTTGTGGGCTTTCCAAGATGTTGGTGAAAATAAACGAGTTATATTCTTCTTTCCAAGATGTTGATGAAAGGAAATGTGGTTAGCAGTTATTCTCCACCGCAGAAGGGCAGGACGGGGGCGAACACCTGCCGTTCCGACCTCTCGGCGAGACCAGTTCGGCTCGGTGAGAGATCCCGGTTAGCAGTGGGAGCAAACTACCATCAATGCTTTCAGTCCGGACGGAGTTTTTGGCGCACACAGATGCTGAGAAGGAGATTCCCAACCGTTGTCGGTCATGGGTTGACAGGAACGGTGTTCTCGGAAGGCATCCTGGAGTTTTCCAACGCCGCCTGAACGACCGCGAGAAGTTCCTTGGCGTTGACGGGTTTCGAGACATAGCCGTCCATGCCCGCCGCCAAGCAGCGCTCCTTGTCACCTTGCATGGCATGGGCAGTCATAGCAACGACTGGTAGGTGGGTTCCAGTCGTCTCTTCCTTCTTACGTATCGTCGCCGTAGCCTCGAACCCGTCGATCTCGGGCATCTGGACGTCCATGAGGACCAAGTCGAAGCTCTCGTTTTCCAGTCGCTCCAGTGCTTCGCGCCCATTACCGGTTGTGACCACGTTGTGACCGTGCTTTTCCAACAGGCGCGAGGCCAGCGTCTGGTTCACCAGGTTGTCTTCAGCGAGCAGGATACGAAGGGGCCTTCTCTCCTCTCGCAGCGAGTGGCGGGTCACCACCGCCGGTTTTTCCGTAGAGCCCTTCGAGCCAGCCACCCGCAGGACGGCATCCAGCAGTTCGCCTTGGCCGACGGGCTTGGTGAGATAGCCCGCGAGCCCCAGTTCGCGGCAACGTGCCGCGTCGCCGCGCTGCCCGCCCGAGGTCAGCATCATGACGGTGGCGCCGGACAGTTCCGGGTTCTTGCGGATCTCCTCCGCAAGCTGGAATCCGTCCATTTCCGGCATATTGCCGTCGGTCAGCACCAGAGGGAACGGCTTGTGGGCTTCGCGCGCCTGAGCCAGGGTTTCGAGGGCCTGCCGGCCATTGTCCGCCAGCGTCGGCTTCATGCCCCAGCCTGCGAGCAGACGTTCGAGAATGCGGCGATTAGTCAGATTGTCGTCCACCACCAGCACCCGCATACCTTTCAGTTGGGCCTTGTCCACTGGCTTCGGAGACCCAGCGGCCTTGGAAATGCCGAAGCTGGCCGTGAAATGGAAGGTGCTACCTTGGCCGAGCGCACTTTCGACCCAGATACGGCCTCCCATCATTTCCACCAGTTGGCGGCAGATGGTCAGTCCCAAGCCCGTACCGCCAAAGCGGCGGGCAGTGGAACCATCAACCTGGGTGAATGACTCGAAGATGCGTGCCTGTTTGTCGGCAGGGATGCCGATGCCTGTGTCTTCCACGCTGAAGTGAAGACTAATGGACTCTTCATTCGCAGACTCCCGTTGGACCCTCAGATTGACTTCTCCTCTCTCGGTAAATTTCAGGGAGTTGCCGAGCAGGTTGATCAGAACCTGGCGCAAGCGGCTGGGGTCACCAGCCAGAGCCTCGGGTACGTCAGGCTCGATAAGGCAGTTCAGCTCCAAGCCTTTCTGGTGGGTGCGCAGAGCCAGCGTCTTCAGGGTCGGCTCGATGCTGCCTCGCAGATGGAATTCAATGGTTTCCAGTTCGAGCTTGCCGGCCTCAATCTTGGAGAAATCCAGGATGTCGTTGATGACCGTGAGCAGAGAGTCGGCGGAGGCCCTGACCATGCCGGCGTAGTCGCGCTGCTCGGAGTCCAATTCCGTTTCCAGTAGGAAATCCGTCATTCCCAGGACGCCATTCATGGGAGTACGAATCTCGTGACTCATGTTAGCCAGAAACTCGCTCTTGGCCCGGTTGGCTGCGTCGGCGCGCAACGTTTCCTGTTCCGCTCGCGCTTTTTCCTGTTCCACGCGGGCCTTTTCCTGCGCTAATTCTGCGGTGCGCGCCGAGACTGCCTCCTCGAGCGCCCGCTGAAGCTGCTTTTGCCGCAGTTCCCGTTGGCGCAAGATCAGGAGCACGAACGCGGGCGGCGTCAAACCCAACAAGCCAAGGAACCACCACGTGCGCCACCAGGGCGTTCGGATTTCAAAGGCGAATACAGCCGGCTGTTTGCTCCACGGGCCCCACGCGTCGCGGGCTTCGACCTCCAGCCGGTAGTCATTGGGGGGCAACCCCGGGAACTGAAGCTCCTGCTGCGAAGTCTCCCGCCAGTCGCCAAAGAGCGGTTGAAGCCGATAACGGAAAAGCACGGAGCTTTCACGTGCGAAAGTTAGCGCCGAGTAACGCGCCGTCAGGGAATTGGAGGTATAGCTCGTCGAAATGTAGCTGTCTCGCTCGACGCCTGTCTTCCCTAAAGTCAGTTGGGTGAATACGACGGCGGGTGAGCGCATCTGGCGCGTTAGAGGGCTGGGTGTGAAACGTGCCAACCCCCCACTGGTGCCGATCCACACCGCGCCGTCGGGCTCAGCCGCAAACCCCTGGAGATCGCAATCGTCCCAGATCAAACCGTCATTATGGTCGTATTGATCCCAGCGGTCTCCGTCCCAGACTCTCACGCCTTGATCGGTTCCCACCCAAAGGCGGCCGCGAGCATCGAAGCCGAGGAAATAGCTCATTTCTCCCCGCACCCCCACTTCGCTTCTGCAGGTTGTGCACCCACAAATCGCCGCTGCCATCCCGGCGGATACTCATCCATTTTCCCTTTGGGAGACCCTCTGCCTCGCCGAAGAGGGTGACTTGCTCTCCTGTCCTGCGGCACAGACCGGCGCCGCAGCCGTACCACAGGGCACCTGCCTCCAGGAAAACTCCGTGCGCGTTAGGGCCGTCTGCGCCGGCAGGCGTGGCGAGCAGGCGAAAGGCAAGACCGCTGCCTTCCACCGGTCTTGTCGCCACGATAAGGCCACCCACTGTGCCGATGAAGGTTCGGCCTTCGCCGTCGAATTGGATCGCACCGTAGCTGTCTATGCCTCCGCCCGGGAGCGGCACTTTTTCGAAACCGTGGCCCTTTTGCTGGTAGAGGCCCCCCCGGTACCCCGCCACCAGGCTTCCATCCGGCGCCTCGCCGAGACTCAAGACCACCTCGTGAGGAAGACCCTCAGCAGGCCCGTAGCGCTGAAACCGCTGGCCATCGTAGCGGAACACGCCGTTTTCCGTTCCGGCCCATAGAAAGCCCGTCCGATCCTGAAAGAGGACTTTCACCGCCAGATTGGTCAGACCATCTTCTGCTCCGTAATAGCGGAAACTGTATTGTTGGGCCTTTACCGGCACGGCGAAAGCGAGGCAGGCGAGGGTGGCGGTGAGACGCAAGATCGATTTGCGGCCCGAAGTCAGCATCTAGGATACATCGGCCAACTCTGACGATCTCTTTAGATGCTGGGGGACAGTCGCGGCGCCAGTCTCAGACCGGGGCTCCAGAGACGACCTGGCGCGAGAACGCCTATTGCCGCCTTCTCCATTTGGCCTTCGTTACCCGCATACCGGATAAGTGCGCCCTCAGCCGTTTCAAGCTTAATCGCTGGTTGCCAGACGATAGGGAACGGATCGTCGCCCACACCGAAGTAATCTCCGTGTCACTCGGGCGGAACCAAGGCACACGCCGCACGATATAGTGCAGGCCGGAATCCGCATGCCGCTGACCCGCAACTTGCGTCAGCTCTGGCTTGTCAGTTCCGCGCGCAGATGGTAACTTGTTGGGGTTGGCAGCACAGATTCGCGGACGGTTCGATCACCTTCGAGCGATGTGCCGCCTTGCCGTGAATGTGTTTATCCCAGGCGGGGGCATCGCCTGCGGTTGCCGCGTGGGCCCATAGCTCAGTTGGTTAGAGCAGCGGACTCATAATCCGTTGGTCCCAGGTTCGAGTCCTGGTGGGCCCACCAACCATCTTCAAGACTATCAATAGGTTGTGGGGATGTCGCCTTCGGCGGGATTACACCGCAATGGTGCAACTGTCCGAGAACTGTCCGAATTCCTTCGATG
>Ga0208457_1000814_pt1 | contig 26172 bp, 16 predicted proteins | sample June2015DPH_10_1_FD_185513 | JGI IMG/M metagenome (GOLD analysis project Ga0208457, IMG submission 185513) | Peatland microbial communities from SPRUCE experiment site at the Marcell Experimental Forest, Minnesota, USA - June2015DPH_10_150... | ecosystem: Environmental > Terrestrial > Soil >... | reverse complement strand
TAACCACTCTCCCCCTTTTCGTCCTGCTCCGCCTCTTCGGTGGGGCGGTTCTTGTCCTGCCTTTCCACAGGGGTCGAAATCCGATAGCGGTCAGACAGCCAGTGGTCCAGATCGATCAGTTGGCAACGCTCGCTGCAAAAGGGCCGACAAGGGTTACCCGCCCAGGGAACGTCTTTGTGGCAAATGGGACATCGCATGGCTAAGGATTAGGCGCAAGCCGGCATCGCCGCCGATTGAATCTGGACCAGTCGTGACCCCACAGGAGGCGGCGAGTTCGGAGCTACCCGCTCAGCAAAGTTTCGTGCCTCCAGGCGCGATACCAGATCGTAGTCCCCCGCTGCCGTGATGGTGGCCCAGCGGAATTCCCCGGGGCTGGGTTCCGCCCCCTCAAAATCGTTGATCAATACCTGACCATCAATTCCAGGGGCTTGCGATTCCAGCCTGCCCCGGAAGAGCAATTCTGTTTCCTCCGAGCGGCCCTCCACAAGGACCGGAAAGGAGCGGCCGACTCTCTGCCGCAGCTTGCGTCGTGAAATCTTGCGCTGCAAGGCCATGAGTCTTCGCTTGCGACGGCCCGCAACAGCCGATGGAACCTGGCCGGGCAGCGCATAGCTCGAGCTTGTTTCTTCGTTCGAATAAAGGAACACACCCAGGTGGTCAAATTGTGCTGCCTCGACAAAGCTCAGCAAAAGCTTGAAATCCTCTTCCGTTTCACCCGGGAAGCCCACGATCAGAGACGTGCGCAATGTAACGCCCGGTATGGCGGCGCGAATTCTTTCCATCAAGCGCAGGAAGTGTTCGCCGCTGGAACCGCGCCGCATCAACTTCAGCACCTGCGCACTCGCGTGCTGAAGCGGCAGGTCGATATACTTCGCCACCTTCGCCGTTTCCGCCACGGCCGCAATCAGCGCCTCGGTCAAACGATTGGGGTAGCAATAAAGAAACCGCACCCAAACGAGCTCAGGGATCTTGCCGAGTTCGCGCAAAAGAGACGCCAGACCGTCGCGCAGCCCCAGATCCTCACCGTAACTCGTTGTGTCCTGGCCGACGATGGTCAACTCCCCCACGCCTTGTCGGGCCAGGTTTTCCGCTTCGCGCACCACCGAGGCGAACCTCCGGGAACGGAACCTGCCTCGCATCTGCGGAATCACACAGAAAGAACAAGGATGCTCACAACCTTCAGCGATCTTCAGATAGGCGGAATAAGACGGAGTGGCGAGGACTCGGGGCGTGAGTTCGTGGTAAAGGTAGGGCTCGGCGGAGCCCTCGAGGCTGCGAGCTTTGCGATCCTCCCCGCAAGCTTCCAGGACCCGCTCGAGTTCATTGGTCCCGATAACAAAATCCACTTCGGGGATCTCTTTCAGGATTTCCTGCCGGTATCGCTCCACCAAACAGCCGGCCACGACCAGCTTTCTGGCCGCGCCGGACTTCTTGTATTCCGCCATTTCCAGGATGGTGTCGATAGACTCGCGCTTGGCAGGCTCGATGAACGCGCAGGTGTTGACAATGATGACCTCGGCTTGCTCAGCTTGGGGAGTCAACTCGTATCCCTGGCGAGCCAGCATTCCCAACATCACCTCACTGTCCACAAGGTTCTTGGGACAACCCAGGCTGATCATTCCGACTTTAGTCATATATGTGCTGGCTCGGCGTGAGACCCACTAGCCTGCCCTTTCTGACAGAAGGAATTTTAGCACAGGTAGCGGCGAGTTTATCTCGCCAAATGGGGGCCAAATGGCGGCGTAAAGCCGCCTCTACTTCTGCTTTCTGCCTTCTGCTTTCTGCTTTCTGCCTACTGCCTGCCAACGATTCGCTTCCACAGCAATACCGCTCTCTCGGAAGACGCTGCGAAATACTCACTGTCGGGAGAAAAACTTACCGTGAGCAAAGGGTCCTTACTGTCCTCCATGGTCTGCTGCAATTTGCCATCTTCTACTGACCACACCCGAGCCGTCTTGTCCTCACCCGCAGAAACCAGCCACTTGCCGTCGGGGGAGAACTCCGCCCAATGGACCGGCCCATGGTGCCCCGTGAGTGTTTGCAGCAACTTCCATTGGGGCGCGGAGAAAATTCGAATTTTGCCATCCTCGCAGGCGGTTGCCACCTTACTGCTGTCACGCGAAAAGGAGATGTTGAGCACGGTCCCCTCGTGTCCACGCAAGCTGTCAACAAAGCGGTGCTGCTTGGCTTCGACGACTACGGGATCTGGGGTAGAGCTCATGGCGATTTGTGCCAGGAGAAGCCAATGTCCGTCAGGAGAAAACGTAAATACGTTTGGCGTTTGAGTCAAGTCCGCGATAGTGAGTCTGCCCCCACGGCCGGAGCGCGGATCCCAAAGGTCGAAATTACTGGCCTTGTAAAGAACCACGCATGCGATGCGAGGAAAATAGAGAATGGGCCCGAATCCCCCCCCTCCCCCCACGGTGTCCACCTTGCCGGAAAGCCGGTCTTCAACCGCGTCCCATTGAAACGCGAGGAGTGGTGTTGACCTGCCGGGTCCCTTGCCTTTGGCGGAGATCACTCCGTTCCCTAACAAGAACAGTTGGTTCATGGCCAGAAAATTTGCGGATTGAATGTTCAGGTCGGCGATATCCAGTATGCGGGGCTTGAGAACCTTTTGAATGCCTCCCTCACGCACCCCCATCAAAACGATCTTGTCTTCGCTTGCGACCGCCAGAATTGAACCATCCGGCGAAAAAGCTCCGGCAGGGGAGTAGCTCAAAGCAAGGTGCCCTTCAATGCGCCCGTGGCTGACCCATAGGTAATGGGTTGGGGTGGCGCTTTCAACGCTTTCAACTTGGGCTTGTGCAGGCAGAAGGCAGAAGGCAGAAAGCAGAAGGCAGAAGGCAAAAGGCAGAAAGCAGAAAGCAGAAGGCAGAAAGCAGAAGGCAGGAACCAGAAAGCGGAAAGCTGAAAGCAGAAAACTGAAGGCAGAAGGCCGTGAGCATGGCCCTGAGATATTTCTGGCCCTCTCCCCCTTGGGGGAGAGGGTGGCCCGCGTCGGCGTCTTCTTCAGCCGACGCGGGACGGGTGAGGGGGTCGAGGGTCTGACTTCTTCGCTGTTAAACAATTTCATCATTGGAGATTCGGTGCACCAATTCGCGGTCCGCCTCAAGGAAGTTGAATTCCGTAAGTTTGGCTCGCCGCACCCACTCGACGGCCTCGAACACTTGATTGCGGATCGTCCCACGAAAGCTTCGGACCGCGAAGAAAACCACTTCGACATACCGATCCGGGTACCGGTGACGTACGCGAAAGACCTCCTCCCCTATTTCGGCCTCGATCATCAGTTCCTCAGCCAGCTCGCGGCGCAGCGAGGCTTTCAAGTCCTCACCGTCTTTCACCTTGCCTCCGGGAAATTCCCATTGCATTCCGTAAGCGTCGGAATGATGACGCTGGCAGATTAGGATAAGGTCGCCATCTACTACGATGCCAGCGCTGACGAGGATGGATTTCTGCTCAGTCATAGGGGAACGGTATTCTAACAGAGGTCGTACCCTTATGTGGTAGGTAGTAGGCGGTATGTGGGGGGCTTTGCCTTTTGCGTTTTGCGCTTTGCCCTTTGCCTTGTTCTTGCCGATGGGGGGAGGAGCAAGTCAAAAGGCAAAACGCAAAGTGCAAAACGCAAAAGTAAAACACCAACGGAATTGCCCATGATGAGCCTTAGTTCTGCGCATCGCTGCCTACCACCTGCCCTTCCCCACCTACCCGCATATGGTAGGTGGTAGGTCGTATGTGGGGGGGGCTTTGCCTTTTGCGTTTTGCCCTTTGACTTGTTCTTGCCGATGCAGAGAGGAGCAAGTCAAAAGGCAAAACGCAAAGTGCAAAACGCAAAAGTAAAACACCAACGGAATTGCCCATGATGAGCCTTAGTTGTGTCCATCGGGGAGAATGCCGCCTACCACCTGCTCTTCCCCACCAGCCAAGAGGGTCAACAGTCAACGGGCAACGGTCGAAGGTTGGATGCGGCGCTTACCCCACCTACGATCTACCACATACCACCTACGTCCTTTCTTTTCAACAACATTCCGGCTTTCAGAGCGTAACTACTTTTGTTTTCTATAACATTCCCGCTACCTTGTCGATCCTCGAAGCCCGATCCTTTGTTTTCAATAACATTCCCGCCTCGGTCGTTCATTTTTAAGCTTTGCAGCGCTTCCACGCTCTGCGAGTTCTGGGACGAAATGTCGCTGTCGAAGGCCTTCTCGGTGTTGTCCATCCTTGCGCCATTGTCCTGACCAGCAGGAGCGACCGGGAGGTTGGTAAATTCCTCACTCCGCGGGTCATCGGACGAAATGTCGCTGTCGAGGGCCTCCTCGATATTCTCAGTCCTCCCACCGTCGTCCTGACCAGCAGGAGCGATCGGGAGGTTGGTCAATTCCTTCCGCAGCCTCAGCAGTATCCTCACTTTGCGGTCAATGGAGCGGTCCAGGGCGGCTTCCTGGCGCAGCATCATCCTCCACGTCTCCCCAGCCGGGGCAAGGCAGGCGTCCCGTTCTATCGCCGCTCTCTCCTCATTCGCCTTTTCCGCATAGGCGAATTCTTCCCGCACGCTGGCGATTTCCTCCTCCAGCAGACGCAGCAGTTCCTGGTACTCCGGCTCGCCCGGCGGCTCGTAGGCGATGCCCATTTTGCGTCGATATTGCTGCTCTTCCTCGTCAGCTTGTTGCGCCTCGAGGCACATGGGGTCACCGAAACGGTGCAGCAGGCTGAAAATCAGCGCCTGCCGCCACCCCGTCGTACCTCTGTAAAGAGATTCCAGTACGGCGTACTGGCGGACCTGGAAGGTGCGCTGCTTCACCTCCTCCCGTACGAGTTCAAGAAAAGAAAGCGTCCTTCTCAGCGTCACGCCTCGATCTGTAGAGTCCGATAAGTGGACATCAAGCATCTCGTGCTGGGAGGCGTCGAAGGTGACACGAGCCATCTCCTGCTGGCGGCGGTGTTGCCAGTCTTCGATGGCCTGCAAGGCGCGCCGCTTCAGGCCTTGTTGCGCCCGCTCCAGCCTTTCGCGGCGCGAGTACAGCCAAGCGAGGTCCTCGAGCTGCTTCTCCCAGAGCGCGTCGCCGGGACCGAAGGCGCTCATGAGTTCCTCTGTTAGGGTTTGCAATTGTTCCGGGTCTTCGCCCAGCGCGAGCATTACCTGGTAACGATTTTCGTCCCTGACGCGTCCGCCGTGCTTCAAGGCATTGAACTTGGAGTTCTGCTTGGCGGCGGCGCTGCGCGGTCCGGTGGAATGCTGGGCGTTGTTGCGCGCGGCGGCGAGCAACGCGGGCGTAAGTTGGGGTGATTTGCGTAAGGACATGGTTCCTCCTGGGACGGGGTGTTAGGATAGCGAGGAAAGGACTTCCCCGCGGGTTAGACTTTTCACATGAGTAGGCTATCATAGGAGCGGGGCGTTGTCAAGAGACATCGTGTCCAGATGTCTAGCCCAGGACTTCTTCAATTGACTCATTGATTCATTGGATCATTGAGTCATTGAAGAGCACTTGCCGGGTCTTTTTTTGAATAAATCAATGGGTCAATCGCGGGTGGCGCCCCGATGCATGGGGGCGCCCCACGAACGCGGGCAACATCTTTGTCATCACGTCCTATCCGTCGGCTGTTCTGGCGTCTTAACGGTCGCCGACATGAAGGGTCCGCGGCGGCGGATCGGCGCCACCCGCGATGACAAAGTAGGATAGTTAAGGTAGAACCCTTAACGATAGCGGCGGCCCACGCAAATGAGGAGTGCGACGCGTTGTCTATCCAACTTGCTCCGCTTGCTGATATAGTACAGCGCCGCAGGAGGCAATATCTCATGAACAGGTTCAGCGTGGTCCACCAATTCTCACGATCACTCCCGTGGTGCCTGGCGTCGGTTGCCGCCCTGCGCGTCTTGGCGTTGGCTGGCATCACGACGGCCCCCCTGCGGGCCCAGGACTTCCCTGCCGTCGGCCAAGCGTCGCGTGCGACGCTGGCATTGGCGGGACTCAAAGCCCCTGTCGGCGTCTATCGCGACACTCTTGGCATCCCGCACATCTATGCGGGTTCAGCCGAAGACGCCTACTTCGCGCTCGGATATCTGCACGCCACCGATCGCCTGTTCGAGATGGAAGTGTTCCGGCGCCGCGCTTCCGGCACGCTGGCGGAAGTCTTCGGCAAGGCGTCACTGGACGATGACATCTTCGTGCGCCAGATCGGCATCCGGCGCAGCGCCGAAGCCGCGTGGAAAAGTCATCGTCTCGACGGCCGCATCCGCAGCGAGATGGAGGCCTACTGCGCCGGCGTCAACGCCCGCCTTGGCGAGCTGCAAAAGTTAAGCGGCCCAAAGCTGCCCGCGATCTTCCAGCAACTCGGCTTCACCCCCGCGCCCTGGACTCCGGTGGACGCGCTGGCGTTCCCGAAGTACATGGGCTGGGACCAGTCCGGCACCGATACCGACGTGTGGATGGGCATGCTGGTGGAGAAGCTGGGTCGTGAGACGGTGGACGAACTCTTTCCTCTCGACCGCCCGTATGAAGTTCCTACCATTCCGGGATGGGGAGCGGTGAACAAGGCCCTAGGGCACGGGGATGCGCTGGCGTTGTATCCCGCATTGATGCTGACAACGAGGACCTCGGCAAGAACCCCCTCACCCGGCCCGCCCCGGCTGAAGAAGACGCCGGCGGCGGTCCACCCTCTCCCCCAAGGGGGAGAGGGACGGGGGAATAAGTGGGGATCGGGGGAGACGCCCGCACCATGGGCCCTCGCGCTCGGGGCGCCGCCGCAATTCCCGCCCGATTTTGACCAGGCGGCCCTCGATCTGCATCGACACTTTGTAAGCGGCCGCTTCGGCAGCGAGTTCGCGTTGGGCAGCAACAACTGGGTGATCGACGGAAGCAAGTCCGCCACCGGCAAGCCAATTCTCGCCAGCGACCCACACCTGGGCTTTTCGCTTCCCTCCATCTGGTACACCGCGCATCTGGTGGCGCCGGGCCTCAACATTGCGGGAGTCACGTTCGCGGGCTTCCCCTACACCGTGATTGGCCACAACGATCGCATCGCGTGGGGCCTTACCGACATGCAGGCCGATGCCGTCGATTACTTCATCGAAAAGACGAACCCGCAGCATCCCCACCAGTATTTCTACAAGGGCGCGTGGCGCCCCCTGACGCGCGTTCGCGAAGACGTGCCCGTGCGCGGCGGAAAGCCGGTACCCCTGGAAATCGAGTCGACGATCCACGGGCCACTGGTTACTACGCACGGCGCCAAGCTCGCGCTCGCCTGGACGGGCCTTGAGCCCACGTTTGAAGTCGTGGCCTTCCAGCGGCTCAACACCGCGCGCGGTCTCGCCGATTACGAGGCGGCGCTCAAGAACCTCACCGTGCCAGCGCTCAACGTGATCTATGCCGACTTGGACGGCAACATTGCCATCGCTCCACACGGTGCGCTGCCCATCCGCAAGCGCGGCCTGGGACGCTGGCCCGTGGACGGCGCGTCCGGCGACTACGATTGGGCCGGAAACATTCCCGACGATCAGCTTCCCTTTGCGCTCAACCCTACCCAGCATTTCCTAGCCTCCGCCAACGGCCGGCCCGCTCCCGTGGGATACCCCTACTACCTTGGCTGGATGTGGGACCCGAGCTACCGCACGCGCCGCATCCATGAATTGCTTTGCACGCATGAACACATCACGGTAGAGGATATGGAGGCCTTCCAGATGGACGCGCACGATTCGGCGGCCGAGGCGTTTGTGCCGGTCCTGGTCGCAGCCTATGACCGCCAGCCCTTCGGCGGCGACGAGGTGCGCCGCGCCATCGACGAGTTGCGCCGCTGGAACTTCGAAGCCACGCCGGAGAGCGTCGCCGAGCGAATCTGGGCGGTGTGGTTCGAGCGCTTCCGCCAGGACGTCTGGCAGGACGATTTCGACGCCGCCGGCGTGGAACGGTGGAACGGCGGCTGGGGTTTCGCCGGTTCGAACGAGCGCCAGCCCGAGCTCGAAGTGCTGGAGTTCCTCACTCGCGCCAACCCGGAGTCGAAATGGTTCGATGATGCGCGCACGAAGCAAAGGGAAACACGCGACGACATCATGGCGCGCAGCTTCGTCGCGGCCGTCGCCCAGCTTGTGAAGGACCGGGGAGCCGACATGAGCCGGTGGCAGTGGGGCGCGACCAACGTCCTGCGCCTGCACTCGATGACGCAGAATCCCGCTCTCGACCGCGGCGGCATCCCCGTGCGCGGCGACGAGTTCACGCTCGGGCCCGGCGCCAACGGCGGCGAGGTCACAGGCGGCGCCTCCTGGCGAATGGTGGTGGATTTCAGCGATCTCGGGCATAGCTTCGGCATGTACCCCGGCGGCCAGAGCGAAGATCCTACCAGCCCCCATTACGACGACGAGATGAAACCCTGGGCCGAGGGCCGCTACCTGCCGCTCTATTTTTATCCTTCACCGCAGGCATTCCAAGCCGGACAGGTGGAGTCCGTGCTGGTGCTGGAGCCAAAGTAGCGCGGCGCTTCAGCCCGGCGCCTGGAGTCTGGACGTTTCTTCCCTCTCCCTTTTGGGGATGCGTCAAAAGGTCGAGGGCTAGGCAGATGCTGAAAAACCTTTGTGAACGCTGTCATTCCGAGCGAAGCGAGGAATCTCGCTGTGGAAACCCCGATCTGATCGGGGCGAGATTCCTCGTCGCCTGCGGCTCCTCGGAATGACAGGCTAGACGGGTTTTTCAGCATCCTGCCAGACAGTCTGAGGCCGTAACCTTGGGTACCATCGGCGAAAGGAATCGTCGAGGTCACCTGTTCAATGGAACGGCAGGTTTAGAGAGCGAGATTCTTACGCGCCCAGGCGACGCACTTCAGGTTGCACTCGTCTTCGAGTTTGATCTGCGCCTCGGGGCTTAGGCCGGCGATGCGCGGCAGCGGCGCCTTCGGTTTGTTCTTGCGCACGAGCGCCAGCGTCTTGGCCAGGTCTCGTCCGGGCAGCGGGCTGTAGGAATCGTCGAAGGTGGCCCAGTACTTGGTCGTAAACACCGGGGTTTTCAGCGGGTCGCGCGTGATCATCTCCAGCTCGAAGATCATGTTCGGGTCCTTTTGACGCAGGAGCCGCACCATCTCCTTGAGGTCGAGTATTCCTTCGCCCATCGGGACTTCCGAGATCAGAAAGCCGTCCTCATAATCTTCCACCGCCATGTCCTTGATGTGAGTGAAGAAGGCGTAGGGCAGAAGCGTCTCCAGGGTGTCCATGGGGTCTTCGCAGAGCGAGATGTTGTTGCCGAAATCGAAGCACACCCCAACGTACTCGCTACCCAGGCGCTTCAGCCAGGCGGCCTGCTCGGCGGCCCGGTATCCTTTATGATTTTCGAGGCCCAGGCGCATCTGGTACTTCCGCAGGAGCGGCTCCGCCAGTTCGACCGAAGCCTTGATGCCCTCGAACATCGTCTTCCAGGGTCCGAAGCTGTCGAAGTCTTCGTACCGGCGTCCGGTCAGCGCGGCGTGGAACGCGACCGCTCCCGCTTCCCTGTAGGCCTTCACCTGCGTCTCGAACGCATCCAGATCGCTCTTCTGATGTGGCAACCGCGGATCGCAGACGAGGTGCATGTTGTAGCCTTCGATCCGCGCCCGGAACTTCTTGATCGCATCCGGATCCGTGGACGGAGGATTCGTCTGCACGCCCGCCAGTCCGATGTTATGGCAGTGCTCGATCATATCGAACGGCTGCCCGCCGGCGCGGCTCGCCCGGATGCGCAGCGAGAACGCAGTTGGCGCTCCGCCCATGCGCGGCGGATTGCCCGGCGCAGGCGCGGCAGTTGAAATCGAGGCGAGCCAAGCGGGAGCCGCCCCGGCCAGCGCCAAAATATCTCTCCGTGTCATGATTCCTCCCAACGTAGCGCCGGCCCCTAAAACCATTCGCCAGCGGATCTGCGCCCTGGTTGTAGGGGTACGGCTTGCCGTACCCTCTTCATCTTTATCGCACGACCGAACAAAGAGGGTACGGCTTGCCGTACCCTCTTCATCTTTATCGCACGACCGAACAAAGAGGGTACGGCTTGCCGTACCCTCTTCATCTTTATCGCGCGACCGAACAAAGAGGGTACGGCAAGCCGTACCCCTACAACCCCAGGCTCTTGAGAACGCGGTCCCAGGGGGCGCGATAGGGTTTGTAGCACATAGCGGCGGCTTCCTTATCGCCGATCACCTGCTCCTTATCCGGATCCCATTTGATGGCGCGGCCGAGCCGCAGGGACATGTTGGCCAAGTTGCATGCCACTGCCACCTTGTGGCCATCTTCCACTTCGCACAGGGGGCGCTGGCGAGTCCGCATGCTGCTCAGCCAGTCGCGTTCGTTCATGGCCATGGTGTCTTCACCGCCGGTGCCGTAGCGGGCGTCGGATTCCACTCCCCCCTTGTAACCCTGAATCCACGGCGTCGGCTTCACATCGCTATAGACCGGACCGCCGATGGGTTGTCCTGTGAAACGCGGGATGTCGTTGACCGGATCGATCTTGTTCTCCGGGATGACCTCGTAGCCGCCGGCAAGCACCAGGCTGCCCTTGGTCCCCAAGTAGACCTGCCCGCGCGTGGCGGTATCGCCGCGCAAGGCGTTGGCTTCGCGGATGGCAAAACTCACGGTGAAACCGCCCGGAAATTGCCATAGGGCATCCTGGGTATCCGGCGTCTCGCCGTCGTCTTCCAACGCGAACCGGCCGCCGGTGGACATCACCAGCGTCGGACCCTTCACGTTCATGCACCACAGCACCTGGTCTATGGTATGAGCCCCCAGGTTGGTCATCTGGCCGCCGGAATAGTCCCAGAACCAGCGGAAATGGTACAGGGCGCGGTGCTTCTGGTACGGCTTCTTGGGGGCGGGACCGAGCCACATGTCGTAGTCGATCTCGGGCGGGGGATCTTCGATGGGAGTCTTGCCGAATCCGGGATAAATATTGCGGTAGGAGGCGATCCGGATGGAATGGATCTTCCCAAGCTGGCCGCTTTCGATGACTTTCTTGGCCTCCGCAACACCTTTGCCATGGCGCCGCTGCGCGCCCACAACCACGATGCGGTTGTATTTGCGCGCTGCCTGGATCATCCACCTGCCTTCGTCGATGAACAGGGTCATCGGCTTTTCGACATACACGTCCTTGCCCGCCGCGCAGGCCATGATGGTGAGCAACGCGTGCCAGTGGTCCGGCGTGGCCACAATGACCCCTTGAATGTCTTTGTTCTCATACATCTTGCGGAAATCGCTGTACCCCTTCGCGCGGGGATTTCCGATGTACTCGAGACCTTCCTCCAAGCGCGGCTTGTAGACGTCGCAGAGACCCACCAGATCGACATCGCCGAACTTCTTGAAATCGGTCACGTGCAGTTTGCCGACCAACCCGAACCCGATGAACCCGATGCCGATACGGTCATTTGCGCCGAGAACCCGTTTGTACTGTGCGGCCGTCAAGGCGGCCGCACCCAGGAACTCTCGCCGGGTGACCTGGACCGTTTCCAGTTTATTTAGCATTTGCTTCTCCCCCTTAGAACCCTGATTGAGTTTTTCACGGCTCATCCTGCCCGTCAATCAGAAATTCAACATTTTCCTCCAAGGAGTGATATTTCGGAACCGGCACTGGCCGATGGCGTTATAGAATAGCGGTTCAAGAGGCTATCCTTCTAAAACTGCCAGCCCGTCGGAAATCACCGGGGTGTCAGGTCCGATGACGATTAACGATACGAGGAAAATCATGCCGCATCAAACCTACCTGGATTGGATGATTCGCAATACCGGCACACAGTTTTGGCACGACTCGGCCGAGGCGGCCGAGTTGGCGCTTGGCCTGGAACGCGGGGCCATCGGCGTCACCACGAATCCATATCTGGCGAACCTGGCTTTGGTGAAAGACCGCCAACTGTGGGCCCCGGCTATCGAGGCGGTGCTGGCGCGTAACCTGCCGCCGGAGCAGAAAGCCGAAGCGCTGATGCAGATTGCGGTGACCAGGACGGCCGAGAAACTGATGCCGGAATACGAAGCCAGCCAAGGCCAATCGGGCTTTGTCTGCGGACAGGTCAATCCGGGGCGCGCCGGCGACCGGGATTGCATGCTGCCTATGGCCCAGCGGTATCACGCGTGGGCGCCCAATATCGCCGTCAAGCTGCCGGCCACCAGCGCGGGTCTGGATGTCATGGAGGAGTGCATCGCCGAGGGAACCACCATTACCATGACCGTCAGCTTCACAGTGCCGCAGGCCATCGCCATCGGGGAGCGGCACATGGCCGGCATCCAGCGCGCCCAAGCCAAAGGGATCGAGCCAGGAAGGTGTTTCGCCGTGATCATGATCGGCCGTCTGGACGATTTCCTGCGGGAGGTTGCCCACGACACGCAGGCCGCGGCGAGTGAGTCGGATATTCGTCAGGCCGGCCTGGCCGTTACCAAACGCGCCTATCGAATATATAAGGCGCGGGGCTACCAAGCCGTGCTGCTGATCGCGGCATTGCGCGGCAACTACCACCTTACCGAACTGGCCGGGGCTGACCTGTTGATGTCCATCGCGCCGGCGTTTCAGGAGAGTTTCGTTGCCAAGGACCTGCCGCGTGAGGAGCGCATCGACAAGCCGATACCCGCCGACGTAATCGAGCGGCTCTGCCAGATGCCGGAATTCATGCGCGCCTATGAACCGGAGGGAATGTCGCCTGCGGAATTCGTCGGTTTCGGCGCGACGCAACGGACGCTCAGCCAGTTTGTCGAGGCAGGCTGGAAGCTCATGGAGAACTACCGGTAAATGGCCGTAGCCGTGGAAGTGAAGTACGTCTTCTGATTTGGATCGGTGTGGCGTTCGCATTGGGCCACATAGACGCGCGGCCCGATATGAGCTATTCATGTTCTATAAGGGCTTTGACGGACATCAAACAAGGAGGTAGTTTCATGCCAAGTTCTCGCGGGTAGCGCCCCGATGCATCGGGGCGCCACCCGCGGGATGAACTATAGCTAGAATTCAAGCCGCATTGAAACTTGTCCGGTGCGATTGCCTCCAAAATCGGATCCACGGGCGGAAGTAATTTTTCCAAAATTTGGGTTCGTGATATCCAGGAATGGATCGTTCAGGTTGGTGTGGTTCAACACGTTAGTGAAGGTGACTTCCGCGCGCAATTTTACCCTCTCGGTAATCGCGATCTGTTTGTTGAGGCCGACTGACCAGTTCACAGTTCCAGGACCGAGGATATCGCCAACACCCTCGTTGCCGTAACGTCCAATCGGATCCGAAGTCACCCCCACGCTGCACGGATTACCCGCATAGGAAGTGGCCGTATAACCGCTGTTACTGGGACATGCAAAGGCCAGGGGATTGACCCACTGGTTTCTGCTCTGGTGGGCGGGATAAATCTTTCCCACCACGTCAGGATGTTGAGTGCGGCCGTACAGAACGCCTGACCCGGTGCCGGAAGGGTCGGCGTCGTCGCCCGGAATATACGCCGAGAGATAAGGACCGGTTTGCAGCAGGAAGATGTTGCTCAACCGCCAGCCGCCCAACAGCCCGTTTTCCAGACGATTCATGCTGGCGCCGAACTTCTGGCCGCGTCCGAAGGGAAGGTCGTACACGGCGGTCGAGATCCAGCGTTGACGCCGGGTTCCATAGACGTTTCCGTAGAAGAGTAAACGGTTGTCTGGTTTAGAAACGACCGCTCCCTCGTTGCTTCCGTTTTCAGCCGCGAAGGATGCCGGTGCCGTCCCCTGATTGTCGGCGAGGTTCTTGGCCCACGTGTACGTTGAGTCGAAGGTGAAACCACGCTGGAAGCGGTGGTTGGCTTCCAATTGCAACGATTCATAGTTTGCCACCGCACCCGTCATGAGAGTGTCCACCGCACCCCAATTCGGAAAGGGGCGATCGGTGAGCGGACGGTCCGTGGCTTTGGTGGCACTCGAATAGGACATATCGTTCAGATTGGGTGCGTATACCAGATTGTTGGTCTGCATCGCGATGTAGGAGATGCGCGTGCCGGTATTCCCCCGAAACTCGTGGTCGATGGAAAGGTTCCACTGCATGGAGTAAGGATCTTTCCAGTCGATTTGGTTGGCGGTCGACATGCGTGCCGAGCCGTACACGGGCGTTACCGCACCCGACCCTGGACTTGTCTGCGGCCAATAATAGGCCAGGCCGGTGGGAGTCAGGTAGTTGTAGTACGTGTTCGTCGCGGCCTGCAAGGTATCGGTCAGAGAGAAGAATACCCTGCCGAGCATAGTCGTGTTATACACGCCAAAGCCGGCACGGATGGCAGTCTTGTCATCGTTGAAGGGCCGCCAAGCGAATCCGATGCGAGGCAGGATGCGATCCTTTTGCGACCTGCGCAGGCTGCTGGGAAGATGGTCCTGGCTGTTGGAGAGCACGGGAGTGCAATTTGCGTAAGGCGTGCTTGCAGGACCGTATCCGCAAGCATCGAAGCTGGCCAGAAACGACGGATCGAGCAGATTTTGAGAGCCATCGGGGTAGACGACCGCCCCGGTTCCTGAATTGCTGGGATCGAAGTTACCGATGGCGCCCTGGGTGTCGTGATAAGCCGGATGGTATTCGTAACGCAGGCCGTAGGAGACCGTCAGCTTGGGCAAAGCCTTCCACTCGTCTTGTGCGTAGAAGCCGTAATAAATCGACCTCCCGTCGTTTTTGGGAATCAGCGTGTAATACTGCGTCGCCACAGGGGTTCCAGCCAGAAAGTCTGCAAACTCGTTGGCGACAGCAGGCGCATTCGGATAGGAGGTAATTTGACCTGTAAAGGCGAAGACTTCGACATTATTGAGTCCAAAGGCGCCGAGCGTGGTGAGGGATTGAAGGGTGCGGATATCAAGCCCATATTTTATCGTATGTCTTCCCTTTGCCCAGGTCAGATTATCGGCATATTGGAACAAGTGGCTCATAGATGTTGAATTGAGATTGCCGGCGGCAAGTGTCGTGAGACCGGTGGGAAAATAAATTTCCGTCGCACCATTGGCTGGTTCGTCCGGACCAACCGGATCAAAGCCGGCGGCAGCCGTGTAGGGGCCGCCATCCAGTGAGTTGCGAAGGCCGTTGTGCTCGAACGTCAAGCCAAAACGGAATTCGTTCACCAGATTGGGGGTGAAGCTGTATACGAGAGAGCCGGCAAGGATCCGGTAATTATCGAAATTCGTGATGGATTGTATGTTCAGATCCTGAGGAGCAAGAAGATTCAGGTTCTTGAAGGTAAATCTGGCGAAACCTTGCAGCTTCTGGCTGAAATGTTGGTCGACGCGGGCGTCGAACTGGTTGGAGCCATAACTGCTGTCTCGATTCGCGGCATAGTTATAGCCGGGGCCCGCTTCCGCGGCGGCAAGGGTGGGATAGTTGCCGACATTCGGCGCGGGGAAGAAGTTCAGGAACGGCTTGGCGGAAGCGCTGATCGGATTGACGGTCGTATTCGGATAAAGCCCGAAGGTGTAGGGATCGAGGAGGTACGGCACTTCCTGACTGAAGTTCCCCGCTAGCATATCTGGCGTCGGGACCAGATCCTCAATCGTGGATTGCCTGGGGAAACGGAATCCTTCATAGGTGGCGAAGAAAAATGTCTTGTCGTGCCCATTGTAGACGTGCGGAATGTCTAGGGGGCCGCCCACACTGGCGCCGAAGTCATTGCCGATCTTCTGCGGCTTTTCCGCCTGCCCGGTTATCGGGTTGACGGGCGTTCCGTAGGTGACGGCGTCGAGGGCGCGATTCTGGTGATACCAGAAAAGCCCTCCGTGCACCTGGTTGGTTCCGCCTTTGGTCACGGTGGTGACTTCTCCGGCTTGTCCGAATTCGGCATTATTGTTGACACCATCGACACGAATCTCGGCAACCGAATCCGTGGAAGGAAAGGCATCGGAGAGCGGCGTGTTGTTTCTGACGTTCTGCGTCGAAATGCCGTCGACCGAGGTTTCCGTTTGGAAAGGCTGGCCGCCTTGCACGGAGAAATTAATATTGGGGGTTCCATTCGATATCGGGGTGGTGGTGCCTGGACCGGTATCGGGCTGCACACCGGGAAGCGTCTGAATGAGATTGAGTGGGCTGGTGCCGCCACTGGCACGAAAGTTTGCCGGCAGGTTCATCACGCTCTGCGTATTGAGCGTGGAGGCAATGGAGGAGGTCTCCGTCTCGATGGCCCCTGCGGTACCGGCGTTCACAGTGACTTCCTGCCGGGTGGCGCCGACTGCCAGATTTACATCGACACGAAGCTCTTGGCGGGCGGTCAATCCAAGGCCTTCGATCAACTTGGTTTGAAAGCCGGGCTTCGTCACCTCGAGCTTGTATCTGCCCGGAGGCAAGCCCTGAGCCTGGTAATTACCATTCGCATCGGTGATATAGTTTGCCGAGGTTCCCTTGTCCGTATCGGTGATGACGACTTGCGCCGAGGGAATGACTGCCCCGCTTGCATCCTTTACCGTGCCCAGGATGGTGGATTGTGTGGATTGCGCCAGCAGCAGCGCCGGCAGAGAGAAAGACAAGATCAACAGAAAATAACGCGCCAAGAATCGCATGATCCGCCTCCAGAGCTGAATCAAATGGCTACCTTAGAGCGATGAGCCGGGTTCAGCTCGTTCAATAATATGAGCAATGCTCCTAATATAGGAGGTGGACCCCAAAGTCAAGACCTATTTTCGTCCACCTCAATATGCGTTTATGCCTTCAGGGATATGACCGTTGCGATAACTTGCAGCGGCGCGGCGTTCGTCGTTCAATAAGCGACGGTTGGCGATCAGTCGAACCCAAAACGGTATGAACCCGATCCGGTTGCCGGATGCTTTGGCTATGACATACGCTTGTGAGCATTTCTCATAAAGCTCGGTGTTGAAGAGAACACGTTCGCAGGTCATTCCCAGACACAGCAACCGCTCGCCCAGCAGTGCGGCATTAGCCCCTCGACTGAATGTCTTCCTCACCCTGTCCCCGTGCGCCTTCTCCTCGTCCGGCAGCGGTCCGACGGATGAACCAATATGTCTCACCTGTTCGTCAAAGACTGGCGGCAACAGGCCGCCATAACGGGCAAGCAGGCGCACCCCCTTGGGACTCGAAATCGCCACAGCACCGACATCGGCACGCTCCTGATAGATCGATGCATGGAGTCCACTCAAACCCTCATGGGCAAGAAGCGAGGCCGTGTGGAGATGGGCGATTCCAATCTGCCGCCAATCCTCAAGTCCGGATGTCAGGATCATTTCCATGGTTCCGGGAATCCGCATGGAAAAACTGTTCGCTGGAGTGTTGAAGAACCCCTTACTGGCAAGACGCCGGCATCCTTCCAGCAATTGCGTCTCAATCTGCGTCCGCTCCACCCTAGCCTGCATTTCTCACCACGCTTGGACACATTTGGAGAACTGGCGGAAGGGCGGGGCTTTACAGGCTGCGGAAAAACTCGTTTGGCGTGTCATTCCGAGGAGCCGCAGGCGACGAGGAATCTCGCATTGGCTTGAAAACACTCAGAGCGAGATTCCTCGCTCCGCTCGGAATGACAGCTTGGAAGGGTTTTTCCGCAGCCTGTAAAGCCCCGCCCTTCCAAACCCGTGGTGCGAAACCCACCCTAGCCCCCTGAATTAAACGAGCTTCAACACGTCCTCGAAGCGGTTCAGCGCATCATCGATCACCGCATCGGTATCGGCAAGCCCGGTATAAATACGACTACCCGCGAGAGTGATTACTCCATAGGCGCTGAAAGCCGCCCCCATTTCTTCCATCATGTGTTTGCGGGGTCCCGCTTCTTTCATAACTTTGAGTGGATTGCGCATACTCAAGTGCATGACGCCCGAGGTATGCAGGTGGACAATCGAACCCAGGTTGTAGGTGACATACGGCAAATCCAGACGGTCAATGATTTCGCTGAGCCCTTTCCGCAACCGATCCCCTGCACGCCCTGCCTTCACCGCGGCATCGGTACGCCGCATCTCTTGAATGGCGAAACAGCCCGCGGCACAGGAGAGTGGATTGGCCGACAGTGTTCCCCCCACAAATGCACGCTTGGAGGTGGTCCCAATGCCGCCCGCCAACAACATCATCACATCGCGTCGTCCCCCGATGCCGCCAGCCATCGGGTAACCGCCGGTCAGGCATTTTCCCAGCACGGTGATGTCTGGTTTAACTCCGAAATAGCCCTGCGCGCCACCCATGCCCACGCGAAATCCGGTAACTACCTCGTCGAAGATTAGCAGTGCGTCAAATTCGTTGCAGAGTTCCCTCAACTGGCGGTTGAAGTCGCGCTGGACGGGACGGGTGCCGCTCTCCGGCCCCAGTGGCTCGACGATAATGGCGGCGGTCCCGCCCCTCAAGCGATTGAGCCACAGGGTCCGCCGCAAAGCTCCCAGATCATTCGGGATGCGCTCCTGGGTGTAGGCTGTAGATGGCCTTGGGATGCCGACGGCCTCTCTGCGGCCAGTGCCGGGAATCCGCAGGCCATACACCATCTGGTCACTCCAGCCGTGATACGCACCACCGATCTTGATAACCCAATTTCGGCCCGTATAGGCGCGAGCCAGCCGAAGCGCTGCCATCACACCTTCCGTTCCCGAGCCCAGCATCCGGAACATCTCGATAGCAGGCATAGCTTCGCAGACCAACTCGGCCAGTTTGACTTCATACTCATGCAAGAGGCCGGTTGCCGGGCCACAGGAGTCCAGCAGCGCATGTATTTGTTGCCGGACATTTTCGTCATTGGCGCCCAGCAGTGTCAGCCCTCCGGCCTTAAGGAAATCGATATAACGGTTGCCGTCGACGTCGGTGAGATAGGCACCGTGGGCGCTGGTAACTGCCAGCGGAAATGGATAGTTGAAAGCAAGGTTATGCTGTATACCGCCAGGAATGATCCGCTCCGCTTGTTGTGAAAGACGCCGGGATTGAACGCACTTCTCCTGGAAGTACTTGAGCACGGTCTCCATGTTTTCACGGCGGATGGCACGTATGGGTTGCTTAACAAGTGCCGCGAGACGCGCGTATATATCGTCCGTATCGGGCCATTCGGAGATGCCATAGGCGGGCTCCGAAACAGGGTTATCGAGCAAGGAGAGGCTCGTACCTGGTGTGTTCATTGCACAGACTCCATCTCTCCGGAATTGACAAACAGGGTTAGAACTTCGGACAAAGATGGTTCGCAGCCCAAGCCTGCCCGCTTGTTGATGGCATTGCGAAAGAAGGTGGTGCAGGCTAACTCCAGGGCTTCAACCCTGGCCACCGTCTCGCCCAGCGTCGGACCGCAGCAGACCACACCGTGGTTGCGCATAAGATAAGCATTGATCCCCGGCCGAAGCGCCTTCCGCAATTTCCACGCAAGCCAACTTGTGCCCGAAGGTCCATAGCCTACCAAAGCAGCCTCCGCCCCCAGAAGGGCTTGGTGGCGCGGATGACGAATCTCCAGGGCGCGTCCGAGCAGGGTATAGGCGCTGGCAATCGGCTGATGCGTGTGAATACTGGCGCGGCAGTCTCGCCGAGCACGCAGAAGGTGGGCATGCAGCCGGTGCTCGACAGAGGGCTGACGATCCCCTGCTACGCGCACAAGGTCGTCCAGGCGGAGCACGCATATATCTTCCGGCCCCATCGCGTAATAGTCGGTTGCCGAGGGAGTGACCGCGAAATGCTCGTCGTCGATACGGTAGGCGACATTCCCCCCTGTTCCTGCCAGGTATCCCTTATCGGCCAGATCCAGGCAGGTCGCAATGACCTCGCGGCGCGCTTGATCGAAGTTCATGGATGCACTTTCTTGCGTAGATTTAACCTTCGATACAAAGGCGCTAGACGCCGGTATGCAAGCTTAAAAGATTCGAAGATTTCGTCGTAGAGGGCCTTCCTCCCAGAATCGGGCAGATAGGTTCGACGGATCTGCGTCAGGCCCGGGATATCATCGTAAGAAAGAGCACCAATCCCCACATAGCCGATCAGAGCTGCTCCCAGGGCGTTTGCCTGGATTGGAGCCCTGACTTGCCGAATAGGAATGCCCAATATGTCTGCAAATATCTGGCACCAGACGTCAGAGGTCGCACCCCCACCAACCATGGTGACTTGATCGAGCGGCTTCCCGAGAAAACGATTGAACGGTGCGGCCATCCAGCGTGCGTTAAGAGCAACCCCTTCCAGGAATGCACGGATAATGTCTTCGCGAGAATGCTGTAAGGACAGATTCAGCAGACCAGCCCGCAAACTCGGGTCATCGACCGGGCTGCGTTCCCCGAAGATCCAGGGCGTATAAAGCAAGCCGCGGGCTCCCGGCGGTACGGACGCTGCAATTCTGTCCAAAATGGAATAAGCTTCGGGGGGCCGTTCCATACCAAGCTCATCCTGATGGAAAAGAACCTTGTCGCATAGAAAGGAAAGATTGGAACCCGCCGACGACTGGAGAGCAACCGCCAGATAGCGCCCGCTCACCGCACAAGGCACAGAGGCAATGTGCGCAAACACATCTGTCTTCTTGAAGGGAACATGCGCCCCCATCCAGGATGAGGTACCGATATAGAGATGAGCCTCGCCATCCCGAACAGCCCCCGATCCAATCGCCGCCGCGGAATTATCAACGGCACCCGCCACCACGACCGTATCCCGAGGGAGCCCTAGTTCTTCGGCAGCCAAAGGGCACAGAGGACCGAGCACATCGGTGCAGCGTACAATCTCCGGCAGCTTTTCCCTTGCAATGCCGGATTGGGCAACCAGCTTCCGGTCATAATGGATATCGTCAGCATTACGATTGTCGGTGACCCATGAGGTCAGAATGGAGTCCACCGTGGCAACGAACCGGCCGGTGAGGCGCAGGTTCATATAGTCGAGGGCGTTCAAAAATTTATAAGTCTGGTCATAGATTGCAGGCCACACTTCCTTGATGAAGGCCATGTGTCCCGCAGGGTCTTTCCCCGAGAGAGCCGGAGCGCCGCCCGTGCGGCTGATCCAACGCCATAACTTGACAGGGTCGTATCCGGCCACAGCAAGCATTCGGTTCCCAGCCTTGCGGCGGATAGCTTCAGCCCCACGCATATCGATCCATGACATCGCCCGATGTAGCGGTCCACCTGTCCGATCGACAGGAACCGTACATTCTCCCTGGCAGGAACAGCAAATGGCTGCGATTTCCCCACCCAGCTCCGGCAGCATTCCTATAAGTTCCCGGGCAGCGCCGATAAATGCGCTCCACCAATCTTCAGGTGCCTGCTCTGCACCAATTTGATCCACGATGTGTAAAGGGACAGGACGGAAGGCCCATTTCCGGACAACTCCGTCGAGCCCCGCCAATGCACATTTGCAGCCCGATGTTCCCAGGTCGACGGCGAGCACAAACCGGTTGTGACGCGTAACGACCATGACCTCTCCTGCCCCTTCCGTCAAGCTCCGTCGCGCCCTAGTCAGCAGCTTTTCTTGGAAGCGCCTGCGTCCTGCGCCCTGCCCAGGCCAAACAACTTCAAAAGAATATGATCGACAGTCATATTTGTCAAATGAGCATTTGGCTCGGTGACCACTTTTGTTGGCTGCCATCCACGACACGAGCCGCATATGTCTCCTATGGAATAGGAGCTCGTCGGGGGCTAAGCCATCGCTCTGGTAGTGGGTCAATTTGATGCTGTAGCGGCGAGTTTACCTCGCCAAATGGCGGCGTAAAGCCAAATGGCGGCGTAAAGCCGCCTCTACATCAAATTGACCCACTACCATCGCTCCTCTCCGCTTGCATCGAATGGTGTATAGTCTGTATGAGGGAACAATGTTTCATGTTGACAGCAGGACGCAAGTAAAGCGAATACCGCGTCAGGAACGTAGTCAGGCTCGCTTTGAAACCGTATTGGAGGTCGCTCTCCGCCTGTTCGCGGCGCGTGGATATGAAAGTGTCTCCATGCGCGAAATCGCACGCGAGGCGAAGATGCCGATCGCTTCGGTGTACCAGTATTTCCCGATGAAACTGGCGATCGTGCGCGAAATGTGGACCCGCTATACTTCCACAATTTCGGAAACCTTAGCGGCGGGGATTCGCCGTTCCATCCAGAAGGGCAGGAATTACCCGAACCACCTGATTGGAATTATTGTCGACCGGATGGCCGAACTACAGGCTTCGAACCCTGCCTTCATCGAAATATGGAGTTGCGTGGGCGCATCGATAGAACTGCGTGCACTCAATGTCGAAGACACGCTCAAAAATGCCCGGGTTATCGCCGATGTCTTGCAGAAGCTGCATCCTGAGTCCGACCCGAGCGTAATATACGACCGCGCCTTGATCGCAATCGAGATGGCCAGCGCCACCACCCGGCTCGCTCTCGCTCTCCCTGAACCGCATCGTGCTCGCGTCTTGCTTTCTTTGAAGAGCGCGCTTTCTCTGCTTCTCGAATCCATAAATCCAAATAGAGATCCCTCTTTGCCGTCCGGAGAGAGAAAGACCCGCCGCACCGATGCAGTTCGTAAAGCACGATCTAGCCGGAAAGCAGCCACTGCAAAAGCCGGTCCTTCTTATCAGTGAAGGGTGGATAGAAGGAAACGATCGTGTCAGAGAAGCGGACATCGGCGGCCCTTCCGCGCCTCGCAACTTGACCGCGCCATAAAGCCCCAAAGCCACACCGTTCAACACAAGAACGAATATACCTACAATACAATGCCCAGTGCCGCGCTGAATGGTTGCGGACCCGCGCCGACAGACATAAAGTAGCGAACGCCGACACTGCCAGTTCCATGCTCAATAGCAACCCAGCGGCCTTCCCCGAAAGTCCACCGTCAAGCTTGAGCGTCTCGATCAATAACGGCATCAGGAAAAGGCTCGTCGTGACAATGAGCTGCGACCCGATCACGGGGAGCAGAATCATCCTGTCCCGCTTCTCCGGCAAAATTCTCCTCAACACGAACCCGATTAGTCGCAACCAAAGACCAAGTTTTCATTGCCGATTGCTGATTGCCGATTGACGATTGAAAAAGTGGTGTGGCAACTCCTTCCAATGTCCATCGGCAATCGGCAATCGAAAATCGGCAATTCCGGCCATCCTGGGCCAAGCGATGGTTGTAGAGAATCTTCGCCGCACGAGAAGAAGATGAAGAGTAGTGCGGCGGAGGGAGAGACAGGGCTTGGTTCAAATCGCAATTGCCCATCTGTTTGCTCATAACCTCATCCTACAAGCCTTCACCCCGCTATTAACAATGAACGAAATATTTCTTCGGAGAAATCCTTGGGCGTGCCCGATCCAGAGTTATAATCTCTCTCCGACAGACTCCCAGGTTCGTTCTGTCATCATTGCTAACAGATTGCTTCACCGAGGCGTCTTACTGAGAGCAGTGTCCAGCAAGTAAGTTCTGGGGAGGTTTTTCTATGAACGCAGCTCGAAGAGGGTGTGCGATGAGACTCAAGGTATATACGTGGATTTTCGTCATCGGCCTGGTGGCGCTGGCCTCCGGGCGGAGCCTGAAGGCCCAGGACGAGGAGACCGCCAAGAGGCTCCAGGGCTTCGATTCCTACATGGAAAAGGTCTTGAAGGACTGGAATGCGCCGGGCGTGGGAGTGGGGATCGTTATCAAGGACAAGCTAGTGTTCGCCAAGGGATACGGGTACCGCGACTTCGAGAAGAAGCTGCCCTTCACCCCCACCACGCTTTGCCAAATTGCCTCGAACACCAAGCTCTTCACGGCGGTGGCCGCAGGTCTGCTGGTCGAGGAGGGGAAGCTGACCTGGGACGAGCCGGTCCGCGAGTCGGTCCCCGCCCTACATTTCTACGACGACGCTCTCAATAACAACGTCACCCTCCGTGACATGCTCGCCCACCGCACGGGGATCACCCGACACGACATGATCTGGTACAAAGCAGAGCTTACGCGCAAGGAGCTCTTCGCACGACTGAAGTACATGGAGCCCAAGGAACCCCTGCGGCAAACCTTTCTTTACAACAACATGATGTACGCCTCCGTCGGCTACCTCATCGAGCTGCAGTCCGGCAAGACCTGGGAGGAATTCGTCCGGGACAGGATCTTCAAACCTCTGGACATGAACGCTAGCGTTTACTCCGTGGCGGAGATGCTCAAGCAGGACGACCACGGCGTGCCCTTCACCGAGAAGCGCGATACCATGGAGCTCTACAAGATCCCCTACTACGAGGACACGGCGGGAGTGGCCCCCTGCGGCGCCATCATCTCCAACATCCAGGAGATGTCCCACTGGCTCATCGCTCTGATGAATGACGGGAAATACCAGGACAAGCAGGTGCTTCCCTCGAACGTGCTCAAAGCCACTTTGCAGCCGGCTATCGCGCTCCCCAACACCATGGCGGAGACGCGGGGGTTCTGGGAACTGCTGAACTCGAATTATGGCATGGGCCGGAACACTGCCTCATACAGGGGACACCTACTCACCTACCACGGCGGGGACCTCGATGGGTTCCACTCCCAGGTCTCCTTCATGCCCCGAGAGGGGATCGGCGTCATAGTCTTTGTGATCGGGAACCACTGCGCCAGTCTCTATAACACCATTAGCTTTAACGTGTAGGAGCGTCTTCTGGGCTTGGACCAGACCCCCTGGAGCGACCGCTTGCTGGCGATAAGGATGAAGGGGAAAAAGGCCGGGACAGAAGCTCGGGCCAAGGCGGGCGCGGAGCGCGCCCCGAACACCATGGCCTCCCACGCCCTCGCGGATTACGTGGGCGAGTATCAGCACCCCGCTTACGGAGTCCTGAAGATCGGGATGAAAGACGGACAGCTCCAGTTCGACTTCCACAAGATCCAGCTCCCCCTGACCCGCTTCCACTACGACCGCTTCGACACACCCGACGACGAGATCTACGGAAAGTGGTCGCTGAACTTCGTCACCAATCCCCAAGGCGACGTGGGCACGGCCGTCATGTCCTTGGACGAGGCCGAGGCCAGCTTCACGCGCCGACCTGAGACTGTCGACCCCAAGCTCCTCCAGCAACTCGCCGGGACTTACGAGAACCCGACCGGCGTCAAGTTCCAGGTCGTGCTGAAGGAGGACGGGAGCCTCTACCTGGTGTTTCCCGGAGCGCCTGAGGAAAAACTGATGCCGTACAAAGGCCTCAAGTTCCATGTCAAGGAATTCTCCGACCTGGTCTGGGAGTTTGTGGTGGAGAAGGAACAGGTCAAAGCCCTCAAACAGAGAGACCCCTCTGGCGAGTACGTCTTCCCACGAAAGTAGCAGAAGCGATTTGAACCTGAACCGGGAAGTTTAAGAGGAAGCATTCTGTAGCAATAGGCGCCAACTTCATCGCGCGGCGCGAAGAAAAGCAGATCCTTCTCCCGCAAGGCGGGATCAGGATGACATGTCATTCTGAGCGGAGCGCAGCGTAGCGAAGAATCTGCTTTTGGTTGCGGCTCCGCCGCGTTGTAGCACTAGGGGCCATCTTCTTTTCCTGCCGCGAAGAAAAAATTCACTACAGAGCGCACAGAGACCACAGAGAAAAGTACTTCTGCTCGCGCCAGCAGGGATTACAAGGTTACGGTTCCTTGTCTGTTGACCCACAGTCTTTGCCTGCATCTCTTCTCCGTGACCTCTGTGGTCCCGCAGGCGCGGGATGAAATCCTTCTTGGCTTGCGGCGATGCCGCGCAGTATGCACTAAAGGGCCAATGAGGATGAAAAGCGGGCGCCTCGTCGTCCCGCCCGGCATAAAGCCGTCACTGGGGAGAAATCGGGTTGACAGAATTCGTCATAATCAAAGCGATTGCCGCCCCGGCTCGACCCGCTACCGGATGGTGTCAACTAAATAGTTGACACTGTAAGCCTTTTGGTTTATAGTGGGAAAATGGTCGGCGGCTTCAGGCATAAAGGGCTAGAAGAGATCTACCTCACCGGCAAGACACGCCGGATCGGCGCCCAATATGTCAGGAAGTGCGTGCGTATTCTTCAGTTGCTGGAAGTGGCGACGCGGCCGGAGGAAATGAACTTGGCCGGGTACAGGTTCCACGGCCTGCGCGGCAGCCCGCCGAGATGGTCGGTGCGCGTCACCGGAAACTACCGCATCACCTTCGCCTGGTCAGGTGAATACGCGGAGGATGTCGATTTTGAAGACTACCATTAGGGAGGAAACGATGGATCGTAAGAACGGATTGCCACCCGTACATCCGGGCGAGATTCTCAGGGAAGATATTCTTCCCGAGGTCGGCCTGTCCGTCACGGCCGTCGCGAAGGCGCTGGGCGTGTCGCGCCAAATGGTTCATGACATTTTGGCCGAGCGGAAGCCTCTGTCTGCGATCATGTGCCTGAAGGTTTCCCGCCTGCTGGGCAGCACTCCCGAATTCTGGATGCGC